>JAAIGE0100546372.1_pt1 | contig 18922 bp, 18 predicted proteins | sample 6487951 | NCBI WGS metagenome assembly JAAIGE01 (sample SAMN13974128, study PRJNA590717) | phyllosphere metagenome | biome: tomato field; feature: multiple bacterial spot infested tomato fields; material: tomato leaves; isolation source: leaves from tomato fields | host: Solanum lycopersicum ...
GCATAGGTGCCGACCGGATCGTCATAGGAAGCGCGCACCAGCGGTTGGGCGGCCATGTGGATGACGATCTCGGGATCGGCTGCGACCAGCGCCTGTTCCAGCGCCTCGCGATCGCGGATGTCGCCGATGATTGAGGTCATGCCAGCTGCCACGCGCGCGGCCTCGAACAGCGCCGGCTCGGTTGGCGGGGCGAGTGCAAAGCCGGTCACTTCGGCGCCCATCCGCTGCAGCCACAGCGACATCCAGCTACCCTTGAACCCGGTATGCCCGGTCAGGAACACGCGCTTGCCTGCCCAGAAGGTCGGATCAACGGCTCCAGAGGCGATATGAGGGAGGGGGCCGCTCACCAGACGTGCCACGGCGCCTTGCCGGCATTCCACAGCGCGTTGAGCTGCTGCTTGTCGCGCAGCGTGTCCATAGGCTGCCAGAAACCATGGTGCTCATAGGCCATCAGCTGGCCATCGGCGGCCAGGCCACGCAGCGGCTCCTGCTCCCAGGTGGTGTCGTCGCCGGCAATGCGGTCGATCACCCTGGGGCTGAGCACAAAGAAGCCACCGTTGATCATGCCGCCGTCGCCCTGGGGCTTTTCGGTGAAGTCGGTGATCTGCCCGTCTTCCATGTGCAGCGCGCCGAAGCGGCCGGGAGGATAGGTGGCGGTGAGCGTCGCGTCCTTTCCATGCGCGCGGTGGAATTCGGCCGACGCAGTGATGTCGATATCGCCGACGCCGTCGCCATAGGTGAAGAAGAAGAACTCTTCGTCCTTCACATGCTCGGCCACGCGCTTGAGGCGGCCGCCTGTCAGGCTATGATCGCCGGTGTCGATCAGCGTCACTTTCCACGGCTCGGCACGCTTTTTGTGCACGATCATCTCGTTCTTGGTCATGTCGAACGTGACGTCGGACATATGCAGGAAATAGTTGGCGAAATACTCCTTGATCACATAGCCCTTGTAACCGCAGCAAATGATGAAATCGGTCACCCCGTGGGCGGCGTAGATTTTCAGGATGTGCCACAGAATCGGGCGGCCGCCGATCTCGATCATCGGCTTGGGACGAAGGCTCGTCTCCTCGGCGAAACGCGTGCCAAGACCGCCGGCGAGAATAACTGCCTTCATCGTGTGTGACCTCAGTTCGAGCTGACGAATGCGTCGGAAAAGAAGCGTTTGACCGGCAGGCCCAGCGCCAGAAAGCTCTCCCGGGCCGAAGCGATCATCGCCGTGGAGCCGCATGCATAGATCACGGTATCGGCGGGATCGATCCCGCTTTTCACCGCTGCGTCCTGCACATACCCCCGAATGCCGCCCAAGCCTGTATCCGGGCCCGATAGCAGGTGATGGAAGCCGACGTCGAGCCCCAGATCGCCCCCGTCCCAGCAGAAGTTCTCACGTTCCCGGTTGCCCCAGAACACACTGAGCTGGTGCCGGGCAGCGCGCGTCGGATCGGCCGCCAATTCCTCCAGCAGTGCCTTGACCGGGGCGATGCCGGTGCCGGTCGCCAGGAACACGATGTTGGCCGGGCCATCTTCGCGTAGGAAGAAGGTGCCGAACGGTCCCTCGATGCGCAGGAGGTCGTTCACCTTGGCACGCTCGAACCAGAAATCGCTGAGATGCCCGCCGGGATAGCGCTTGATGATCAGTTCGAGCAGGTTATCCGCACGCGGCGCATTGGCCAGCGAATAGCTGCGGCGCACGCCATCGGCGATGACGTCGACATACTGGCCGGGCAGAAAACGCAGGGGCGAGGAGGGCGGGTTCTTGAGAACGACCTTGACGATCTCGGGCGCTAGCCGGTCGATCGAGACGATGCGTGCCGGGATTGTCTTGGTCTCGATGTCGGTAAGCCGGTCGAGCGGCTCTATGTCCAGCGCAACATTCCCGGCTGCGGCACGGCAACAGGTGAGGATCAGGCCCTGCGCGACCTCTTCGGGAGACAGGCTCTCCGCCTCGGGGCGCAGGATGGCGGTGTCGCCGATGGCCGGCGCCTTGCAGATTCCACAGCGCCCAGTGCGGCAGCTATATTCGAGCGTGACGCCGGCATTGCGCGCGGCATCCAGGATCGAGACGGTCGGATCCGCGTCAAACGACCGACCGGTATTAAGGGCAACGACAGGCATATCAGAGCTGCTGATAGAGGATTGTTGCAGACAGTCCAGTAACTCAGCCAGGAGCAGGCGTTCATTACGGGCATGGACCGGGTGGGCGAGGCAGTGTAGGCGTCATCACAGAGCGGCCGGGCGGTGACGATCGCATGCGCATCCTTGGGTGCCCTCCGGCTCGGGCAAGGAAGACGGATCAATGCGGGTGCTCTCTTGAACTCAATGAGTTCAGCTTCCACTATATTGAAGCTACGTGCATTCGGGCGAGTTGCCCGCCTGTTCGCCATCGGTCGCGTGAGCGAGATCGATGCGGCCGAAATCTATTCGGAACTCTAACCGTGGATCCAGTGGCCCACGGTGTACGCCGGCAAGACTTATGCTGAGCATCAGCTGTACCGGCTGGGCGACATCATGTATCGCGACCAGCCGCGGATCTGGGACAGCGTGGCGTCAAGGTGGGGGCGATCTCGCCGATGAACGCTTCTGACTACTGTACCGATGCCACCTTCTTCCTGCCGGACCTGTGGACGCACATCAAGCCTGTCGCCGAACCGGACGTGGCCAAGCTTTATGCGCTGCTGGGCGCCTTGGTGAACGGCAATGCAACCGCCGACACCTCGATCCCCAAGCCGATGAGCCGCATTTTGCCGGTGGCGGTGGAGCAAAAATGGGCACACGCGGCGTTCCCGGATCGGTTCCTCGCCAACGTGTTCATCAGTCTGTGAAAAATGCACGGGCCAGATTTCGCCTCGTTGCTCCTGAATGCCGAGGCGTGTATCCAATATCAGCATATCTATGCCTCCACGGTCTACGACGGCAACCGGACCAATCCGGACTGGTACAGCAAGACAGCCGAGATCGACGATGGTCCGCCGTTGTTCATCTACCGCGTCTACGATTCCATCGTGGCTGAGATGATGACGTTCAACAACACCCATGTGTTCATCAACACCGCGCTGAGCCAGATACCGGACGGACGCAAGCATCATCAGTGCCGCATTGTTGATTTCGAAAGCTTTTTTGCCGATGTCGGTCTGAAAGGGGCGACGATCCGTCTGCGCATGTCGTGCGACCTCCGGCTGGCATTCGCCAGCCCCGGGGCCGCTCAGGCCTCGCGCGCGGTGCTGGATCGCGTTCGCTGCGGCGATGCGCTGCTGTTCACGGTGAAGGATCGCGGCGAGACCTTGTTCTGCCAGGTCGGCTATCTCGACTCGCCGGAGGGATTGAAGAACGTCACCATTGATGGCCGCCCGGGCGGCCATTCCGTTGGTTTTGCGCTGGTTTCGATTCAGAATGCGATCCATCAGCCGGTCGGCTATTTCATTGCTACGCTGAGTGCGCGCATGGGTGAGACGCCGATGCCGCTAACCGACGGGTTTGACCGCCTGAGCGCCGCGTAGGAAGCCCGCAAATATCATCTAGACCGGATTGGGCGGCTTATGCGCGAGGCCGCCCTTCCCGTATACAAGGCTGATTTGATAATGAAGGTTGCCATCGTCCATGACTGGTTCGTATCCAAGACAGGCGGAGAAACCTGCGTCGAGCAGTTGCTGAATCTTTATCCGCAGGCTGACGTCTTCACGCTGGTCGAGTTCCTGAGCGAGGAGGAAAGGGGCTTTCTCGACGGGCACCGCGTGACCACCAGCTTCCTCCAGCGGCTCCCCGGCGCGCGCAAGCGCTACCGCTCGTTCCTGCCCTTGATGCCGATCGCGATCGAGCAGCTCGACGTGACCGGCTATGATCTGGTGATCAGTACCAACTCGGCGGTCGCCAAGGGCGTCGTCACCGGGCCTGACCAGGTACATATTGCATATACGTTCAGCCCGATCCGTTATGCCTGGGATCTGCAGGAAACATATCTGCGCGAGTCCGGCATCACCCGCGGCCTGAAGAACATCTTTGCCCGGTCGATCCTGCATTATCTGCGGTTGTGGGACACGCGCACCGCCAACGGTGTGGACCATTTCGTCGCCATTTCGCACTTCATCGAACGGCGTATCCGCAAGGCGTATGGCCGTTCGTCAACGGTGATCTACCCGCCTGTCAATCTCGATCGCTTCGCCCTGTCGCATACACGCGAGGACTTCTACGTTACCATGTCGCGCCTAGTGCCCTACAAGCGAATCCCGCTGATCGTGGAGGCGTTTCGCGCGATGCCGGATCGCAAGCTGATCGTGATCGGCGATGGGCCCGACATGGAGGCCGCTCGCAGGCTGGCCGGCCCCAACGTCGTTCTGATGGGTCGCCAACCCGATGCGGTGGTCGTCTCCCATCTCCAGCGTGCGAAGGCGTTCCTGTTCGCGGCCGAGGAGGATTTCGGCATCGCGCCCTTGGAAGCGCAGGCCTGCGGCACACCGGTGATCGCCTATGGCAAGGGGGGCGCGCTGGAAACGATCCGCGGGCGCGATGGCGAAGGCCAGACAGGCGTGTTCTTCGGTGAACAGACGGCAGACGCAGTCGTCGCAGCGGTCGAGCACCTCGACGCACGCCTGCACGCGATCACGCCGGGGGCATGCCGCGCCAATGCCCAGCGCTTCTCCACCGAACGTTTCCGCGACGAGATCACTCGCTTCGTCGATGCGGCAATGGCCTCGTACGGCCGGCAAGTCGACGGACCGGTCGCCCCACCGGTCATGGCTGATCCCGCCGTGCGACCATCGATCGGCTAGATCACGTCCGCCCACAGGCCGTTGAACAGGAAGCTTGCCTGATGCGCCTGGACGAGGTTTACCAGCATGCAGAAATGCGTCGCCCAAGGCGGCGCGGTGCGCTGAGCGCGGGACGAGGTGGGGGAAACTAGGACGAACCGATCGGTGGGCACCTTGACCGTCAGCGTACCAACCGTTTCCAGTCGTACGGTCACTGGCATCCGATTAACGTCGTGGCCATCGATCCTTGCCCATCCGGGCGACACGAACAATGTGCCGTCAGCGCCTGGCCGGGCGGGATCACGACGCACTCGAAAACCCGACAACACCGTGTCACCGTCACGCACCGGTAAGGCAATAAGCACGAAGGCGGCCGCAGAGGTCGCGCCATATGCCTTGGCCGCGATCAGGCCGCGTTCGCCAGCCACCTGACCCTTGGCGAGTTGGAGGTTCGCGCCCGTCTGCGCGTATCGATCGACGATCGGCAATAGCGTGTCGGCGGTACGCCATACGGTGTCCTGCCATTCCCCCGCGTGGAAATCGGGATCGGACAGCAAGGTGCGGCCTTCCTGCAGCCGATTCGGGAGGAGGCCGAAGTCAAACCCTTGCGTGCCGCGAACCAGCAACGCGCCCGGTCCTCGTGCCCAGCAAGGCGGGCGGGAGGGGTCGCTGGCTACCGACGAGAAATTGTGCACCAGCATGTCGATCAGATGCACCGATGCACCCTGCCCCACATCCGCCGGGGTGTTAGCTCCCCAGGTCTTCGCCTGGTTGAGAAGCCAGCCGCCGTCCAGCCGCACGAAACTACCATCGCCGGTGCAGCGGATCGGTCGGTCCTCCCACCGGTCGCTTTCGTGATGGCAGGAGGTAGCCAGTACCGATCCGGCCGTCACGTCGTACAGGATGGTAGTAAAATCGAGTGAGCAGCCTTGCAGTTGCAGCGACGCACTGCTGTTCGCCATGCGAACGGCGACATGCGAATTGTAAAGCGTGCAGCCGATCAGCGTATTGCGCTCGCCATTGTCGTCGGCTGTTGGATAATCGACGCAGATGCCGCAGTTGAACACCTCGCAATGTAGGAACAGGTTGTTGTAGGCATGACTGCCAAAGCGCAAGCCGATGCCGCAACCGAAAACCGAAAGGTTTTCGACCAGCATCTGGGCCGAGGTGGCGATGTTCGGGGAGTCGAAGTCCACGCCGATGCTGGAGGTGTCCTGTCCGGCGCCCTTTATCCGGATCGCGCCCGAGATCATGCCCTTGCGGCCGTAATTATTGTCCGGCACGCGACCCGGCACGCCCAACGAACTGGCGGTGACCCGCAGGTACCGGCCCCGCCAGCCGCTGAAATCCAGCAAGGCGGTGCCAGTGAGCGAGACGTACGAAGTGTCGAGAGACAGGCCCGAGTTGCAGCGGTACGCTGTTCTGGCCTGCAGCAGCAGCGTGCCGCCCTGTGACCGGGCGGCCAGCGCGTCCATCGCCCGCTGCAGGGCGGGTGCGTCATCTACCACGCCATCGCCAACCGCGCCGAACTGTTCAGGAGTTACCGTCGCTCCCGCAGATGGTGTGCTGCTTTGATCTGCCGATGCACGGGCGGCTGCATCCGAGCTGCCGGCCAACGGCATGGTGGCCAATGCTCCAAGGATAGCCCGGCGCGATGTGGAATGAGGGTCGTTGATGGCGGCAACTCCGTGGCGGCTCCTGCCACTTCTACGCCCCTGACAGGGTCGCGTTCCAGCCGATCCGGCGCGAAAGCGTTGGCCTGCGGGCAAAGTACGACTATGGCCTGCGTATACCGGGCGTCGCGGCGCACATTCTTTATTGAGTAAACATGCAAGGTAGTCGTTCGCAAACGTCTCAACGGCACAGAAAGGAACGTGGTCGCGGATCGCGGGGGCGCTCTTGGGTAGCCGGCAAGGGCGAGTTCCTACTGGCCGCCGCCTATTTCACCGTAGTCAGCCTGTTTGGCGGGGGGCAGGTGGCTTGGACGCCAGGCAACATGGCGATAGTTCTGGCGACGGTCGTGCTGGCGGTCGCCTTTGCCTGGCAGGACGGCTTTGCCGCCTTTTTTCGGGCGCCGCTTGCCGGACGCATCGCACTGGCTGGTATTGCCGTCTGGCCGCTGTTGCAACTGGTTCCGCTACCGTTCCGCGTGTGGCAGGCACTGCCGGGCCAGGAACTGCGACGCCTCACACTGGATCTGGCGGGCTCGGCGGATAGCTGGCAACCGTTGACGCTGGAGCCGGCAGGCACCGCCTTATGCGCGCTGATGGCAATAGGCTTTGTCGCATTTACCGGCTGGTTGATGCAACTTTGCGACGATGATTTCTATCGCTTGTTCCTTGTCGCACTCGGGCTTGTTCTGTTGGGCATTCTGGTTGGACTTCTCCAAGTCGTCAGCGACGGGCAGTTTCCGCAGCTTCAGGTCGACAACATGGGCGCCACGCTGCTCGGCTTTTTTGCCAACAAAAACCACATGGCGCTGGTGCTGGCCTGTTCGATCCTGTTGTTCGGCCTATCGGTTAGCCGGCAGTTTGGGGCACAAGGTCAGCCGGCGGCGATGCAGATAAGGCGCCGCCTAATGGTGACGGGCTATACGGTGTTCGCGCTGGTGGCGATCGTGGTCACCAACAGTCGCGCCGGACTGGGACTTGGCGCGCTGGCGGCAGTGATCGTGCTGCTGGACTTGGCGCGGGGCGTCGTCTTGCGCTGGCGCATCGCGGCGGTTGCGGTTGTCGCAGCGCTGGTTCTCGCCGTCATGTCCTCGTCGGCGTTCGAGGTCGTGGCCGGTCGCGTCGATGATGTCAGCGACGATCTGCGCTGGCGCTTTCTTGACTGGTCGTGGCCGCTGGCTGAGCGATATGCTTGGCTTGGCAGCGGGTTCGGATCGTTCCGCACCCTATTTATCACGCAGGAACAGCTGGCCTGGGTGAAGCCTACGGTGGTCAACGCCGTGCACAACGATTACCTCCAATTGCTGATCGAGGGCGGCGTACCGGCAATGGTGCTGCTGGTGCTGCTGGTGCTGTCACTCGTGCCGGGTATTGCTGCGCTGCGCCGCCTTTCGCGGCGTGCGCCGGAGCGGCATGCATTGCTGGCGGGGCTGTTCATCATCGTTCTGTACGCGCTGCACAGCTTGGTCGACTATCCGCTGCGCCGGCCGGCAGCTTGGATCTTCTTTGCACTTGCGCTGGCGGCTGTCTATCGGGGTGCTGCCGCCGGCCGGGGCGACGCGGCAGGAAGCCGGCAAATCGAAGCAGCTTGATGGACAATGGACGCTGCTGCTAACAGACGCGGGGATTCAGGGTGTCGGCAAAACACCATTCCCCCCTCCTCATTACACAAGGGTAAAGCGTTGCGTCTGAAATTCGCACCGGTCTTGGTGATCGCCGGCATGCTTTCGGGCTGTGGAGGCAAGGCCAGCATCCCGATGGGTGGCCGGTTGCCACCAGCCGAGCGCGGCGGGATCATCACGCCGGTGGCCGCGCAAGATTATCGCTTGGGACCACTAGATACCTTGTCCATCAAGGTGTTCCGCGAGCCAGAACTCTCGTTCGAGAGCCTGCCGATATCGCTCAGCGGCAAGATTTCCTATCCGCTGCTGGGCGAATTGCCCGTTGCCGGCCTGTCCACCGCTGATGTGGCGCGTCAGCTCACCAACCGGCTCAACGCGCGCTATCTGCGTAATGCCAGTGTGTCGGTTTCACTGGATCGCGCGGCCAATTTCACGGTGACGCTGGACGGTGAGGTCCGTAAGCCCGGCGTCTACCAAATCCCTGGCGCGCGGCTGTCGCTACTGCAGGCGATCGCGCTTGGCGAAGGGCTGACGGATAACGCCAAAAGCGATGAGATCGTCGTCATTCGTGAAGTGGAGGGCAAGCGCTACATCGCCCGGTTCGACCTGGGGGAGATTCGCGCCGGGCGATCGCCCGATCCGCAGATTCAGCAGACGGACGTGATCGTGGTCGGCTATTCCTCCTTCGGCTCCCTGCTCAGGCTGACGCTGGCCGCCCTGCCGGGTATTGCCGGCCTCTTTATCGCGCTTAATCAGTAAGGCGGCCGGACGATATGCAATTCCCATTCAATGGCGAGGCCGCCTTGCCGGCTTCCACCACCAACCTTCCGGCGCTTGTCCCGGACGGGCGCGAGCCGTCCACCGGATCGACCCATGCGCTGCGCGAGATCTGGGCTTCGGCCTATCGTTCGCGGTTCTGGATCATCGGCATCTTTGCCGCGTGCATAGCCCTGGCGATCGTCGCCGCGCTGCTCACCACGCGCCTGTACCAGGCGACCGCCTCTGTTGAGGTGCGCCAGGAAGCGGCCAAGGTGCTGGGCACGGAGGCCGACCAAGAGCAATCGGCCAGCACCGATGCCGAACGCTTCCTGCAAACCCAGCTCGACATCGTGCGCAGCCGCGGCGTGGCAGAGGCGGTTGCAGAACGTGAGGGGTTGTTCAACGGGGACGGCTTTCTCAAAGCAATGGGCCTGGACGACGAGGATGCGGCGGTGCCGGCGGGCATGACCCCGCGCGAGGCGCACCGCGACCGCGTGTTAAAACTGCTGCGGGGCGGTATGTCGGTGCGCTACACAGGCACCACGCGTATCGCCACCATCTCCTTCACCAGTCCCGATCCGCGGCTGTCGGCGCGTATCGCCAACGCCTTTGCCGACGCCTATATCCGCAGCAACCTATCGCGAAAGGCGGGCGCTTCGGTCTACGCGCTCGACTTCCTGCGCGGCCAGCTCGACGAGGCGCAGGCACGGCTCGCCAAGTCGGAGCAGGCGGTGGTGGATTATGGCCGCCGCACGCGCATCGTGGATGCCGGCAACGCGGCGGGCAGCGGCGGCTCGTCCGACAGTTCCGCTCGCCCGCAGTCGCTCATCACCGCGCAGCTGGTGCAGCTCAACCAATCGTATTCCACCGCCATTTCCGAGCGTATCGAGGCGCAGCAGAAGTGGGACCAGATCGCCAAGCTGCCGGCACTGAGCACGCCGGACGTGCTGACCAACAACGCAGTGCAGCTCCTTCTCGAAAAGCGGGCCGACATCCAGAGCCAATATCAGCAGCAGCTGATCACGCGGCAGGAGGATTATCCCACGGTCGCCGCTGCTAAAGCGCAACTGCGCGAGCTCGACCGGCAGATTGGTGCGCTGGCCGGCAACATCCGCAACGGCATCCGCAACGCTGCTCAGATCGCCCAGGCGCGCGAGCGGCAGCTGTCCGGAGAGATTGACAAGCTGAAGAACAGCACGCTGTCGGAGCAGAACCAGGGCATCGAGCTATCAATCCTGCGCCGCGAGGCGGACACCAACCGGCAGCAATACGAAGCCCTGCTGCGCCGCTTCAACTCGCTGAATGCCGAGTCCGGCATCCAGACCAACAACCTGTCGGTCGTCGATCGCGCCAACGTTCCTGATCGCTCATCTTGGCCCAAGCTCTCGCTCAACCTGGCGCTCGCACTGATCTTGGGCATGCTGCTGTCAGCTCTGTTCGTCTTCTTGCGCGAGCAGTTGTTCAGCGCGATCCGGACACCGGACGAGGTGCGCTCCGCCACGGGGCTGGCGATCCTGGGCGTGGTGCCTTCGTCCGATACGCCGGATGAGGATCTGGATGATCCCAAGTCGTTCCAAAGCGATGCCTACAGCTCAGTGCGGACCAGTCTGTCCCTGCTGTCCTCCAACGGTGTGCCAGCGACGATGATGTTCACCAGCACACAGCAAGGCGAGGGCAAGTCCACCGCCTGCCGGGCGCTTGCACTCAGCCTATCGCGGCTTGGCCGACGCGTCATCGTCATCGACGCCGACCTTCGTCGTCCCAACATCCATCGCCTGTTCGGAGAGTCCAATAGCCAAGGGCTCAGCAACCTGTTGTCCGGCCAGATCGCAAAGGAACAGGCGATCCGCAGCAGTCCGGATGGCCGGATCGACTTTGTAGTCGCTGGCGACGTTCCGCCCAACCCAACAGAGCTTGTCAACAGTCCGCAGATGGTGTCGCTGCTGCGCGATCTGCGGGAAACCTATGACGCGGTGCTGGTCGATTCCGCACCGGTGCTGGGCCTTGCCGATGCGGTGATCCTGTCGAGCGAGGTGGAGGCCACGGTCTATGTCATCGAATCCGGACGTAACCCGGTGCGCCAGGTGCAGGCATCCCTGTCCCGCCTGACCCAGGGTGGCGGCACGATCGTCGGCGCGGTTCTGGTGAAGTTCGATCCGGGCCGGTTCGGCTATGGCTACGGCACGGAATATGGCTACAGCTACGATTATGCCGACCGCAGCAAGTAAGCCGCCCGGTCTGCGGCGCGTGATGGCCGCGGGACTGACGGGCGCGGTGCTGCTGGCGGTGACGGCCTATGTCGTGCGTGCGGAAACCGCGCTCGTTGCGGTGCGTGGCGCCCGCCCGGGTGCGCTGCTGTCGAACCTGAAGGCGCAGCCCGCCGCACAACTCGACCGGCTGAGCGATGAAACGGTGCGCGCCGCGACCGCCGCGGCGCCGCTGGAGCAGCGGGTCGTCAACGTCGCCATGGCCCGGGATGCGCGCCTGCATGGCGGTACGCGGACGCCGGCCTGGCTGGAGGCGCTGTCGCGGCTCGGCTGGCGCGACACCGTGTCCTTGCAGAACCGGCTCTACGCCGCAGCGCTCCGCAATGATCTTTCGGGCATCTTGGACATCACTGACGCGCTTTTGCGCCGACGTCAGCTGAGCGACCAGTTCATCCCCATGATGTCGCTGCTGGAGAGCGATGCAAGGTCGTGGCCGGCGCTTGTGCAGCGGCTGGCAGGGCGGCCCAGTTGGCGTGAACAATATCTGGGTACGGTCGGCCATCTCACCACGCGCGAGCAGCTTTTGTCGCGCGTCGCGCTGCTGAACGACCTGGGCCGGCACGGAGCGCTCGCCAAGGGTGAGGTGGTGCCCAGCATCAACGCGCTTGATCGTGCCGGTTTCACGCCTCAGGCATTTGTGCTGTGGCAGCGGGTGCAGCCAGGGGTGATGCGGCCGCTGGACGACGGGCGTTTCAAACGGGCAAGCCGCAGCCTCGAGACGGGGGATGAACCCGTGTTGTTCCAGTGGCAGTTGATGACCGGTGAAGGTTTCAGCGCCGACGTGACCCGCAACGGCACGCAGGCAGCGCTGACGATCGACTGGAGCGGGCGCGGCGTGCCGGTGTTCGCGCAGCAGCGCACTTCCGCCATGCCGGGTCGCTACGCACTGGATCTTGAGGTGCCCACTGAGGAAAGGGTGGAACTCCCGGCCTTTTCCTTCCGCCTGGCCTGTGCGGACACGACGATATCCTTTGCAGCGGTCGCGGCGGACCCGACGCGCCTGCGCACGATGGCTCCGGTTCCTTGCGCGTTTCCTACGTTGCAGATCGCTGGTGACCTGCAATCCTCCACAGCTGCGCACCAAGTAACGATCAACCGCATCACCCTGCGCCTGCTGGGCACCGCGCCCGAGGTGCAATGAGATGGCGGCGCGATTTACAGGCGCGTACCGTGCCCAGGCTGTTCCGGTACGCCAATCCTCGATCTACGACTGGGTGCCCGACGGGCTGATCAACGGCCTGTTCTTCCGGGCGCTGTTGCTGGTCGCGCCGATCCAGAGCGTGCTGCTGACGCCGGTACAGGGAAGTACGCCGGCGTTCTTGCTGGTGCTGGCAGCTCCGGCGATCCTGGTCCGTGACAATCCGCGCTACATGCACCTGCTGACCTTCTACATCAGCTTCGTGCTTCTATACTCAGTATTTCTGGTGTGCAGTCTGTCCGGGTATATAATCGACATGCCTGACATGAGCAGACTTACTGTCATTCGCGAAGTCTACATTTTTGGACAACTTAAACAGACGCATATCACGCAAGGCGTTTATCTCCTGGCTTCGGCAGTCTTTACCTATCTAATCTACCTTTATTATCAAGAAGCATTTTTAAAATACGCATATGTCGGCATCATGCTGCTGGCGGCATATGGTTTCTACGAGTTCGTGTTCTATGCCATATTCCACACGAATGGGGATTTCCTGTCCAACCGCAATTTCGGTGATCTGAATACGGCTGCGGCAGGAGCCGGCCGAGGCGCGTTCGCAACGGGCAGCTACCTGCAACAGTCAAATCTTTTCGGCCCTGCCTTCATGCGGCTGAAGAGCCTGGTCGGCGAGCCGTCCATGTACGCGCTGACCGTAACGCCGTTCGCGGTCTATGCCTTTGGGCGGCGCTGGTGGATCATGTGCGCCGTTCTGACGCTGTCCCTGATATTGTCGACGTCGACAACGGCGGTGATCGGCTTGCTGGTGGGCATGTCGTACGCCGAGATCCGCCGGCGACCGGAGGCGATCGTCTATGTCGCAGCGGCGGTAATCGCCATGGCCCTGCTGTATGCCACGGCCGCGCCGGTGCAGCAGGCCATCAATACCTTGCTGATCAGCAAGCTGGACACGTTTTCGGGCAACAGTCGCCTGCAATCCTTCTTTTCCCATTTCGCCGTGCCTTTCGACGGCAATCCGATCCGTGCGTTGTTCGGTCTCGGCTTCGGCAGCGTACGCGCCACCGACATGTTTTCCAACCTGCTGGCCAATGTCGGCATTGTCGGCTTTCTGCTCTATTCCGCGGCATTGCTGGCGCCTTGTGTGCTGCTGCGCGCAGGCGCAGATCGCCATGCGCTGGTGGCGACTTTGCTGGCCGTCTACTTCATGGAAATGCTGACCGTTCCGGAATATGCCTATCTGCCGCCTTGGTTCATGGCCGCTCTCGGCTATGTCCGGGTGCGACAGCAGCGGCGCGCCTTGGCCGCGGTATGACGCCGTTGACACGCCCCTCACTGCGCCTGTTGCTCAACGGTCGTTTCCTCGGTCGCCCGATGACCGGGGTGGAGCGGCTGGCGCTGGAGCTTGGGCGGGCCACCCGCGAGCGGCTGGCGGCGGTCGGCGCTCGTGATGTTGACGTGGTAGTTCCGTCCGGCACCACGGTCGAGCCGGCGATCGGTGAACTGGGCGCGCGCGCGCCCGTCGTGGCTACGCTCGGCCGGTTGGGTGGCCATGTTTGGGAGCAGCTAGAGCTCTGGCGCGTCGATCGGGACGCATGGCTGCTCAACCTGTGCAACACTGGTCCGGCGTTTCGTCGTCGCCAAGTTCTGATAATCCACGACGCGCAATTTATCCTTCATCCTAAATCCTACTCGCGCGCTTTTCGATGGTGGTATCGTTTGATGTTGACGGTTGCCAGCCGCCGGGCGGCTGTTGTGCTCACCGTTTCCAATTTTTCGAGAACCCAGCTTGAGTACCATTGCGTGGTCCCACGAGGAAAAGTGCATGTACTACGCTCCGGTATCGACCATCTCGACGCGGTTATTTCAGACACGTCTGTGCTGGAGCGGAAAAACTTGTTGGCGCGACCCTATATTTTTGCAATTGGATCCTTGGCCCCACACAAAAACCTGAAGATGCTTATCGATGCGTTTGCTGGTGCCGATCTGCCAGAGACGGATCTGGTGATCGCAGGCGGCGGCAACCCGCGTGTCTTTCGGGATTCAGGCCTGCGCGAGGCGCCGAACATTCGTTTCCTCGGCAGGGTCAGCGATGCCGAATTAAAAGCGCTTTATGGCGGTGCACATGCCTTTGCCTGTCCGTCGCTATCCGAAGGGTTCGGCTTCACGCCGCTGGAAGCAATGCGAATGGGCTGTCCGGTTGTGGCAACCACAGGTGGGGCGGTACCGGAGATATGCGGTGATGCCGCGCTTTACGCAGACCCCCTCGATCGCACGGCTTGGCGCAATGCGTTGCGCACCGTCGTCCACGATCCGGCGTTGCGGACGGAACTGAGCCGGCGGGCAAGGGCGCGGGCGGCCGGGTACAACTGGAGCAACACGGCCAGGCAGCTGCTCGCCGTCCTCGCCGAGCACGACGGCGACCCGGCCCTGCGCGCCGCAGCAGCCAGGCCGTCGGCGGTCTGAGCGCTCAGACCTTTAGGAACCTCAAGCTCATGGCATTAGGAAGCAGCCGTCGCAATGGCGGCGCCGCGTTCAACATCGCGTCGTAGAGCACCTTCTTGGGCGTGGGATGGATGATGTCGGCACGCGGGTACGTGGACATCTCAAGGCCGCAGGCTTCGGCGTGACGCCGTATATCGCGGAGGATCAGCAGGTCCTCGCGCACCTCCGGCCGCATCGCGTTCACCCGCTTCAGCGCGATGGGGTAGGTGACGCGCGAACAGACCGGCTCGCCTAGGTAGAGCAGCACGCCACCTGGCTTGAGCACCCGCGTCACCTCCGCCAAAGTCCGCATCTGGTCGCCGAAATGATGCGCCGCCTGAAACGCGAACACCACGTCGCACGTGCCCGCATCGAGCGGGATATCATAGCTGGTACAGGCGAAGCGGTCGTCCAGGGTCACGCGAAAAATGCCTTCCCACATCGGGGCGGACGCGATCGCCGCGGCACCGATGTCCGACCCGATGACTCTTGCCTGCGGGTATCGCGCCTTGACGAGGCACGACGACCACAACTGGCCGCCACCAAGTTCCAGCACCACCTTCGCCGGCGCAAAATCCTGGTCGAACCGGTCGAGTTCGGCGGCGAACACGGGGGCTTCGGACATCTTGTTCAGGAGGTTGTTGATGGAGAAGATGCCGAGACCCTCCGTCGCGGACTCCTCCCAAAAGCCAATCTCCAAGCGTTCGCGTTCGGCCTAATTAATGTGTTCCGTCAACTTGTGCTCCCTCACACAAAAGTAATTCGATAATCCGACCTTAATCCCGGTTCATGTACCCGTCCCACAGCATCCACGCCAGCGTGTCGGCGAGGTCGCGTGGGCGCCAATCCGGAAGGGTGGCCTGCAGGCGCCCGGCATCGCCGCCAAGCACCGGCACGTCGTTCGCGCGGACGAAGGCGGGGTTGACCCTTACATCCGGGCGATGGCCGCTGAGACCAGCCAGCACGCCTAGGATCTCGTCGATCGAACGCACGGCGCCCGTGGCGATGTTGAGCGTCTGGGGCGGCGCATCTTCGGCCAGCGCCAACCCGACATAGACGTCGGCAACCGCGCGCACGTCGCCGAAATCGCGCTTTACCCACAGATTGCCGAGCTCGATCACGGGCGCGCGGCGACGGAAATGATCGACGACCTTGGGGATCAGATACTCTGTACCTTGGCCGATCCCGGTATAGTTGAACGGCCGGGTAGCGACGATCTCCAGCCGGTCGGCCCAGCGCCGCGCGCCCCACTCCATCGCCAGCTTGCTGACGGCGTAATGATTGGCTGGGTTGGTGGGCGTGTCCTCATCGATCAGCCCCTCGGCACCGGGGCCATAGACCTGCGCACTGCTCGCCAGCACGCAGCGCGTATCTGGGCGCTGCCGGGCGATCGCCTCAAGGAGACGGAACGTGCCGAGTTGGTTGACGGTGTAGAAGGCTTCCCAGTCGGCCGCGTTGACGAAGGCCTTTGCCGCCAGGTGGATCACCCGGTCGAACTCCGCCTCCTCAACAGCGCGTTCGACCTCGGCCGCGTTGGTCAGGTCCGCCTCGATCGGCACGCAGGTCGCGCCGGCCTGTGCCAGCGCCTCGGCGACGAAACGCCCGGTGAAGCCGCTGGCGCCGGTCAGGGCGATGCGCATCAGAACGACCAGCCGGTCTGGTTGCGGCGCATGTCGGCCTCCACCATCAACCCGGCAAGCTCCTCCAGCTGCACCGTCGGCTCCCAGCCGAGATGAGCCCTGGCCTTGGCGGGATCGCCGATCAGCAGCTCCACCTCGGCCGGGCGATAGAATTGCGGATTGACGCGCACGAGCAGCTTGCCCGTCTTGGCATCCGTGCCGGTTTCGCTCTCTTCCCTGCCCGACCAGACGATCTCGATGCCGGCCTGCTTGAACGCCAACGACACGAAGTCGCGCACCGTTTCGGTGCGGTTGGTGGCGAGCACATAGGTGTCGGGCGTGTCGGCTTGCAGCATCAGCCGCATGCCCTCGACATAATCCTTGGCATAGCCCCAGTCGCGCTTGGCATCGAGATTGCCGAGTTCCAGCAGTTCCGCCTTGCCCAGTACGATCTTGGCAACCGTGTCGGTAATCTTGCGTGTCACAAACTCGCGGCCGCGTAGAGGGCTTTCATGGTTGAACAAGATGCCGCTCGTACCGAAGATGCCGAAGCTCTCACGATAATTCACCGTCAGCCAATGGGCATAGAGCTTGGCCACGCCGTACGGGCTGCGGGGGTAGAAGGGCGTATCTTCCGTCTGCGGGATCGCCTGCACCTTGCCGAACATCTCGGACGTAGAGGCCTGATAGAAGCGAATGTCGCGATTGACGGTGCGGATCGCCTCCAAAAGGTAGGCGGCGCCAAGACCAGTGATCTGGCCCGTGGTGATCGGCTGGTCGAACGACACGCCGACGAAGCTCTGCGCAGCGAGATTATAGACCTCGGTCGCTTCCGACGTCTCGATCAGGCGGATCGCCGAGCCCATGTCGGTGAGATCATATTCGACCAGCTTCAGCTGCGGGTGCTGGCTGATGCCGAGCTCGTCGATGCGCCAAAAATTAACGGACGAGGTGCGACGATAGGTGCCGTAGACGGTATAGCCGCGGCCAAGCAGGTTCTCGGCGAGATAGGCGCCATCTTGGCCGCTGATCCCGGTGACAATAGCGGTCTTGGTCACGTATTTTCCTTGCTTGTTAGGCCGGTCGGGGGTGCTGGCGCACCGCATCAATGTCGGCTGTAGAGTTGATCAAGCCACTTATCTAGATTGCAGTCGAGCCGGTCCGAAAACTTGTCTGCTGTCGGGTCTGGACGAGCGCCGAGCCGGGAAATGGCGGAAGGGTCGGTATCCGTTTGGTCCCGCAGATTGATGGTGCAACAACCACGAGCGAGTGGAAGGAAGCGCTATGGGCTAGGAGCCTGTCCGAGTAATCCCCTCGACGGCGGATCCAAGAAATGATTCACTCGGCTCATGGCCAAGGTGTTTCGCTCGTGGGATGTCGATCAGGGCTGGTTGCTACCGCCCTCGCTGCACGAGTTCGTGCCGCCCGGGCACATGGCACATTTCGTACGCGACACGGTGCGGGAGGCGCTCGACCTCTCGGCCATCCTCGACGTCTATACGGAGGAACGCGGCTAGGGGGCCGCCAGAAGGTGATGACGCCCGATCGCCTCGAGGCGGCGCGCAGCCTGCTCGCGTCCGGGATGAAGCCGAGCAGGGTCGCGGCGACGATCGGCGTCTCGATCCCGACCTCCTATCGGCACTTGCCGGCGTCCGAGCAGGAAGCTCTCGCGGCAGGGAGTAACGGCGTCGAGCCTCGCGCCGTCAATGTCACGACGTCGGGATCCTAATAAACGCGATCATTCGGCGTCGACGGTCAGTGCCGCGCTGGTCCCGTCGATCGTGCTGGCGAGTCCCGGCACCTCCTCCAACTGGCGAAGGTCGCTGAACCCACCCCGATCCTCGCGATAACGCACGATCTCGGAGCCGTGCCCCCGCAAGCCGGGCACGGCATCCAGCTCGGCCCAGGTGGCAGCGTTGACGTTGGTTGCGGACATCGCGGTTTCCTCCTGACCCCGGCACACAAGCACCGGGATCAGCCCGTGTGGCGCGGATCGCGCTCAGGCGGCGAACGGTTCAACTCCCCTGTTCCCTCTTTGTTTGATAAGGCGTTACAAGGGCGCTGAAAGGGATACACTCGATGCTGCCGTTGATGCAGCCGATCCTGGTCGCCGAGGTGCCGCGTGGGACTGTCCGCGATTCGGCTGAATGTCCGGTATAATCCAACTATTGCCGTGGCTCCCATTCAGCCCGCGTCGTCGGTCTACGCTTGGCGGCTTCGGCGTCGGCTTTCTTTGGTGGTTCCGTGCTGCAGACATGGCACCATTAGCTCAGGCAACGTACATGCGTCGCAGCTTGGTCATGTCGGTCCGTGACAGTCCCATTTCATCGCGAAACCATCCAGCCATACCACCCGAATGGGTATCGAGCACCTTGAGGGCAGCATCGATATAGGCCAGTATGCATTATCCGGACACGGATTCACGGTAGCGGCCAACCGTCGTAGCCGCTTGTTCGGCTGGTCAGCTGAGACGCATGGCCTGCGCGAAGCAACGCCGCGCCTTGGTGCTTGTCCAAGGGAGCGTATGGCCAAGCTCGGGGTCGATACAGATGCGCGTTGAACGCGGGGCCTGCGCGCGCAGTCGATGCCACTCCTGGCCGGTCACC
>JAAIGE0100824350.1_pt1 | contig 18876 bp, 20 predicted proteins | sample 6487951 | NCBI WGS metagenome assembly JAAIGE01 (sample SAMN13974128, study PRJNA590717) | phyllosphere metagenome | biome: tomato field; feature: multiple bacterial spot infested tomato fields; material: tomato leaves; isolation source: leaves from tomato fields | host: Solanum lycopersicum ...
AGTGATTTGGGGGGCCGCCGCCACGCGCCATCCATGGCGCGGGGCGGCTAAACCGGCATCCCTGCCGGTTTACCCCCCAAATCCCTGTCGAATTCCGGCCAGCGTGGTTTGACGGGGCGCCTGAGATCAAGAGCAGATCAAAAGCGGCTCGCTTCGCATCGTGGTTACTGTCGATTGCTTCAGAGTTGTGTAGATACCTATGCCGCGATGACGCCTGCAAGGCCAATAAAAAAGCCCGCATTGCGCGGGCCTTTTATGTTCAGCGGATTATCAACCTGCCACCAACACTCGAATCGCTTCCAGTCGCAACGCGGCTTTATCGAGCATGGCCAGGCCTTGCTCGCGTTGGTTGCGCAGGGCTACCAGCTCGCTGTCGCGCACGGTCGGGTTGACCGCTTGCAACGCGGTCAGGCGTGCCAGCTCTTCGTCGGTGTCTGCCGCCAGGCGACGCTTGGCTTCGGCCACGCGCTCGGCGTGACGTGGGGCGATCTTCTCTTCACCGGCGTTGATGCGCGGTGTGAGTTGGTCACGCTGGGCCTGTACGAATTTGTTCGCGCTGGCCCGTGGCACGCTTTCCAGCTGGTCATTCAAGGTCACGAACGACACGCGGCCCGACAGGTCATTGCCGTTGGCATCCAGCAGGCAGCGCAAGGCGGCCGGTGGTAGGTAGCGGCCCAGTTGCAGGGAGCGCGGGGCGACTACTTCGCTGACATACAGCAGCTCAAGCAATACGGTGCCTGGCTTGAGCGCCTTGTTCTTGATCAGCGCCACGGCGGTGTTGCCCATGGAGCCGGACAGCACCAGGTCCATGCCGCCTTGCACCATCGGGTGCTCCCAGGTGATGAACTGCATGTCTTCGCGCGACAGCGCCTGGTTACGGTCGTAGGTGATGGTTACACCTTCGTCGTCGCCCAGGGGGAAGCTGGCGTCGAGCATTTTTTCGCTGGGTTTGAGGATCAGCGCGTTTTCCGAATGGTCTTCGCTGTCGATGCCGAACGCGTCGAACAGGGTTTCCATATAGATCGGGAGGGCGAACTGGTCGTCTTGTTCGAGGATGTCCTCGACCAGCGCATCGCCTTCGCCGGCGCCGCCGGAATTAAGTTCCAGCAAACGGTCGCGACCGGTGTGCAGCTCCTGCTCCAGGCGCTCACGCTCGGCACGCGCTTCGTCGATCAGCGCTTGCCACTCGCCGTCGTCGGCGGCTTCCAGCAACGGCAGCAGGCGTGGGCCGAACTGATGCTGCAAGGCGTTGCCGGTTGGGCAGGTGTTGAGGAAGGCATTGAGCGCTTCGTGGTACCACTGGAACAGGCGCTCTTGCGGGCTGGTTTCCAGGTAGGGCACGTGCAGTTCGATCACGTGTTTCTGGCCGATCCGGTCCAGACGCCCGATACGCTGTTCCAGCAGGTCGGGGTGGGACGGCAGGTCGAACAGCACCAGGTGATGGGAAAACTGGAAGTTGCGGCCTTCACTGCCGATTTCCGAGCAGATCAGCACCTGGGCACCGAACTCTTCATCGGCAAAATAAGCCGCCGCGCGGTCACGCTCCAGAATGTTCATGCCTTCGTGGAACACCGTGGCCGGAATGCCGGAGCGCACGCGCAGGGCGTCTTCCAGGTCCATGGCGGTTTCGGCGTGGGCGCAGATCACCAGGACCTTGGTGCGCTTGAGCATTTTCAACTGGTCGATCAGCCACTCGACCCGTGGGTCGAAGCGCCACCAGCGGTTCTCTTCCTCGATGTCCGGTTGCGCCTGGAAGCTGACTTCCGGGTACAGCTCGGCGTGTTCGCCCAGGGGCAGTTCGAGGTATTCGTCCGGGTTCGGCAGCGGGTAGGCGTGCAGCTTGCGCTCGGGGAAGCCTTGCACCGCGGCACGGGTGTTACGGAACAGCACGCGGCCGGTGCCGTGGCGGTCCAGCAGCTCACGGACCAGGCGGGCACTGGCTTCGGTGTCGCCATCGTTGACGGCGGTGAGCAGGGCTTCACCTTCGTCGCCGAGGAAGCCTTGAATGGTCTTGTGTGCGGTCGGCGACAGGCGGCCCTTGTCCAGCAGCTCCTGCACGGCTTCGGCCACCGGGCGATAGTTTTCGCTCTCGGCGCGGAAGGCTTGCAGGTCGTGGAAGCGGTTCGGGTCCAGCAGGCGCAGGCGCGCAAAGTGGCTGTCCTGGCCCAGTTGCTCCGGGGTAGCGGTCAGCAACAGCACGCCGGGAATCACCTCGGCCAGTTGTTCGACCAGCGAGTATTCGGCGCTGGCCTTGTCTTCGTGCCACACCAGGTGGTGGGCTTCGTCGACCACCAGCAAGTCCCAACCGGCGGCGAACAGCGCATCCTGGGCCTTCTCGTCGTCCACCAGCCATTCCAGGGCAACGAGTGCAAGCTGGGTGTCTTCGAACGGGTTGGTGGCATCGCTTTCGATAAAGCGCTCTTCATCGAACAGCGCAACCTGCAGATTGAAGCGGCGGCGCATTTCCACCAGCCATTGGTGCTGCAGGTTTTCCGGGACCAGGATCAGTACGCGGCTGGCACGGCCCGAGAGCAGTTGGCGATGGATCACCAGGCCCGCTTCGATGGTCTTGCCCAAGCCTACTTCGTCCGCCAGCAACACCCGTGGCGCGATACGGTCCGCGACTTCGCGGGCGATGTGCAGTTGGTGGGCAATCGGTTGGGCGCGTACGCCACCCAGGCCCCACAGCGAGGACTGCAACTGGCGGCTGGTGTGCTCCAGGGTGTGGTAGCGCAGCGAGAACCACGCCAGCGGGTCAATCTGCCCGGCGAACAGACGGTCACTGGCCAGGCGGAACTGGATGAAGTTGGACAGTTGGGTTTCGGGCAGGGTGACCTGCTCGTTCTGCCCATTGAGGCCGTGGTAGACCAGCAGGCCATCGACGTCGTCGACTTCCTGCACGGTCATTTTCCAGCCTTCGAAATGGGTGATGGTGTCACCCGGCGAAAACCTCACGCGAGTGAGGGGCGCATTCCGTAGCGCATACTGGCGCGTGTCGCCAGTGGCCGGATAGAGCACGGTCAACAAGCGGCCGTCCTGTGCCAGAACGGTGCCTAACCCCAGCTCTGCTTCGCTGTCACTAATCCAGCGTTGCCCCGGTTGATACTGCTGCGCCATGCTGCCTGACTCCCGCCGTGAAAAAGCCGACTATGTTAACGGAACACGGCCCGGCGCCCAAGAACTCTGACAAAAACTACGCTGTTTGTACGGGCCGGCGGAAATTGAATCGACGGATGGCGGGCACTTGAGAGTGTCGACTGAGTCACAGCTTGGCACGCGGGTGCTCAAGTCACCCTGCTACCCGCCGACAGCCTGTTGATCAGGAGAATAATTATCATGCTGCCACCCATGCTGCCCGTCAGTGTTGTGCCGGTCACGTCGCAACTCGACCCGGCACGCCAGAAGCCGGATATTCCGCCGGTGGTGCCCGTTCAAGCGGGCTCCAACGAGAGCACGATCGACCTGAAAAAAGGCGATGCCGAGCAATCGACCTTTCTGTTGCGCGAAGAGCAGCGGCGCCAGCAGGAGCAACAGAAGCGTCGGCGCGAAGCTGACGACGACGAGCAGCAGCATTTGCCGATTCCCGGCGACTTGCTCAACGCTGATAACACCGTGCCCGTGGCGCCGCTGATCGAAGACGCGCCGCGCCAGGGCCTGTGGGTGGATATCGAGGTTTAACCCTTCAGTTCGCGCAAGGCCTTCACCAGCCACTCAATCTCGTCATCGGTGTTAAGCGGGCTGACGGAGATGCGCGCAACGCTGCTCAACCCACGCGCTTGCATGTCCAGCGGGGTGTAGGCCACGCCATTGGCGCCGATGTTGATGCGCTTTAACCCCAGGCGTTGCTTGAGTTCAAAACTATCCCAGCCGGCCAGGTTGAACGCGATCAAGCCTGAATGCGTGTTGCCCAAGTCGTGCAAGCTGATCCCCGGTATCTGACGCAGTGCTTCGCGGATTCGCGCGCTGGTCTGCAAGACTCTTTGCCATACCCGCTCAATCCCCAGTTGATTGATCTCGTGCAACGCATTGCCCAGGCCGGCCAGCAGGGCGAAGGACACTTCGCTGGTTTCAAAGCGTCGCGCGTCGTTGCGCAGGTCGAAGCCTTCGGCGGTCCAGGGCGCTGAAAACACGTCGCGTTGGGCCGGGTTCAGGTGCGGGAGAAACTCCGGCCGGATGTACAGCAGTGCGGTACCGCGAGGCCCGCGCAGGTGTTTGCGGCCGGCAGACTTGAGCACATCGCACTGCAACGCTTGCACATCCACCGGCAGCTGGCCGACGGCTTGGCCCGCGTCGATGAAGTAGGGAATGGCATGCCGCCTGGCCACATCGCCGATGGCCTGGGCTGGGTTGATCAAACCACCGTTGGCCGGCAGCCAGGTGAGGTCGATCAGCTTCACCCTGGCATCGAGCATCGCCTCCAGCGCCACCGGGCAGGCGGCGCCGCTGGCATCGCACGGGATGACCTCCACCCGCGCCCCGGCTTGAACGGCCAGTTCCATGCTCGCCAGGTTGCCGCCCCATTCGTGGCGCCCCACCAGAATTCGATCGCCCGGCTGCCACGGCCCCAGCGCCTGGAAGGCCATGCTCCAGGCCGTGGAGCCACTGCTGGCGAAGGCAATCGCTGAGGCGGGCGCATTGAGCAGTTGCCCGGCGGCGCGGCGGGCCTTTTCCACTAAGACGGCACCTTGTTCTCCGGCCTCCATCGGGCCGTCGTGCGCTTCGCGTTGCAACTGTTCGATGATGGCGTCGAGCGTCGCCTGGCTGGGCAAGGACGCCCCGGCGTGGTTGAAGTGCACGATGCCCGACTGGCAACCGGGCGTGGCCTCTCGCAAGTGCTGCACTTGCAGCGGGCTCATGGCTGCAGCTCGAAAATGGCATCCACCTCCACGGCGACGCCAGCCGGCAAACTGCAGACCCCTACCGCGGTGCGCACGTGCCGGCCCTTGTCGCCGAGGGCGTTGACCAGCAGGTTCGAGGCGCCATTGGCGACCAGGCTTTGGCGCTGGAAATCGGCGCTGCTGGCAATGAACACACCCAGGCGCAGGATACGCACCGCCCGCGACAGGTCATCGCCCAGCGCATCGCTTAGTTGCCCCAGCAGGCCCAGCGCCGCCAGTTCTGCCGCTTGGGCGCCGTCTTCGTCGCTGAGGGAGTCACCCAGGCGGCCAAGGTAGGCGGGTTTGCCATCGAGCAGGGGAATTTGCCCGGAGATGAACAGTTGATGCTGGCTGCTCACATGATTGATGTAGTTGGCCGCGGGTTGGCTGGGCGTGGGCAGTGTCAGGCCAAGGGCGTGTACGCGCTGGCGGATGGAGTCGGTCATGGTGAAACCCTCTGGTGTCAGAAGGTTCCAGCATGTTGGCGGTGGCGAGGGGCGACAAACGGATAGATCTCACTCGACGTATCGAAAAAACTCACGCGTCGGCACACGCCTGCTTCAACCACTGGCTGAAGCATTCCGCCGCCTCATTGAGCGGGCCCTGGGGGGCGATCAGCCAATAGCCGATGTCGCTGTGATAGGGCGGCCAGTCAAAAGCCTCCACCAGGCTGCCGTCCTGGAGCCTGCGTTCGATCAGGCGGTGGCGGCCCATGGCGATCCCCTGGCCGGCCACGGTCGCTTCGACCACGATGTTGTAGTCATGCAGCATCACGCGGGGGTGGGGCTCGAGGTTGACTTGGTAATGGGCCGACCAATCGGTCCACTCGAAAGGGCGGTGCGAAGTTGCCATCAACAGCGGGCCACTGGCGACCTGCCGGGCTTTGAACGCGGGGCTGCACACCGGTGACAGGGTTTCGGCCATCAGGCGCGTGGCATGCACGTCGGGCCAGTCGCCCTTGCCGTAGCGGATGGCAAGGTCAACCTCGGCTGTGGCGACATTGGCCAATTGAATCGCGGGCAGCAACTCCACCTGGATATGCGGGTAGCGCTGTAGAAACTCGGCCAGGCGCGGCGCCAGCCACAGCGTGGCAAAGGACGCCAGCAAGCCGATACGCAACACATTGGCGCTGGGCGCACCCCGTTGGTTGCGCGTCGCAGCGGCGATGGCGTCGAGGGCAGGGCGGATCTGCTCGTAGTACGCTTGCCCGGCCAACGTCAGGTCAATCGCACGGGTTCGCCGGATAAACAGCGGCTTGCCCAAGTGGTGTTCGAGCTTATGCACCTGGTGGCTCAGCGCACTTTGGGTCACCGACAACTCGTTGGCCGCCTTGATAAAACTCAAGTGCCGCGCCACGGCTTCGAAGGCGCGCAGGGCCAACAGTGGCGGAAGGTCGTTGTGCAAGGCCACCTGGATGCGCCTCCTGGGCAGGGTAGAAAGTGCCGATTCTGGTCGATGGCCTGCATTTTGTCGCCCGCTTAATTGCCGTCGGGCGAGGCAGGCCGCATTATTGAGGCATTACCGCCACGACGTAAGCCAAGCCATGAGTGATGACGACAAGCTGATCGACCTGAACGCCGAACGCGCCAAGCGCGTGCACGACCTCAATGACAAACGCTTGAATGAAGTGCGCCAAGCCTTTGAACAAGCCATGCCCCTGGGCAAACCCAAGAAAAAGCCCAAGAACAAACCGAAAAAGCGTTGAAACACCCTGCATCCGTTGATGCAGGTCAGTTATTCCCCTTCTTTACGCCCCGTTGTGGGCGACATTGATCTTGGTCAATTTCCCACTGCGCCTTCTCCATTAACTTAGCCCTATCGCAACAGGGCAAGCGCAGGAGGCCGGTCATGTTTTTCGATAATGTGGTTTTTGCCGGAGTGCTGACTGTTAGCCTCATGGTGCTGTTTTTTGTAGGGTTTGGATTTTTTATCTGGAAAGACGCGAACAAGCGTAAAAAACCTTAAGTTTTTCCGGGTTACATGAGCACGCAAGGCATTTTGGGCGACTTCGGTCGCCCTTTTTTTTGGCTGTCAATTGATGGATGAAGAGCCCTCGCCACAGGTCCAGCGTCGTAGCGACGTTGTGAAGATACCTATGCGCATCGCAGGCAAGCCCCACATTTGTCATGCGCTGCTCGAACTGGCGTAGAACCTGCATCCCACGCCCCATTCGCCGGTTTCCTGTCACCGGCTTCTGGAGGATTAGGATGCGTAGTCTGGTTTTGCTGCTGGCGTCATTGGCCCTGGGCGGTTGCATGACCGTCAGCGATATGGCCGAAGGCACCCGCTATCAGATGAGCGATGCCGGGCTGCTCGACCACAGCGATACGCGGCGTACTGCCTCGGTGCGCATACAGCCGGACTCCTTTGTGTTTATCGCCCAAGGCGCCTTCGTGCCGCCGGGCAGCGCCTACCCGCGGCCCAATGTGGTGGCCGAGGAAGCATTCAATGGCTTCGTCGAATATTTCCCCATGGTGCGTCGCGCCCGTCAGCCGGAAGGGCTGGAACAGGCCATGGCCGAAGCCCGCGACGCCGGTGCTCACTACCTGCTGTATTGCCGCTTTGCGGCAGCCGATGACCGTATCGGCAACGCCGACGAGTGGACCGACCAACAAGCTCTGGACCGCCTTGGCCTGGACAGCGGGGTGATCCAAGTCATGTTGATCGAGACCAGCACCCAGTATTTGATTGATACTGCACGTATTCGCAGTCGTGGCGGTTTACTGACGTTCCACGATACATCGCCACAAGATTTGATTGCCCGTCCCCTGGCGCAATATGCCCGCGGTTTGCTGGGTATGAGCAATCAGTAAACAGAGGAGCCCGTCATGACCGATTCCGCCAAGGCCAATGATTTATTGGCCCAACTGCCCAAGGGCAAGGGGCCGGCACCGGTGCATCTGTGGAACCCGGCTTTCTGCGGCAATATCGACATGCGCATCGCCCGCGACGGCACCTGGTTTTATCAGGGCACGCCCATCGGGCGAAAGCCGATGGTCAAGCTGTTCTCCAACATCATCCGACGCGATGGCGATGATTATTTCCTGGTGACACCCGTGGAGAAGGTCGGCATCCAGGTCGATGATGCGCCCTTTGTCGCCGTGACCCTGGACGTGCAAGGGCGGGGCGAAAGCCAGGTTTTGCGCTTTACCACCAACGTCGATGAACAGGTCGAGGCAGGCCTCGAACACCCGCTGCGGGTGGTGATCGACCCCGTCACCCAGGAACCCGCGCCCTACGTGCGCGTTCGCACCAATCTTGAAGCCCTCGTGCATCGCAACGCTTTTTACCAGTTGGTGGAGCTGGCCGTGAGCCGTCCGATCAACGGTCAGAACTGGCTTGGCGTCTGGAGCGGCGGGGAGTTTTTCCCCATCGGCCTGGAGCCCTGAGGCGGTTTTTGTCTTCAGCCTGAAATAATCCTCTTGCGGTAAACGCGCGCTTTCGGTTATCAATTTGTACATGATTAGACATGTTCGATTTGATAAGAAAAAACGCGTCGTCGACGAGCTCATCCGCCGTATCGAGGGTGGGGTCATGGCCGACGGCTTCCTGTTGCCGGGCGAGCATCAACTGGCCGAGGAGTTTGCGGTCAGTCGTGGCACGCTGCGTGAGGCGCTGGCCGAGCTCAAGCGTCGCAACTACATCGCCACCCAGAGCGGGGTCGGCTCGATTGTCACCTTTGACGGCATGGTGTTGGACCAACGCAGCGGTTGGGCCCAGGCCTTGGCCGATACGGGCGCCCAGGTAAGCACCGACATCCTGCGTTTCGAGGCCGTCACGCGCCCGGATCTGTTCAGCCGTTTCGGCACCGACCAGTTCATTACCCTCGACCGCCTCCGGCGCACGGCAGACGGCACAGCGGTGTCCCTGGAACGCTCGTTGATGCCGGCCGTTGGCGACCTGGAAAGCCTGCCGCGCATTGGCCTGATCGACAACTCCTTGACCATCACCCTGGCCGCCTACGGCTACGTCGGGGCCGACGGCGATCAGTGGATCGGTGCCGAACCCCTGAGTGATGAAGACGCCGAGTTACTCGGGCGCCCTAGCGGTACGGTATTTCTCAAGGCGTCACGCACCACCTACGATCGTCGCGAGCGTTTCATGGAACATGTCGAAAGCCTGCTCGACCCGCTGCACTTTCGCCTGCATCTGCAGTTTGGAGCGTCGAAATGACCCGCGAAAATCGCGCCCTTGGCGCCTTTTATGGCCTGGCCCTGGGCGATGCCCTGGGTATGCCCACCCAATCATTGAGCCGCGAGCAGGTACAAAAGCGCTTCGGTGCCATCACCGCCTTGGAAGACGCCGACGCCGACCAGCCTATCGCGCCGAATATGCCTGCCGGTTCCATCACCGATGACACCGAGCAAGCCATCCTGGTCGCCGAGTTACTGGTGCAGGGCCAGGGCCAGATCGAGCCCACCGTGCTTGCCCAACGCCTGATCGATTGGGAAGCGGAGATGCGCGCCAAGGGCTCCCAGGACTTGCTCGGGCCGTCCACCAAACGCGCGATCGACATGATCCTCGCCGGCCATACCCCGGAAGAATCCGGGCGCTACGGCACCACCAATGGCGCGGCCATGCGCATCACCCCGGTGGGCATCGCCGCCGATGTCAGTGACCCGATGCGGTTTATCCAGGCAGTGATCCAGGCGTGCCAGGTCACCCATAACACCAGCCTGGGCATTTCCAGCGCTGCGGCCGTGGCGGCAGTGGTCTCGGCCGGCATCAATGGCGTGGACCTGGGGGAAGCCCTGAATATCGGGACCCAGATTGCCCGACAGGCCGAAAGCCATGGTCACTGGATCGCGGGCGGGCGCATTTCTACCCGCATCAGTTGGGCTCGCACTCTAAGCGTCGGCAGCGGCGATAAAGCGTTGTTTGCCGACCTGCTTTACGAGTTGATTGGTACTTCGGTGGCTTCCCAGGAATCGGTAGTGGTGTCGTTTGCCCTGGCGCAGCAAGTGGCATCGGGCGACATGAACGCCTTCGAAGCCCTGTGCCTGGCAGCCAGTCTGGGCGGCGACACCGACACCATTGCCGCGATCCTCGGCGCCATGCTGGGGGCGTGCCTGGGCATGCAGTGCTGGCCTGAGGCGTTGGTTGAACAGGTCAAGCGGGTCAATGGCCTGGACTTGCAGCCGCTGGTCCAGGGGTTACTCGCTTTGCGATAAGTCCCCGTTCCCTGTAGGAGCGAGCTTGCTCGCGAGAACTGCCAGAGCGGCGCTTTTTTCCTGGCTCCCCGCGTTATCGTTGGCCACCTTCGCGAGCAAGCTCGCTCCTACAGTGGATCTTTGCGTCAAGAGGTTTGAGTTGCATATCCGCCACAACCACAACAATACAGGCACCAGGAGCACCCTTTCATGAGCAGCCCCTCTTCCGGCCAAAGCGCCGGGCAGTTGGAAACACGCGGCATTGAGCCGGTCCCGGAAAGCGAGTGCAACGGTCATCCGCTGCAACTGTTCTGGGTATGGTTCGCCGCCAATATCAGCATCCTCGGCTTGCCCCTTGGTGCGACGCTGGTGGCTTTTCGTGGCCTGGCCATCTGGCAGGCGATCATCGTCGCGATCCTCGGCGCCGCGGGCTCCTTTGCCGTGGTGGGCATCATCTCCATCGCCGGCCGCCGTGGTCGCGCGCCCAGCCTGACCTTGTCTCGCGCCATCTTCGGTGTGCGCGGCAATATCGGCCCGACCTTGGTGTCGCTGATGTCGCGCCTGGGCTGGGAAACCGTTAACACCACCACTGCAGCCTTCGTGTTGTTGTCGTTAAGCTCCATCCTGTTCGGCTCGGCAGTGGAGGCCAAGAGCGCGCCGGTGCTCACCCTGATTTTCATCGCCATCTTCGTGCTGCTGACCCTGGCCGTATCGGGCCTGGGCCACGCCACGCTGCTGGTGATCCAGAAGTGGGCCACCTACGTCTTCGGCGGATTGAACATTCTGGTGGGCGGCTTTCTGTGCGCCACCATCGACTGGAGCGCGGTGTTCAACGCCACCCCGGCGCCGTTGAGCGCGATGATCATTGGCGTTGGCACCATGGCTGCCGGTACCGGTATCGGGTGGGCCAACGCCGGTGCAGACATGTCGCGTTACCAGCACCGCAGCGTCAAGGCCGTGCGCCTGGTCGCCTCCGCTGCGTTTGGCGCAGGCATCCCGCTGGTGCTGTTGATCACCCTCGGCGGGCTGTTGTCGGTGGGTAACAATGACCTGGCGTCGGCCACCGACCCCATCATCGCGATCCGCGACATGCTACCGACCTGGATGGCCGTGCCGTACCTGATCACCGCGTTCGGCGGGCTGTTGCTGTCGAACAACCTGTCGGTGTATTCGGCCGGCCTCACCACCTTGACCCTGGGCTTGAAGGTCAAGCGCGTGCATGCCGTGATTGTCGATATCGTGGCGATCTTTGCCGGCTCCATCTACTTCATGTTGATCGCCGACAGCTTCTATGGCCCGTTCATCACCTTCATTTCGCTGCTGGCGGTGCCGATCACGGCGTGGGTCGGGATCTTCGTGGTCGACTTGATTCACCGGCATTACTACAGCCCCACCGACCTGCTGGACGTCAGCCCCAGCAGTGCCTACTGGTATCGCGGCGGTGTGGAGTGGCGTGCATTTGGCGCCTGGGCCGTGGCCATCGTGCTGGGGTTCAGCTTCACCACCATCGGCACCACCGCCGAAAACATCTGGTTTGCCGGGCCGCTGTCCGATTCCTGGCTGGGCCATAACGGCCTGGGCTGGATCGTGACCTTCCTGGTGGCGGGCGGCATATATGCAGTATTGGGCGGGGCGTCTGACCGTCGTCCGGCTTTAGCAGAGAGCGCCAATGTCTAGATTGCTGCATAGCGGCCAGGTCATTGTCGACCTGGTCATGGGCCTCGACACCCTGCCGGCAAGCGGCGGTGACGTGCTGGCCAACTCCGCCAGTTTCCAAGTCGGTGGCGGTTTCAATGTAATGGCTGCGGCGCGGCGCAATGGGTTGCCGGTGGTTTACCTGGGCCGCCATGGCGAGGGGCGCTTTGGCGAGCTGGCGCGTGCCGCGATGCAGGCCGAGGGTATTGAAATGGCCTTGGCGGCCAGCGCTGGCAAAGATACCGGCTTGTGCGTGTCGCTGACTGAAGCGAGCACCGAACGCACCTTCATCTCCCATCTTGGCGCCGAGCGTGAACTGAGCGCCGACGATTTGGCTCAGATCGTCCCGCGTGTCGATGACTACGTATACGTCAGTGGCTACAGCTTGCTGCTTGAAGGTAAGGCGCAGCCGTTGCTCGACTGGCTGCTGGCGCTGCCGCGAGAGATCGTGGTGGTGTTCGACCCAGGCCCGCTGGTCAAGGCGCCGGACTCCGCGTTGATGCGCGCGTTGTTACCGCGTATCGACATCTGGACCAGCAATGGCCCCGAAGCGTTGGCGTTTACCGGGGCGACGGATATTAATCAGGCGCTGCCCATGCTCAATCAGCACATGCAGGCATTGCTGGTTGTGCGTGATGGGCCAAATGGTTGCTGGGTAGGGCGAGGGGCACAGATCGAGCATGTCCCTGGATTCAAGGTTCAGGCCGTGGACAGCAATGGCGCGGGGGATGCACATGCTGGCGTATTTATTGCCGGGTTGGCGAAGGGCTTGAAACCGGTTGAGGCAGCGCGTCGAGCGAACGCAGCGGCGGCATTGGCGGTAACGCGCTGGGGGCCAGCGACCTCGCCTGGCACTGCTGAGGTCGATGCATTAGTGACGTAATAAACGAGGCCCAAAAATGTGGGAGCGGGCTTGCTCGCGAATGCGGTGTGTCAGTCAGCACATGCTTTAACTGACACACCGCATTCGCGAGCAAGCCCTCTCCCACAAGGGGTTCTACGTTTAGCCTGCTTTTTTCAGGGCTTGGATCAACTCATCTTTGCGCATGGTTGAGCGTCCCGGAATATTCTTTTCCCGCGCCTCTTTCATCAAGCTTTCCTTGGTCTGCGTACCCGACGAAGCACGGCTGCTGCGCGGGTGGCCCTCACGGCTGGCAGCGGCGCGCTTGGCCGATTCCTGCCGGTCCTGGGTTTTCTTGGCCGGTGCTTTGCGTCTGCCTGATCCGCCGGTTTTCTCACCGCCGCCAGACTGTTTGTTCACGGTCGCCCAGGCACGGGCTTCGGCTTCGTCCTTGGGCAACCCTTTGTGCTCATAACTGTCTTCGATATGAGCGGCCTTGCGTTTCTGTTCGTCGGTGTATTTGGCTTTGCTTCCACGAGGCATCGCTAAAACTCCTTCTGGCCCCAGTCGCGGGGCCAGGCCAGAAATGGATTACTGAGTACTTTGGGCGTCGAGCTTGCGCGCCTCATCCACACCAGAGGCGGTGAGTTTGATCGGCAGGTTCAACGCGTATTCGCCGGCGTCGTCGGTGGTCACATGCCCATCCTTGATCAGCCCGCGGTCCTGCAGGAACGCCAAGACACTGGCGACCTCCTTTTCACCGCGGTAATTGTCCAGCACCTCCTTGCCCAAGCCTTGCGGGTGAGCGTGCAGCAGGCGGGTGAGGACTTCTTTTTCAAGGTTTCTATCGACGTTCATGCGTACCTCTTCACTGGGAAATGGTCGGGTGTTGGTCGTACCAAGGGTGCATCAAGGCGCGGGTTGTTTCTGCGCGCCCGGGATGTTCGAGTCGTCGCCCTTGTTGATCTTCGGCTCATTGTTGCTCGTACCTGGGCCCATCTTGCCGTTGCCCACGGCCGCCGGTGCCTGGCGCTGGGTGTCGTTGCCTTTGGTGCGTGGGTCAGCGCTGTTGTCGATGATCGCGCCACCGTTGGTGTCCATGCCGGTGCCCATGGATTTTTGCGACTCAGTGGTGGCGTCCGGCGTTGGATCGGTGGGGCCGGTGGTCGAGCTGGCCGCGAAGGCGCTCAGGGACGCGGCAGACAACAGGCCGGTGAGGGCGAGGGCAGCAAATTTGGAATTTTTCATCAGGGTGTCTCCATATGATTAATGTCCTTACCCTGTATTGGTCTGCCCGCGATTGTTGATCGTGCCGGGAGGGCGACGAACGGTATCAGCTCACCTGTATCACTTTGTGTGCCGATACTCGGCGCGCTATCAAGCGTGCCACCGTGATCGCCCAGTTGAGGGCCGCGATCACCAGTACGCTCAGCATCATTGTCGCAAGGCCGAAGTCGACGATGATCTTGCCTGCGAGCCAGGGAAACCCGAAGACGCCGATAAAGTACGCCAGGCTGAACAACAACAACGCCTGGGAAGTGGTGCCGCTGGGCGCTTCGTTGGCCACCAGGCCGTTGATCACTGAATACGTCAGGCCATACCCGATCCCTAGCGTGGCGGCGGCGAGCACATAACTGAGGTTGCCGCTGACACCAAACGCGAACAGCGCGATCGCGCCGAACATCACCCCCGATAACACACAGGCAGCCTGGTACGCATCGCGCTTGACCACGAAGCCTGCGATCAGCAAGCGGCTGGTGATTGCTGCTGTCAGGAAGCCCGCGAAGAACAGTGAATAGTCGAGCTTATGAGCCACGGCATAGCTGGTCTGGAACGAAGACAGCCCCCCGAATACGCAGCCACCCAGGCCGACCATCAGGATGGCGAACGCCGCCTTGGAAGACAGTATGCGGCGGCTTGCGCGCCAGGAAATCCTGGCGGTTGGCATATTCGCGTGCTGTCGCAACCGGGAGCCCATGCGCCAGAACATCACCACCCCGGCGAGGCTGGCGAGCCCGGCGATATAGAACGCGGTGGTCAGGGGCAGGTCCAGCGCAGTGGCGGCGCGTCCCAGCAAAGGGCCGGAGCCTATGCCGCTCAACATACTGCCCGAGAGCAAGGCGAAATATTTGGCCCGCTGGCGCGGTTCCACTAGCAGCGTCACGATGATTGGGCCCAGGGTATAGAACACGCCCCAGCCCAAGCCAAGGGACAATCCAAACAGCATCAAGCCCTGGCCAAACCCCGGCGTCAGGGCAAACCCCAGGCAGGCCACCACCAACAATAGGCCGGTGCTCGCAATTGCTCGCGCTGCGCCCAGCGCATCAGCCAGGTGCCCGGAAAACACCACCGCCACAAAAGTGCTGAGCATCGCCGTGGCAATGACACTGCCCGCGTCGTGTTCATTACCGCCGCGGGCATGGATCAGCAGTGACAACAAGAAGGTCGAGCCGTAAGACAGCGACAACAGGAAGCTGGCGAGGCAGAACAGCGCGAATGTCTTGGTGCCCACTGATGGAGTGGCGTGCATGAGCAGGTCTCTGATCGTTGGATTTAGGCCCATTGTTTACCATGGGCGTGCGCAGGCTTTGTTCTGTGGTTGCCGATGCTTGCATCACCCCGCGCCGGAGTGAAACGCGCTCGTCGGCATCAATTGCACTGCAAACGGCAATCAAACCGTCTTAGTATGTGGCCTTTGAATTTGCCCAAGGCTCGCCCATGACCATCGAGATTCGCCCCGCCGTGCCCAGCGATGCTGCGCAGATCCTGACCTTTATCACTGAGCTGGCCGAGTACGAGAAAGCCCGGCATGAAGTGATCGCCAGCGTGGTGGATATTGAACGCAGCCTGTTCAGCGAAGGCGCCACGGCCCATGGCCTGATCTGCTTGCGCGACGGCTTGCCGATTGGTTTTGCGGTGTTCTTTTTCAGCTACTCCACGTGGCTGGGCAGTAACTGCCTGTACCTGGAAGACCTGTACATCAACCCGGAGCAACGCGGCGGCGGGGCGGGCAAGAAGTTGCTGCGTCACCTGGCCAAGATCGCCTGCGACAACGGTTGCGGGCGCTTTGAATGGAGCGTGCTGGACTGGAACGAGCCCGCGATTGCCTTCTACAAATCCATCGGCGCCCAGCCTCAGGAAGAGTGGGTGCGTTATCGCATGGAAGGCGATGCCCTGCGAGACTTCGCGCTGGGCTGAAGCCTCATTTCTATAGGCACCAAAGATCGAATGTGGGAGCGGGCTTGCTCGCGAATGCGGTGTATCAGTCAGCACATGCTTTAACTGACACACCGCATTCGCGAGCAAGCCCGCTCCCACATTTTTTTAAGCTTTGTCCATTATATGGGATGATAATTTATATATTGAGATATTTCAGGCGATGGGTTTATAGTCGCCAGCATCAGCACTCACTACTAAAAATAAAAAGGTGAAGCGATGCAGGCACAACCGTTGTCCCTACCCGCCGTGCCCGAGCCGACTTACGGCGAGCGGCTGAAGAACAAGGTGGTGATCATCACCGGCGCCGCCCAAGGCATTGGCGAAGCCATCGTTGCCTGTTTCCAGGCCCAGCAGGCGCGGTTGATCATTGCCGATATCCAGGGCGACAAAGTCGAGAAGGTCGCCGCTCATTGGCGCGAACGCGGCGCGCAGATTTACGCCCAACCGGTTGATATCACTTCCAAGGATCAATGGCAGACGCTGGTCAACCTGGCCATCGAGCGCTTTGGCCGCGTGGATGTGCTGGTCAACTGTGCCGGCGTCAATGTGTTCCGTGACCCGCTGCAAATGAGCGACGAGGACTGGCGTCGCTGTTTCGCCATCGACCTCGACGGCGCTTGGTACGGCTGCCGGTCGGTGTTGCCGCACATGATCGAGCAGGGCATCGGCAACATCATCAATATCGCGTCCACCCATTCCAGCCACATCATTCCCGGCTGCTTTCCTTACCCTGTCGCCAAGCACGGCCTGCTCGGCCTCACCCGTGCCTTGGGCATCGAGTACGCGCCCAAGGGCATCCGCGTGAATGCCATTGCCCCCGGCTATATCGAAACCCAGCTCAACGTCGATTACTGGAACGGTTTCCCAGACCCCCACGCCGAACGCCAGCGTGCGTTCGACCTGCACCCGCCCAAACGCATTGGCCAGCCCATCGAAGTGGCCATGACGGCTCTGTTCCTGGCGACCGATGAGGCGCCTTTTATCAATGCCACTTGCCTGACGATCGATGGCGGGCGGTCTGTGATGTACCACGACTAAAGCGTTTTTCAATAACAAGAAGGAGGTGGTCCATGTTCAAGCAAACACTCGGTGCCGTGGCACTGGCGATGGCGTTCAGCGGCTGGGTATCGGCTGAAGAAGTGAAGATTGGTTTCCTGGTCAAACAGGCCGAGGAACCCTGGTTTCAAACGGAGTGGGCATTCGCGGAGAAAGCCGGCAAGGAGCATGGTTTCACCGTGATCAAGATCGCAGTGCCCGATGGCGAAAAGACCTTGTCGGCCATCGACAGCCTGGCTGCCAACGGCGCGAAAGGCTTTGTGATCTGCCCGCCAGACGTGTCCCTGGGCCCGGCCATCGTTGCCAAGGCCAAGGTCAACGATTTGAAAGTAATGGCCGTGGATGATCGCTTTGTCGATGCCAAGGGCAACTTCATGGAAGACGTGCCGTACCTGGGCATGGCCGCATTTGAAGTCGGCCAGAAGCAGGGCGCCGCCATGGCCGCCGAAGCGAAAAAACGCGGTTGGGACTGGAAGGACACCTACGCGGTGATCAACACCTTCAACGAACTCGACACCGGCAAGAAGCGCACTGACGGCTCGATCAAATCCCTGGAGGAGGCCGGTATTCCCAAGAATCACATCCTCACCGCTGCACTGAAAACCCTCGACGTGCCCGGCAGTATGGACGCCACCAACTCGGCCTTGGTCAAGCTGCCGAGCGGGGCGAAGAACCTGATCATCGGCGGCATGAACGACAACACCGTGCTCGGCGGCGTGCGCGCCACTGAGAGCGCCGGCTTCAAGGCCGCCAACGTGATCGGCATCGGCATCAATGGCACTGACGCCATCGGCGAATTGAAGAAAGCCGACAGTGGCTTCTTCGGCTCCATGCTGCCCAGCCCGCATATCGAGGGCTATAACACCGCGCTGGCGATGTACGAGTGGGTCACCACCGGCAAGGAGCCGGCCAAATACACCGCCATGGACGAGGTGACCTTGATCACCCGCGCCAATTTCCAGGAAGAACTGACCAAGATCGGCCTGTGGAAATGAGCGGCGCGGCCCTGCGTTTCAATGGCATCGGCAAGGAATTTCCCGGTGTGAAAGCCCTGGCGCAGATCAGCTTTGAAGCGCGGCCGCATTCGGTGCACGCGCTGATGGGCGAGAACGGCGCCGGCAAATCAACCCTGCTGAAAATCCTCGGCGGCGCCTACATTCCATCCAGCGGTACGGTGCAAATCGGCGCGCAAACCATGGCTTTCAAGTGCGCGGCCGATAGCATCGCCAGCGGTGTGGCGGTGATTCACCAAGAGCTGCACCTGGTGCCGGAAATGAGCGTGGCCGAGAACCTGTTCCTCGGGCATTTGCCCACGCGCTTTGGCGTGGTCAACCGGAGCCTGCTGCGCAAGCAGGCCCTGGCTTGCCTTAAAGGGCTGGCCGATGAAATCGACCCCGACGAGAAGCTCGGGCGCCTTTCCCTGGGCCAGCGTCAACTGGTGGAAATCGCCAAGGCGCTGTCCCGTGGCGCCAACGTGATTGCCTTTGATGAACCCACCAGCAGTTTATCGGCGCGGGAAATCGACCGCTTGATGGCGATCATCGCGCGCCTGCGCGACGAGGGCAAAGTGGTGCTGTACGTGTCGCACCGTATGGAAGAGGTGTTCCGTATTTGCGATGCGGTGACGGTGTTCAAGGACGGTCGCTATGTGCGCACGTTCGAGGACATGAGCACGCTGACCCACGATCAACTGGTGACCTGCATGGTCGGTCGCGATATCCAGGATATCTACGATTATCGAGCGCGTGAGCAAGGCGAGGTGGCGCTCAAGGTGGACGGCTTGCTCGGCCCGGGCCTGCGTGAGCCGATCAGTTTCCAGGTGCGCAAGGGCGAGATCCTCGGCCTGTTCGGGCTGGTGGGGGCGGGGCGTACCGAGCTGTTTCGCCTGCTCAGCGGGTTAGAGCGCGCCAGTGCCGGCAGCCTGGAACTCTGTGGTGAGCCGTTGCAGTTGCGCTCACCCCGCGACGCCATCGCCGCCGGGGTATTGCTGTGTCCGGAGGATCGCAAGAAAGAGGGCATCATCCCGCTGGGCAGCGTC
>JAAIGE0101447560.1_pt1 | contig 18872 bp, 13 predicted proteins | sample 6487951 | NCBI WGS metagenome assembly JAAIGE01 (sample SAMN13974128, study PRJNA590717) | phyllosphere metagenome | biome: tomato field; feature: multiple bacterial spot infested tomato fields; material: tomato leaves; isolation source: leaves from tomato fields | host: Solanum lycopersicum ...
ATGCGGAAGCGCTCCGAGCAGCAAGGCGGAGGAGGAGCGCACCACCACGTGGGTACCCCGGAGCGCGCCGGCCAGGCGCTGGCAGAGCTCGCCCTCGGCACGGTGCCGGATGGCGTCGTGTACGCGTCGCTCGATCGCGACGAGATCACGTTCCCCGCACCTTCCGAACTCGCGCGTCGCAGCGGCTCGGCTCTCGAGCTCTGGCGCGAGACGCGGAACCTGCTCGCCGCGAACTGATCAGCAGTCGCGACGATCGGCTGAGTCGGCTGCCGCGGAACCGCCTGATGGTTCGCGGTCGATTCCCCTCGGCCGACATCGCACCGCCCTCAGCAGGTCGGCGAGTCCCAGGTGACCCGGCCACCCGATGGTCGTCATCCTCCCCGGTCGTGATGGTGATGGCCGCAGGCGAGCCCGCTCCCGTCGTTCCTCCGCAGGGGTCATGGGACCAGATCCGCCAGGGAATCGAGGCTGCGCGCCCCGAGCCGGAGAGCAGTCCGCGGGTCGCCGACGAGCCAGGTCGTCAAGCCCGCGGCCATGGCGGACTCGGCGCCGACCTCGCTGTCCTCGAAGGCGCAGGCATCACGCGGGTCGGCCCCGAGGAGCTGGAGCGCGCGGAGATAGGGCTCCGGATGGGGCTTGGAATGCTGCACATCGTCTCCAGCGACGATGACGGGGAAGACATCCAGCCCCGTCGCCGCGCGGATCGCTTCCGCGATGGGGCGGTAGGCCATCGTGACGAGCGCAGTCGATGCTCCGCGTCCCGCGATGAGGCGGAGGAGGTCCAGTGCGCCGGGCATCCACTCGACCTCTCGACGGATCCTGCCGGCGACCTCGTTCGTGATCTCAGCGGCGAAGTGGCGGGCGTCGTCGACGCCGGCGCGACGGGCGAACTCGGCTGCGTACGCCGGGGTGGGCCTGTGCCGCCAACGAGCCTGGTCGCCATCCGTCCAGGCGATGCCGTGTCGCGCAGCGACGGCCGACTTGGCAGCATCCCAGATGTGCTCCGTTCGTGCCACGGTTCCGTCCAGGTCGAAGAGCATCGCTTCAGGCATGGAGAGGGTTGGCGTCGAGGTCATGTCTTCCTCCCGTTCGGTGGGTCCTGCGGTGCGCCTCCGATGGCGGCGGAGAGCCATGCGGCGACGCCGACGAGGGCGCCCACGATGACGATCACGCCCCCGGCCCCCGTGACGGCGCCGAAGAGGCCCACGCCTGCCGGCAGCGCGGTCTGCGAGATGCGGACCGACGCGAGACGGACGGACATGAGGGTGCCGCGTTGGCCCGGCGGCGCGATCTCGCTGAGCCACGAGAGCGTCAGAGGCTGGCAGAAGCCGTTGAGCAGGCCGAAGGCGGCGCAGGCGGCGATGGTCCAGACCGGCCCGAGCGGCACGGCGACCGCGGCCATCGCGAGCGCCGAGACGGCGACGCTGCCGACCATCAGCCTGCGACGCCCGAGGGTGCGCAGTGCGACCCCGAGGCCGATTCTCGAGAGCATGCCGGCGGCGGCGCGTGCGACGAGCATGGCGCTGACGACCGTCGCCGGGTAGCCCATCTCGTAGCCGAGGGCTGGGAAGTACACGAGCGAGATCTCGACAGCAGTCACGACGATGCTGCTGGCGAGCACCGCGCGCAGCACCGCTGGACGACGCAGCATCCGCAGGACCGGCACGGTTGCGGGTCGAGGTGCGCCTGTCGGGTGCGGAGCCGAGCGGGGCAGGAGCACCGCAGCCGCGAAACCCATGGCGGTGATCGCGACCGACAGACCGAACTGGAGCTCCAGATCAGGAGCGGCGGCACCGCCCGCATCGATGGCGAGCAGGCCGCCTCCGATGCCCTGACCGAGCGAGATCGAGAGGGCGTAGCCGCCGAACACCGAGTCGCGGCGCGAGGCCGGCGTTCGATTCGCCAGTACCGCCTGATCGGCGACCACGGTGAGCAGGTGCCCGCAGCCGAAAGCGACGGTTGCCGCGATCAGCAGGGCGAAGCTCGTCGAGCCGATCAGAGCGGTGAGGGCGGCGGCGAGCATGAGCGCTCCGCCGACGATGGCGATCGCGCGTTCGCCGACCCGGTCGGCGAGGCGACCCGAGGGGATCGCGAGGACGAGGCCGGGCAGGGCGAACGCGGCCGAGAGGAGGCCGAGCCATTCGCTGCCGAGCCCGGCCTCGAGGGCTGCGTACGAGAGCGAGGGCCGAAAGCAGTACGTGACCATCTGCAGCAGCGTCGAGTGCGCGATGACGATCGCGAGGCCCGGTCCGCTCCATCCCGCATCCGCTGCGCTGCCCGACAACGTGCCTCCTCGTCTCACCGAATAGCGCAACGTTGCACAACATTGGAGTAGAGTAGAGCACACAACGCGACGCCGCGTCACCCCGAGCACCGAGGTCCGCGCGGCGGATCGAGATGCGGTGACGCGGGCGGCGCAACAGCAATGCACTACCGTGGCGCGGAGGGATCCGCGCACGGTTCCACGCCGAGGGGGAGTCGATGACGCCGCGCACCGCAGCCGCACAGAGGACACCGAGCCTGCACGAGGTCGCGCAGCGCGCGGGGGTCTCCGTCTCGACCGTCTCGCGCTTCGTGAACGGCCAGCTCTCCTTGACCGCCGCGACGGAGTCGCGCGTGCGCTCCGCCATGGACGAGCTCGGCTACAGCAAGCAGTCCCGCGAGCGGCGCAGCCGCGGCACGCGCTCGGGAGTGATCGGCCTCGTCGTCCCGCAGATCGGCAGCATGTACTTCGGCCGCATCGCCGAGCGCATCGTCGAGGCTGCCGAGACGCAGGGGCTCTCGGTGCTCACCGGCTCGACCTTCAGTCATCCCCGCAAGGAGCACGACTACGTGCGGCTGCTGCTCGAGCGCGACATCGACGGGCTCATCTACGCCGGCAACCACACGACCAACCCCGTGCTGGCCGCAGCCGTCGAGGCGGGCGTCCCGGTCGTCGTCATCGACGAGGAGATCGTCGACGAGTCCGTGCACGACAGCGTGCTCGTCGACGACTACGCGGGCGCCTTCCAGGCCACCGCCCACCTGGCTGCGATGGGGCACCGGCGCATCGGCCTCGTCACCGGTCCGGCCGACCTGCACTCCGTGCGCGAGCGCCGTCGCGGATGGGAGGACGCGCTGGGCAAGGCGGGCATCGACCCCGTGCGGCAGGTCGTGCACGCGGGTCCGTTCAGCGAGGATTTCGGCGCGGGAGCCCTCTCGCACCTGCTCTCGGTGGCGGAGCCGCCGACGGCCGTCTTCGCCGCGAGCGACACGATCGCTCTCGGCATCCTGGCCAGCGCGGCGAGCTACGGTCTGCGGATCCCGCAGGACCTCTCGCTGGTCGGCTTCGACGACATCCCCGCGGCGGGCTATGTGACTCCGCGGCTGACGACGGTTCGCACCCCGGCGGAGCGGATGGCCGCCGCAGCCGTGACGATGCTGGTCGAGCGCCTGGACGACGTGGAGCGCCCTTCGCGGACCGCCGTGGTGCCGGTGGCGATGGTGCAGGGGGCGACGGTCGCCCGCTTGCCCGCGCAGGGCTGACCGCAGCTCCGACCCGATCTGGGCCCCACCGTGAGGTGGGGCCCTCCGTGTCTCCGACAGGTGAAGTGTTACGCCGCGGAAACAATCGGGTATTGCGCGGGAAACAACAACGGTGTTTATTTGTGCGCAACGTAGCGCAACGGCACCCCCGCCGAGGCGCGAGCACTCCCCGAGCACGGAGCGACGCCCTTGATCAGACTCATCGCGACCCGCATCGCAGTCTCCATCCCCGTCCTGTTCATCATGACGATCCTGACGTTCCTGCTCGCCTCGCTCGTGCCGGGCGACGCGGCCACGCAGATCCTCGGCCCCGATGCCACCCCTGAGCGCGTCGCGCAGCTGAACGCCGAGCTCGGGCTCGACCGCCCCGTGCTGGAGCAGTACCTCGACTGGCTCGCCGGCATCTTCCGCGGCGACTTCGGCACGTCGCTCTTCAGCGGAGAGCCCGTCTCGCGCCTGCTCGAGCAGCGGTTCTGGCCCACCTTCTGGCTCGCCACCTTCGCCGCGCTCGTCTCGGCGATCATCGGCGTGACCTTCGGCGTCGTCGCGGCGGTCAAGGGCGGCTGGACCGCCCGGGCGCTCGACGGCATCGGCATGCTCGGCATCTCGCTGCCGAACTTCTGGGTGGCCCTGCTGCTCATCGTGCTCTTCGCCGGCACGCTCGGATGGCTGCCCGCCGTCGGCTACACGGCGCCGGAGGACGACTTCGGCGAGTTCCTCTCGAGGATGGTGCTGCCGGTGACCGCCATGTCCTTCGCGGGCGTCGCGCTCATCGCCAAGCAGACCCGCGAGTCGATGGCCGAAGCGCTCAGCCGCGACTTCATGCGCTTCCTGCAGGCCAACGGCTTCCCTCGACGACGCCTGATCCTCAAGTACGGCCTCCGCTACGCGGCGATCCCCGTGCTGGCCACGATCAGCGCCACCTTCGTCAACCACATCGGCGGCACGGTCACGCTCGAGTCCGTCTTCGCGATCCCGGGCCTCGGCTCGATGGTCGCCCGCGGCACGACCAACCACGACCTCGCGAACATCCAGGGCGCGGTGCTGCTCTTCACCGCCGTGATCCTGCTCGTGAACCTGCTGACCGACATCGTCTACACCCTGCTCAATCCGAAGGTGAGGGCCAACGCATGAGCACCGCAGTCATCAACAGCACCTCCGCGGTCGCCAAGGCGCCCGGCAAGCTGCGCCGTCCGTCCGTGCCCGTCATCCTGGCGCTGACCTGGCTGGTCATCGCCGTCGGCGGCGCCCTGCTCGCCGACGTCATCGCCCCGTTCGACCCGCTGAAGCAGGAGATCCTGCAGGCGATGCAGACGCCGAGCCCCGAGCACCTGCTCGGCACCGACGTGCTCGGCCGTGACGTGCTCTCCCGCCTGATGCACGGCGCCGGCCCCACGCTCTCGAGCGTCGCCGTGGCGGTCGTCGCCTACACCGGCATCGGCCTCGTGCTCGGGCTGGTCGCCGGCTACTCCGGCGGCTGGACCGACCGCGCCGTGGTCGCGCTCACCAGCATCGTCATCGCGCTGCCCGTCATCATGGTGCTCTTCGTGGTGCTCTCGGTCTTCCGCGGCAACACCTGGCTGGCCATGCTCGTCTTCGGCGTCCTCTCGTCGCCGATCATGACGCTGCTCGTGCGATCGAGCGCCATCGCGGTGCGCAACGAGCTCTTCGTCGACGCGGCCCGCGTCTCGGGGCTCTCGCCGCTCTACATCGTCTTCCGCCACGTGCTGCCCCGCTCGCGAGGCCTCATCATCGTGCAGGCGGCGGTCTTCGGGGCCACGGCGCTCATCGTCGAGAGCTCGCTGAGCTACCTCGGCTTCGGCACCGTGCCGCCGAACCCGAGCTGGGGCAACATGATCTCCGAGGCCTCCACGGTCATCACGAGCGTGCCCTGGCTGCTCGTGCCGCCGGGCGCGGTCATCGCCCTCACGGCGCTCTCGCTCGGCGTGATCGGCGACTCGCTGCGCGACTCCGTCTCCGCCGGCTGGTCCACCTCCAAGCTCACCCCCTCCGGCCGCCGCACCGAGGCGCCCCGCGTCGCCGAGGCCGGCACCGGTCCGCTGCTCGCCGTGCGCGACCTCTCGGTCGGCTACTACTCCGACGGCGGCGTCGTGCCCATCGTCGAGGACGTATCCTTCGAGATCGGCCGCGGCGAGACCCTTGGACTGGTCGGCGAGTCCGGCTCCGGCAAGACCACCGTCGCCTTCGGCGTGCTCGGGGTCATCGGCGAGGGCGTCGCCGTCACCGGCGGCTCGGTCGTCTTCGACGGCGCGGACCTCGTCGGGCAGTCGGATGCGGTGCTCGCGCAGTACCGCGGCAAGCGCATCGCCTACATCGCCCAGGAGCCCATGGTCGCCCTCGGCCCGAGCCACCGCGTCGGCGACCAGCTGCGCGAGGCGATCGAGCTCAACGACGGGCTCACCGGCGAGGCCGCGCAGCAGCGCGTCATCGAGCTGCTCACCCTCGTCGAGCTGCGCGACCCGGCCGGATCGGCCCGCAAGTACCTGCACGAGCTCTCCGGCGGCATGGCGCAGCGCGTCTCGATCGCCTTCGCCCTCGCCGGCCGCCCCGAGCTGCTCGTCGCGGACGAGCCGACCACCGCCCTCGATGTGACCGTGCAGGCCGGCATCCTCGGGCTGCTCATGCGGCTGCGCGAGCAGACCGGCATGTCGCTGCTCATCATCACGCACGACTGGGGCGTGATCGCCGACGTCTGCGACCGCGTGGTCGTCATGTACAAGGGCGAGATCGTCGAGCAGGCCACGGCCGAGCGCATCTTCGCCGAGCCGCAGCACCCGTACACGCAGGCGCTGCTCACCTCGAACCCCCACGGCGCGCAGCCGGGGCAGGACCTGCCGGTGATCACCGGCACCTTCACCACGCCCAGCATGGAGCGCGCCGCCCTCGCCGGCGCGGGAACGGGAGCCGCATCGTGAGCGAGCCGCTGCTCAGCATCGAGGGCCTCGAGGTCACCTACGGCTCCGGGCGCAAGGCGTTCACCGCCGTCCGGGGCATCGACCTCGAGATCGGCCGGGGCGAGACCCTCGGCGTGGTCGGCGAGTCCGGCTCCGGCAAGTCGACGGTGGGGCGGGCCATCCTGGGCCTGGCCGCCCCGACCGCGGGACGCATCCGCTTCGACGGCCAGGACATCACCCGGCTGCGCCGCAGCGGCCGCCGCGCGATCAGCGCCGACCTGCAGGTGGTCTTCCAGGACCCGCGCTCCTCGCTCAACGAGGCGAAGAAGGTGGGCGACATCCTCATCGAGCCGATGATCGCCAACAAGCGCCTCACCCGCGCGCAGTCGATCGACCGGGCCGAGGAGCTGCTCGTCAAGGTCGGCCTCGGCGAGCAGGCCATGAACCGCATGCCGGGCAGCTTCTCCGGCGGTCAGCGCCAGCGCATCGCGATCGCCCGCGCGCTCATGTCGAACCCGAAGCTCGTCGTCTGCGACGAGCCCGTCTCGGCGCTCGACCTGTCGGTGCAGGCCCAGATCGTCAACCTGTTCCGCTCGATCCAGGCGGAGACCGGCGTCTCCTACCTGTTCATCGCGCACGACCTCTCCATCGTCCGCCTGCTCTCCGAGCGCATCGCCGTCATGAGCGCCGGCGCGATCGTCGAGCAGGGCGACGCGGAGGAGGTCTACACGAACCCCCGCGAGGCGTACACCCGCCGACTGCTGGCGGCCGAGCCCTACCCGGATCCGGCCATCCAGCGCGAGCGCCGCAAGGCGTGGGACGCCCTCGCGGCCGGGGCGCCGGCCGCCTGACCCCGGCGTCCACTCCGCTGCACCACCGACGCGCCATCCGGCGTCGTCGTCCACTGCGCACCACCCCACCCCCTTGAATCAGGAGTCCACGTGTTCGCACACCACGCGCGGCGTCGCCGCAACCGGGCCCTCGCCCTCGGCGCCCTCACGGCGTCGGCGGCCCTCGCCCTCACCGCCTGCTCCGGCGGCGCCTCCAGCACGGACGAGGAGAAGGTGCTCACGATCGTGAGCGTCGCCCCGCCGGTCAGCCTCGACCCCTACCTGCAGAACGTCGACCCTGTGAACATCTGGTTCATCGAGCTGGCGTACGACCCGCTGATCCGCGTCGACGGCGCCGGCGAGCTCGTGCCCGACCTCGCGTCCTCGTGGGAGTACATCGACGACGAGGCGAAGCGGCTCGAGCTGACCCTGCGCGAGGACGTGCTCTTCTCCGACGGCACCGAGATGACCGCCGAGGGCGTCGCCGCGTCGCTGAGCTACGCGATCTCCACCGGCGTGAACGGCGCAGCATGGCTAGGCGAGGGCACCACCGCCGAGGCCACCGCGGACGGCACCGTCGTGGTCACCTCGGCCGAGTCGAACCCGTCGCTGCCGAGCCTGCTCACCCAGCGCGTGCTGCTCGGCTCGGTCGTCAACCCGACCGCGCTCGAGGAGCCCGGCGTGCTGCTCAACGGCACCCACGGCGCCGGCCCCTACGTGCTCGACTCGGAGTCGACCGTGGCCGACAGCAGCTACGTCTACGAGCCCAACGAGCACTACTGGGACCAGGACAAGATCCAGTGGGATCGCATCGAGATCGACATCGTGGCGAACACCGCCGCGGCGCTGCAGGCGGTGCAGAGCGGCCAGGCCGACCTGTTCCGCGGCGACACCGCGACCGGTGAGAGCGCCATCTCGGCGGGTCTCGAGGTCGAGGCGATCCCGTTCGGCCTCATCGGCATGAACTACATCGACCGGAACGGCGAGATCGCCCCGGAGCTCGCCGACGTGCGGGTGCGTCAGGCGCTCAACTATGCGATCGACCGCGATGCGATCGCCGAGGCCGTCTACGGCGAGTGGGGCACCCCCGGCGGTGCGCTCGCGCTCGAGGGCACCATCGGCTTCGACGAGGAGACGCAGGACACCTTCGCCTACGATCCCGAGAAGGCGCGCGGGCTGCTGGAGGAGGCCGGGTACGCCGACGGCTTCAGCATCGACGTGGCCTACGTGACGAGCGTGCTCTCCGACGTGACCGTGCAGGCCGTCGCCGCGAACTGGGCCGAGATCGGCGTGACCGCCAACCTCGTCAACTTCACGGATGCGGGCCAGGCCGTCAGCGAGATCACGGCCAAGGGCTACCCGATCGCCTACTACGGCTACGGTCAGCTGCCGCCCACGATCGTCGCGCGCAGCTTCTTCGACGGCGGCGCGAACCAGTACAACCCGTGGGTCACCGAGGACGCCGAGTTGAACGAGCTGCTCGACGCGGCCTCGCAGGCCGCCGACCCGGCCGACGCCCAGGAGTTCTACGCCGACGCGTTCACCCGCGCCTACAGCGACCTCGCCTGGCAGGGCGGCGTCGTGAACAGCGCGCAGGTGTTCATCTACGACCCGGAGACGATCACCGACGTGCGCGCTGACACCAACAGCGCCACGCCCGACATCGCCTGGGAGATCGCGCCGGCCGAGTAGCCGACGCACCACCCGCAGCACCGAGCGGTGGCGGGCGGGCGACCCCCGCCCGCCACCCGCACCCACGAACCACGCATTGGAGTAGTCATGAGCAGCACCTGGGGCGTCGAGCTCGCCGAGATCGACCTGCCGGAGTTCGAGCTTCCGCGCGAGAAGCCGAGCATCCCCGCCGCGACCTACGCGGCCCGCGTCGAGGCGCTGCTCGCAGCGGCCACCGCCCGCGGCTACGACGCCGTCGCCGTCTACGGCGACCGCGAGCACTTCGCCAACACCCAGTTCCTGACCGGCTTCGACCCCCGGTACGAGGAGTCGCTCATGATCGTCGCGCCGGGCCGCACCCCCACGATCCTGGTCGGCAACGAGTCGGTCGCCTACGCGTCGGGCACCCCGTACCCGATCGACGTGATCCGCCAGTCGAAGTTCAGCCTCAACGGCCAGCCCGACCCCGACGACCTCGGTCTCGTCGAGCAGCTGCGCGCTGCCGGCGTCGCGGGGCGCGTCGGCGTCGTCGGGTGGAAGGTCTTCTCGGGCGTCGGCACCGAGGGATGGATGGACGTGCCGCACTTCATCGTCGCCTCGCTCGCCGAGGTCGCCGACTCCGTCGAGAACGCGGGCGACCTGATGGTCGACCCGCAGGTCGGCCTGCGCATCGTCAACGACGTCGATCAGATCGCCGTCTTCGAGTTCGCCGCCGCGCACGGATCGCAGGCGGTGCGCCGTCTGCAGCACGGCATCCGCCCCGGCCTCACCGAGCTCGAGGCCTCGGCGCTCATGGCGCCGGTCATGATGCCCTTCAACTACCACCCCACGATGCTCTCGGGCCCGGTCAACACGAAGTACGGCGTCGCCAGCCCGGGCAGCCGCGTCATCGAACGCGGCGACCGCGTGTGCGCCGGCCTCGGCTACTGGGGCAGCAACACGGCCCGCGCCGGCTACCTCGTGGCCTCCGCCGAGGAGCTGCCCGAGGCCGAGCGCGACTACGTCGAGAAGATCGTGGCGCCCTACTACGCCACCGCCGCGGCCTGGCTCGAGACGATCCGCATCGGCCTCACCGCAGGCGAGCTCTACGAGGTGACGGCGAGCCGCATCGGCGACGCCTTCTACAACGTCTTCCTCAACCCGGGCCACTTCATCCACCTCGACGAGTGGCCGATGTCGCCCGTGAAGGAGGGCTCGGAGGTCGTCTTCCAGTCGGGCAACGCCATCCAGCTCGACATCATCCCCGGTCCGGCGGAGTACCAGAACTCGCAGATCGAGGACGGCATCGCGCTCGCCGATGCCGAGCTGCGGGCCGCGTTCGCCGAGCGCTACCCCGAGGCGTGGGACCGCATCCAGGCACGCCGGACGATGCTGCAGGACGTCTTCGGCATCACGCTGCACGAGGAGGTGCTGCCGCTGTCGAACACGATCGGCTGGTTGGCGCCGTTCTGGCTCGCGCCGAACCTCGCCATGCGGAAGACGCGCTGATGCGCATCGCGATCGTCGGCTACGCCCTGGAGGCCAGCATGTTCACCGAGCTCATGTCGACCGAGGAGGACTTCACGGTCACCCGCGGCGAGGCGATGCTGGCGCGATACGACTTCGAGCGCATCCTCGGTGCCGATGCCGAGGGCATCGACTGGGTGCCGATCATGCGCGCCATCGGCGGAGCGGGCGGCCCGATCGCTCCAGCCACCATGGACGGCTTCGTGCGCGAGATCGTCGACGGTCTGGCTGCCGCGCACGCCGAGGCACCGCTGGACGGCGTCTACCTCGACTGGCACGGTGCCTCGCATACCGAGGGCCGCGACCACGACGAGGAGGACTTCGTGCGCGCGATCCGCGAGGCCGTCGGCCCGGATGCGGTGCTGTCGATGTCGATGGACCCGCACGGCAACTTCTCCCGCGAGCTCGCCGGGCTCACCGACCTGGCGACCGCGCACCGGCACGCCCCGCACCTCGATAACCAGGCCACCCGCGAGCGCTCCATCCGCAACCTCGTGACGGTGCTGCAGCAGGGCGTGAAGCCGCTCAAGGCCTGGGTGCGCGTGCCCGTGCTCCTGCCGGGCGAGCGCACCTCGACCATCACCGAGCCGGGTGCGGGCGTGTTCCTGGCGGCGGGCGCCGCGGCCGAGCGCGAGGGCGTGCTCGACGCGAGCATCTGGGTGGGCTTCGCCTGGGCCGACGAGGACCGCAATGCGGGCGCGGTGCTCGTCACGGGCCACGACGAGGCGGCGATCACCGCCACGGCCCGCGAGCTCGCGCAGGGCTTCTGGGACGCCCGCGAGGGCTTCGTCATCGTCACCGAGCACTCAGGCCAGTGGTCCGAGGCCATGGACCTGCTCCTGACGGGCCCGCAGCCCCAGGTCTGGATCGCCGACGCCGGCGACAACGTGACCGCGGGCGGCTCCGGCGACGTGACCTTCGCCATCCACGAGACGATCGGGCGGGCGGACGTGCTCGCGACGGGCACCCGCATCCTGTTCGGCCAGCTCATCGACCCCGCCGCGGTCGACGCCGCGCGCGCGGCCGGCGTCGGAGCGGTGCTCGAGATCGGCCTCGGCGCCGGTGTCGATGCGCGCTTCGGCGGCCCGGTCGCCGGCCCGTGGACGGTCGAGCAGCTCGTCGAGGGCAAGTTCGGCGAGGGCGTCGTCGGCGCTGTGCTCGCCGGCCGCGGCATCCACGTGGCCGTGCACAGCGCGCGCTTCAAGTTCACCGACCCGACCGACCCGACCGCCTTCGGGCGACCGGGCCAGGTCTGGTTCGACATGAGCGGATGGGACGTGGTCGTCACGAAGAACGGCTACATGTTCCCGGGCCAGAGCGCGCTCGCCGCGACCGAGTTCATGGCCTTCACCCCCGGCGGCACCGACCTCGACTTCTCGCGCCTGCCCTTCGAGAAGGTGCAGCGCCCGATCTTCCCGCTCGACACGGCCTTCGAGGCGGACCTGACCCCGGTCGTGCTGACCAGCCGTGGCTGAGCGGCCGGACGCCCTGCGCATCGCCATCGTCGGGCTCCACCTCGAGGCGAGCACCTTCGCGCAGCACCTCACCCGCGAGGAGGACTTCACGATCCTGCGCGGCCGCGAGCTCGTCGACAACTTCGTCGAGGAGTGGCGCGACGAGGCCTGGCTCGCCGACCGGGAGCGACCGGTCGAGTGGGTGCCCGTGCTGCACGCCCAGCGCACCGCCTCCGCGCCGATCGACCCGCTCTTCTGGCGGCGCGCGCTCGACGAGATCCGCGAAGTGCTCACTGCGGTCGGGCCTGTGGACGGCGTCTACCTGCCCATCCACGGGGCCGCGGCGGTGCTCGATCAGGACGGCGCCGAGGAGCAGCTCGTGCGCCTCGTCCGCGAGATCGTGGGACCGGACGCCGTGCTCTCGGCGTCGATGGACCCGCACGGCAACATGTCGCGCGAGCTGGCCGGCCTGCTCGATCTCATGACCTGCCACCGGTTCTCGCCGCACACCGACAACGCCCGCTCGCGCGAGCGGGCCGTGCGCAACCTGCTGACCGTGCTCGATCGCGGCGAACGGCCCGTGACGGCGTGGGTGCGCGTGCCGGTGCTGCTGCCCGGCGAGCGCACCTCCACCGACGTCGAGCCCGGCGCGAGCGTCTTCGGCGCCGTCGAGCCCAACATCGCCGAGCACGACGTGCTCGATGCGGCGCTGTTCATGGGCTTCGCGTGGGCCGACGAGGCTCGCTGCCACGGCACCGCGGTCGCGGTCGGGTGGGATGCTGACGACGCGCTCCGGTGCGCGGAGCGGATCGCCCGCGGCTACTGGGAGGCGCGCGAGCGCTTCGACCTCGTGGTCGACGCAGCCGGTTCCATCGATGAGGCCATCGACGCGGCGCTCGCCGCGGCACCGGGCGGCGCCCTGCTGCTCGTCAGCGACGCGGGCGACAACGTCACGGCCGGCGGCTCCGGCGATCTGACCGTCGCGCTCGGTGCGCTCGTGGAGCGCTCCGCCGGGCTCGGCGACCGCCGTGCGCTCGTCGCCGGGCTCACCGATCCCGCCGCCGTGCGGCTCGCGGCCGAGATCGGCGTCGGCGGGTCATTCCACGCCGCGCTCGGCGCCGGCGACGACGCCCGCTTCGCCGGGCCGGTGCCCGGGAAGTGGGCCGTCGCGTGCCTCATCGGCCCCGCGGGCGAGCCGGCGGCCGCCCTGCTCGAGGGGCCGGTCGACGTGATCGTGCAGACGGGCCGCACCCCGTTCGTGGCGCCCGGCGACCCCGGCTACCCGCCCGGCCTCATCCGCACGCCGATCTGGATCGAGCCGTCCGGCTACGACGTGGTCGTCGTCAAGAACGGCTACCTGTTCCCGACGCAGGCCGAGGCGGCCGGTTCGCACTTCCTCGCCATCACCCCTGGTCCGACCGACCTCGACATCGACCGGCTCGGCTACGACCGCCTCGAGCGGCCGCTGTTCCCGTTCGACCGCGACGCGACCGTCGACCTGACTCCCGTCCTCCTCGCCCATCACCCCTGACCTGGAAGGCATCATGCGCATCCTCATCGCCGGCTTCGGCGCCGAGAACTCGACCTTCGCCCCGCATCGGATGACCCTGGCCCACTTCGACGTGCGCCGCGGCGACGAGCTGCTCGGCCTGTACGACCTCGCCGGCTGGGGCGGCGGTGCCGAGATCGAGTGGGTGCCCGTGCTGCGCGCCCACGCCGGCGCCGGCGGCGCGATCGAGACCGACGCGTACGACGCGATCGTCGCCGAGATCCACGAGGGCGTCCGCGCGGCCGCGGCCGAGGCGCCGGTCGACGGCGTCTACATCGACCTGCACGGCGCCGCCTCCGTCATCGACCGGCCGCGCGCCGAGGAGCGGCTGCTGCGCGGCATCCGCGAGGCGATCGGCGAGACGGCCGTCATCTCGATGTCGATGGACACCCACGGCAACTTCTCCCGCGAGCTCGCCGAGCTCGTCGACCTCGCCGTGTGCTTCCGGCACGCGCCGCACACCGACGCCTGGGCCACCCGCGAGCGCGCCGTGCGCAAGCTGCTCGAGGTGCTCGAGCGCGGCGGCAAGCCCGCCAAGGCCTGGGTTCGGGTGCCGATGCTGCTGCCCGGCGAGCGCACCTCCACGCTCGTCGAGCCGGGCCGCTCCACCTTCGGCGCCATGCTGCCGGCCCTCGACGCCTACGACGTCGTCGACGTGAGCATGTGGGTCGGCTTCTTCTGGGCGGATGAGGACCGCAACGGCGCCGCCGTCATGGTCACCGCCTGGGACGAGCAGCAGGCCGTCGCGGCGGCGGCGCATCTGGCGGAGAGCTACTGGGCGGCGCGCGACGGTTTCGTCGTGGTCGCCGAGCGCTCCGGCACCTGGGCCGAGGCGCTCGACCTGGCGCTCGAGCGCCCGGCGGGGCAGCTCTGGATCTCCGACTCCGGCGACAACGTGACCGCCGGCGCCACCGGCGACACCACCTTCGCGCTCACCGAGACGCTCGCCCGGCCGGACGTGACCGCATCCGGTCTGCGCATCCTCTTCGCCGGGCTCACCGACGCGGCCGCGCTGGCGGCGGCGGAGGATGCGGGGCTCGGCTCGCGCATCCGCCTGGCCGTCGGCGCCCGCGTCGACGACCGCTTCGCCGCGCCGGTCGAGCGGGACTGGGAGGTCGTGCGGCTCGTGGAGGGCCTCTACGAGGGAGAGGGCGTCACGGCCGCCGTGCTCGCCGACGGCGACGTGCACGTGCTCGTGCAGGCCGGACGCGCCTACTTCGTGCCGCCGGCCGTGATCGGCCCGATGACCGGCCGCAGGCTGCCCGGCCACGCCTACTTCGAGCCCGAGGGCTACGACGTCGTCGTCACCAAGGTGGGCTACCTGTTCCCGGGCCAGATCGAGCAGGCCGACACCTGGTTCATGGCGATCACGCCCGGCGGCACCGACCTCGACGTCGAGCGGCTGGGCTTCCAGCACGTCGACCGGCCCATGCACCCGATCGACGGGGGCTTCGAGCCGGACCTGACGCCGATCGTCCTGGGCGCGGGAGCGGCCGCCTGATGCGCATCGCGATCTGCGGCATCTACGGCGAGTGCAGCACCTTCTCGCTCGACGTGATCCGTCGCGACATGTTCGAGGTGCTGCGCGGCGACCCGCTGCTCGAGCACTACGACTGGTCGGGGCGTCTCGGCGAGCTCGTCGACGACGTCGAGTGGGTGCCGCTCACTCGCGCGCACACCGGCGCGGGCGGGCAGCTCGACCCGGAGTTCTACGACGAGGTCTACGCCACCGTCGCCGCCGAGCTGCGCGAGGCCGGCCCGGTCGACGGCGTCTACCTCGACATGCACGGCGCCCTCAAGGTGCTCGGCCGTGGCCGCGCCGAGGAGCGCTTCGTGGGCATGGTGCGCGAGATCGTCGGCGACGGCGCGGTGCTCGGCATGTCGATGGATCCGCACGGCAACTTCTCCGAGGAGCTCGCCTCGCTCGTCGACGTCGTGGCGGTCTACCGGCACGCCCCGCACATCGACCGCCTCGAGACTCGCGATCGCGCGGTGACCAACCTCGTCGAGGTCATCCGCTGCGGCGTGCGGCCGCAGCGCGCCTGGGTGCGCGTGCCCGTGCTGCTGCCCGGCGAGCGCACCTCCACGGTCTTCGAGCCGGCGACGAGCATCTTCGGCAGCCTCGTGCCCACGATGGGCGAGCTGGGTCTCATGGACCTCGGGCTCTGGTGCGGCTTCCCATGGGCGGACGAGGACCGCAACGCCGCCGCCGTGCTCGCGACCGGCGACGACACGGAGTCGCTGGTCGTCGCCGCCGAGCGCATCGCCCGCGCCTACTGGGAGGCCCGCGCCGACTTCGGCATCACGAGCCCCAACTCCGGCACCTGGGACGAGGGCCTCGACTTCGCCCTCGCCGAGCGGCCGCGGCCGACCTATCTCAGCGACGCCGGCGACAACGTCACCGCGGGCGGCTCCGGCGACATCACCTGGGCGCTCACCCGCACCCTCGAGCGCGACGACGTGCGCGCATCCGGCCTCCGCTTCCTCTTCGCGGGCCTCGTCGACCTGCCGACGCTGCGCGCGGCCATGGAGGTCGGGGTCGGCGGGGTGCTCGATCGCGCGATCGGCGCCGTGGTCGACGAGCGCTACGCGCCCGCGGTGCCGGGCGCCTGGACGGTCGAGGAGCTCATCGTGGGCGTCTACGGCGAGGGCGTCGTGGGCGCCGTGCTGCGCGACGGCGCGATCAGCGTCAGCGTGCAGAGCCACCGCCAGCGCTTCGTCGGCGGCACCGACCCGGCCACCCCGGCCTTCGCGATGCTCGGTCTCGCCTACACCGACGTCGCCCCCTACGACGTGGTCGTCGTCAAGAACGGCTACCTCTTCCCGAACCAGCGCGAGATGTCAGGATCGGAGTTCATGGCGTTCACCCCCGGCGGCACCGACCTCGACTTCTCGCGCCTCGTCTTCGAGCACGTCGAGCGGCCGATGTTCCCCCTCGACGATGGCTTCGAGCCCGACCTCCGCCCCGTGCTGCTGCCGGACCGCGGACCGGTCGACGGGCCGCTGCGGGCGGCCCGCCCATGAGCGGCGGCGAACGCTCCACGGTCGGCCTCGCCGTCGGCACCACCATCGCCGGTGGGATGCCGGTGTTCCTGCTCGGCGCGCTCTTCGCCCAGCTGCAGGGCGACCTCGACGCGCCCGCCTGGGTGCTCGGCCTCGCCGTGGCCTGGTACTGGGCGGTCGCGGCCGTCGTCTCGATGCTCTCCGGCCGGGTCATCTCGCGCATCGGCAGCCGCACGGCCACCGTGCTCAGCATCGCCGGAGCGGTCGTGAGCCTGCTCGGCTCGGCCTTCCTCGCCCCCACCTGGATCGCCCTGGTGCTCTGGGCGGGCCTGGGCGGCGCGGCCAACAGCCTCGGGCATCCGGCCTCCAATCACCTGATGACCCTCAAGGTGCCGGCCGAGCGGCTGGCCACGGCCTTCGGGGTCAAGCAGGCGGCGGTGCCCTTCGCGGCGTTCCTCGCCGGCCTCGCCGTACCCGCGGTGGCGCTCACCCTCGGCTGGGAGTGGGGCTTCGGGCTGTCGGCGGTGCTCGCCGCCGTGTTGCTCGTGCTCTTCCTGCGCTTCGGCCCGCGCCGCGCGCCGGGCTCCGTGCGCGAGCGGGGCCCGCACGTGCCGCTGCCCGGGCCGCTGCTGCGCTACCTGCTGCTCATGTCTACGGCCACGACCATCGGCGCCGCGGCCGCCGGCGCCGCCTCGGCGTTCGCCGTCACTGCAGGCATCCAGCGGGGCATCCCGGATGCGCTCGCCGGCATCCTGCTGAGCGCCGGCTCCCTGCTCGGCGCGGTCGCCCGCACGGTCGCCGGACGGGTCGCCGACCGAACGGGCGGACGGATCGCCCTGCCGCTCACCGCGGCCCTGCTCGCCTCCGGCGCGATCGGCACCGCGCTGCTCGCCGTCGACGCCACCTGGGCCTTCGCGATCGGCGCGCTGCTCGCGCTCGGGCCCGGATGGGGTTGGACGGGACTCACCCACTTCGTCGTCTCCCGCGTCTCCGGCGCGGCCACGCCGAGCGCCACGGGCATCGTGCAGACCGGGTCGTACCTGGGCTCCGGCGGCGGCCCCCTGGTCTTCGGCCTCGCCTTCGCGGCCGCGGGCACGGGCGCCGGGCACACGCTGGTGTGGCTGCCCGTCGCCGTCGCGCAGGTCGTGGCGACGGTGGTGGTGCTCAAGCTCATCCGCACGCCGGCGCCCGCGGCGCCGCAGTGAGCGCCGCGCCCGGCGCCGACGATGCGGGCCGGGTGGCGGGTATCCGGTTCCTGCTGCTCGGCACCCTCACGATCGTCATCTCGCTGACGCCCTACAGCGTCGACGCCTTCCTGCCCGCCTTCCCCGCGGCGAGGGAGGCGCTCGGCAGCGGCGCGTCGACGATGCAGCTCACCCTCAGCGCCTTCCTCCTCGGCATCGCGGCCGGGCAGCTGATCTTCGGCCCGCTCTCCGACCGGCTCGGCCGGCGCACCCCGCTCATCGTGGGCGCGGCGGTCTGCGCGGCGGCGGCGATCACCTGCGCGCTCGCGCCGAGCATCGAGGTGCTGCTCGCGGCGCGGTTCCTGCAGGGCCTGGCCGGCGCCTCCGGGATGGTCATCAGCAAGGCCATCATCCGCGACCGCACCGCCGGGCACGACACCGTGCACTTCCTCGCGATGACCGCGGTCGGCAGCGGAGCGCTCAACATCGCCGCTCCGGTGCTCGGCGGTCTGCTCACCGAGCAGTTCGGATGGCGCGGGCCGCTCTGGTTCATAGCGACCGCCGCGGTCACGATGCTCGTGCTGGTCGTCCTGCTCGTACCCGAGACGCACGCGGTGGAGCTGCGCGACACGCGCTCGCGCTGGCTGGGCCTCGCGAGCATCGGTCGTCATCTCCGCAATCGCCGCTTCCTGGTCTACGTGCTCGTGCAAGCCGGTTCCTACAGCACGCTGATGGCCTACGTCTCCGCGTCGCCCTTCGTCTACCAGGAGGTGCTCGGCTTCGACGGTGCGACCTTCGGCCTGCTCTTCGCCCTCAACGGCGCCTTCGGCGTGCTCGGCAACTACGTGGCCAATCGCTGGCTGCGCCGCTTCGGATCGCGCCGGCTCGTCGCCATCGGGTTGCTCTGCTCCCTGCTCGGCTCCGCAGCCGCAGCGACGACCTGGCTGCTCGGGACGCCTCCATGGATGGTCGCGATCTGCATCACGCTGTCGATGACGACGATCAACTTGAACGGTCCGAACCTCGTCGGGCTCGCGCTCAACCAGGTCGCCAGAGCGGCGGGTTCGGCAGCAGCCACCATCGGTTTCGTGCAGTTCTGTGCGGGCTCCGTCGTGGCGCCCGTGGTCGGGCTCGGCGGGACGGGCACCCCTCTGCCCATGCTGACGACCATGGCCGCCCTCGCGAGCGCGTCTCTGCTGCTCCTGGTGACCACGACGCGCCGCGGATTCCGAGCC
>JAAIGE0100589232.1_pt1 | contig 18866 bp, 18 predicted proteins | sample 6487951 | NCBI WGS metagenome assembly JAAIGE01 (sample SAMN13974128, study PRJNA590717) | phyllosphere metagenome | biome: tomato field; feature: multiple bacterial spot infested tomato fields; material: tomato leaves; isolation source: leaves from tomato fields | host: Solanum lycopersicum ...
CAGATTGCTGAATCCTGCCAACGGGAGCATGAGAAGGCAAAATCGCAGATCGAGCAAGACAAGATCATGCTCGACAGCCATCTTGCTTGCCGTCCAGGTTTCTTCTCCCGTTTGTTCGCGACTGAGGCCTGGAAGTCGTGGAGATCGACACTGCAGAAGCTCTCGGCGACCTTGCAGCAATCAGTCTTACGGGCGCAGGGGACGGACGGTGCCCTGGAGCTTGCAAGGGCTGAGAGGAGCAATACTGAGTCCCAGTTACAGCAACTCGACCAGGAAATTTCCAGCAAATGTCAGGCTGTCTCGAAATTGAAGGCAACCGAGGCACAAGCACGAAACCGCATGGGAGACAGGGTCGTTGATGAGAGATTCTTCGAGCGCGAGCACGAGGCTATCCACCTGACTGCGCCATGGCTTCCCGATGAGGTTCATCGCCTGCGGGAGGATCTTTTCGCCGCTGCCCTGACTGTGCATAAAACGTTCATCGATGCTTCGGCCAGCCGCTTGCAACACAATCTTGGGCTATTGATGCCGGGCATGGTGGCTGGTGCCTTCCAGTCTTCCGCTCACCGTGAACTTCTCCCCGACCTTTGGTCGAGCCTTTTCATGGTTGTGCCGACCGTGTCCACGACATTCGCCTCTGTCCGGACGATGTTCGGGGATCTGCCACCAGAGAGCATTGGCTGGCTTCTGGTAGATGAAGCGGGCCAGGCCGTTCCTCAGGCAGCAGTTGGAGCTATCATGCGGGCAAAGCGCTCCATCGTGGTAGGTGACCCGTTGCAAATCCCACCTGTAGTTTCACTTCCTGAAAAGCTGAACGCCGAAATCTGCAAGTTCTTTGACATTGACCAAATCGAATGGTCTGCCCCCGCAGCATCTACGCAGACCCTTGCTGATCAGGCATCGCGCTTCAAATCCACCTTCGTCATGGACATAGGTGATCGAGAAGTCGGGCTGCCACTGCTCGTTCACAGGCGTTGCCAGAACCCAATGTTCGATGTTTCTAACTCCATCGCGTATGCCAAGCAAATGGTCCATGCTGTCGGACCTAAAAGACCTGGATCTATCGGCTCGGCATTGGGGAGATCTCGCTGGGTGGATATCAATGGCGATGCTGAGACGAAGTGGTGTCCAGATGAGGGCGAAGCGGTTGTACGAATGCTAAAAGAGCTGGCAGCATCGGGCATTACAAATCCAGACGTATTTATCATTACACCATTCAAGATCGTAGAGCAGAACATGCGTCGACGTCTCGACAGAGAAACCGACCTGCTGCGAACGTTCGGCGTAAAGTTGGATGAGTGGTGCCGTGATCGTGTAGGCACGATCCACACGTTCCAGGGCCGAGAAGCGGACACGGTCATCCTGTTACTGGGTGCTCCGAAAGCGAGTCAGCAAAGGGCGCGTCAGTGGGCGGCAAGCCCGCCAAACATAATCAATGTAGCCGTCTCACGCGCTAAGCAAAACCTGTATGTGGTCGGCTCGGCTACGGCATGGGCAGGGGCGGGAACTAGTCTGCAGGTCCTGCATCGGCAATTGGCGCAATCAGCCTGACAATATCCAAGGTGGCCCTCACTGTTGAGGGCGCATCGCGAACAGTATACAACCTACTTCAGTATCGGACCGATCGCTACATGTCAAAAACTGACATTGCTCATATAATAGTCTAGTAGTCATTACCCACTGCCCATCCTAGCTTGATAATTCTTACAGCTCCCGTTATATCCACATTGAGGAATAACCTCTGACAAGGCTAAGGAGCACGATTATGGGGCTTAAACCTGGTCCAAAACCAATTGCAAAATCAACAGGAAAACCCGATCAACGCAGACGTGATAATAAGGATACACCCGGCAATACCCCAGGACTGAAACCAAGTAAATCAACTGGGAAGTAATCGTTCAAGGGTATGGAGAATTCATCCATACCCTTAACTCGTCAAATCTGTCTGTTTTAGCCCGCTTAGTGCCAGAAGCGGATGTTGCTACGTTGTGGTGCGTTAATCAAGCGTACGGCCAAGAAAAATGCGGGAAGAAAAAGGCCGCTAATGCGACCCAAATTGAACAGGAAGTCAGCTATTGATATTGAGAAAGATACTCTGCAACTCCATCCGCCGGATTTAGTCCACCGGTATAGACTGTTCCTAGTTCTTGAGGCGTAACATATGTTGTAGGCCATATAACCATATCTTTGAAGTAATTATCTATTTTAATTCTTTTGAGCTCTTTAAAGAGATAATCATCTAATTCATTTCGTTTTAAACAATTAACATAATAAGCTGCCGCACTTGCTACTATATCTGCAATTTGTAGTTGAGGATACTCTTGCGATGAATGGAATGTCAAAGAGCGAGCTTTAATTGGCAACTCAAAAGTCCTTCTATCATATCCATATACCTCCGTAACTTTTGATATATCCATAAATTTATTAAAAATATCTTGTTGCTCTGTAATCGCTTTGGAATCGTCATGCTTAATATAAAAACCGTTGGGATATAATTTACCCCATTCTATACAGTGCTTGAAGAGGGAGGGTATGGAAGGATCTAGTGTATTTTTTTCAACATCTTCTAAAATGTCATCAATTTCATTTTTGGTAATGCTAATTCTATTGATTGTGCTTGCAAACCTTTGGTTGCTTGAGCATGCCTTTAGCTCCTCAACTGACGTGTAAAATTCATCAATAGATTCAGGGGTTTGATTTCTAACCATGCTCATAAATTTTTGATACATTTTATCTGTTTTCTCCTCTCCACAGAAAGCTGGGAAACAGAAATAATAAACATTAGATAGAGCAAGGTTCTGCCCATTTTTATAAAGATCTAATCCTCGATTGAAACACCATGTTTCGATTAAAATATCAACAATTTTTGTTGTTAACATATACTTTTTATCGACCAAAAAGATTTTGACATTTTCTTCATTGACGTATTTGCTTTCAAGCAGTCTAATAATTCCATCCTGACCTGATTTTCTACGTCTAAGAGTTTTAAAGTGAGCTTCTGCTGGTGACTTGCTTCCAGTTAGTTCTAATGCGTTAAGTGCATCTGGTTTATTAATGCTACTTGAACTTAAGGTAAAAAAAGGTTGTGTTGAATCAAGTAAATTTCCGCCGGTATTCCCCGACTCATCAAAGAATATATCAGGTTTTATGTACATCATTTTATTTTTCTTTGCAGTTAACTCTCTTATTTTTTCGTTTTTCTGCTTTTTCTTATTCACGCGTCTACTTTGACTATTCTTACCCATAATACCTCCTGATTAATTTGAAACAAGGACGTTAATTTAGAATATTAATAACATAAGGATGACAACATCACTTAATACAAGTTTGATTCTATATTTTACATTAAGCTTGACTCATTGTTTTTTGATAAGAGTATAATAGTGAGGATGTCCGCAATTCGCTCAAAGTAGACTGTCAGATTTGATTATGTGCTGCTAGTGAAAATCGTCAGATCAAGTCTGAGCTAATACATGTAACGGATTTAGTTAGCCGATCCCCTTACAAACGCCGCTACTACCCCGAAATTGACGGGCCGCGTTAAGGCCCGACTCGTTAATGGTTATGCCCCGCCGTCGCGGTTTTTTTCTCCGCTGGTGCTTCCTGTCCTTCAGGGGTAATTGAACTTACATCTCTCTTCTCGCTAACTACCTTTTCCCCAGGCACAGTTAAATCAATTGTTTTATAAAGTCCTTTTCGCAGACCTGTAACAGCGTCTCCATTAATGAACCCATATAAAGAAAATAGAAGGCCTATCGAAAATGCAGTGGCAAAAAGTTTGGGCACACCAGAAAAAAGAAACTTAATCAGCGCCCAGCCCCATGCTTTAGATGTTTCAAAAAAACCTACCGGCTTTTTGATTTGCTTGCTGTACTGTTCCGCTCCGGACATAAGTTTTTTTAAGGCAGCTTTTTCAGCATCCTTTGCTTTCTTTTCGAGAGCCGCGATGTCTTTCTTTTTTTCAGCTTCAAATTTAGCAAATTCTGCATCTGCACGCGCCTGTAGCCCGCTGTTTGCCGCAGCAACATAGCCGCCAACGATTTGTGACGCTTTTTCCCGGAATACATCCAGCTGCTTTGGCGAAGTGAGGCAATGATCGTGGTATTTGACTAACTCATCCTCAATTTCAGCTTCGCTTTTATTCTCCCTTCGAAGACTCTGCGCCTTTTCGTCTTTGAATCCTTTATAGATGGCATACGAAATTAGTTGCTCTATATTATTTGGATCTTTTACCAGCTCGGTAAATACCCATTTTTTGTTTTCTTGGGCCATATTTCACCAAAAAAAAAAAGCCCCAGCAGGGGCATTTCAAAATAGGAAAAATTATGACTTGATCGTTTTACGGACCGAGTTAAACGAATCTTGCAGATACTCGCGGCTTTTGCTTTGAGATAAAGCACTGGAAGCAAGGACCTTACGGGCTTTGTCAACGAGGGAGTCTCCCCCTCTCACTACATAGCCTGATGAATCCTTAGAATTGCGTACATGAGTCTGTTTGCTCATGACTTTCCCAGACATTGACGCCTTAACAAAAGTGCTGCCAGTAGAGGCATTGGTTACTATTTTTTGCGCAGCGACATTCGCCACGGCAGTTGCTGAAATTTTGCGGATTTCTTCCGGGCTAAGAGCTGGCATGCGACGACTGCTCATTTTTTTCGCTCCTCTTATTGCTTTCGGTAAGTTTATCACGCGCTAAAAATATTTGCCTATTTTTAATGCAGGGTACAACGAGGAGCGTAATTCAGATCCGATTAACCACTTTTTCGGACATTAGCCCTTATCCACTGTGACTTGCGCAGCCTTGATAGCCAGCGTCCCGCCAGCCTCAATCCCCATATTGCCACCAGCCTTGATAGCCATATCGCCGACAGCCGAAATGAACGCACCACCCTGAGAGATAGCATACAACTCGCCCGCCTCGTTAAACCCGATCGTCGTGCCGCTGCCCAAGTGCGTGACCGACCAGCCCCCGCCCGCGTTGCAGATCTCCATCAGCCCGTTGCGCGAGCAAACGTAATCTTTGGTGGCGCTGGTGGACGACATAGCTGGTGGCGGCGCTGTACGGTATCGGGGTCTGGAAAGCGAAAGACGCAGCAGGCTACCTGACATACCACGATGGGATTTATCACACCAGGCATATCGAGGGTAACCTGACGACAGAGGATATCAGGGCTGCGGCTCACGCCGCGGGCGTCGATGCGCTGAACGCCGTGGGCCATACCCCTGTTCTGGAGAAAAACGATGCGCTCGCGCAGGCGCTGGGGCTTACGGGTACGCCAGGGCTGATTGTGACGCCGGTAGAGAGTACCTCACCTGAAACCATCACTGTCTTTGCCGGGCTGGCGTCACTGGACTGCCCCCACGCCCGTAGACATATTCTGTCCTCACGACGAGGCCTGTTCGAAGGCCTCCGGACTGACGCCGCCAAGGTGACTGTGGCGGCGGGCCCGGTTGTAGAACACTTCAATGTAATCGAAGATATCCGCCCGGGCCAGATCCCGGGTTTTGTAGATCCTCTTCCTGATGCGTTCTTTTTTCAGTGAACTGAAGAACGATTCATCCACCGCATTGACGCTCCTATGTCAAGAGCGGACGATTGGCATAGGCGCGGTCCGATAAAATCAAAAGAATTTAGCTCTCAAGGTTCTTATGCGATGCGCACCATGGTCTAGGACGAGTTATGTGATTACGACATCGATGACGGAATTTATTTCAACGAAGAAGACCTGAAAGATGGAGACGATAATTATCTTGGTGCGCAGGATCAAAACGGTGGCCCTTCGCGGCGGAGCAGAAAACCAACAGAGAAAAAATCACAGCGCTTACTGAACGGAGACGACATGTTAGATGCGTTGAAGGCATTGCAGTCACGTACTGAGGAAATTTTCGGTAAAAGGAAATAGCTTCAATGATATGATATATAAAGGAAAGCCTCGAGAATCCGGGGTAAGTTCGGGAGTCACAGTACCTCGAACCGCTATGTGGTGATTTTACCCATTTATAGACGCAAACCAAGCCTTTGTAAAATTTATTACATAGATATAAATTTAATCAGAATCTTAAATTTAGAGATGGTAAATTATGTATCTGACTGGTCAAGAAATTAACGATAAAAAGAAAGAGTACTTTGAATTATTAGATCGAAATGAGAATGAGCAGACTTATCAAACATACCTTGAAGAAAATACAATGTTCATTCCAAGAGAATTCGAACAAAACCATGGGATTCACTTCAGTACGGTATTTAGAAAGTTGCCTCTATCAAGTGATTATAAACCTGATTTCGTATATTTATCAAAAAGCTCGGATAACTGGAATGTAGTATTGGTTGAAATTGAAAAACCATCTTCGAAATATTTCAAAAACAACTCTAAAACTTTTCATACAGACTTCAATCTTGCTTTACAGCAAATGAACACATGGAGAGCTTGGTTTGATAATGAATCAAATAAAAATCACTTTAAAAACAATATACTACAGGGATTTATAGAACCGGCACATATGGGGAGAAACCCGTTTAATTTCAAGTATGTTCTGGTCCATGGTCGTAGAGCAGAATATGAAAACAACGCACAAAAAACTGCGCTAATCAGAGGGCAACAGCGAAGTGATTTCTCAATAATTTCATTTGATAGTTTGGCTGAAAATATAGAGAAGAAAAATAAGTTGTATGTTGGAGTGAAAAAAAATAACCACTATGAATTAATATCAAAAGAGTTTGTTGATGAAGGGATATTTTCATGGGTGAACATAGATTTTTTAGCAATTACACAAAGCATATATGATGATGCAGTCGCAAAATCAGATAGTTGGCATCACTATACAAGTAGAGAAAATGGATTTGTCAAAGCAATGGATTATGCTCTCCCTCGAATTAAGATAATTCGAGAATAGTAAAAACAGTAAATTGGTTCGCATAATGACGTTATGCTAAAGAGGCCGCTGCGGGAGAGATTCTCGTTGCGGCCTTTTCAGTATATGGACATTTCTAACGAGCCGGTGATTAGATAATTCTAGTGAGCTTTGACAATCTATATAGCGGCAATGTTGTAATGTCCGTCCTGGGAATTCCTAGGGTCAACTGTGAGCGAGGAGCGGAAGTTCGCATTTGTCGTAACAACCGGGATCCAGGACTAACATTGGCATCAGATAATCAACCAGGAGCTGGTCAGCATTTCCAGAGTTTACCTCTGTGGAAGGCAAAAAAATGGAGTACGCCGATCCAGAACGGGCGGCTGGAAATGCGTCGTTTCATTATCGAGTTCGGTGTCCGCCTGAGCGCTCACCTTTAACGAGTGGGCAGTTACATTGAATTACTGACAGACTCCTGCCAAAATGTCAGACAAACTCCATATTCATCCAGAAGGTCGTCAGCAATTTCAAACTGAAATACCTTATCCGGGAAAGCCTCCGCTAACGCGCGCTTCCAATATCTTGTTATCTGCTCGGCAAATAAATGACAAAGACGATAAGCCTCTTTTGACAGACCTACTTTAAATACGGGTCGGTCCGGTGCATCTTCCCACTTTGAAAAAAACTGATTTATTGAAAAAATATTTCTGTATCGTTCAACGTCTCTGCGCGATGTACTTTGTACTAATACACTAGATTTACTCTCTACTAGCCCCAGCAAATGAAACCTTTTCGGGTCGTATTGCTGAGCGTTAGGTAGCCAGAAAATATGCCCCTGGATCTCAATAAAATCAGGAGAGAGCAAACCCAACACAGAAATTGCTTGCTCTAGTGAAACCAAGTGCCCTACATATGAAAAAAATTCTCCGGAGCCAATATCTGAAACAAACAGGCTTAATGACTCTTTAGAAATATTACCCTGATAAACTTTCATCGTTTCAATCCTAAACTATCAAGAACCGACTGAGGAACATTTCCCTCAAAAACTTTTGTATCACTTCCCTTCTTGGAGAAATATGTTCCATTCGAAGCTTGGTTCCACTCGACCACCTTAATCCGAGAGTTAGACACATCATATAGTGCGCGCCCCTCAGGACCGTAGACCACGGCATGTCCATTTCCAGGATTTGCATAAGAATCAGGAGCCTGTCCTTGCAACGGATACTGCACTCCACCGCGCGTTCCAGTGACTGCCACATTCGTTTCCTTGAACCCCCCAGTATAATCTAAATCAATAGTGTTACCGGCGGAATCCGTAATGAACCAGGGGATGGCTGAACAAACGGATTACTCAAAGGTGCATGGGACTAAAACGGGTGCGCTTACACCCACTACGACCAAGCAAAGCACAGTAACGCCATTGCGCGTTTTAGCGCCGGGCTGCAAGCCTTAAGCAGTGAGTCTGCTTGCCGATTAGCGTGTCACGCTAACATTATCCAGTTTTACCGAACTTTCAGGTTTATCACCCACCTGCATAGCAAGAGGCACAAAGACGTTGAACTCTTGTAGCCAGGCGAGTTTTGTACTGCTTTCCGCCTGTCCTTCAATCGTTTCATGGTACTTAACTGACATATACTCCCCACTAAATTCAGGTGCAATTTTATTCGCATCCCCTTCACTTGCTACGTCGCACCTTAACGTTGCAGCAGTCACTTTCTTGTCGACATCAATACTGTCCCACAGCGCCTGATAGCGCTGATTTTTCACTAACGGGAAAGTACCGAGGCGTAAACTTTTAGTCCCTTCCTGGCACGCAGCGGACAGGCTGCGTGACCATCATGTCCGCTGTGAGCGAGGAGCAGACGTTTGCTATAAAGGTATACTGATCTGCTTGTTTGAAGATCTCTAAAAAGGAATAGTCCAATTTGCCGGGATACTTACAGGCTGACTTGTCTACACGCAAGACCTGAAGGCCGCGAGCGACAAAGAAATCATCACCGACTATGACTTAGGCCGAAACTGTACCCTCTTCGAAAAAAATTGTAAGTGGGCATACCGCTCCATTCGCTAGGGCTTGCTTGGATAAGATCAGTGGCTGCAAGCCAGCCATGAATACGCCAGCGCAAATGACCTGCAATTTGCATTGCATTAGAAGAAAATAAGGCTATTGACATAACTAAAAGTATGCTAAGTGGACCAAAGTAAAAAAAACGAAGTCATCTTTTGAAAATTTGTGGAAATAATACTCACATCAGATATTCATTCTTTGCGTGGCAATAAAAACAAGGTTGGTGAATTGCCTTTTAATCCTGAATCAGTAGAATCAAAAAACCATGGTTAAACATTGTTATAGATAGAAGTATTTACTAATCGATAATTAAAGAGGTGATTATGTCTGGCTCTTATGAAGAGTTTCTTGGTGATTCCTATGACTACAGCTCGCAAACTTTCAATGCTGAAAAATCAAAGCAGGAAGCAGAGGAAAAAAAAGAGAAATTCAATATTATATTATTTGGCGCGACTGGGGTTGGAAAAAGCTCATTAGTTAATGCTGTTTTTGGTGAGGAAATAGTTAAGTCTGGAGTCGGTAAACCAGTTACACAGCACTTGGATAAAATTACGGTACCGAAAAAAGGATTAGTTTTATGGGATACTAAAGGAATTGAATCAAAAGATTATGAGGGAACAATAAATCAATTAAAAAAAGAAATTAAATCTAGTTTTGATAGCTACTCTCATTTGGATGATGTCCCACACCTTGGTTGGATGTGCATTGATGCTTCAGGAGCTAGGGTTGAACCAAGAGATATAGAGCTTATTGGGATATTAAAAGAGTATGAGATACCTATTGTAATAGTATTCACTAAAACTCTTGAGGAAGACACAGATGAGTTTGTTCATGAAGCTATTAATGAAATTGACAAGCATCATGGAAGTTATGTAGCAGATAATTATGTGCGAGTTAATTCAAAAGATAGAAAAATAGGTAAATTCATTGTTCCTGTTAGTGGGCTTGATGATCTAGTAGATATGAGTTTTAAATGTCTCCCCGAGGCTAAGAGGGGTGCAAAGCAAGCATTAAAAAAAGCTCAAATGGTTAAAATGGGCGAACGACTTGAAGCTATGAAAAATGGCGCGAGAAATATTGTTCATGGAGCTTCTGCTGCTGCTGGCGCTGTAGGTGCTTCCCCTATACCCGGGTCTGATGCTCCATTAATTGCAGCAATACAAAGTGGTATGATATATAAAATCAATGCTGAGTTTGAACTAGATACATCTACATCAACAACTACATCGGTTGTTGCAGGAATTCTTGGAGTCACAGCAGTCGCTCAAGTTGGCAAGGCTGTTGTTTCTAACGCGTTAAAATTTATTCCTGGCGTGGGTTCCCTTCTCGGTGGTGTCATCTCTGCAGCGACAGCTGTCGCACTCACCCAAGCTGTAGGCCAAGCTTACATACAAGTTCTAGTTTCTTACTACAACAAGGAAACCGGAATTGTAGAGTTACCTGAAAGCGCCACTTCAATACTCTCCGTATTTAAAGAACATTTTTCCTTAAAAAAGTAGACGAGAGAAAATAACAATCAATATCAGATAACAGCCCTCTTTTAAAAGAGGGCTTTTTCACTGAGGGTGTTGAATCTGACTGACATGCTCCCCGTCTCATAACATAAAATAACGCTAGCGATGTCCGCTTAGATCGAAAAGCAGGCGGTGGTCTGCTTCAGACAAAGAGCGGTCATTCAATGATAGAAGATTCTATTTCATTTTTGTGCCAGAAGCTGCCGCTCAGTAACTCCCGCAATAAACGGCGCGAGGAACGAGCGTCCGGCGACCGAATTTGATTGCTTTGTTATATGCCATTTTCAAGATCTGCGATTAGGTCAAAGCATAGCAATTTATAATCTTTTACGATCTTCGGCTGAATGGTTATTGAATGATATTTCAGCAACGCAAGGGCGAATGAGGAAAAATACAGCCAGAACCAGTTATCTTCCGGTAAATTGACATCTTGCACAGTCGCCGACCAACGCCCGTAAATGGGAGGATGAGTCGCTGAACCCGCGAGGCGGTTTCTTCCTGTTGCGAAAAGGATAAAGGCGGATGCTAGAGCGATCCCCATCATACGCTTCATCCTAACCTTTTCCGAGGGATACCCACTGCTTGCGGCGTACTGATCGATCTTGGATATCATCATATCCTTAGCGAACTGATCACACAGATATTCTTCGTCCTTCGGGTCTTCCGGTGCATTTCCTTCAGCTGAGAAAATTACGTGCTTCAGTTCATGTAAAAATACATATGCCGTAGCTATGCACGTGAGATCATATACTGCAGCGCGCTCTGAATCTGACGGCCTACCCTTTTCAGGCTCAGGAATAGCCACTGGCCATTCAAAGTCGTCTTCATGAAATGCAGTGCTCAGGTCTTTCACTGCATCAAGTATCGACTCGAAAGCTTCATCTTCTGCTGCCTGATCTGGAATCAGGTTGATTTCGTTTATGTCGAGAGTGGCACCGAATGATTTGAGCAATACGATCGACGAAGAATAACAATGTAACGCCTGCCTTCCCGCATAACCGAAAAGCCACATTTGACGCATTGATCTGCTGGTGTACTGGATTGCGGAGAACCCTCCAGCATCTAAGTTAAATCCTTCGCGGTCACCAATCAGTCGGAACTGGGCATCATAATCGTTAGCGATAGATACAATCTCTGATGCTCTCTCAGGAACAACACCGTCAAAAAGTTTTCGAACAATGTCTGTCGTTTCCACTAGTCCTCCTATGGCATATAACAGTGCGTTATACCGACCCCGCAAGGTCGGCTTCCTTGCAAGCCAGATTACCTTGTAAGGTCAGAAAGTCCAATGACAGCTTTACGTACGAAGCGGTCAATTGAGCTACTACGTATAAATGACCGCTAATGGCACTGAGCGGACCGGCGCGAAGATCGATGTCCGGTGTGAGCGAAAAGCGGAAGTTCACAACTAATTTCATATATTAGGGAGATAATACGGAAATTAATACCTTTTAATGAATCTAGGTTGTAGTGGTAAAAAATAACATTCATCTTAGTTGAATTTTTGCACTTAAAAATTTAATATTTCATAGTTAAGTCAGAAAGTTATCGAATTCTCAGCTTCCCTAAACGCAAATTGAAAATATATTATACCTTTTTTAAGGTGTGTAAATTTAGATAATTTCAAGAAGTGCTTTTGTGGGAATATCAGGGTATGATGTTTTCTCAACAATTTAAAAAACATTAGGGACCATATGGGATACTATTTTGATTTTTTAAACGCCCCTGAACTCGTGGATGAAAAACTGGAATTTTTCATACGAGATCGCGCCGAAGAAGAAAGACTTGATGATATGTTGATCACTCAAGGTTTTAATGTGCGCTTCTCATTTGCATTTTACTGTCGGTATTTGAATCATGTTATTTCTATCTATAACGATGTAAAATACGAACGGATAAAATTGCTGACATTCCTAAAAAATAGTGACATTGGATATATTAATTATATTTTGGATAAGTCACCTCACAGAGAGTACATTATACGGCTGTTAGATTTTACAGAAGAATTACAATTGAAACTGAATATTAAATCCCCATACAGAGATAAAGTGGATTTTGGGATAGATAAAATCATTTCTGAAATTGACTTATCCAACGGGGATCTTCTGAATGCTTCATACAATTCGGTGTTCCGTCATATTCATAAATGCAGCTTTGGTTATGCATTTTTAGACAGAAACACAAATTTTTATGTTTGTAATAATCTTGGTAATTTCTATGAAGAGATCAACAGCGCGAGTGTAGCAATACGTCGAAGTGTTATCATTATTAATGGTGATATTGACGTCGACAACAACCTATTATCTGAATTATTCATCCGATATCTCACTGTTCGAATAGTCTATAAGAAGAATGGTAAATGGAAAAAATGGGTGGATAGCCGTAATGGATTTAGGTTAGGATTCGAACAAATTATGGACCTATGCGAAAAAATATTAAATTCAAAAAAATATATTGAACCTGAGTTAAAACAGATCATTATTGATCTACATTCTTGGCTCTACCATACAAGAAATAAAGTTGAGCGTTATTTTGAAAATTATCATACCTTACACGTAAAGAAGCGTGATTTCACTGCGTTGAACAGCACTATGAGAATTTTTTCGCATAAAATAGCGAACACAATTACGTTTAATTTTCATCGAGAAGCAGAAATAATAGAAAGAAAACTTAATGATGTTGGAGATGCGCTGTCTTTTTATTTTGATGAATTAAATATTCTTTATGAACTGCCTTCAATGATTTCTTCGTGTATCAAACGCATCCGAGAAGATGCCAATCTTTATCGTGTTGACACAAAAACACCATTTAAAGAAAATAACCTTAGCGCGGCTCTGAATAACTGGTTAAATGGCCGTTTTGTGGGGCATAATATGGAGGCCAAAAGTGAAGAAAATATAGGTAATGGACGAACTGACATCTCGATTTTTTTTAATTCATCACGAGTTGCCATTATTGAATCAAAGCTGATACGATTTCAGAGTGACAAGAACAACATAAAACAAAGCATCCAAAGTGGTTTCTATCAGGTTTTCACCAAGTATTCGTCGTTTCTGAATCAAGAGTTTCTTTTCCCGCCCAGACTCTACCTCGTACTTTTCGCGATCGATGCGGATTATAAAAAAATACGTGACCAGATTTTTAGTGTTATAAATGATCTCCAGAATGAGCCGGGGCTTACTCTTATTGAAGGACCAAAGGTATCTTCTACATGTTACCGATACATAGCCTCCTCCTTAGCGGGTGACTCCCTTTGCGATAGGGTATTCATTGATATTATTCTGGCTGATCTGCGGGTTAACGATAATCTTGATAGGAAGCATGGACGGTACCCGTTAAGTTGATATTTGGGAATCTTAATCATTCTGGGAAGGTGTGCAGAGCTAATCAATAATTCGCGCAGCAAAGGCGTCACCGATATGGCACAGCACGTTGCAGGCAAGCCCGCCGATAAGTCTGATGCAATGAACGTGTTGTACCCTTCCTTTGGATATTTAAAAGTGAGAAATATTGTTACTTCTCTGTATCTCTCATTTTTGGAGCATGGTTTTGGGTCAGCAGGGCAATTGTTTCACTATGATCAGTAGGTTGACGAAAAATTTGAAGAAGAAAATCATCGAGCACCACGAATGCTCTTTCAACATCTTCATCTGATATTTCTTTGAGGTTATGGCTGCCTGTATTGACCTGCCCCCCGTTGATTCAAACAGAATGCTGTTAACAATGTCCGCAGATCGCTCAAAGCAGGCCTTATGACCTCGATTTCTGGCAGATCCGAGCCAAAAGCGAACTATTGATATCATCAATCGGCCTCAATCTGCGGGGGAGCAGATTGCCCTTATTACGTAGCTAATTTACTGAAGGTACTGATTCAACCAAATGCAAGTACCTTCAATATCATACGCTTTTTCCCCATACCCTTTCGCAAGCAGGGACTCTGGTAAATACTCGTCATATTTATCCAGGTACTTTTCTGGAACATCGTTGGCAAGATCAAATACAGATGGTAAGCCTGACAACAGCATTTCTTTCAGCGCGTGTTGAACGGTGGCTACACTTGAATTGTCGATCTCTATAACACCAGCAAATGAATTGGCTTTAAAGCCACAACGTATGAGCAAGGCTGTAATCGTATTCACAACTTTATCCCCCATCCAGGGGATTACGTAACAGTGTTGCCCACTCGTAATAACATACTCATTTTGCAGGTTATAACGCTGGAAGTTACTACAGCCTTCTGCAAAGAGGCCTCTGGCGGTAGCGTCGGCATAATCTACTCTCTTGCTACCTATCGCTATGCGGTAATCATTTTCCCTGTAGATAGCGAGCATCTCCTGACGAACAGCATCATGAACAGACATTCCTCCCCCACTAAATTGTGGTGGCTGACCGCCTTTGGTTGCCTCTACATAGATAATTTTTTTCTCTGTCTCGATCTCTGTAACTTTCCAGCGCCGCCCACCGAAGATTATGTGTTGGTCTGGTAGCAGTGGAGAGTCCACAGGAACTGTTCCAAGGGTTCTGTTTCCGGTAACAATGCGGAACTCTTCTGGTGTATTGAACACGGTATAAAACGTGTAATGGTTAGTCAGTTTCTCCCCCTCTGCCCCAACAACCATTTCGCCACTAGCAAGTTGAGTGAGCAGGCCACAGGTTCCCATGTGTTTAAGCAGACTTTTAAAATCGTTTAAATCTACATTTTTGAACGGCCCTGTCTGGCATAGTTGTGACCAGAGCTGATCGGCACGAACTCCGCCCCATTGTGCCGTAATAGCAAGAATCTGGTGTAGCAGCGTAGAGTAATGCATCTGTTGGGCATCAGCTGGTTCAAACCATTGTTTAGAGATCATCAATTTGATCATTGCCATCGACTGGACCAATTGCAGCCGTAGGTGGTCAACGATACTGCTAGTCGCGGTAAGCTCATTTTCTGTAATTAGCATTCTCAGCACTGATGGGGAGTCGCGTCGCCCAGAACGCCCCATACGCTGACGCAAACTGGAAACAGAATGCGGAGGCGTAACTTGTATAACCGACTTAACCTTACCGATATCAATACCCAACTCAAGCGTCATTGTACAAATAGCTGTGGTGGGTAAATTTCCTTTCTGAAGACGAGTTTCAAGCGCCTCACGCAATTCCTTGGCAAGGGAACCATGGTGGGGAAAGAATTCATTGGGGACAATATGTTCTTCACACATGTCGCTCAGCGTTGCCGCAATACTTTCAGTACGCTTTCGACTGTTTGCAAAAACCAAATGAGAATCGCCACGGCAAAGTCTAAATATGTCAGCGCAAACGTCATGTTCAGCTGAACTCTGAAGTTCATCCTCTTTTTGGATCACTCGCTCCAGGTACCCTTTGACCTGTACCTGAAGAGTGGCCGTGCTATTACTATCTGTAACAGTTACGCAGGGGAGTCGTTTGTCCGGGCGCAACATTTCGGGCACTTTCTCCAGTTCCCCCAGCGTGGCACTCAACGCAACGCGGGGAATTGGATTTACCTGGCGTCCTAGCACAGGGTCAATTCTATTGAGCAGAGAAAGCAGCTGTACACCACGCTCTGAGCCAATGAAAGCATGAAACTCATCAATAACGATGTATGCGACTGACGAAAACGCCTGTTTGAGCCAGCCCATTGAATTTATGAGCAAAGACTCAAGTGACTCAGGTGTAATCAGTAAAATGCCAGCAGGGTTTGTCCGAGCCTTCTTCTTTTTGCTTTGTGGTACATCCCCGTGCCAGGGAGTCACCGGCATTTCCAATGCATCTCCAAGGCTCTCAAGACGACGGTACTGATCGTTAATCAATGCCTTCAACGGGCTGATATAGACGATGCCAAATCCATTAGTGAGATCTGCAACTGCCGAACAAGCAGGAAGAAAGAAAGCCTCTGTTTTACCCGCTGCTGTACCTGCACTAATTAGCACGTCTCGATCACGGGCTAAAATTGCCGGGATGGCACTCTCCTGCAAGGGTCTTAATGTAGACCAACCCTGCTTGTAAACCCACTTACGGACGCGGGGATCGAGACTATCATAGGCACTGCTCATAGCTTAAAGTTCGCCAGGCCGTCGTCGTCACTTTCCTCCACAATGACATCATCCATGTCGCTGGGTCTGTCCTCTTCAATCGCCACACCCTCGATTAGTGTTTGCCAGTTCATCGTTCTGTTTTGTTCCAGCACGGCCAGCATGTCCAGGAAACCTTTTATGGTATTACGGGGGGTACGGAAGTAAGCGTCTCCAATGGTTTTACTACAGTGATGCAGAAATCCAGTCAGTGCCTCATCTGGAACCAGATAATTCTCTGGATCTCCGCCTGCATAAACATGGCGAAGATTTCTCAGTAAAATATACAGTTCCTCAGGGGTGAGGCTGGCAAGATGCAAAGTGGGAGACGAGTAGTCAATCACTCCTGCTTTTTGCGCGAACCGATTTTCCGCCAGACGTGATTGGAGCGCCTCATAGCTGTAAAGACCTTTGCGCGGATCGAAAAGGAACTCTGGCGTCCCCCCGAGGATAAAACCAATATTCTCGGCTGAGCCTTGCAGGCAGTCATTCAGGATCCGCAAAATCTGTTCGTAGTTCGCTGTTCTTGCTTGCGTATTATTCAGTTTAAAGAGGTTCACCATTTCGTCGAGGCTGACCAAAAGACCGGCATAGCCTGCCTGGCGGACAAAAAGGCTCATCAGCTTCAAAGAGTCATAGAATGAAGCGTCTGAGATAATAGTCCGAACGTCGAGATCGTTACGGGCATCAGTTTTAGTAGTGTACTCTCCCCGCAACCAGCGAATGGCATTGGATTTTAGCGTTTCGTTATCCTGCTCATGCCCCCGCCAGAATGCATCAATGACCCTCGCAAAGTCATATCCGCCGACCATATCTGATAGTGCTGCCAGGCGTTTATGAATAACTGATGAAACCTCGGAGCCGTCCGTGTCAGCTTCCTTCCTTGCCTCCGTAACGAATCTTTCAACAACGCTAAGTAACGCATTACCATCCGGCTTGTTTCTGGTGGACATGTTTTTCATAAGCTCAGAATAGAGATTACGAGCCTGACCTCCCGATGAGTGAATGCGTCTGTCAGGAGAAAGGTCTGCACTGATTGACACCAGCTTCTTCTCTAGCGCAATAGAGCGCACAACACTCAGAAAGAACGTTTTACCAGAACCATATTCACCGATGATAAGTCTGAAGCTTGCACCACCGTCAGCAATCCTCTCAATATCCTGGTGGAGAGCGGTGATCTCATTCACGCGGCCAACCTGGATATGCTGAATGCCTATCCTTGGCGTTACACCTGATTTAAGTGACTGAATAATAGCGTCGCGTTCTTTCACTCTTATACGTGTTACAGACATTCACTATCCCTCTAATTCTTTGGCAATTTCCAGGTCAACCCAGATATCATCATCGGCATCGTCCAACACCGGAGCATCAACCACCGCATAGGACCAGTCATTGATCACCTCAAGCGCACCGCCGAGCATCAAATTCAAATTTACGCACAATTCTGTCGCCTCTTTCCGGGACCACTGTTCTTTCTCCAGCAAACTGCGATAAAGCTGGCTATGTGCGGGGTCAAGGCCTCCCTCCTCTGCTAATGAGGCTGGAGCGCTTTCTGGTTCTTCCGGTTCTTCTTTAGTGAAAATCGTGTTCAGTAATTTACGAACATCATTCGTGGCAGATTCGTGGCGGGCAAGTACATTAGCATCCAGTGCGAACCTTGCCGTTGGCTGATCAGTTGGTACAGACGAGACGAGATCATGTTCAGTTGCGGAATGCTGATGGATATTGCTCAAGACAGATGAGGGGTCCAGACCCAAACTTGAATAAATCTTCTCAAGCTGTTTGATTTCGACAGGCGCTATTGTGCCATCCGAGCAGGCAACACTAACGATAACTTTACCCACCGCTGATTTTTCCGCAGCGCCCAGCAACTCAATCCTGCTTTTCATTCCCGTCATATTGGCTGGGGTATGTAGCTGCCACGTTAAATATGCGTGTAGAGAGCGCTTTTCATCATCAGTGAAGCCAGTATTGTTGTTGATAGCATTCTCAAGCACTTTCTGTTCGGCTTGATCAAGAGAATTATCAATCAAGGCGACCATCGCCCCTAATCTGAGCGTCATTACTGCTGAGATAAATTCAGGAGAAGGTGAGAAGCGTCCATCTTCACCGGCAGGGAACAGAACAAGAGCGCCATCGACGTCTGCCTTCACATGGTGGTAATACGGATCAGGTGCCAGACAGTAACCCATCTTCTGTGCAAAGGCCTGCATCAAGTCGGTAATGCCGATCAGTTAAGGATCAGTTGACCGATCCAGTGGCTGTGTAAGAATCCGGAAATGTTCACCCGTTTCCGGATTTTTTATGCACATTGCACAGGCTCTGGACCTCGTTTCCCGCTACGATTCACTACGTAATCCG
>JAAIGE0100166121.1_pt1 | contig 18855 bp, 16 predicted proteins | sample 6487951 | NCBI WGS metagenome assembly JAAIGE01 (sample SAMN13974128, study PRJNA590717) | phyllosphere metagenome | biome: tomato field; feature: multiple bacterial spot infested tomato fields; material: tomato leaves; isolation source: leaves from tomato fields | host: Solanum lycopersicum ...
CCCGGTCAGGCGCCGTCCCTCGACCTCCACACAACCGATCTCGATGACCCGGTGGCCATCGTTTACCGGCATACCGGTGGTTTCAGTATCCAGTACTACCACCCTGTCAGTATTCGATTTGTAAATCGTCATAGCGCACTTGCCCCAAAGTAGTCACAAACACTGGCATCCAGCTCAAAATTGCTCGCGATGCCCAACGCAAAGATGTAAACCAAAAATCGTCTTCCACTCAACTGCGCAAAAATGTAAACATGCCCTACACAATCAAAACCTTCATGACAAGGTCCGGCGAGCGGTTTTCCCAGCTTTACGACACAGAGACGCCAGGCCTCCCTTTATTCTACCCGACAGCCTTTGTCGCTCGCTTCCTCCGCTCAGCCACTCACGAGACGCAGAAAGTCTATCTGGCCGTGATCAAGCGCATCTGCGAATGGGAATTTACCAAACAGGTGGACCTCGCCAACTGTTTCCATAGAAGTAAGTTTCTCACCTGTGCCCAGATTGATGACCTTGCTAACCATCTAAGAGCCAGCAAGCTCGGAGGAAAAGGCGAAGTCATCGGAAGCCCGAAGTACAACACCTATGTCGCCTATGCAACAGAGTATCTTCGCTGGCTTGCCCAAGAGGTTATTACGGACTGGAACACAGTAAACGTAAGAGCATCAATCGAAGCTCAAAGCGATATGCTCTTAAAAAAGAAAATCCGAAAAAGCGGTTCAAAATCCTCGCAAAACCGTCGTGTAGTTACCAAAAGCCTGACCACTGCCTCCAGCGGCAAATTATTGAGCCTGTTCGAGCAACCATTCGAAGGCATAACGCGCACTCAAGATCTAGGATCCAGGATACGGAATATCGTAATGCTCCGTATTCTCTACGAAACTGGCATGCGCGTCGGCGAGCTACTAGGCCTCAAGCTAAAAAACTTTAGCAATGCAACTGGCGAGGATAGTGCCACCTTAGAGATCACCCGCAATCACCATGATGAATTCGATTCAAGACTGAACCAGCCAGTTGCTAAAACACTCGGCCGTACGCTTCCAATATCGGAAAGCCTCGAGGCACAACTTGATGAATACTGCAACAACTGGCGAGCTGAAGTCGAAGGTGTCGGTTTCTCTGACGAAGACTTCATTTTTGTAATCCATCGAGCCGGGCGAACCCTAGGCCAAGCACTCCCTAAAAGTTCTTTCGACTCCGGACTTTCTAACCTCAAAAAATCCTTTCCGGCACTAACACCGATTCACCCGCACCTTTTACGCCACGATTGGAACTATCGATTCTCAATGAAAGTAGATGCGATCGGCATGTCATTTGAAGAAGAACGACAATTAAGAGAGTATTTAATGGGCTGGGCCCCCGGCTCAGCCATGTCAAACCGCTACAACTATCGACATGTGCAAGAAAAATCGCTCGAAGTCGGCTTATCCATTGCATCTGACTCAGCGAGGGGCCTACAGTGAATAGCACGCCAACACATGCAAACATCTCAACAGAGCTTGACATCGATCTACAACGCACGGATCGCCCTGAGCCTCATGGAGATTTGTTTTATTGGGATAATGACACTTTAGTTAGAACAGGTCAAAAACGGATCGACATGACCCATGGCCTGTCGCGATTACTCTCATCAATCAAGACCTCCTTCAAACTTCACCTAATCTCCTTCAGCAAACAGGGAACTTATTCAGCCACCTCCTGCACGACTTTCTTCATGAACTTCAGGGCAGCATTGAACTCCAACCCTCCTGAAGAATTCAACGCAGGCTGGATAGCGCATTCCATTGCCAGACCGGGATTCCATGGCGCGAAAAGAGTCGCCATCGAATTTTTCCTGCACTGGAAGGAGCGTTACGATTCAGCCATTAAGATAGACGCATTGCACTTGCTGCAAGAAACAGCTGCTCGCCCTAACGGCCCACGTAACGTGCTCTCAGACGACCCTGAGAAGAGCTGGCTAACCGAGGATGAATACGAGTCCTTGTTGATGTCCACTTGGAACAACTACGACACAGGAGTCTCTGACACCCAAGTAACACTAATTAAAATCTTGTCTATGCAATACGCGCGAAGGCCAAATCAAATCGCGCTACTAAAAGCTGGCGATATAAGGGGCTTTGATGAATCAAAAGAAATCGGACTAACGGGCCGAATCATCGATTTCCCAGGAATCAAAGACCAAGCAGCCGAGACTGGCTTTCGAGACAGCAAATTCGAACCACACCCACTGGCAGATCACGTATGGGGGCTTTGCCAAATTCAGCGCCAAGAAGTCAGAGAACTTTATGAGCATACTCTCGGCCTCTCTCTCACGGACGACCAACTAAATCTACTACCTTTCTTCTGCAGTGAAGAACGCATTAAAGAAGCCCGCAGCCTGATTGAAACCCACCTCAAACTAGAGCTTCTTGACAGCCTAGACTCTCCTCATTTCCATCTTGAACGGCATTCAATTACTGAGATATTAAGATGGAAGAGAAACACCCCGTCCTGCGCATATGGCGCAGCTAAGGGTCAGTACTCTAAATGCCCGAAGGCACCAATCAGCCCCCGCACCAGTCGGGTAATGATTATTAATGCGACCCGAATGCGTCATACACGAGCACGTCAACTTGCGCGAAAGGGCGTACCAAAAAATTTGCTTTCGCACTGGCTGGGCCACACAACAGAAAGAGCACTCGAAGCCTATTATAACGACCCAGCGGAACAGGCCCGTGTCATAGACGAGGCCATGGGTCCGGCCTTGGCACCGCTAGCAATGGCTTTTGCTGGAGCTTTGATCGATTCAGATGAGCAGGCCACAAGAGCCACCGATCCGACTAGCAAACTCGAGTTCTCACGCCCTGGAGAGCTACTTAGCGTCGGACGCTGTGGCAAGCACAGCTTCTGCGCTACGACCTCGGTTCCTATACCCTGCTACCGCTGCAAGCATTTCGAACCTCTCGTACATGCGCCACACCATGAAGTACTAGATGCTCTGCTACAGAGGCAGTCTGAGGAGAATCAAGCGTTAAGAATTGGCGGGCAGCGAAATCTACTTATTCCCATTGATCTCTCTGCCGACATTCTTGCAGTAAAAAATTGCATTACCCGCTGCAACAACCGAATTGTCGAACTGGGGCTAACTCAATGACCCAGATTATCCAATTTATTCCAAAGCACGAAATATCAGCCAATCAGAACCTAGACGACTTCATCAATTTTGCTCATAACGAATTAACGCTTTGGTCCGACCTGCGCGGCTTTACTTGGACAGCTGATAGGTGGCAAACAACGCACACGGGCATCCGTTTTATAAACTTTGAAAATAAAGACCTACCACCCAAGTCCCGAAGCCAGCCAATCCATTTGATGCATCCATCCTTTATCGAATTCGCCAAGGCATTTCTCCGATACAAACACACCCTGCACCCAACCAAGGGAATAAGCAGAGACATCGCTGCATTACGACTGATCGAATTTTCGTTGCGCCAAAACATGGCAACACCCGACATCACTAAATTTGACCAGCGGCATTGGGAAATAATCGTCTGCACTTTGGAGTCAAGCACTATACGGCAATCGCTCTGCAACATAGTGCTTTCCATTCTAAAATCGTTATCAGATCTCTTCATAATACAGGTCGACCCGCGTTTTTGGAGGCACCCTTACCTAGGTGCGCGCAGTTACGATTACTTAAATGGTTCTCAAGCACCTGCTGAAGTAAAGGCTCAGAAAGCTCCTGATCAGGATGCGCTACTTGCGATTGCAGAGGTATTCTCACGTGGCGCCTATGAAGTGCAGATTGATAATGACGTTATGGTCACTTGCATTACCGCTTTACTACTAAGTGCACCCATGCGTATAGGTGAGACCCTGCGCTTTCGCATTGATTGCTTGCGAGACGATCACGACAAAAACGGGGAGATTCAATACTATTTAGTCTACTGGGTCCCAAAGACCAAAGAGTTTGCACGCAAACCAATTCCGAAAACACTAATAAATATCACTACAGACGCAATAAATCGGCTAGTAAAAATCACTGACGAAGGCCGCTCCTTGGCCCGTTACATGGAAACCAACCCATCGAGATTCTACCGCCACGCCAATTGCCCTAATGTTCAAGACAACGAGCCACTCTCGGTAAAGCAAGTAATGCAGGCTCTAGGTTTTACCGATCGAACCTGCTGCCAATCCCTTATCCATAGACTAACCGGTAGTTGGTCATTGTCCGGATTTACTCTAGACTCGCTTTGGAAACTTATACTAATAGAGCACAAAGCCACCAACCCATATTTCCCCTACCAGGAGCCACACCAGGGATCTACCAATCCTCCATTGAAAATGTCTGAGTCACTGCTATGCCTTCGTCGCAACCAATTGCGCTTGCGGAGCACTGCAAGTCCCGTTCTGTTAGCGCCATTTGATCCTAGTTTTTATGGGAAGCGCCTGGACACTGGAAACGCCGCGGCCGAGTCCATTAACTTTTTCGCCTATCACGGATACAAGGCATTTAAGTTAAAGTCACACAGCATTCGCCACCTAATTAATAGACTCGCTCGCAGCAGCGGCATTTCATTGGATCTGATCACGGAGTGGAGCAGTCGCGCCACCAGTCGGCAGACGCGCACATATTTGAATGATGACCCGCTCACGTTCGTCGCCAAAGGAGCAGACATACTAGGTACGGTCCAGAAAAATGAGCCACTTCAACCGGTTACTGAAGAACATGCAGAAAAATATGGCCATGGTCCATTCCATCGCAGCCGCTACGGTATTTGTCGTCGTAGCTGGCGAGCTGGCCCTTGCAACAAATTCGCAGACTGTCTTAATTGCTCTGAGCTATTGATGTGTAAAGGAGATAGGCTGGCCACTGATACGATTCAACATGATCTAGATAGCCTTAGACAGACGTACGATGCCGCACAGCAGGCGATATCAGATGGAGAAAGGTCGGCGTCGCGCTGGACGCTTGTTACGGCCGCACAAATTAAGCAAATCACTAATTTGCTTTCAATTTTGAATGATATATCGATCCCGGATGGGAGTCCCATCGAAATAGAGGGCAGGGACTTCAGCCATGAACAGACAATTGTTTCCGAAAAAGCCGAAGCAGCCGCGATCAGGCTGCCTGACAAACAAATGCTTGGAATAACTTATGGCGATGACCTTCTAGCTTGCCTAGAACTTCTCCGGAGCACCGACAATGCCTAAGATCATCTCTGACAAGAATGAAAGGCAGATCGCGCAACTTGTTAGAAACTGGCCGACTGATCATTCACTGAACTGGAACAGCATCTGCCTTGGTGCTCAAGAAATTTTAGGCTGGGGAGCCCCACCAACTCGTCAAGCACTCAATAAAAAACTGCTGATTAAAAGCGCCTACAAAGCAAAGAAAGGTCAACTCAAGTCCGTCGAAACAAAACTCGATGGGATGTCGAAACCAAGAAGCACACTAGATGCGATGAAAAAAATTTCCCGACTTCAAGCTGAGAATGACGCTCTGAAGGCACAACTTTCCACAATGGCTGAACTCGCCAACCGACTTATCTATAACGCATCTATAGCAGGACTTTCACGAGAGAGACTCATGACCCCGCTCCCTACAGTCCATGAGCCAAAGAAAAAGCTCAAGCCCAGAAAATAGCCTGCATGCCTCACCAGTCCGACCAGCCAAGCTAGTTCTTGACTGCTCGCAATTGGCCGATAGCTGCGTGTCACTAGCGTCCGCCACCGGCCAAAAGCAGCCTGTCGTAACAAGCCTGAACCAGCAGCTTTCTTACAGACTGCTCGCCGGCTGGACTCTAAAGCCAGCTGCCACTGAATACGGGGAGACGGCGGGAGCCCTGTTTCTTCGGCCAAACCGTCTCGCTAGTATGTGGACACCTGCCACTGGTGCCTTGGGTGCCGAAATGTTTGAAGGGATTCAGAATGATCCGAAGGTTCCGGCTTGAGCAAAAAGGCCGCTACGAGAAGCTGGTAATAGCTCAACGTTTGTCGGACATGGTGGACAACTACCTGGATGGGCGCCCTGCACCGTTGCTGATCGGTGCCGAACAAGGTGGTATCGGCGAATGGGATGACGTGGTCATCTACCATGCGGATGAGCATTATGAGCACTTCCAGATCAAGCGGCAGACGACCCCCTTCAGCGATAAGCACATCGATAAAGCCGACTACATAAAGTCCTATAAACCCAAGGCCGGCAACAAGGCAGCAGCAAGTGCAACGCCAGTTGTCCCGTCCGATAGCGCCATCGACTCTGAGCTCGATAAGGCCATGAAGAGCTTGTCTGCCTGGAGTCTCACACCCCAGTCCAAGCAGCCGCCAGTCCGCGCTTTTTCACTCATCCTGCTCGGCCTGGAAGTTGTCATCAAGGGCAAGCCAAGTGACTCCATCACCGCCAATCACCTGCACGAGTTTTGTCGACTCTGCAAGCAGGACGGTCTTGATCTGGCTGCCCTATCTAGCCGCCCCGATACCCCAACGCAAAACGTCTATAAATGGTTGACGACCTGGTGTGGCTTTACCGACTGGGATCATGTTCGACAAACCATGCGGACACTTACGATCCATGCCGTAGGGAGCGAAGAGAACCTTGAAGAGCGTGCGTGCGAGTCGTTAGGACGGCACTTTAATGATTCGCGGGCAACCCTTGAGAAGCTAGTGGGGTACATTTCTACAAGTACCACGGATGTTAACGCCATCAGCTGTCATGCGATGGCTAACCATCTCAAAGACGCACGCCGGTCAGATGCTGTGACTTGGACGCAATACCTCATGAGGCCGCAGGCTGGATCCAGTTGGATGGTCGCCGGTACCCACAGCTTGAATGGTACGACGAGCTTGCCAGCGGCCCATGCTGCCACGGAAGTTGTCGGTCACCACTGGACAGCGGGCGGTAACAACAGAAGGCTGCGGTTGCACGCTACCTATTGCCCGCCTACGCCAAATACCGTGGCCCTCCACTCGGCCATCCTTCGGCTGGCCCTGCACTTGAAGAGCGGGAGCCATTGCCTGCTTCTGGGTGAGCCGCTTTGGCGCCAAGGCGCTGGGAACGAGTTGGGTAGAACGCTTGGGATCAGCGAGAGTGATCTTGATGAGCTTCCTTGGATAGACAATTCAGAGGCGCTGTCCTGCGCGTCGGGTCGCGAAATCTCGTCGATCCTGGAGGCGCGAGATGAATCTTCAGCACTTCACCGGGCAATGAACAATCTTGTGTGGGAGCAGCTACAAGCCCGCATCACGGCCAGGTTGAACTCGGTATCCGACATGCCATTACTGGCAGCATTGGAACCGAAGTGGCGCTCTTGGGCCGCTGAGCTAACAGCCGACGCCGCTGCGCGTGAGTCACTGTTAGAACAACTCATGTACCCCAAAACAGAAGGCTTAGACGGGAAACACGCGCTGCGCGTCGGGCCTCGTACTGCAGACCTGCTGGAAACCGCCATTCTGATGCTGCTTCTGGTTTGCGTCGCAATCGGTAACGACGATGGCAATTGGCGCGAAATCCCTGACGTTGGGGATGTTCTCAGCATTGCATTGCAGAACTGGTCAGGCGCTTCAGGCGATCACAGTGGCGCCAGGCCTGTTGCCGATGACCTGATGGCCATTTTGGGGCCTTCGCCAGCGTCGGTAGTCATTCTCGCGGGAGTCGAAGGGTCTCCCACGAGCCTACTCGAGTCCGGTATGGCTGATGATTTTGAGACCAGTAACAGCATGGCGGCTGAGCGCCAGCCCAGATTGCTGGTGACACGATTTGGGGTGCTCAAGCACTTGCGTAACGGGACACTCGCCCAGCTAAAGCAGCAATTCCAACGTCATTGGGATGCTTGGCGCGACGCGCGTGAAGCAGCAATCGAAGCTTATAGGGAAGGACACTAATCATGCTGACACTGCAGGAAGTGGCTGGCGCAATCATTCAGCGTGTAGAGGGTCGGTATGACGTGTGTCCCCGGGACGTAACGGAGCTAATGCTGCCTGAGGTCGACTACGACTCGCATGTTCTTCGACTCAAGCGCTCCCACATCGAACGGGCGGGCTGGCGGACGGTTCTGCTCATCGAGCTTCCACTGACGGCCCTTCAGGCAGCCAACCAGTGGGCAGCCGATGTCCGGGATGTGCTGCCCGAACCTGAGACTGCAGACCTCTATATGTTTCTGATGATCAGCGGTATCGCCAAGGATGACGCTGCACGGATTGAGACGGATGACAGATTTTGCCGCAAGGTTGTTGTGCGCGAATCTGAAGCAGCTGGTGATTTTCTTAACCGGACATTCTTGGCGGCCTTGGATCCCGCTGGCGATGTCGAGACGCTGAGCGATCCATTGGTGTCGGCGCTGAACACGCTGTCCAATGCATACCCTTGGTCTGCTCCACACATCGCTGCTTGGAAAACGCAGTTTCTGACCAACCAAAACGGAGCGGATGTGGTGCGTGTTCTTACCGACTCGCTGGGTGAAAGCGAGGTTCAGTCGTGAGCAAGTTGAATTCAATCACCCTGTCGAACCTGCGCAAATTCGGGTCGGAAGTCACCATCGAGCTGAGTCCCGGAGCGACTATTTTGCTCGCGCCCAATGGTACTGGCAAAACAACGGTATTTGAGGCGATCGAGTTTGGCCTAACCGGGAAAATCGCGCGTCTCCGTGACGACCTTGCCCACATCATTCGTGATGATCAGGCGGCAGCGACAGTCAGTCTGAGTTTTTCTGAGTTAACTGCGACATCACGCGTGACTGCAGCGGGCGAGGTCAGCCGGGACGGAGACTTGAGCAGCGTCTTCCCTAATGTGTCTGCAAATGACATCCCATTCTTGCTGCGTCTAACTCACCTCTTGGATCAGAGGGAGAACGGGTGGATCGTTAATGCAGAAGAAAAGGAAGCCGGAACCCAGTTGGCGAAGCTGCCGATTGGTCGCGACGGTTCTAAAGCTCGCGCCAACCTCGCTGCCGTTCGACGGTCGCTGACGGAGCAAAAAGCCCGTGCGGAAGAAGTGTTGATTGGGCATGAGACTGATTTGAGCGAGTGGACTCGCCTACTTCAGGAGCGTGACATAGCTGCTGCCGGTGCAGTAGGTGCATTACGACCGCTCGATCGAATTGCCGACGCTCTCTCTGACGCTGCAAACCAGACGCAAAGCCTGAGCCAGATTCCACCTGGCTTATTGACCGGGCCTGCAAGCCAGGAGGGGCTGACGATTGCACACTCCGCACTGACCGAGATCTTGCAAGGGAAGGTCGAACGGACTCGGGCGCATATTTCAAGCCTTGCCTTGGTAAACGATCTTGTTGAAAGCTTTGTTGCGGCGCAGGAGCAGCTCGAAAAGCTCAATGAAGACCTCGCGGCAGCTAGTCAGACACTCGATAAACACGCGAACACGAGGGCTGACGGCAATGCCGCCTTGCAGGAGCATCAGGCCAGTATCCACTCTGCACAGCAAGAACTTACCAGCATCGGGCAGCAACTTGAGCGTCTGATTGGAGAAACCACTGCAAAACAGGAGATCGCTCACCGAAATGACGCGTTGACGTCAGCGATTGCTGCCCTACGCGAGGCTGAAGAAAATTCTCGTGTACTTCGCGAGCAGCATGAGCGCAACCAACGGGTTCGCAACCAGCATGCTCAGATTGACGCCCAGCTTCATGGCATCAACCAGACTGAGCAGCGCTTGGAGGCGAGCCGTCTAATGCTTGCCGACTGGCAGGCCACTGAGCAGCAAATCAGCGAGGTTGTTCAGCAAATCACGGATCTCGGAGTGCTCATCGATAAACAGAGCATCGATCGGGATGCCGAACGTTCCTCGTATGAGACGTGTAAAGCTGCGGAGGCCACTGCCCGATCATTTTATGAGATGCTCAGTTCTTCCGCCGACGCAATCCGTCAGGCCGTTGCATCCATAGCGCAACATCTTCCCGCTGACCAAGATCAATGCCCGCTTTGCCTGGAGCCGCATGGTGCAACCAAGCTTCAGTCCCGTGTGGCTCAAGCCCTTGAAGCGATCAATCCGAGTTTGACTGCAGCTGAGCAGCGATTGCGAGCTGCTGTGGAAGCGTTGACGGCCAGTGAGGTCGCGGTTGAGAAAGCGCAGCAAGCACTAGACTTCAGCCGAATGGAGCTGGGTGCTTTGGAGTCCAGCCGCCAGGATCTGGGAAGACGAGTTGCGCAGTTTCGTACCGATCCGATTTTGGCTAGTGACTCGCTCCCATTGGCAAGGGAGTCGCTCAGGCAGCAACTCGATAGTATTGCTCCTGCCAAAAAGCGTTTGACTGATCAGCGAGCGGCTTTGGACGCTCTCCCTTCCCCTGAAGCCTTTGAACAAACCGAGGGGGCCTTCAACTCGGCACAGCAGATGCTCGACTTGGCCCGAGTTCAACAGAGCGAAGCGTCTACGCGGCTGGATCAAGCAGTTGCCGCACTGGCCGCGCTCACCTCTGGAGAACCGCTGGCTCGTACGCTTGAGCAACTCACTGCAGAAAAAGCGCAGCTGGAACAGCAGATCAGCGATCTGAACGGGAAGGTTGAGACTGTGCAATCCGCCCTAGACACCCAGCAGCATCAGTTGGTTGAGTCATTAACCGCAGTCAAGGAGATCGAGGAAGAAATCCGAAGGGTTCAAACGCTCCTTCTTCAAATCCGCGCGAGCTGGCAAGAGCAGGATTTGACCGGCGACCCACTTGCGGAAGCTGCGCAGGCCCGTGAAGCGACACTGCGCGCTACGTTGACCCTCCTGGAGGGGTATGTTTCAGCACTCGAAGGCATTGGGGTGGAGATCTCTGCTTGGGCCAAGCTGAACGATTCACAACTGGCTCAGCGGTTGATTGATGCTCAGCGTCTTGACCGATCAGAAGAGGCCTTCGAAGCGTACCTCAATGACAGCATCAACGCGGCACGCTCCAGCTTCTTGCAGTTGTCCTTGATCTCGGACGCGATGGATTTGCTGGACGGCTCACTCAAGAAAGAAATTGAGAATGTTCAGAAGCATGTCGGCAAGGTGGTACCCCGCTGGCAGGCGCTGCTAAAGCGTGTCGTGCGAGAGTCCAGGTTCCACGAGGCAAGCCTGAAATTCTTCAACTCGTATAACAAGGATCGTGCCGGCGTTTCTGTACCGCTTGGCAATAAAGCGGTACCGGTACCTGATATCGCGAGTGAGGCACAGCTGACGGATCTTCAACTGACCTTCCTGCTCTCAATGGCGATGAGTCATCAGTGGTCTCCTTGGAAAGCACTGTTATTGGATGACCCGACTCAGCATCACGACCTGGTACATGCCTCTGCGGTTTTCGATTTGCTGCGTGACTACATCGTTGATCATGGTTTCCAGGTCGTTATCGCTACCCATGATGCTCTGCAGGCTCGTTACTTCATGCGCAAGCTGCAAAACGACGGAATTGAGGCCAAGATCTGGACGCTCGTGCCGACTGAAGATGGCGTCACTGCGCAAGCAGGGAGCTGGAAACAGCGCATTCAATAATGCAGATATCTTTCCGGGCCTTGATTTAAATGTAAGCTGGGCGCAAGCCAAGTCCTCACGGAGGTTGGCTTTCGCGCAGCGGTAGGTACGCATCTATAGATCCGCCATCTTGGGGCCGAAACAGCTCTTGGGGTATGACTGCTTCTGGCCGCTAGTGTGCGCTCTCTTGCTTGGATGGCATTACGTTCTGGCCCAACGTTACTGTAGCGAATCCGCAGCAGTATCAATCAAAGCCTCCTGTATCCCGCGTGAAGAAAGACGCTACGTTGCGCCCGTTCTTCCACGGCTTCGCTTGCCGCCCCGCTACGGCAGATTCGAAGCATTCATCGAAATGTCATCATTTAGAAGCAGTGCGTTAACAAGGAATTTCTACCCTTTGCATCGCGAACCGCAATTGTGCGGCCAGCAATATTGCGAAAGGTGATCAAATGACGCCCCATCCGATACAGGACGCCGTGCTGCGGGTCGACCGGTTGAGCGTCGTCTACCCAGGCGGCGTGACAGCCCTACGCGATACCTCGATTGCATTTCGGCGTGGTGAGTTCACCGTGCTGCTTGGTCTCTCGGGCGCAGGCAAGTCGACCTTGCTCCGTAGCCTCAATCGACTCGTCACGCCCACTCGCGGCAGTGTCACCAGCGAGCTCGGTGAGCTCGGCAGCGGCTCAGCCTTGCGTCAGCATCGTCGGCGTACCGCCATGATCTTTCAGCACCACCAGCTAATCGAACGTCAAAGCGCACTGGCTAATGTGCTTACCGGTCGGCTGGCCTTTCACAACACGCTCCGCTCGCTGTTTCCTCTGCCGCGTGCCGATCAGGAGATTGCGCTCAGTTGCCTCGCTCGGGTCGGTCTGGCAGACAAGGCGCTAAGCCGGGTGGACAAACTGTCCGGTGGCCAGCAGCAGCGGGTAGGCATCGCGCGTGCGCTAGCGCAACAGCCCGCGATCATTCTTGCCGATGAGCCGGTAGCCAGTCTCGACCCGGCCACTTCGGTCCGTGTTCTCGGACTGCTGCGCGACATCTGCAAGGAAGACGGCATCACCGCCATCGTTTCGCTGCATCAACTCGAATATGCCCGCCGCTTCGCCGATCGGGTCGTCGGGCTGGCCGATTCTCAGATCGTTTTCGATGCCGCGCCCTCGGAACTCACCGATGCGCAGCTTGAGCGCATCTATGCAGGCCGCTCTACGACTCAGCCAGCAACTGCTCCGGCTGAAACCCCTGTCATGCTCGCACCTTCACTGGAGATGTCCCGATGAAACGCTTATCCGCTCTCTTATTGACCTGTTTGCTGTCCGCTGTTTCAAGTCTGTCCGCCGTAGCGGCCGATGCCGATCCGGATGTGCTAAAGGTTGCGCTGCTGCCGGACGAAAACGCCTCGGAGTTGATCAAGCGAAACCAGCCGCTGAAGGATTATCTGGAAGAGCATCTGGACAAGAAGGTGCAGCTGATCGTAACCACCGACTATTCCTCGATGATTGAGGCGATGCGCTTTGGCCGTATCGACCTGGCGTATTTCGGTCCGCTGTCCTACGTCATGGCCAAAAGCAAAAGCGACATCGAGCCCTTCGCTGCCATGGTCATCGACGGCAAGCCGACCTATCGCTCAGTGATTATCGCCAATGTGGCGTCAGGCGTGAATGAGTATGCCGACCTTAAGGGCAAGAAGATGGCCTATGGTGACCGGGCATCGACGTCCAGCCATCTGATTCCCAAAACCGTGCTTCTTGAGACGGCCGAGCTGACGGGTGGGCAGGACTACGAACAACATTTTGTGGGCACGCATGACGCCGTTGCCGTCAACGTGGCGAACGGAAACGCCGATGCGGGTGGGCTGTCGGAGGTAATTTTCAATCAAGTAGCCGAACGTGGCCTAATCGATCCGAGCAAGGTGAAAGTACTTGGTTACAGCGGCGAATATCCCCAATACCCCTGGGCGATGCGCTCGAACCTGAGCCCCGAGCTGAAAACCAAGGTGCGGGATGTATTCGTCGGTATCGACGATCCCGAAGTGCTGCGCAACTTCAAAGCCGAGGCCTTCGCGCCAATCACCGACGCCGACTACGATGTGATTCGCAACATGGGATCGCTGCTCGGCCTCGACTTCGCCACGATGTGAGCACCGATATGTCTACTCATCATGACGTGCAGGCGCTGCCTGCAGAGCAACGCGAGCACATCCTTCGAGGCTTCGGCCTCGGTTGGTGGCGCCAGCTGGGGCAGGTGGCAATTGTACTCGGAGTGGTGCTGTTGGCCTGCTGGTACGTGGGGCTGCTCGATGCCACCACGCTGCTGAACGGGCTGCCCTCCATCGCGACCCTGGCAGGCGAGGCCATGCCGCCAGACTTTTCGGGCTATCGAAGCTGGATTCGCCCGTTGATCGACACGCTGGCGATGAGCATCGCCGGCACGGCCATCGCAGTGGTGTTCTCGCTGGTGGTGGCCTTCGTTGCAGCGCGCAATACGGCGCCGCACCCCCTTGTGTTCGGTGTTGCCCGGGTGCTGCTCAATGCCCTGCGGTCGGTGCCGGAGCTGATCATGGGCATCATCTTCGTTGCAGCCGTAGGGTTCGGCGCCTTGCCGGGCGTGCTTGCCCTGGGTCTGCATTCGATCGGCATGGTCGGCAAGTTCTTCGCCGAGGCCATCGAGCACGTCGACGAAGCGCCGGTGGAAGCCGCTCGGGCGGCGGGGGCTACGCCGATGCAAGTGCTGCTGCACGCGGTTTTGCCACAGGTGACTCCGCAGTTCGCCGACGTGGCGATCTACCGCTGGGAATACAACTTTCGCGCCTCCACCGTGATGGGCATGGTTGGCGCCGGCGGTATCGGCTTCGAACTCATGGGCTCGCTGCGCATCATGCAGTACCAGGAGGTTGCAGCAATCCTGCTGGTCATCCTGGCCATGGTCACGCTAGTAGACGCCTTCAGTGGCGTGCTGCGCAAACGTTTCAAATAGGACAAACCATGCTGCCGAAACTCGTTATAACTCACCGAGTACACGATGAGATCCTGCAACTGCTGGCGCCACATTGCGAGCTGATGACCAACCAGAGCGACAGCACGCTGACGCGCGAGGAAATTCTGCGCCGCTGCCGCGATGCTCAGGCGATGATGGCGTTCATGCCCGATCGGGTCGATGCAGAATTTCTCCAAGCCTGCCCCGAGCTGCGTGTGGTCGGCTGCGCGCTCAAGGGCTTCGACAATTTCGATGTGGACGCCTGTACTGCCCGCGGGGTCTGGTTGACCTTCGTGCCTGATCTGTTGACGGTCCCGACTGCCGAGCTGGCGATCGGACTGGCGGTGGGGCTGGGGCGGCATCTGCGCGCAGCAGATGCGTTCGTCCGCTCTGGCGAGTTCCAGGGCTGGCAACCACAGTTCTACGGCACGGGGCTGGATAACGCGACGGTCGGCATCCTTGGCATGGGCGCCATCGGACAGGCCATGGCTGAGCGCTTGCAGGGATGGGGCGCGACCCTGCAGTACCACGAGGCGAAGGCTCTGGATACACAAACCGAGCAACGGCTCGGCCTGCGCCAGGTGGCGTGCAGCGAACTCTTCGCCAGCTCGGACTTCATCCTGCTGGCGCTTCCCTTGAATGCCGATACTGAGCATCTGGTCAACGCCGAGCTGCTTGCCCTCGTACGGCCGGGCGCTCTGCTTGTAAACCCCTGTCGTGGTTCGGTAGTGGATGAAGCCGCCGTGCTCGCGGCGCTTGAGCGAGGCCAGCTCGGCGGGTATGCGGCGGATGTATTCGAAATGGAAGACTGGGCTCGCGCGGACCGGCCGCGGCTGATCGATCCTGCGCTGCTCGCGCATCCGAATACGCTCTTCACTCCGCACATAGGGTCGGCAGTGCGCGCGGTGCGCCTGGAGATTGAACGTTGTGCAGCGCAGAGCATCATCCAGGCGTTGGCAGGTGCGCGCCCAATCAACGCTGCGAACCGTCTGCCCCAGGCCGAGCCTGCCGCATGTTGAATCCGGTCTGGCTGAAGAGCCTGGTAGCGATCGTTCAAACAGGCAGTTTTCAGAGCGCGGCGAGGGCGTTGGGGCTGGCCCAGCCGACGGTGTCGCAGCACTTGCAGAAGCTTGAAGAGCAGGTCGGCGTAACGCTGGTGCAGCGCAGTCGTAGCGGCTGCCAGCCTACCACACGTGCGCTGGCCTTCATGCCGCATGCGACCGCCTTGCTCGACATGCACGCCCGGGCGCTAGAAGCCCTGCATGGAAATAGTGAGCGCGTCGGGGCCAGCTCCAACATCGGCACCTACCTTCTCCAGCCATTCGTGCGCAGCTATCTGACGACCGCAAATGAGAGGGGCGAGGTGGATCTGCGCATCGCCGCCAACCCGGATGTGGCCGACCAGCTACTGGCGGGCCAGCTCGACGCCGCGATCATGGAATGGTGGCTACCTCACCCCGACTTCGAACACCGCCTCTGGCGGGTCGAGCCGCTGGTACTTATCGTCAGCCCCGACCATCCGCTGGCTGAAGCAGGGTGCATAGAACGCGATCGTCTGGTGGACCTGCCGATGCTGGGAGGTGAACCGGGTAGCGGTACCGGACGGCTTCTGACCGAATACTTTGGCGAGCTGGGCGTGCCTCGCAGCGGTATGCAGCTAGGCAGCACCGAGGCAGTCAAACAAGCAGTCAGGGCGGGACTCGGCGTGTCGTTGGTGATGGCTTCCGCAGTACAAGACGAAGTTCGCAGTGGCGCGCTGGTAGCTCTTCCCATCCCGGGGCTTGAAAAGCGTCTCCAACTGATCTGGCGCAAACCGCCCGGAAATCTGCACCCGCCGGGATTTGTGCGGCACTTATTGGCCGATAGCTACAACTCGCTAGAAGCTGTTATCAGCTACGCGCCCGCGATGCCTAATCTCACCGTCTAAGCGAAAACCTGACTCCAATCTCTATCTACTAGGACAGTGCATGCCTGCGGCGCTCCACCGAAACATCGACTCGAAACCTTTGAGAGCTTCGCAACAGAGTCATAGGTAATAGGTTCGCCAGATTGATTGATCAGGACGCCGCCAGCTCCCCGCAGAATTGCGTGTCCAGCCACCACATCATGAGCAGATACAGGAACAACTGAGACTGCCGCAACACCATCTCCAACGGCGACCGTAGCCAGTCGGTAGGCAATACTAGGCATCGGTAAGCACACAGAAGGAGCGCAAAGCGCTGCGTTGACCTCTGGCCTCGCCAAAGCTCCCGTACTTACCAGCACGTTGCTGTCCGCTCCTAGCTGGAGTGTACTAATCGAGCTTTTCAAAATCTGTCCATTTCTACTGATGCCGGCCAGCCCCTCGCACCAAGCGATACAGTCTGGTCCTCTCCCGTTCGTGACCGGCGCATGAACCACGCCGAGGACAGGCTCTGCCCCCCTCAATAGGCCGACAGAGAGCGCTGTCCCTCTGAAGCCCCGAAGGAAATCCCGGGTGCCGTCGTTAGGATCAACTACCCAACAATACTCAGCACCAGTCAATGTTGAGCCCGTTTCCTCCCCCCAAAAATCGCAGTCCAGAGCAGCCAGAAGCTCTTCTCTCAGCAGGGCTTCAATCTCTACGTCGACCTCCGCCTTGTCCCCATATCCACGTGGACCCGATGCAAGCTCACATTCCGCTGCTAACAACTCTCCGGCGCCGAGAACAATCCGAATCGTGCAGTTCAAGAGATCAGTCAGAATCATGACGGGACCCTGTGTCATGCCTAAGCATGGGCTGCTTCAAGATTCAGCGACCGCGCTAGGCGCTGCCGAACAATATATTCTCGCCTTAGTTCCCCCTACCGCCCCTTCGTGGCGACTCTCCACGTAACACCTCCCCGTGCCGGTTTTGAACTCATAGCCAAACACCTGCTTTGCTTGATCGTGAACTTTCACCAGCTCGGTTAGCGGCTCCATGCTCCAGCTGTCCGTCCCGTTCAAGCGCGCAGGTACAACCAATGCGACCGACGCAATCTGCAGATCTGGAGACTGCTCCCCAAGAAGTGACTCAAAAGCATCCTCGTTCGGGATCAAGAGCATCGTGTCCCAGGACACACCATCGCTGGCTTCGCGAACCGTCACGTAGAACCATGGACGATGCTGCCTGTGCTCCACGTATTGCCACATTTGATAGTGGTCCCCAAATAGAGGCTCGAACGGGATTTCAGCATGCCTATAGGTAGTAAACATCTGTGGATACTCGAAATTAAGCTATATATAGCATAGCCGAATTATCACCAAGAAGGCTTCATCGTTCCCTTTGCGAGAGTGCAAAGTGGAACTGAACAAAGCACTTGGATTGGTAATGAAAGACATTCGGCAATCGCGCGGGCTGCCACAGGAGGGCCTTGGCCCAAGCCAGAGCTATATCAGTGCGCTTGAGCGAGGGAAGTGGAAAGCATCACTAGATAAGGTGGAGCAAATCGCAGGAATTTTGACCCTTCATCCCGCAACACTCCTTCTTCTCGCCTACCTGAGAAAGGACCCCTCGCTTGATGCGCAGGCGTTACTTTCGCAGATCCAAGCTGAGTTAGATGTCCATCAAAGCAACCTTGGTGCACGTTGAATTAAAACCCAAGGCAGGATCTAAAACCGCCGCAGTCAGATCGACACAGGTAGAAAACTGAAAACCCCAGCCTGAGACCGTCCCTGTAAGACCTCAAACCTAGGCCCAGGTGAGCCTCAGGCGCAAAAAGCATTGAGGCTTTTACCTTGCCTATGCATCATGACCTAATGGCGATGAGTATCTGAAACACTGGGGGTCGCCCCCCAAATCCAAAATGTAAACGATGGGCCCAATTAGAGGCGCACGGTTTACATTTTCCCCTGCCAGCTCTTAACGAAAGAAACTGATCCACCAAAACACCAGCCTTAAACCCGCATTTTTAGAGGAGTAGAGATCAAAAGAGGGGGCTCAGCGCACGTTTACAGTGATGCGCACTGGGTGAAACAGCACAACTGCGTCTCGGACCGGCGAACCTATGGCGGCAACGTCGTACGCATCGCGCACGAGAAGCTGCTGGTCTTTCGCAAGGAGCGCGGTTCACTGCACTTCCTGGCCAAGGTCCAGCAGCGCGCTCAGGCCATGCAAGGCATCACCTGGCGCGCCGCGGTGCGTCGGTTGCTGCAGGGTGGCAAGACGCTGCACCTCAAGGAGATCAACACGCAGCTCGAGGCCTTCGCGGCTACCCGAGCGAACAACCATTGGGAGGCCAAGATTCGGCAGGTCGTCCAGGACGAGCGCTATTTCGAGCGCGTCGCGCCTGGCACCTATCGACTCGCGGCATGACGATCTCGCCCCCCTTCAGCCTGGCTGAGGGGGGCAGAGACCGCTTCGGCAAGAGCAGCTTGCTCAAGCGGTTTCAGGCAGACCCATGGTGGTCTGTTTTGAAAAGCTGGTACCACCAGCACTTACTAAACCGACGGGGTTTAAC
>JAAIGE0100548623.1_pt1 | contig 18793 bp, 14 predicted proteins | sample 6487951 | NCBI WGS metagenome assembly JAAIGE01 (sample SAMN13974128, study PRJNA590717) | phyllosphere metagenome | biome: tomato field; feature: multiple bacterial spot infested tomato fields; material: tomato leaves; isolation source: leaves from tomato fields | host: Solanum lycopersicum ...
CAGACACCACTTGGCCATAATCGAGCCGCCGCGCGAGACGATGCCGGTGACACGGTTGACGGTGAGCGGAATATAATGGAGCCGCACACCGGCATGGATGGTGAAGTAATCCACGCCCTGTTCGGCCTGTTCGATCAGCGTATCGCGAAACACCTCCCAGGTCAGGTCCTCTGCGATGCCATTGACCTTTTCCAGTGCCTGATACAGCGGCACCGTGCCGATCGGGACCGGCGAATTGCGGATGATCCACTCGCGGATATTGTGGATGTTGCGCCCGGTGGACAGATCCATCACCGTATCGGCCCCCCAGCGGGTGGCCCAGACCATCTTCTCCACCTCTTCCGCCATGGAGGAGGTGACCGCCGAATTACCGATATTGGCGTTGATCTTCACCAGAAAATTCCGCCCGATGATCATCGGCTCGGCTTCCGGGTGGTTGATGTTGGCGGGAATGATGGCGCGGCCCGAGGCTACTTCATGCCGCACAAACTCTGGTGTCACGAAGTCCGGCACATTTGCTCCAAAACTTTCGCCATCGCGGATGAGCTTTTCCTTCACAGCCTCGCGTCCGAGATTTTCGCGGATCGCGATATATTCCATTTCCGGCGTGATGATACCGGCCCGCGCATAGGCAAGCTGCGTCACTGCCTTGCCGTCTCTGGCGCGCAGGGGCTGGTTGCGGACGGGAAATTCCGGCGTCAGGCGTTCGCCGGTAGCAAAACCGTTGTCTTCCGGCTTGACGTGGCGACCCTCGTAAATCTCGACATCCCCACGCGCCAGAACCCATTGCTGGCGAAGGCGTGGCAGACCACCGTCAATATCGAGCAAATGCGAGGGATCGGTATAGGGACCGGAAGAATCGTAGACCGTAACCGGCGGCTCACCCGCAGTCGGATGCACCGCGATTTCCCGCATCGGTACACGGATGTGAGGATGGAGGATGCCCGGCTTATGGACCTTGGTGGAGGCGGGCAACTGACCGGTGGTAACGGTTGGTGTGATAGTCTTGGCAGCAATGTTCATCGTGAGGCTCCAAAGCAAAACATTTGGAGACCCAGTTCGAGCATGAAGACGAAAAAGCGCGGATGATAGACAATGGCAGTTGTCCGACGCTTGGCCGATACTGCTGTTCTTCCGCGTTTGCACCGTCCCTACGCCAGTATGAACTGGATCAGGTTCAACGGGTCACTGCGCTTCGATAGCAGTATCTCAGCCCCTTGACGGGACACCCCTGGTTAACGCGACAATGAGAAACCTGACACGATGATTTGTCAAGCTGTACTGATGACAGCTTATGGAGAGGAAAAATTGGCGGTCATACCAAATTAACCTCACCATTTATTAGAATGTTATTTTTTCGGGTTTAACTCCAAGAATGCGTTATGATGACGCCTGTTCAGGGGAGATTACTTGGGATGAATTCAACTATTCGTGAAATACTGTCGAAATTCGGCCAGCTCCCGGTGCCTGTCGATACCATCGCAGACGATGCCGATCTTTACGCTGCCGGTCTTTCTTCTTTCGCATCGGTGCAGTTGATGCTTGGTCTGGAAGAAGCTTTCGACATAGAGTTTCCAGATAGCATGCTGAACCGCAAATCTTTTGCGAGCGTCGGGGCCATCGAATCTACCGTTAAGGCAATTCTCGACGGTAAAGAGGCCGCCTGATGGACGCGGCCGTCGTTCCACTGGACGCAGCATTAGCAGTGCGCGCCAAGCGCGTCGCCGCCATTGCCGCAAAATTTGCCGACGATGTGGACGCGGCTGGACGTTTTCCAAAAGAAGCAGTCGATGCCTTGAAGAGCGAGCGCCTGCTTGGCATTCAGGTTCCCCGTCATCTGGGTGGTGAAGGCGCAAGTCTTCTGGAGATCGCAGATATTTGCTGCACGCTGGGTCAGGCCTGCTCCGCGACCGCGATGATTTTCGCCATGCACCATATCAAGGCATCCAGTCTTGTAGAGCATGGAGAGGAAAGCGCGTGGCACGCAGGGTTCATGCGCCGCGTGGCGAGCGAACAGCTGCTTCTCGGCTCCGCAACGACCGAAGGCGGCATCGGCGGAAATCTGCGTAATTCAATTTGTGCCATCGAAGTCGACGGTGACCAGTGCCGTCTGGAAAAGGACGCGACTGTCATTTCCTACGGCAGCGAGGCAGATGCCATTCTCATCACCTCCCGCGCTCGCGCGGATGCGGCGCCTGCCGATCAGGTGATGACGGTTTTCCTGAAGAGCCAGTACACGCTGGAAAAGACGCATGTCTGGAACACGCTCGGCATGCGTGGAACCTGCTCGGACGGGTTTCTGTTCAAGGGGCAAGCGCCTGCCGAACAAATCTTCCAGAAGCCATTTGCTGAAATCGCGGCGCAATCCATGCTCGCCACCTCGCATCTTTTGTGGAGCGGTGTTTGGTACGGCATTGCAGCCGATGCAGTTGCCCGCGCTCAAAGTTTCATCCGCGCCGCCGCCCGCAAGTCTCCCGGTGTCGCACCGCCCGGCGCGCTCCGGCTGGCGGAAGTCTCGAACAAGCTGCAGATCGTCAAATCCAACGTCATTGCCGGCATCAAGGCTTACGAAGACACAAAGACGGACCCGGACAAATTGATGTCCATGGCTTTCGCTATCGCCATGAACAATGTTAAAATCTGCTCTTCCGAGACCATTCTCGAAATCATCAACCATGCCATGCTGATCTGCGGCATCATGGGTTACAAGAACGGCACGCCTTACAGCTTGGGACGGCACTTGCGCGACGCGCATTCGGCCCAGCTGATGATTTCAAACGACAGAATCCTGAGCAATTCCGCCAATCTCCTGCTGGTTCAGAAGCAGGACACGAGCCTTCTGGGATAAGACCATGGACATGCAAACATCGTTTCTCGATCGCCTGTTCGACAAGGGCCTGCTGATCGATACCGGCGTGGATGGACTTTATGGCCGTAGCGGTCAGTTCGAAGACGTCATTACCGCGTTCGAACGGCTGATCGACAAGGTCGGCGGTGGCGACAAGGCGGAAGCCATCCGCTTCCCGCCTGGCATCAACCGCGCCTATTTCGAAAAAAGCGGTTACATGAAAAGCTTCCCGCAGCTCGCTGGCACCGTTCATTCCTTTTGCGGCTGCGAGCTCGATCATGTCAGCCTGATCAAAAGCATGGATGAAGGTACCGACTGGACGAAAGACCAGAAGATCACCGATATCGTTCTGACGCCAGCCGCCTGCTATCCGCTTTATCCGACCATCGCAAAACGCGGAAACCTGCCGGAAAATGGCGGTCTTTACGACATCCAGTCCTATTGCTTCCGCCACGAGCCTTCCAAGGACCCGGCGCGCCAGCAGCTTTTCCGCATGCGCGAATATGTGCGCATGGGCACCGAAAGCGACGTCACCGAATTCCGCCAGATCTGGATGGATCGCGGCGTCGAGATGATGGAGAAGCTCGGTCTCGATGTGAAGATCGACATCGCCAATGACCCGTTCTTCGGGCGCGCTGGCCGAATGCTGGTCAACAATCAGCGCGATCAGAACCTCAAATTCGAGCTGCTGATTCCGGTCACGTCCACGACCAACCTGACCGCCTGCATGAGCTTCAACTACCATCAGGATTCTTTCGGCACAAAATGGGGTCTGAACCTTGCCGATGGCGAAGTTGCCCACACGGCCTGCGTCGGCTTCGGTCTCGAGCGCATCGCGCTGGCGCTGTTCGCCAAGCATGGTCTGGATGTGGATCAGTGGCCGCAATCGGTTCGCGAAACGCTCTGGGGCTGAGGTCTGCATGACGGCAATATTTCCGAGCTTGAGCGCTGAAAACTACGCCCCTCACCCGCTCCATGCGTCTGACCGGATGTGGCCGGAAACCAACTGCTATGTCGATCTCTGGATCGAGCTTCTGGCATCCAGCGGATTGCCGCCGGAAGCCATGCTCGGCTTTACGCTGACACAGGATTTCGAGGGCGACCAGTTCACCTTCTTCAAGGTGCCGCTGGAAGACCTCGAAGCACTCTACGGCATCCGCGTCACCGAACTTGCCATTTTCGACAGCATCGAAAACCACGTCGAAACCCAGCTGGAACGCGGCCGCATCTGCCTCATCGAAATGGACAGCTTCTACATGCCCGATACTCAAGGGGTCGGCTACCGCAAGGAGCATGGCAAGACGACGGTCGCGATCAACCGAATGGATCGCGAAAATCGCAGGCTGGAATATTTCCACAATGCGGGTTACTTCGCGCTGGAAGGCGACGATTATGCCGGCATCTTCCAGCATCACCTCAGCGAAGCGGATGCGCCATTCCTGCCCTATACGGAATTCGCCAAATTTTCCGATGAGCATATGTCCAAGAAGCATCGGCAGGCTGTCGCAGAGCGTCTTCTGGCCCAGCATTTTGCCAAGCGCCCAAGAGAGAACCCTATCCGCGCCTTTGCAAAAGTGTTTCCGGCGCAGGTGGAAAAGGTGGCGGATCGGCCCTTCGGCTATTTCCACAAATATGCTTTCAATACGCTGAGGCAATTCGGGGCGAATTTCGAGCTTCTGGCCAGCCATCTGGAGTGGCTGGGCGGCGAGCAGCGTTTCGGCAATGCGCAGGCTCAGGCGCTTCGTATTTCGGAAGTGGCAAAATCCGTGCAATTCCAGCTTGCCCGCGCAGTCACCCGCCGCAAGTTCGATGCTTTGGCGACCGTGCTCGCTCCCGCCGCCGATGCATGGGACGAGTTGATGGCCACACTCGCCACCTCCCTTGACAAGAGCAGTGAGGCGGCGTGACGGCGCAAGCTTCCACCCCCAGCACGCTTCAGCCTTCATACGGGGGCGAGCTCTTGAGCGAGGGCTGGACGCTGACGCTGACGCCTGCCGACGCCTACGCACGACCTGCCGATATTCCGCCCGATGCCGGCACTATCACCGCACCGGTGCCGGGAACGGTGGCCCAAGCGCTGGAAGCGGTCGGCCAGTTCGACCGTCTCGCACCGAAACCATTGAACGGTCTCGACGCATGGTATCGGCTGACGCTGATTTCCGATGAAGCGGGACGCGGCACGCTTCATTTCCGCGGGCTTGCCACCATTGCTGAAATTTTCCTCAATGGCGCATTGGTCGCCAACAGCTCCAGCATGTTCGAGGCGCAAGATGTGTCCGTCGAACTGACCGGCGCGGACGAGCTTGCTATCTGCTTTCGCGCACTCGCTCCACGGCTGGAAAGAACCGGTCCCCGTGCCCGCTGGCGACCGCAGATGATGAGCACGCAGGGCCTGCGCCTCATCAGAACGACAGCGCTCGGCTACATGCCCGGCTGGTGCCCCGAAATCCACGCCGCCGGACCCTGGCGGCCTATCCGCCTGTTGCGCGACATCCATCGTCGTTTCGATCTTCGCTCGTTTCATTCGGAATTGAGTTCAGACGGCACAGGCATTGTGCGGGTGTCGATCAATGTTGCCAACGCCCCCGCCTCCGTGGAAATCGGTTGCGGGGATCAATGGAGCGCACTGGCGACATCAGGCAACGGCGTCGTGTTCGAAGGCGAGATTAGGCTCGTGGATGTCGAGCCGTGGTGGCCAGCCACCCATGGCAAACCAGCGCTTCACGAGATTACCCTACGCATCGATGGCGAGATTTTTCCTCTCGGCAAAACCGGTTTTCGCCGCATCGAGATCGACCATGGTTCAGATGGCAAGGGCTTTGGGCTCAAGATCAACGGCGCGCCGGTGTTCTGCCGCGGTGCAGTCTGGACCAATGCCGATATCGTTCGCCTGCCTGGCCGCCGACAGGATTACGAACCGTGGCTGCGTCTTGCCGCAGAAGCCGGCATGAACATGATCCGCATCGGTGGCACCATGGCCTATGAGACGCCGGAATTCTTCGCTCTGTGCGATGAACTGGGTCTGATGGTGTGGCAGGATATGATGCTCGCCAATTTCGATTATCCGGCTAAGGATGAGGCGTTTCTTGGCCATATCGAAACAGAAATCACTCAGCTTTTGCGCAATACCACTCAGTCGCCTTCGCTCGTCGTTTTGTGCGGCGGCAGCGAAATGTACCAGCAGGGCGCTATGCTGGGACTATCCGAGCAGTTCTGGAAAGGCCCGCTGACGGAGGACATCCTTCCGGCGCGTGTACGCGAACTTCGCCCCGACATCGCTTACGTTCCCAACTCTCCGTTTGGCGGCGCTCTTCCGTTCTTCCCGAACGAGAAAGTCGGCCACTACTATGGTGTCGGCGCCTATTGCCGTCCTCTGGACGACGCACGTCGCGCGGACCTCCGGTTTGCAGGCGAGTGTCTGGCCTTTGCCAACATCCCGCAACATCGAACCCTCGACATGCATCTATCCGCAAGGCCTGGGCATGATCCGGCCTGGAAGGCCCGCGTGCCGAGGGACAGGGGCGCGTCATGGGATTTCGAAGATGTGCGCGACCATTACCTGTCGCTTCTCTACGATGTCGATCCGGCGAAGTTGCGCCGGGAAAACGTCGAAAAATACCTCAACCTCTCCCGTGCCGCCATTGCCGAGGTGATGGAGGCGACGTTCGGAGAATGGCGTCGGAGCGGCTCTTCCTGCCAGGGCGCGCTGGTGTGGACGCTTCAGGATCTGATTCCCGGTCCCGGCTGGGGCGTGATCGATGCAACGGGCGAACCGAAATCCACCTGGTATGCGCTGAAACGGGCGTTCCGTCCGGTTCAGATCATATTGACCGACGAAGGCACCAACGGGCTCGATGTGCATGTCGTCAACGAAACATCGAAAGATCTCGAACTGATCCTGGAGCTTTCCTGCCTGCGTGACGGCGCGCAGCCGGTCGTGACCGGGAGACGACAACTGAACCTTCCTGCGCGAAGCAAGGAGACCATACCCGCAACCGATCTTTTCGGTGCTTTCTTCGATACGACTTATGCCTATCGCTTCGGCCCTCCGTCGCATGATATAACGGTTGCAAAACTTCGCCACGCTCAAACCAAGGAGCTGGTTGCCGACGCGTTTCACTTCCCGCTGGGCAGGGGCTCGGCAATGCACCCGACAACGCTTGCAACGACCGTCGAGCAAAAAGACGGACGGTGGTTCATCAACGTCACGACCGACAGCTTCGCGCAGTCGGTGCATATCGACGCGGAAGGCTATCGCCCAGCCGAAGACTGGTTTCATTTGGACCCCGGCGAGACCCGCAGCATCGAACTCTTGTCCCTCGACCCTAGTCAGACACACGAGCCCCATGGGGAAATTCGCTCTGTTGGCGGTGGGCAGCGGTTCCGTTTTTGAAGAAATGCGCTATAACTCAGCGCAACCGACAGTGCCGGGACGAACCGGATCGTTCGACAGAAGCAGTCGTGCGCCGTTTCACCGCTGGCAAAACATGCATTCATCCCCATTTCCCCGCGATACTGGCCGCTTCTCCCACAAGCGGTTTTGACGCAACCGAAAACATCAATTACCTTCCAGTCAGTCCGGCAAGGCATAGAAGTCCTACATGGAAAAAAGTCTGACGCGTTACATATGGACGCATACGAAGCGCCAGCAGCTTTACATTCTGCTGATCGTCGCCTTGTCCATGATACCCTATTTTCTGGCGTTCGATCTTCCCAAACAGATCGTCAACGGGCCTATCCAGGGCGATGGATTCGAAGGCGCGAGCGCCACGCAGCTGTTTATGCACCTCACGGTGGACATTCCCTATCTCGGAACGATCACCCTTTTTCCGGGCATCGAACTGGACCGCATGTCGACGCTGATGGGGCTGAGCCTGACGTTTCTTGCGCTCGTCATCGTCAACGGCCTCTTCAAATACTATATCAATACCTACAAGGGCCGCCTCGGGGAGCGCCTGCTTCGCCGTATCCGATTCGAACTGATCGACCGGATCCTGCTGTTTCCACCTTCTCACTTCAAGCGGGTGAAGGGCGCGGAAATCTCCAGCATGATCAAGGACGAGGTCGAGCCTATGGGTGGCTTTACCGGAGACGCCTTCGTTCAACCCGCGCTTCTTGGCGGACAGGCGCTTGCCGCGCTGTTCTTCATCCTCATCCAGAACTTCTGGCTGGGTCTGATCGCCGCCTTCATGGCGGCCATCCAGGTCGGTATCATTCCGAAGATGCGCCGCCGCCTGATCGATCTTGGTCGTCAACGGCAATTGACCGCAAGACAGCTTGCAGGTCGCATCGGTGAAATGGTCGAGGGCATCGGCACCATTCACGCCTATGATACATCCAATTACGAGCGTGCGGACGCGGCCCACCGTCTGGGTGAAATGTTCAAGATCCGTTACGACCTCTATCAGTGGAAGTTTCTGGTCAAGTTCATCAACAATTTCCTGGCACAGCTGACGCCGTTCTTCTTCTATGCGCTTGGTGGATATCTGACGCTACGCGGCAGCCTCGATGTCGGTCAGCTGGTAGCCGTCATCAATGCCTACAAGGAACTTCCCGGCCCGCTGAAGGAGCTGATAGACTGGGATCAGGCGCGGCAGGACGTGCAGGTCAAATACGAACAGGTCTTCGAACAGTTCGATAGCCCGAGCATGATCGATCCGAAGATTCAGGCCGTTTCCGCAGCCTCTGCTGCCGCAATCGCGGGCCCGATCGTGATCCAGGGTCTCTCGCTGGACGATGACAGCGGCACGCGGTTGCTGGATCAGGCCAACCTGACCATCAATCCCGGAGAAACGATTGCCGTCGTCGGCAGCGCGGGTGGGGAAGCGCTGGCCGATGCGCTGGGGCGCACGCTCTGGCCGACATCGGGAAAGATTTCCATCGGCGATATCGACCTGCACGAACTGCCGGAATCCGTCACCGGTCGACGTATCTCCTACGTATCCGCCGAAACCTATTTTTTCCATGCAAGCCTTAAGGACAACCTGCTTTACGGCCTCAAGCACGCCCCTCTCAAGCCCAGGGAATACGAAGGCAAGGAGCTGGAACATCGCAACTGGGAAATCCGCGAGGCCAAGCTGGCGGAAAACCCGGATATCGACGTGCATAGCGACTGGATCGACTATGAAGCGAGCCCCGCCGGCAGTGACGAACAGGAGCGGTTCCTCAAGGGCATGCTCGATGTTCTGGACACGGTGCAGCTTTCACCGGACATTCTCGAATTTGCATTGCGCTCCACCATCGATCCCCTGAACGACCTGCATCTGGCCGCCCGCATCGTCGAGTTGCGCCAGGTGTTGCGAAGCGAGATGGAACGGGAAAACCTGAGCGGCCTCATCGTGCCGTTCGAGCCCAACAGCTACAACACCGAAGCGACGGTGGGTGAGAACATCCTGTTCGGCACCATGCGCGATGCATCGACTACCAGCCGCGAGATTATCCAGAGCGACTATTTCCGCTCGCTGATGCGGGAGACAGGCCTTTCGACCACGCTTTTCGATATGGGTTACGCGATTGCGGAAAATATCGTGGACATTTTCAGCGACCTGCCTCCGGACCACCCGCTGTTCCAGCAACTGACCTTCATGACCGCGGATGAAATTCCGACTTATCAGCAGATGTTGCAGCGACTTCAAGGCAAGGGCTATGGTGATGCGACGGAGGCTGAACGGCGCGCCATGCTGCGGCTCAGCTTCTTCTACATCGAACCGCGCCAGCGTCTCGGTCTCCTGTCGGATGACGTGATGAACCGGATCGTGGAAGTGCGTCACATGTTCTATGAAAAAATGCCGGATGAGCTTCGTAACCTGATCGAGCCTTACGATCCGGACAAGTACGCCACGTCCACGAGCCTGCTCGACAACATTCTTTTCGGCAAGATCAGCCACCGCTACACGGATGCCTCGCGACGCATCACGCGCATCGTGGCGGATGCGATGCACAAGCAGGGCCTCTATGAACGCGTGCTGGCGGTCGGGCTGGAATTCAATCTGGGCGCAGGCGGAAAACGCCTCGGCCCGTTGCAGCGGCAGAAGCTCAATCTGGCGCGCGCACTTATCCGCCGCTCTGACTATTATATCCTCAATCGCCCGCTCCCCGGGCTCGATCACAGACTGCAACAGGAAATCGTCGACAATGTCTTCGCCTTTCTGCGGCAAGACGGAGCAAACCCGACGATCATGTGGGTGCTGTCCAACCCGGCGCTGGCGAAAATGTTTGACCGCGTTATCGTCGTCGCGCAGGCGTGTGTTGTCGCAGACGGAACATACGAGACTCTTGTGGAAGAAAACGGTACATTCAAGGAAATGATTGCGGCTTAAGCTATGCGTCGCATTCAGACTAGGGAAACACCAACAGGACAAGGCGATGCTTCTCAAAGATGAAATTCAGATGCTGAAGCGTGTTCCATTCTTTAGCGAGATGGAACCGTCGAAACTCAAACTTCTCGCCTTCGCATCGGATCGCGTTTCCTACCGCTCCGGCGACGAGTTGTTCCGGCAGGGCGATCTCGGCGATGCCGCCTATGTGCTGTTGACGGGCAAGGTGGACGTCCTGATCGACTCGCCAGCGGGTCAGATAAAGCTCACGGAAATGAGCGGCAACGCCATCGTCGGTGAAATCGCCATCCTCTGCGATAGCGTGAGAACGGCGACCGTCATAGCATCCACTGAGGTGGAGGCGCTGCGGATCGGCAAGGAGCAGTTCTTCAAGTTGATGTCCGACTTCCCGGATGTCACGATCAAGGTCATGCGGGTTCTGGCCGAGCGACTGACCCAGACGACCACCGAACTCAGCAAAGCCAGATCGCTTTCGTTATAATATGCGCAATACTCTTCTCGAACGACGGTTGAGCAAAAGAAAAATAAAAGTGGCGCGACTGTAATAAAACTGAAATGCTGCATGGCTTAGTAGGGCGCGGTAGAACATCGCCGCGCAAATTGGAGCAACGGCAGCAGAAAACAAGAACGGAGCCTATCGGAGGAAAGCTTGAAGGGGTTACCGTTACAGGTTGGGGTGTATTATGGCGTTGAAGTCCGACACCGAGCGTCGGGACAATAAGCAGGAATTCCGCGTAAAGATCTGGGGAGCAAGGGGAACGCTGCCCGTATCAGGAGAGAAATTCCAGAAATACGGTGGCAACACGATCTGCATCGAGGTTCGATGCGGCGATCACGTTCTGCTTTTCGATGCCGGTTCCGGCCTGCAACCCGCAGGTATGGCGCTCAGAGCCGAAGGCGTGACGAACGTCGACCTGTTCTTTTCGCACTGCCACTACGACCACATCATTGGTTTTCCCTATTTCAAGCCCTTCTTCAAACAGGAAAACGATATCCGTATCTGGTCCGGCCACCTTGCGGGACAGAAAACGACCCGCCAGATGCTGCGCGAATTCATGAGCCCGCCGTGGTTTCCGGCACCTCTCGATATTTGCTGCGCCCATATCGGCACTCAGGATTTCGAAGCAGAAGACACGCTTTCCGTTCATCCCGAGCTTTCGATAAGGACGGGTCTGCTGAACCACCCCGGCAAAGCCATCGGCTACCGGATCGACTGGCAGGGTCGCAGTCTGGCGATTATCACCGATACGGAACATGAGCCCGGCAAGCTGGACAAGGCGGTGCTGAAGCTGATCGAAGACGTCGATCTTTTCCTTTATGACGCAAGCTTCTCCGATGCGGAGATGGAGCTTTACAAGGGCTATGGTCACTCGTCATGGCAGCAGGGCATAAGGCTGGCGAAAACGGCCAACGCGAAGAATATCGGCTTCATTCATCACGCTCCGTTCCGGACCGATGAGGAACTCGACCAGATCAATGCCGATGCCCGCAAGGAATTCGACGGGGCTTTTGCTGCCTATGATGGTCAAACGATAGATTTGTGATCTCTCCGGCTGGTCGCTTCGCTTTGTGCGGTACCGGAGATTTGATCGGTTATCGACAAATGAAAGCCTTATTGTCTTTGGCATTCTGGCATCTGCTGCGCTATGTGCGCAGCAATACTGAAAATCATATCCAAGACGACTCGGTGAGCTCCCTTATTACCAGGGCAGTGCATCAAAGAGACTGCTGATCCTGTTTAAGCCGGAGATAATGTATGGCGCAATTCGTGTCGGAGACTACGTTGAGGCGCGTGCGTCTGCTCTCCGGCCTTGTCATGCTATCCTTCGTCGCAACGCATCTTTCCAACCATGCATTGGCATTGATTTCCGTCGACACCGCCGAATATGGGCGCATGTGGTTTACGCTGGTGTGGCTCAACCCCATCAGCAGCATCATACTTTACGGCTCCGTCCTAACGCACCTCATTCTGGTGCTGCGCTCGATATATCTGCGGCAAACCCTTCGTATGCCGCTTCGGGAAGCGCTTCAGATCATCGCCGGACTGATGATCCCCTATCTCATCATTGACCACGCTGGCAGCATCCGTCTCTCCCGCGTGCTGTTCGGGATCGACACCAGTTACGAGATCGTCATCTACAATTACTGGATTCGAAATCCACAACGCGGCATCTGGCAAAGCACGGCGCTGCTGGTGGTATGGTTTCACGGCTGTCTCGGCGTGTTTTTCTGGCTCCGCTATCGTGACTGGTACAAGAGGGTGTCCCCCTACCTCCTGACGGTTGCCGTCCTGCTGCCTATTCTCGCCCTTTTGGGTTTCAGCGATGCAGGCCGGGCGATGGAGTACAATCCCCCGCCACCGCACATCCGCCCCACCAATCAGGCTTCTGTGGATACCCGCGTCGGGACTTATACCGACATCATGAAAGGCCTTTTCGGTGGATCGGTGCTACTGGTTTTCGCCATGCGTGGAGTGCGAAGCTGGCGGCGACGCTCGAGCGCCATCGAAGTCCGCTATGATCACGGCGCACTGGTTCGAGCACCCCTGGGTCTCAGCGTGCTCGAAGCAAGCCGCCTCGGCGGAGTTTCGCATTTTTCCGCGTGTGGAGGAAAAGGGCGCTGTTCGACCTGTCGCGTCAGAATCCTTGGGAGCGATGGCCCCCTGCCCGCGCCCTCATCGATGGAAAGTGCGACGCTTCAACGTATCCACGCAGATTCCGATGTAAGACTGGGGTGCCAGCTTCGACCGAAACACGGGCTGAATGTCGCGCTGCTTCTGGCATCGAAGCAACAGGCCGATATTCCAGCAAGAGACGAACCTATTCGACCCGGTCGCGAAGAAGACATCGCCGTGCTCTTCTGCGATCTTCGCAATTTCACAGCTATTTCCGAGGCGCGCCTGCCTTACGATATGGTCTTTCTGCTGAACCGTTACTTCACTGTCGTCGGTCAGGCAGTGGAGCAGGCGGGCGGCCGGCTGGACAAGTTCATCGGAGACGGCGCAATGGCGTTGTTCGGGCTTGAGGACAACAAGGAGACTGCCAGCCGCGACGCCATCAAAGCTGCGGCACTCATCCTTCGCGCAACCGAAGCACTGAACGAAGAGTTGGAAAGCCAGTTCGCCGTCCGCTTTCGCATCGTCATCGGCATCCACGCCGGACCCTCCATCGTCGGCATCATGGGCTATGGCGCGGCTAAGAACCTTACCGCGATTGGTGATACGGTGAATGTGGCGAGCAGGCTTGAAACGGCAGCGAAGGAGTTCGGGACATCGATCGTCATCTCCGAACCGGCCATGATCCAGTCCGGGCAGGACATCGGCTCGCTGCATAGCCGCACGATTCCCATCCGCGGGCGCAGCTCCGAGATGAAGGTATTCCTCATTTCCGAAGAGGAAAGCAGACGTTTCCTGTAGGTCTCAGATTTTCCGGTAGAGGAAGTATCTGTCCTGCGGCACCGATTGCGGAACCGGGATCGGGTTGAGGCTTGGCTCCAGCAAGGGGAGGCCACTGACGGCAATGCCCCCCGGTACGAGCATACCGGCCACGATCTGCGGCAACCATGTCAGCGTCACGGCATCCTTCTCATCGTAACCGGTTCCGATATCGGCATGAACGAGCGCGGCACCAATACCGACATAGGCGCGGGCGGTCTGGTCGATCTCGCCCAGCACCAGATTACCTTCCTCCGGCACCGACGATGCATGCGCGCCCATCGCCCTGTCGAAAGCGACGATACGGCGGTCCGGGAACAGTTCGCGCAAGTGGTTGAAGGTCCGTCCGTTGCCGAGACCGATCTCCATGACCGGACCTTCGCCCGGAAGATCGAGATCACCGTGGACATGATTGAGAATGTCACGCTGCGCGCTCAGGCGGCGAATGAAGCTGTCCAGTCTGCTCATGAAATCGGCTCCATCAGGCCTTTATGATGTGGGAAGAGGAGATACCGCGCCGTGCGAAAGCATTGCGCGTATCGATGATCAGTGGTGCCCAATCGGCAAGCGCCTGATAGTCAATATTGTCGTGATCGGTCGCGACCAGAACGGCATCATAGGCAGCGATGCTGTCCCTGCCCCACTCGACCGACTTCATGCCCATCAGATCGCTATATTCGCGGGTTTTCGGAATTTCAGCCACGTAAGGGTCGAAGAAGGAGGGGTTGCCGCCACGCTCGAGAATAAGCTCGATCAGCTTGAGCGACGGGCTTTCGCGAATATCCGGTACGTTCTTCTTATAGGCGAGACCCACTATCAGCACCTTGGAACGACTGAGCGCCTTGCCCTGGTGGATATCCAGCGCTTCCGCCAGACGCCCGATGACGTGGCGCGGCATAGCCGTATTGATCTGCCCCGCAAGCTCGATGAAGCGGGTCGGCAGTTCATATTCCTTGGATTTCCAGGTCAGATAGAAAGGATCGATGGGAATGCAATGTCCGCCTAATCCCGGTCCCGGATAGAACGGCATGAAACCGAAGGGCTTGGTTTTCGCCGCATCGATGACTTCCCATATGTCGATACCCATCGCCTCATAGACGACCTTGAGTTCATTGACGAGCGCGATGTTGACGGCGCGAAAGACGTTCTCGGTGATCTTTACCGCTTCCGCCGTCGCATTGGTCGAAACAGGGATGACCGTTTTGACGACCGCGCCGTAGAACGATGTCATCAGTTCGGACGCGTCGGAGCCATCACCGGCAACCACCTTTGGAATGGTCGAAGTCTGGAAATCGCGGTTGCCGGGATCTTCCCGCTCCGGCGAGAAACCGAGGAAAAAGTCTTCCGCGGATTTGAGCCCGGTCTTTTCGAGGATGGTCTTGACTACGCCATCGGTCGTGCCTGGGTAAGTGGTGGATTCCAAGACCACAAGCTGTCCGGGGCGAAGTGTTTTGGCGATTTCGCGGCAGGTGTTTTCGACATAGGAAAGATCGGGATCGCGATATTTCGTCAGCGGGGTTGGAACGCAGATAGCGATTACATCGCAATCGCCAAGTTTCGAGAAATCGCAGGTCGCTTCGAAGGTTGCGTTGTCACAGGCCGTTTTCAGGATGTCGTCAGGCACCGCTTCGATGTAGCTTTTGCGCGCTTCGATCGCCGTGATCTTGGCTGGATCGATATCGAAACCCGTCACACGGAAGCCGGCATTGGCAATCGTCATGGCAAGCGGAAGGCCGACATAGCCGAGGCCGATGACGCCCGCTCTGGCTTTTCTGGACTGGATGAGTTCGAGAAGTTTTGGTGCGTTTTGAGAGGAAGTCAAAGCGTTTTGCGCCCCGCGCATGAATAAGAGATGTTCATCAGTTGGGCGAGAACACCCGCACTGTCAAGGTTGGGCCGGTTCAAATTCCGGTTGACGAAGCGTTCAGCGCCAACGCAAAACTCACATCATGAAAATCGCCATCTATTGCCCGCTGAAATCTTCTTACCACCCCGTACCATCCGGCGACCGCCTGATGGCGCGGCTGTTGATGAAGGCGATGCGGATTTCAGGGCATGAGGTGGAGGTGGTGTCGGAGTTGCGGTCGTTTGTGCGCGAGCCGGAGGGTGCTGTGGCGGACGATTTGCAGCGGAGCGCAGAAGAAGAAATAGACCGGATTTCCGCCTTATGGAGTGCGAATGGAAAGCCGGATATCTGGTTTTGCTACCACCCTTATTATAAGGCGCGCGACCTGCTTGGGCCCCATCTTTGCAGAGGCTTCGGGCTGCCCTATGTCACGGCCGAGGCATCCTATTCGCCCAAAAGAAACGAAACCGGCTGGTCGCAGGTACAGGCAAAGCTGCTGGACGATCTGCGATTTGCTTCCACCAATATCTGCTTTACAAAGCGCGACAGAGAGGGGCTGTCAAAGGTTGACGAAGTTATCCGCACTGCAATGTTGCAACCGTTCATCGACGCTTCGCTGCTCAGTGCGGCAAGGCCGAAGCCCGTAGGAAACCGGCTGGCGACCGTGGCCATGATGCGCCCCGGCGACAAGCTCGGCAGCTACCGCGCACTGGCGGAAGCGCTGGCACTGCTGCCCGACGAACTTGAATGGACGCTGGATATCGTCGGCGATGGATCAGAACGTGAAACAGTGAAGAGCCTGTTTGGCGCAATACAGTCGGAACGCCTGATATGGCATGGCGAGAAAACGGCTGAGGAGATCGCCAAAATTCTCTCCCACGCCTCTCTCTATCTCTGGCCCGGTCACGGCGAAGCTTATGGTCTTGCCTATCTCGAAGCGCAGGCTGCGGGATTGCCGGTCATCGCTGAAAAAACCGCCGGTGTCCCGGAGGTCGTGATGGATGGTGAGACGGGCGTCCTGACACCGTCCGGCGACCCGCAGACCTACGCAACAGCTATTCGGGAACTGCTGCAAAACGATGCGAGGCGACAGGCCATGGCCGAAAAGGCCCGCCATTTCGCCACCGTCGAACGCTCGCTGGACAAGGCGGCGGTTCGGCTGGACGACATTCTCAAAAGCGCGCAGGAGCGAAAGCCATGACCGAAAAGCTTCTGCTGGAAACGCTCGATGACTTTGCGGCCAGCGGCCGTACTGCCGATTTCTGGCTGCGCGATGACGATGCGATAGAACCGACCGCTGCACTGGATCGGCTAATAGATCTTTCGGAGCAATTCTCCGTTCCAATGACGCTTGCCGTTATTCCCCAGCCAACTGGTGACGCGCTGGCGAGGCATCTGGATGGAAACGCGAAAATCGATATTGCCGTACACGGATGGGCGCATCGCAACCATGCAGGTGCGGGGGAGAAAAAGCGCGAACTCGGCCTGCACAGGCCGAAAGACGTTGTTCTCGATGAACTGAAGGCCGGTTATAACAAGCTTGCGAAGCTGTACGGCAGCCGCTTCGTGCCGATGCTGGTGCCGCCTTGGAATCGCATCGATGATGCTATTATCGAGGCACTGCCGGATTTTGGCTATGAGGCGCTCTCGGTTTTCGGGCCAGAAAAATCTGCCCCGGTTTCGCTCATCAACACGCATGTGGATGTGATCGACTGGCGCGGAACGCGTGGTGGACGAAACCATGATGTCCTGTTTGCCGAGACCGCCGCCAGGATCGAGGAAGCGCATGAGACCGGCGGTACGACGGGTATTCTCACCCATCACCTCGACCACGACGAAAGCGTTTGGTTGTTCCTGCAAAGGCTGTTGACGCTAACCTCTAGCCACCCCGGATGCCGCTGGCGCGCATCGTCCGATCTGGTCGAAAACCTGTCACCATGATTTCCACGCGATCAGCAACCCATCTCCAGAGAGCAATGCGTTTTCGCGCGCCATCTCGACCTCGCTGAACGGCGCTCTATCTGTCAGAAAAGCGGCAACGAAATCGGCATTAGCGAGACTAATGGACCCGGCGCGCGCCACCACCGTAAAGATCAACGGACCCGTCGCCCACCACGCGGGAGCCTTTGGCAAGGCTTCGAGAATGTCGGGAAAGGCTTCAAGCATACGGGAAAAAACCGGATGGCCCGGTGGTGAAGCGATGAAGGAGTTGGCAAGCAGCAGGCTGCCACTCCCGGTCTTGCGTGGCACATCTTCTGCAAAGGCCGTCAGCCCGCTCATCGGCAGCACGTCGCTGAAACTCAGATCGTCTCGTGCCGGATAAAAATCGCAGTCGAGATAGATGCCCCCGAAGCGGGACAGGATGACGTAGCGCGCCACATCGACCGCACCGGGATAATCGCCGTCCGCCAGCATTCGGGCAAAAATGGAATTCGAGGTAACGCCCTCCCGATCCAGATCGGCTTCGCGCCACAGGCGATAGGTGTAACCATTCAATTCAGCATGACGTGCCCACGCCTGCGTCGAAACAGGGACCGGCTTGTCGCCGATCCATATCTGGTGAATAATCTTCGGCACCGCTTCGCGGTTCTTGGCGGCAATTGTTCGTTTCTCTTCAGTGGAAAAACGTCCATATGGCGCGAACACCTCCGGCGGCGGGACGAGCAGATATTGGTAGCCGACGCGGCTCACTGCATCGCCTTCCGCCTTGGCGAGCCGAAGATGCGCTGAGTGAAGCCTGCGGGGCAGACCGAGCGCTGTCTCCTCGCCCATCAGATGCTGGTCTTCCTCGGTCGAAAGAAGAGCGAGAAGAGCACGCGCACCGGTGAAATCTCCGGCTGCCGCCATCTGCCGGATTTCAGCAAGTTTCGTGTCGAAATACGCTTTGTCAGGCATCGTGGCTCCGTCGCTTTAATAAGACAGACATATCTTCGAAATAGATGTTTCTGCGCAAGCCCTGGAACATCATGGAAGCCTGAAGTTTTCGTGGTTTCAAGAGCATGGACAGAACAGGAAGCGTGCGATAACGTGAACGTTAACAGCCGCGGTATAGTAAACAAGACGGCAGGGAACCCTTGGCATGAGCGCTGGCGCCGATTTGCTTCGCATAGAAAACCTGCAAGTCTCCTTTTCGCTGATGGGCGGAAAAATAGATGCCGTCAGAAATGCCAGTCTTCGCATACTGCCCGGAAAGGTAACGGCGCTCGTTGGTGAATCCGGCTCTGGAAAATCCGTGATCGGACAGACCATCATGGGCATCCAGCCTCGAACCGCAAGCGTGAATGGCCGGGTTCTCTTTTCCGATCCCCTGCGCCCCAACGAGCGCGCAA
>JAAIGE0100414926.1_pt1 | contig 18780 bp, 16 predicted proteins | sample 6487951 | NCBI WGS metagenome assembly JAAIGE01 (sample SAMN13974128, study PRJNA590717) | phyllosphere metagenome | biome: tomato field; feature: multiple bacterial spot infested tomato fields; material: tomato leaves; isolation source: leaves from tomato fields | host: Solanum lycopersicum ...
GCCATCCGGTGGTATGGTCCTGCGACCCGATGCACGGCAATGTCATCAAGGCGGCGAACGGATACAAGACGCGGCCATTCGACCGCATCCTCGCCGAAGTGCGTGGCTTCTTCGCCGTCCACCGCGCCGAGGGCAGCTTCGGCGGCGGCATCCATGCCGAAATGACCGGACAGAACGTCACCGAATGCACCGGCGGCGCGATCGCCATCACCGACGAGGGGCTGGCCGATCGTTACCACACCCATTGCGATCCCCGCCTCAATGCGGCGCAATCGCTCGAACTGGCGTTCCTGCTCGCCGAGATGCTGAACGAGGAACTCAAGGAGCGCCGGGCCGCGGCCTGATCTGTGCCCCTGTTCAGAACAATGGCCGTGACATCAATGTCGCGGCCATTGTCTTTTCGTTCAGCCTCCATCCATCGGCTGGCCGCATGAGGGATGGAACCAGTCGGTGACGTCACTACATAGGCGTCGCCGTCGATTGACGTGCGATACGATATCCAGGGAAGAGACATAGTGAACCTGCCACTTCTGGCCGTGCCGCTGATGGCGATGGCTCAGCCCGCCGCTGCGCAGCCTTCCGTCCCTGCCGTCGTGCCGCCGCCGGTGACTGTCACGCTTCCCCCGATCGCGACGACGCCCGAACCGCAGGCCGAAGACGACGTGCACGACATCGTCATCACCGCACGCAAACGGATTGCCGCCGATCCTGCCGAAGCGATCAATGTGCAGGCTTTCCAGGCGGTCCAGTCGGTCGACAAGGCCGTGACCGGCCCAGTGGCCGAAGGATATAAGAAGGCCCTGCCCAGCCCGGCGCGCGATGGCGTGCGCAACTTCTTCGCCAATCTGGACGAGCCGATCGTTGCAGCCAATTTCCTGCTTCAGATGAAGCCGGGCAAGGCATTCGAAACGGTTGGCCGCTTCGTCGTCAACTCGACGCTTGGCATCGCCGGCCTGTTCGACATCGCCAAGCGCAAGCCTTTCTATCTGCCGCGCAGGCCCAACGGGCTTGCCAACACGCTCGGCTTTTACGGCGTCGGTCCTGGTCCGTATCTGTACCTGCCCCTGATCGGTCCCACGACGCTGCGCGACGTGATCGCCCGTCCGGTGGAATTGGCGATTTCCCCGACCGTGATCGGTGGCCCTGTGAACAGTCGCGCCTTCACCTTCGCCCGCTGGGGTCTGGTATCGATCGACGAACGCGCCCGCGACGATGATCGCATCAAGGAATTGCGGGACGAGAATGCCGATATCTACGCAATCTATCGCAGCGAATATCTCGCCCAGCGCCAGGCGGAGATCGACGCGCTGAAGGGCCGTCGCCCCTATGCCGAAGACTTGCCCAACATCCCCAGGACAACGACGGACAAGCGTTAGTGGAGCCGCTTCCCGGCTGGACTTGACGCGGGGACTCCCCTAGCGAGAGGGCGTTTCCGCACTGCGGCGAAATGCCGCGCGCTCCAGTCCCGAAAGGCGCTTGTCGATGACGCGAACGACCCTCACCCGCTTTCTGATCGAACAACAGCGGCAGGCCAATGCGCTGCCGGGCGAGTTGCGCCTGTTGATCGAAACAGTCGCGCGCGCCTGCAAGACAATCAGCCATGCGGTCAGCAAGGGCGCGCTCGGCGAAGTGCTGGGCAGCCTCGACAGCGAAAATGTGCAGGGCGAGGTTCAGAAGAAGCTGGACGTCATCGCCAACGAATTGCTGCTCGATGCCAATGAATGGGGCGGCCACCTCGCCGCCATGGCGTCTGAAGAGATGGAGACCATCTATCCCATTCCCAACCGCTATCCCAAGGGCGAGTATCTGATGCTGTTCGATCCGATCGACGGGTCGAGCAACATCGATGTCGATCTGTCGGTCGGCACCATCTTCTCCGTCCTGAAAGCGCCCGAAGGTTGCGCCGGACGCGATGTGACGGAGGAGGATTTCCTGCAAAGCGGGCGGCATCAGGTCGCGGCTGGCTATGCCATCTATGGTCCGCAATCGATCCTGGTGTTGAGCGTCGGCACCGGCGTCTATGAATTCACACTCGACCGCGAGGTCGGCAGCTGGGTTCTGACCGACGCCGACATGAAGATGCCACAGGGCAAGTGCGAATTCGCGATCAATATGTCCAACCGCCGCCAATGGTCGCCAGCCATCGCGCGCTATGTCGATGAACGGGTGCAGGGCGCGCAGGGACCGTGCGGCAAGGACTATAATATGCGCTGGACCGCTTCGATGGTTGCCGACGTCCATCGCATCCTCAAGCGCGGCGGGGTGTTCATGTACCCCTACGACCATCGCACCGAGGGGAAGGCCAAGCTGCGCCTGATGTACGAGGCCAATCCGATGAGCTTCCTGATCGAGCAGGCGGGCGGCGCGGCGACCGACGGCTTCATCCCGATCATGGACGCGACGCCCAAGGGGCTGCATCAGCGAATCGGCGTCGTGCTGGGCGATACGGTCGAGGTGGAAACGATCACCGCTTACGGAAAGCAGTAGAATTTGCGTGGGGCAGTCCGGGCTGCCCCCAACGCCTTCACTCTGAAAAGCCACAAAAAAAGGGGGAGAGCGCGGCCTTCGCGCTCAATCCCCCTGTGCTTCTCGCTCGCCTGCCGGTCTTACCGGCGGCACCTCTCCCAAGAACTTTTTATTCGGCGCGCCAAAAGCACCCGCTGATTAGCGCAGCCTGAACATAAAAAAAAGGCCGATCAGATGACCGGCCCGAAAGTTTTTAGGAGAGGATGCCTGAAAGGCACACTCCGTTTGCCAGCCGCGCCGATTCTTCGCAAATGCGAAGGTTACGTTGACGATTGCAAGAATGACAATCGTGGCGATTGGCAACCGATCCGCTAAGAGATTGTCAGTGCTTTGGCGCTACGAGCGCGGAATGCACGGCACCGTCACCAGCGCTGAGAAACAGGGCGAACGGCGCAGCGCTCCCGCCCATCGGCGCGACATCGATGGTTTGCGCGCGCTCGCGATCCTGCCGGTACTGCTGTTCCACACCCATGTTCCGGGCTTTTCCGGCGGCTATGTCGGCGTTGACATCTTCTTCGTCATATCGGGATTTCTGATTACCGGGATCATCGCACGCGAAATCGATGCCGGGCGATTTTCGATCATCGGCTTTTACGAGCGGCGTTTCCGCAGGATCATGCCCGCGCTGGTCGTCATGATCCTGACCGTGTTGGGATTGTCTGCCTGGCTCTATCTGTCCGGCGACCTTGAGGGCGTGCCCAAATCCGCGCTGGCCGCCACCCTCTTCGCCTCCAACCTCTGGTTCTTTACCGATACCGGCTATTTCGCGGGCGGCGCGGATGTGAAGCCGCTGCTCCACACCTGGTCACTCGCAGTAGAAGAGCAATTCTACATCGGCTTCCCGGTGCTGCTCCTGTTGGTCGCGCGCCTTGCGCCCAAGTGGCGGACGGCGATCATCTGGACACTTGCGGGCGCTTCGCTCGCGCTCTGCATCGCGATGCGGCGCGATGCGAGCGGTTTTGCCTTCTATCTTCTGCCGACGCGCGGGTGGGAACTGTTTGCAGGGAGCCTGCTGGCGCTGGGTGCCGTCGGCCCGATCCGGCAGCAGCTATTGCGGGAGGCTGTTGCCAGCGCCGGGCTTGCGGCCATTCTCTATGCCGTCATCTGCTTCGATCGCCAGACGCTGTTTCCCGGTGCCGCGGCACTGATCCCCGTGCTGGGAACCGCCGCCCTCATCCTCTGCGCGCCGGGGACATGGATGGGCCGCCTGCTCGGTGCAGCGCCGCTGGTCGGTATCGGCCTCATCTCCTATTCGCTTTACCTGTGGCACTGGCCGTTCATCGTTCTGGCGGAATATGCGACGGACCTGCCGCTGCACGGGCCGCTTCGCATCCTTGTAATCTTCGCCGCTTTCGCTGCCGCATGGCTGAGTTGGCGCTTTATCGAGCGCCCCTTTCGTGATCGCAGCCGGGTTACCGCGCGCGGTATCTTCGCTTTCACCGGTCTCAGCATCCTCCTGCTATGTGGCCTGTCAGCGGCGCTAATCCACGCCGGTCCCTGGCCTGAACGCTTCTCGCGAGCCGTCCTCGCCCAAGTCGCCGGACGCACCGACATCAGCCCCGAGCGGGGCCGCTGCCACGACAGTTTCATGCGCAAGTCCGCACCGTGCACACTCGGTGCCGCCGTCGAGCCAGATGCGATGCTCTGGGGCGACAGCCACGGGGTGGAACTGGCCTATGCCTTGTCGGAAGAGATGAGGGCGAAAGGTCGCGCGATCATCCAGCGCACGACATCCTCCTGCCCGCCAGTCCTTGGCTACCAGGCCAAAGACCCACGATGCGCGCAGGCCAATGATGCCACCTTCGCCGCACTAAAGGGCGGTCCTGCGATCCGCACGGTCTATCTTGCGGCTTTCTGGGCGAACGGTGATTTCGATACGCCCGCCTTCGTGGCGCAACTCGACATAACGATCCGCAAGATCAGGGCGATGGGTCGCCATGTCGTCATCATCGGACCCGTACCGCCCCAACCCTTCGACGTGCCCCGTCATCTGGCCCATCTGGTTCAGCGGAGCGATCTGCACGATGCCCATGGCGTGGATCGGCGGTCGGTCGAGGCGCGCACGGTTCTGCTGCGCGGTGCGTTCGACCGATGGCAGCGACGCGGCGTGAAGCTGATCGATCCGATGGCCGAACTTTGCGGACCGCAATGGTGCGTCATCGAAAGGAATGGTCGCCCGCTCTATTTCGATTCGCACCATCTGAGTATTACAGGGGCGCGGCTCGTACTCGGTCGCTGATCCTTATTCCGCCGCCAGGACGGTTTCGTCGCGCGGCATTTCTTCCGCCATCGCCTGCGCCAGATTGGTGACGAAGGCACGCATCCGCTCAAGGCCGGGACCGGGCTTGTCGAGCGTCACGTCGAGATAGTGGCTGCGATCGATTTCGACCTGAATGGCGTGCATGTCACGCTCAGGCCGACCATGCCGCTCGATCATATGATCGCCCGCATAAGGGTGGTTCTGCGCGGAAGCTAAGCCATGCCCCTGAGCGATGTCGGCAGCCAGCTGCACCAGGCGCCCGGACGCGCTACGCCCGAAACGGTCACCGAAGATCAGCACGGGTGCGGCGACGCCGGGGGATGCAGGCGGCAAAGGCGGCATCGAATGCAGATCGATCAGGATGGCATGGCCATGGGCCTCTCGCGCCGCTCGCATGAGCTTCGTGACAGCGGCATGATAGGGACGATGGATCGTTTCGATACGATCGCGCACGTCGTCCCATGCGACAGGGCTGCGCCAAAGGTCCGGTGTGCCGGGAAGACGGCGGGGCAGCAACCCCAACCCGCCGCGCAGCTTTACGCTGGACTGGAGCGGCTGGCCCAATGGCAGCCCGCTCACCATCGCCGGATCGATCTCCCGCTCGTGGCGGTTGAGGTCGATCATCGCCCGCGCCGCTCGCCCGACTAGCACGGTAAAGCCGCGATCGATCAGCGGATGGACCAAAAGATCCGCCCAGCGATCCTCAAGTCGCCGCAAAACCTCCGGCCGAACGCGGGCCTTGGCAAGCAGTTCGGGCGGATAATCACGTCCGGCATGGGGTACCGAAAGGGTGACGGGCGAAGTGGGAACCGAGGGTCCGTAGCGGTCGAAGCCAGCCAGACTTTCCGCCGGCGGGCGTGGCGCGATATGCTCCAACGATGCTCCTTTCGACCGGCTAACCACAAAAAGGGTTACCTGGGTGGATAATCTTCATATCTTGTCGCATAGAATGTGTACCGAAGCCACCCCGACGGGTCGGCGACCAAAGGACATATTTTAGACAGCCATGGTTCGCATTCTGCTAGCGGAAGATGATGACAGTATGCGCGCCTACCTCGCCCGCGCGCTGGAGCGCACTGGCTATGAGGTCGTCGCCGTGTCCACCGGTGCGGAGGCAGTACCGCATATCAGCAGCGATCGGTTCGACCTGTTGCTGACCGATATCGTCATGCCTGAAATGGACGGCATTGAACTCGCGCAACACGCCGCCTCCGTCGCGCCGGACATGCGCGTCATGTTCATCACCGGCTTTGCCGCCGTGACGCTGAAGGCAGGCAAGGCAGTGCCGCAGGCGAAGGTCTTGTCAAAGCCCTTCCACCTGCGCGATCTGGTGCTGGAGGTCGAACGGATGTTCGGCAACGAAAGCCTGACCGGCCTTAACTAAACAGGCGTCATCCCTCGACCACCTGCTCCATGTCGGGTTGCACCGGCATGGGATGCCCGGCCATCGCTGCGTTGAAGCGCTCTCGATCCAGCCCCTTTTCCCATGCCGACACGACCACCGTCGCGACGGCATTGCCGATAAAGTTGGTGAGGCTGCGGCATTCGCTCATGAAGCGATCGACGCCTAGGATCAGCGTCATGCCCGCCACCGGCACCGATGGAACGATGGAGAGGGTCGCCGCCAGCGTGATGAAGCCCGCGCCGGTCACGCCCGCTGCCCCCTTGGACGATACCATGGCAACCAGCAGCAACAATATCTGCTGTTCCAGGCTGAGGTGCACGTTGCACGCCTGCGCGATGAACAACGCCGCCAGTGTCATATAGATATTGGTGCCGTCGAGGTTGAAGCTGTAGCCGGTCGGCACGACAAGTCCGACGACCGACTTGCGGCATCCGGCGCGCTCCATCTTCTCGATGAGGCTGGGCAGCGCGGCTTCCGACGAGGAGGTGCCTAGCACCAGCAGCAACTCTGCTTTCAGATAGCGGATGAGGTGCAGGATGTTGAAGCCCGCAAACCAGCCGACGATGCCCAGCACGCCCAGCACGAAGAGCAGCGACGTGAGATAGAAGGTCGCGACCAGCCCGGCGAGGTTGGCCAATGTCCCGACGCCATATTCGCCGATGGTAAAGGCCATCGCACCAAAAGCGCCGATGGGTGCTGCCTTCATGAGCAAGGACACCAGCTTGAAGATCGCGTGGCTCGCCGATTCGAGCACGATCATCAGTGGTCGCGCCTTGTCCCCGATCATCGTGAGCGCGATGCCGAAGAGAATGGCGACGAACAGCACTTGCAAGATGTTGCCATCCGCGACCGCCGATATCAGCGTCGATGGGATGATGCCGAGCAGGAAGCCCGTCAGCGTACTCTCATGCGCCTTGTGCGCGTAATCGGCGACGCGCCCTGCATCGAGCGTCGCAGGATCGATGTTGAGGCCAGCGCCGGGCTGCACCAGATTGGCGACGATCAGACCGACGACGAGAGCCAGCGTCGAGAAGGTGAGGAAATAGCCGAACGCCTTCGCCGCCACCCGGCCGATCGCACCCAGTTCCTTCATGCCGGCGATACCGGTGACGATGGTGAGGAAAATGACCGGCGCGATGATCATCTTCACCAGCTTGATGAAGGCTTCACCGAGCGGCTTCAATGTGACGCCGGCCTCCGGCCAGAAATGACCGATGAGGACGCCCAGCGCGATCGCGACAAGAACCTGGACATAGAGCTGGCGGTAGAACGGCACGCGCTGGGGCGGCTCTGCGGGCGTGGTCGGCGTTGGCAGCATGATGGTTGGCGTCCCCCTGATCCCGCCAGCATATGAGACGCCCCCTACCTGTCCAGAAGAATGTTTGGGCCTGCTCAGAAGAATGTTCGGGAAAGACGATTTCCCGCTTGCGCCTTTTGCCGACCCCCGTTATTGGCCCCCTCCACAGTGGGCGTGTAGCTCAGTGGTAGAGCACTGTGTTGACATCGCAGGGGTCGCAAGTTCAATCCTTGCCACGCCCACCATGAAAGCCCCGTCGTCCTTCGGACTGGCGGGGCTTTTTGGTTTCGGACTGGAGATGCGAGATGTTGCTGTGTGGCCGGAATGTCGGCGGGGCCGAAAAGCTGTTCGTGATCGCCGGGCCGTGCGTCATCGAAAGCGAGGCGATGACGCTCCGCGTGGCCGAGACGTTGCGGGGAATTGCGGATCGGCTGGGCATCCTGTTGATCTTCAAAAGCTCCTTCGACAAGGCGAACCGCAGCTCAGGCGGCTCTTTTCGTGGACCGGGCCTCGAAGAAGGATTGCGCATCCTCGAAAAGACACGGTCGGAAACGGGACTGCCGATCCTCACCGACGTGCATGATGAAAGCCAGGTCGCTGCGGTGGCGCAGGTGGTCGATGTGCTTCAGACCCCCGCCTTCCTTGCGCGCCAGACCGACTTCATCAATGCCGTCGCGGCCAGCGGCAAGCCTGTGAACCTCAAGAAAGCGCAGTTCATGGCGCCGCACGACATGACCAATGTCGTCAAGAAGGCACGGGCAGCGGCGCAGGAAGCGGGCGTCGAGACGAACGCCTTTCTGGTGACCGAGCGTGGCGTCTCCTTCGGCTATAACAATCTGGTGTCCGACATGCGCAGCCTTGCGATCATGCGCGAAACCGGCTGTCCGGTCGTGTTCGATGCCACGCATTCGGTGCAGCTACCCGGCGGTCAGGGCGATCGATCGGGCGGGCAGCGCGAATTCGTGCCGGTGCTGGCGCAAGCCGCCGTCGCCGTTGGGATCGCGGGGCTTTTCATGGAAACCCATCCCGATCCCGACAATGCGATGTCCGACGGTCCCAATGCGTGGCCGCTCGATCAGGCGGAGACGTTGCTGACCCGTCTGCTCGCGATCGACGCCGTCGTGAAGCAGGGCTGATCGGGGCGAACGCGACCATGGCCGACCTGATCGTCATCCCTGCCCGCTTCGGGTCCACCCGCCTGCCGGGCAAGCCGCTGATGCAGATTGCAGGCCGCACCCTGCTAGAACGCGTGCTGCATGTCGCCCGTGCCGCAGCAGCACGGATCGACGGAGTGGACATCGTCGTCGCCACCGACGACGCCCGCATCTTCGACCATGCGGTTGCGCTGGGATCAAAGGCCGTCATGACCGGCAGCGACATCAGTTCCGGGACGGGCCGCGCCTTGGCGGCGGCGCAGCAACGGCAGGACGAGCCGGACATCATCGTCAACCTACAGGGCGATGCGCCCTTCGTGCCGGTCGATGCCGTCGTGCGCCTGCTGGAAGCCGCGCGGAGTCATCGGGCGGACGTCACGACGCCGGTCGTGGCTTTAAGCTGGGCGGAACTGGATGCGCTGCGCGATCACAAGCGCCAGACGCCGTTTAGCGGGACGACCTGCGTTCGCGCGCCTGATGGTCGCGCGCTCTGGTTCTCTAAGGCGATCATTCCCGCGATCCGTAACGAGGACAGAGTGCGAACGACCGGCAATATGTCGCCCGTTCTTCGACATCTTGGCCTGTACGCCTATCGCATGGACGCGCTGCGCCGGTTCGAGGCTGCGCCACCTTCTTATTACGAACAACTGGAGGGATTGGAGCAGTTACGCTTCCTGGAAATGGGCATGGAAATCCAGGCGATCGACATCGACCGGCCGCGACGATCCATGTCGGGCATCGACACGGCGGAGGACATTGCACTGGCAGAACGCGTGCTTGCCGAAGATGGCGATCCAATGGCCGGATCATGAGCCGCCTCTACATCGTCCGGCACGGCAACACCTTCGCGGCGGGCGAAACAGCGCGCCGGATCGGTGCACGTACCGACATTCCACTTGTGGAAAGCGGCATCGCGCAGGGCGACGCGCTTGGTCACGACTTCGCCAGCCGGGGAATGCGGTTCGATCGCGCCTTCGTCTCTCCGCTCCTGCGCACGCGGCAAACCTTCGATCGGATCGCGGCGGCGCTGCCCGTTCAGCCTTCGGTGCAGAGCGCCGAGTGGCTGGCGGAAATCGATCACGGCCCGGATGAGAACCGGACGGACGCGGAAATCGTCGCGCGGATCGGCGAAGAGGCGCTGCGGAGATGGGACACGGACGCCATAGCGCCGGATGGGTGGCAGGTCGGCGAACAGGCGAGGCTGAGCGCATGGCGCGGCCTGTTCCGCGATCTGGCGGGCATGGACGATGATGTACTGGTTGTCACCAGCAACGGCGCGGCGCGGTTCGCCCTCATGGCGGACGCGACGCTTATCGGCGCTGTCGGATCATCGCTGAAACTGCGCACCGGTGCGTGGGGCAGGATCGACGTCGATCCCGAAGGACGGCCCCGTCTCGTCGAGTGGGACCGCAGGCCCGCGCTTTAATCGACGCGCAGTTCCACCCAGGTCGGGGCATGGTCGCTTGCCTTCTCCCGGCCGCGAAATTCCTTGTCGACCTGTGCATCGATCAGGCGATCGGCAGCGGCAGGGCTAAGCAACAGATGATCGATGCGAAAACCTGCATCGCGTGGCCAGGCGTTCATCTGATAGTCCCAGAAAGTCCAGACGCCGCCCGACGGATGGCGACTGCGCAACGCGTCGGTCCATCCATCGCCCAGTAACCGGCGATAGGCGGCGCGGCTTTCCGGCTGCATCAGCGCGTCGTCCGCCATCGCCTTGACCGAATAGACGTCGTCGTCCTGCGGGATGACATTATAGTCGCCCGCAAGCACGGCGGGCACCTCCTCCGCCCAGATCTCTGCCGCGCGCTGGCGCAATCGGTGCATCCAGCGCAGCTTGTAGTCGAATTTGGGACCGGGCTGCGGATTGCCGTTGGGCAGGTAGATGCTGGCGACGCGCACGCCCTTCACATCGGCTTCGAGATAACGGCTATGCTCGTCCTCTGGCTCGCCCTCCAGCCCGCGACGGATCTCTACAGGCGTTTCACCGCGCGCGAGTATGGCGACGCCGTTGAACCCCTTCTGCCCGTGCCAGATCGCGCCATAGCCTGCCGCTTCGATATCGGAAACGGGGAAGGTCTCGTCGGACGTCTTGATTTCCTGAAGACAGGCGACATCAGGCCGTGTTTCGTCCAGCCATTCGATCAAGCGCGGCAAGCGCGCCTTGATGCCGTTGATGTTGAACGTCGCGATCCGCATGGCCTGTCCTCAATTCTCGTCCGCCCTTCCTTGAAGGAAGGATCAGCCTTCGACAAGCGGCAGCGGCTTCAGACCGAGAAGCTGGTTCCGCAGCCGCATCCTGCCGTCGCGTTGGGGTTGGTGACCTTGAACGCCGCGCCGCCCAGGTCCGATACGAAATCGACCGCCGAGCCTCGGACCAGATCGATGCTAACGTCGTCAACGACCAGCGTTACGCCATCCCGCTCGACGGCGAGGTCGGCTGCATCGATGTCTTCTGCCAGACCGAACCGATATTGGAAGCCAGAACAGCCACCCCCCTCTACCGAAAGCCGCAGGATCGCAGGCTTGCCCTGCTTTGCAGCGATAGCGGCCACGCGGGCGGCAGCGGAAGGGGTGAGGTCGATGTCAGCCATGCGCTCTAGATAGGGTCATGCAAAAGGCCCGGCAAGCGGTGCTGCCGGGCCTTTTGCAGTGTCACCAAGCTTGGAAGATCACTCGTCGGCGGCTTTTTCTTCCGCCTTGGTCGGACCACCCATGGCGATCGGCGGCTTGGTGTTCATAGCGATCAGATAGTCGGGACCAGCGACGAACGGGATCGGGTTGATCGCCTGACCATCGACGCGGACTTCATAATGAAGGTGGCTCCCGGTCGAGCGACCGGTCGAACCCATGAGGCCGATCACCTGCCCGCGATGGACATAGCTGTTGGCGGGGACGAGCAGCTTCGACATATGACCGTAGCGTGTTTCCATGCCGCTGCCATGCGTGATCTGGACAAGGTTGCCATAGCCGCTGGCCCAGCCCGCGCGGCTCACGATGCCGTCTGCGGTCGCGTGGATCGGCGTGCCGACCGGCCCCGGAATGTCGATGCCCTTGTGCATCCGCGCGCCGCCGTTGAACGGGTCGGAGCGCACGCCGAAGTTCGAGGTCAGCGACAGCTTCTCGACCGGGCGACCCGAAGGAATATAGGCGGCGGTTTTAACATTGCCGTCCATGCGCTGCATACTGGCAAAGAGGTTGGAGAAGCCGACATCGGCAGGACCGAGCTTGCTGGTGTTGATTTCCGAAGCATCGCCATAGGGATCGTCGTCATCGGTCGCATGGGCTGGCGCCGCGGCACAGAGCGTAGCGGCAACCGCCGATGCGCCGATCAGATGAGCCATCTTTACCGCAGATTGGAACAAGCGCGACGCGCGACCGTTGACCGAGAAAGAAACCGACATGCAGACCCCGACTGACGACCGAAGGCATCAGCCTGTCGGCACATGGACTTGTTTGTGTGTTTTCTGGTGCCTAAGCACCCCCGCTGTCTGCACAGTGCAAATTGCCGGTCAGCTTGCAAGCGCCGCATAATAATCGAGCGTCAAACCGGCTTGCCGGCGCGCCGAGTCGTTGAACGGAGGCTTAACGCTGCCATGAAAATGCCGTTTCACAAGGATTTGGTAATGATTGGCGGGGTCTAGCCCTATTCGGTTCGTCGCCCAGTTGAACCATGTCGTCCCCGCCGCGACATGGCGAATCTCGTCGGTCATGATGCGGGACAGCATCCGACCTGAGACATCGTCACCAACTTCCATGAACCGGGCGACTGTCGAGGGCGTGATGTCGAGCGCGCGCGCCTCCAGAACCATCGGTACGACGGCGAGACGCGCCATCGCGTCATCTGCTGTCTCCTCCGCCGACTGCCACAGGCCGTCATGCGCAGGAAGAGCACCATAATGGCTGCCGAGCGAGCGCAACCGCCGGTCGAGCAGTGCGAAGTGCATCGCTTCGTCTGCACCAACGCGCATCCAGTCGTCGACGAAGGTGCTAGGAAACTGCGCGCCGAAGCGGCCGATGAGATCGAAGGCGAGGTCGATCGCGACGAACTCGATATGCGCCAAAGCATGAAGCATCGCGATGCGCGCGCGATCCGACCCGGCCTTTTTGCGGCGGGGCATCTGGGCGGGCGGCAGCAGTTCTGGCCGCGCCGGTCGAGCCGGACGATCCGGCATGGCGACATCGAAGCAATGGTCGAGCCGTCCCAGCCGCCAGTCTCGCGCCGCGGCACGGGCGGACATCAGCTTGGCGAGCGGGTCGGCGGTCAGCAATACTTCGGCGCAGGCGGACGCGACGCTGGGCTTCGTCAAAGCGCCAGCACCGCCGCCAGCACCTCTTCAGCGTGGCCCTTGACCTTGACCTTGGGCCAGACGCGCTGGATCACGCCGTCCGCGTCGACCAGGAAGGTCGCGCGCTCGATCCCCATATATTTGCGGCCATAGAGCGACTTTTCGACCCAGGTACCGAAAGCCTCGCAGGCCGCGCCGTCCTCATCGGAGGCGAGGATGACACGCAGGCCGTATTTCTCGGCGAACTTCTTGAGCTTGGCAGGCTTGTCCTTCGAGATGCCGATCACCGGGACGCCGGCGTCCGCGAAATCGTCGGCGATCGCGGTGAAATCCTTCGCCTCGTTGGTGCAGCCGGGCGTATCCGCCTTGGGATAGAAATAGACGACGAGCGGCTTGCCGCGATAGGCATCGAGCGCGAAGTCGGTGCCCTCGGCATCCTTCAGCGTCACGGCGGGGATGGTCGCACCCTGTTCCAGCATCACGGCTCCTCCTGATAGGGCGCGGCGAGCGCGGCCCAGGCTTCGGATACGCTTTGCCGCGCCGCTGCGTAGCTTTCAAGCAGATCGTCCCAATCCTGCGCTCCGCAGGCGCGCGCGACCAGTGGACGGGTCGCTTGCGGAGGCTCGGTGGACTTGGGCGAAACCAGGCGGGAGACGATCAGGAAGCGGGTGATGAGATCATGTGCGACACTGAGTTGGACAGGCAGGCGATGTTGTGCACTCAATTCTGCCAGCGCTTTCGACAGGTCGGGATCGAACGCCATATCGTAGCGGAACTGATTGATATGGATAAGGAATTCCAGATCGACCAGGCCGCCCGGCACCAGCTTGACGTCCAGGTCGCCCGCTGGCGGCTTATGACGAGCGATGTCGCCGCGCATCTTGACAGCGGCGCGGGCAAGATCGTCGAAATCCCGTGGTTGCCGTAGCGTTTCGTCAAGGACTTGGTTGACAGCCGTCCTAGCATCCGGCGAACCGAAGACCGTTCGCGCGCGCGTGAGCGCCAGATGCTCCCACGTCCATGCCTCCTCCCGCTGATAGCGGGCAAAGCTGTCAAGGCTGACGGCAAGCAGTCCCTGCGCGCCCGAGGGTCGCAGGCGGGTATCGACTTCGTAGAGTGGACCGGACGCCGTCTGCACCGACAGGGCATTGGTCACGCGCTGCGCGAGACGGTTGAAATATTGGGTCGCACCCAGCGGCTTCGCGCCATCCGATTCCGTTTGGAAATCGCCAGTGAACAGATAGACGAGGTCAAGGTCGGAGGCATGGGTCAGCACGCCGCCGCCCAGCCGCCCTAACGCCACGATCACCAGTTCGCCGCCCGGCACCTTGCCATGCGTGGCCTCGAATTCGGCGACGGTTCCGTTGGCGAGCGCCTCGATCGCAGCTTCGGCAACGCGGCCATAGCCCCTGCCAGCCTCCAGCGGATCGCCGCCGCGAATGATCTGCGCGCCCAAGGCAAAGCGGCGATCGTTCACCCGTTGGCGGACGCGATCGAGCAGCGCCTGATAATCCTCGCCCGGCTCCAGTGCCGCAAATTGTTCGGCAAGCTCCGCGACGGGCGGCGGCGTGTCGAAAGCGGACGCGTCGATCAGCCCATCGAGCAGTTCCGGACGGCGGGCGAGCGCGTCGGCCAAGGTCGGCGCATGGCTCAATATCTCCGAAAGCAATTCGACCAAGGCGGGCCGAGCAGCGAGCAGCTTGAAGAAGTTGATCGCACTTGGCAGCCGGGCGATCATGTCGTCCAGCCGGTTAAGCGCGCGCGAGGGATCGGGCGCTTTCGCCAGAATGCGCATCAGGCCGGGCAGCAGTTCCTCCAGCGCCTCGCGAGACGGTGCGCTGCGCAGTGCCCGGATCGTGCCACCCCGCCAACGGCGGATGCGCGCAAGCGGCGTGTCGATATCGGCAAAGCCCAGATCCTTGAGCTGCGTCGATAGTTTTTCCTCGTCCTGCGAGAGCGCTGCATCGTCACGCTCGGGGCTGAGACGATCATAGTTGCGCCCGACCCATTCGACATGCGGGCGCAACAGGTCGAGCAAAGCCTCGCCGTCGGCGACTCCATGCAGCCGCGCGACATTGTCGAGCGCCTCGCGCGATTTGGGCAGTTCGTGCGTCTGGCGATCCTCGACCATCTGCAACCGGTGCTCGATCGTGCGGAATAGGATGTAAGCGTCGACAAGCTGGCTCGCGACATCCGGCTCGATCACGCCAGCCCGTGCGAGGGCGGCAAGCGCTGTGCGGGTATCACCCGATCGTAGCGAGGCGTCGCGTCCGCCATGGATGAGTTGATGCACCTGCGCGAAAAATTCGACCTCGCGGATGCCGCCGCGTCCTCGCTTCAGGTCGAACCCCGGTCCGAACGCCTGCCCCTGTGCATAATGGTCGCGAATACGGCGCGAAATATCGACGATGGCATCGATCGCTCCGAAATCGAGACTGCGCCGCCATACGAACGGGCGTATCTGGCGCAGAAAATAATCGCCAAGGCCAAGATCGCCCGCCGCCGGTCGCGCGCGGATGAATGCCGCCTGCTCCCAGCCGAGCGCGGTCGATTCATAATAGCCGATCGCCGCTTCTACCGGCAGCGCGATCGGGGTGGCTTCGGGCGAAGGACGCAGCCGCAGGTCGACGCGGAAGACATAGCCGTCGCCATCGCGCGCCGTCAGCAATTCGCTCACTCGGCGTCCGATCCGAACGGCGGCGTCGGCCACATCCTCGCGCTCACCATGAGGCAGCGTGCGCGGATCGTAGAGCAGGATCGGGTCGATATCCGAAGAATAGTTCAGCTCGCGACTGCCATGCTTGCCGAGCGCGAGCACGACGAAGCCGCGCCCTTCCGCATCAGGATAGCGTTCATGAAAAGCAGCGGCGATCGCTTCCTCCAGCGCCTGATCGGCGAAATCGGAGAGGGTGCGGGTCACTCTGGTGAGATCCCAGACCCCCGCCAGATCCGCAGCCGCCGTGACCAGCGCGATAACACCGCGCCGACGCCGAAGGGATCGCGCGATACCGTCTTCCGAAGTTCCGGCGGCATGGGCGGCGACCAAAGCCGCGTCAGGATCCCCTGCCTCAAGCTGCTCCGCAACGGAGGGAAATCGATCCATCGCGCGCGCCAGAAAAGGCGAGTGGGCGCGCAGCCGCGCAAGGCTTTCCGACCAATCGGTCATGATCATCTCTCCTGTCGGCGCGGGCTATCGCTTGGCGACATGATAAATGCCAGAAACTTTTGTCGCACTTGGCCGTTCTGTTTTACATGGAAATGCAACGCAAACTGGTCGGCCGATCGGCAACCGCGCAGGATGGCGATGGCAGGCGCATCGTCACCGTCGGCTTGCCGATGCCCTATGAGGGCGTCGGAAATGCGCTGCGATCGACATTTTCCGCCCGACGCGATGCGCTTCCCGACGACATGCTGTCGTTACTCGCTAAGCTGGATCGACACTGACACCGCAGCCTGAATGCAGCAAGTCGCGCTGACCGGCCTATCCGACCGCAGCCTTTTATTTACCCGCTTCTGCTAAAGCGCCGGGATGAGTTATCGTGCTTTTGCTCTTGGAACGGTGTTGGCTGCGCCGGTGCTGGTCATGGTGGTACAATCCTTTACTGCCGAACATCATAAGGAAGATCAGAGTGGAGACGCTTCCTTTGCGCCCGTGACGCAACCGGTCGCGGCTGTTCCCATCACGCCCGCCGCAGAAGTGCCTCCACCGGTTCAGGAAGCGCCGTCAGGACCGACTCCGGTATTCGGTCAGCCTCTCGCGGGTGCCGGACAACCGGCCACGCCGCTCGGCAACGCGCCACCGTCGGACGCTTCGCCGATCGAGGCCGACACGAGCCAGAATTTCTAGACGGCGGCGCATCTCGTGGAGCGTTGACCTTACACCTCTCCGTTGAAGGTATCGCATTTGGCCGGATCGCCCGTTTCCAGCCCTCGCCGCAACCACTGCATCCGCTGCGCGCTGGTGCCATGGGTGAAGCTGTCAGGCACCGGGCGCTGGCCCGCTTCCTTTTGCAACGTGTCGTCGCCGATCGCCTGCGCGGCGCGCATCCCTTCTTCCAGATCGCCTGGCTCCATCAGATTGGTGTCGCGCGCCGCCCAGACGCCCGCGTAGCAATCGGCCTGAAGCTCCATCTTCACCTGTAGCGCGTTGCCCTCCGCTTCGCTCGCACGGCGCTGAGCCTGACGAATACGGTCGGCCTCGCCGGTGATGGTCTGGATATGATGGCCCACTTCATGCGCGATGATGTAGCCGATCGGGAAATCACCCGGTGCGTTGAAGCGCGTCTCCATCTCGCGGAAGAAGTCCGTGTCGAGATAGATGCGCCGGTCGGACGGGCAATAGAATGGCCCCATCGCCGATTGCGCGGCACCGCAGCCCGACTGGCCGTTCTGGCTGTAGAAGACGAGCGTCGGCGGCGGATATTCCTGCCCCTGCGCCTTGAAGATGTCGGCCCAGCGGCGCTCGGTCGAACCCAGCACCTTGAGCGAAGTGCGCTGCACGTCGGTCAGCCGGCTGGTGGAGGGGCGCTGCGTTTCGACCGGTGCCTGCCCCCCGCCGCCGCCCAGCATCGACAGCGGGTTCATCCCCATCACCACCATGATGATGAGCACCACGACGATACCGCCACAGCCGAAGCGACTGCCAATGAGCGGCAACAACATGCCAAGGCCACCGCCCATGCCGCCGCCAAAGCCGCCCCGGCCGCCTTCCTGCACCTCGAAATGGCTGCTTTCCTGTTCGTCGTCGAGCCGCATTCCGCCCTCCCTGTCTCTTCCCGTTCTTATCCCGGCCAATGGTTGCCCGCTTTGAACCGTCGATCAAGCCGGTTGGTTGCGCGGCGCGAAAGATGACGCGACATTCACTTGGACTGACACATAATCAATCTATATTGCAGTGCATCATGGCTGATATCGATCCCCGACCCGTCCGGCGCTCGAAGGCGCCCATGCCCCTCCCCGGCGAAGTCGCGCTGCTGTTGCAGGGCGGCGGTGCGCTGGGTTCCTATCAGGCTGGGGTCTATGAGAGGCTCGACGAACTGGGAATCGACGTAACCTGGGTCGCAGGAATTTCGATCGGCGCGGTCAATGCCGCGATCATCGCGGGCAATCCGCCGCACATGCGCAAGCGGCGTTTGAAGAAATTCTGGTACACGGTGACGGGCGGGATGCCGAACATCGTCCTGCCCGAATTCGATCCGATCCGTGAGGCAGCGCATCTGGTAGCGGCAGGCACGGTTGCGACCTTCGGCGTGCCGGGCATGTTCCGCCCGCGCCTGTGGCCCGCGACGCTCGCGCCGGAGGGATCACCGGGCGCAATCAGTTTCTATGACAGCGCACCGCTCAAGGAAACGCTGGATGCCTGCATCGACTGGGATCTGCTGAACGACGGGCCAGTGCGGCTGTCCGTCGGCGCGGTGAATGTCGAAAGCGGCAACTTCGCCTATTGGGACACGCGCCACCCGACCAAGAAAACGCGAATCGACGCCCGGCACATCATGGCGTCCGGCGCGCTGCCTCCGGGTCTGCCGCCGATCGAAATCGACGGCTGCTGGTATTGGGATGGCGGCATCGTGTCGAACACGCCGCTCTCGCACGTTCTCGATCGGCAGAGCGAGGATATGCTAGTGTTTCAGGTCGACCTGTTCCCCGCAGCGGGCGCGATGCCGCGACAGATGACGGACGTCTATTCGCGGATGAAGGACATCCAATATTCCAGCCGCACACGGCAGGTGACGGACCAGTATCTGCGCCTGCGCCGCGAACATGCCGCGATCAAGGCATTGCTCGACAAGCTGCCGCCCGACTTGCAGGACAGCGAGGATGCGCAGCGGCTGCGCGCCATGCTGGAC
>JAAIGE0100611649.1_pt1 | contig 18749 bp, 12 predicted proteins | sample 6487951 | NCBI WGS metagenome assembly JAAIGE01 (sample SAMN13974128, study PRJNA590717) | phyllosphere metagenome | biome: tomato field; feature: multiple bacterial spot infested tomato fields; material: tomato leaves; isolation source: leaves from tomato fields | host: Solanum lycopersicum ...
AGAAGCCATCCATCCGGGCTATGGCTTCCTGTCGGAGAATGACGAGTTCGCCGAGGCCGTAACCGATGCGGGACTGATCTGGATCGGCCCGCGACCCGACAGCATCCGTGCCATGGGGCTGAAGGACGCCGCCAAGAAGCTGATGCAGCAGGCCGGCGTTCCGACAACTCCCGGATATCTGGGCGAGGATCAGAGCGTAGAACGCCTCAGCGCGGAAGCTGACGCCATCGGCTATCCTGTACTTATCAAGGCGGTGGCTGGCGGTGGCGGCAAGGGGATGCGCAAGGTCGATGCCGCCGCGGACTTCGCCGAAGCGCTTGCCTCCTGTCGCCGCGAAGCGAGTGCCAGCTTCGGCAATGATGCGGTGCTGCTGGAAAAATACATCACGAACCCGCGCCATATCGAGGTGCAGATATTCGGCGACACGCAGGGGAATATCGTCCATTTGTTCGAGCGCGACTGCTCGCTCCAGCGCCGTCACCAGAAGGTCATCGAGGAAGCTCCCGCTCCGGCAATGACGGAATTTGCCCGCGCCGCCATATGTGACGCAGCCGTCCGTGCGGCTAAGACGGTCGATTATGTCGGCGCAGGCACGATCGAATTTATCGCCGATGGATCAGCCGGTTACATCAAGCCCGATCGCGTCTGGTTCATGGAGATGAACACGCGGCTTCAGGTCGAGCATCCCGTGACGGAGGCGATCACGGGCGTCGATCTGGTCGAATGGCAATTGCGCGTCGCTTCCGGCGAGCCGCTTCCCAAACGGCAGCATGAACTGGCGATCAATGGCCACGCGATCGAAGCGCGCCTCTATGCCGAAGATCCGGCGAAAGGCTTTTTGCCGAGCACCGGGCGTCTGGAGCAATTCAGCCTCGATCCCAGCGTCCGGATCGACACGAGCGTCTATGAAGGCGCGAGCGTATCACCTTATTACGACCCGATGATCGCAAAGATGATAGCCTGGTCGGATGACCGGGACGAGGCACGCCGCGACCTTATCCTCGCGCTCGACAATAGCGTAATCTGGCCGGTGCGCACCAATGCTGCCTTCCTCATGAATCTGCTGGACCAGCCTGATTTCGTCGCGGGATCGGTCGATACCCGGCTGATCGAACGAGCGAGCGAAACGCTCATGCCGCCCGAGGTGCCTGCCGACGATTTGCTGTCACGTGCATCGGCTAGTTACGGACGACAACCGCTCGCGGGCTTTCGCCTGAATGCCGACCCGGACCGGGACGTCATGCTGACGGTCAACGGCAAGATCATGGCTGCGAAGATACCGCTTGGTTATCGGGTTGATCCAATGCCGCTCGCAGGCCCAGTCGTTGCCCCTACCGATATATTCTGGACCGAAGAAGGGCAGACATGGCGTGTGGGTCCGCTCCGTGTGACGGGGTTGGCATCCGGCGCGGCATCGGACGGCACGATCCTGTCACCCATGCCGGGGCGCATCATCTCGGTTGCGGTTGCGGAAGGAGAGGTGGTGACGAAGGGCCAGAAATTACTCACACTCGAAGCGATGAAGATGGAACATAGCCTGGTTGCGCCCTTCGATGGCATCGTGTCCAATCTCGACGCGACCGAAGGCGGACAGGTGAGCGAAGGCATGGTGCTGGCGCAGATCGCAAAAGCGGACGGCTGATGACTCGTCGCGTCGCGACGTGCCCGACACATAAAGCTAAGGATCAAGATGGTGGCAGGCAAATTCTTCGATCAATGGCGCGTCGGCGAAACGCTGATCCACGACATTCGCCGCACGGTGACCGAGACCGACAATCTCCTCTTCACCACGATGACCCACAATCCGCAGCCGCTTCATCTCGATGCGGAGGCGGCGCGGAACAGCGAGTTCGGCCAAATTCTCGTGAACGGTACCTTCACCTTCGCGTTGATGGTCGGGCTGTCGGTCGGCGATACGACGCTGGGGACGCTGATTGCTAACCTTGGCTATGACAAGCTCGTCATGCCCGCACCCGTCTTCATCGGGGACACGCTGCGGTGCGAAACGGAAGTCAGTGATATCCGGCCGAGCAAGTCCCGACCCGGCGCCGGTGTCGTCACTTTCACCCATCGACTTTTCAATCAACACGATGAAATTGTCTGCCAATGCCTGCGCATGGCTTTGCTCAAGGGCAGCGGCGCGTGAGGCTTCGCTCGCTACTCTTCGTGCCCGGTGACCGGCCGGACCGCTTTCCCAAGGCTGCCGCGAGCGGCGCTGATGCGCTGATCCTCGACCTGGAGGATAGCGTCGCGCCCGAAAAGAAAGCCGACGCGCGACAGGCGGTTGCCACATGGCTCGCAGCAGAACGCGCTGTTCCTGCCTTTGTCCGTGTGAACCCACTGGATAGCGCAATGATCGGAGATGATCTGGCAGCGATTTTGCCCGGCCGTCCCGACGCGCTTGTGCTCCCCAAAGCCGAAGGCGCGGCCAGCGTTGAAGCGCTCGTTTCTCTTATGGACGAATGCACGATCCCGATCCTGCCGATCGCCACGGAAACGCCCGCTGCGATCTTCCAGCTTGGCAGTTATGCGACGGTCGGGGATCATCTGGCGGGCCTCACCTGGGGGGCGGAAGACCTTCCGGCGGCGATCGGGGCCGTCACCTCGCGAGAGGAGGACGGACGCTACACCTCGCCTTACGAGATGGTGCGTAGTCTCACGCTGTTCGCCGCGCACGCCGCGCGCACTGCGGCCATCGAAACGGTTTTTCCGGCAATCGACGCGCCCGAGGCGCTCGCCGCCTATGTGGCCCGCGCCCGCCGTGACGGTTTTACCGGCATGATGGCGCTCCACCCTGCGCAAATTGCCGTCATCAACCAGGGCTTCTCCCCCACCGAAGCGGAGATTGCTCGGGCAAGGGCGATCGTCGATGCCTTCGCTGCCGCGCCTGAGGCGGGCGTCTTGCGCCTTGATGGCGGCATGGTCGATCGGCCCCATCTCATTCAGGCCCAGCATATTCTCAGCCTGATCGAATGAATGTGCAGCCCTCGACGCTGACATCTTGACATGAAAGCCGTGGCGAAGAAGCATGGTTTTATGACAAAATGTTTCCGGCCTGCGCCGCTTACCTTCGCCCTTCTGTCGCTTGCCTTTCTGGGCCAGACTGAGGCCTTCGCTCGGCAAGGCGGGTCGCCTCCGACCGACACGATGCTGAACGAGCAAGTCAAGTCCTATGACTGGATGCGGCCGCAGGCGGACTATGTCCGGCGCACGGTAATGATCCCGATGCGCGACGGAACGAAGCTGTTCACGGTCATCGTCTTCCGCAAGGGCACCACCGACGGGCCAATCCTGCTCAGCCGGACGCCCTATAACGCCGACAAGGCGACGAGCCGCAATCGCAGCCAGAAGATCGAGGAAATCCTGCCGGTCATGGACGCGGACTTCGTGAACGACGGCTATATCCGCGTCTATCAAGACGTGCGCGGTCTGGACAAGTCGGAGGGCGACTATGTCATGAACCGTCCGCTGCGCGGGCCACTCAACAATACCAAGGTCGATCATTCCACCGACGCCTATGACACGATCGACTGGCTCGTGAAGAACGTCAAGGAAAGCAACGGGAAGGTCGGGATCACCGGCTCCTCCTATCTTGGCTTTACGTCCCTGATGGCGCTGGTCGATCCGCACCCAGCGCTGAAAGCCTCCGTGCCGCAAAGTCCGATGGTCGACGGCTGGATGGGCGACGACTGGTTCCACAATGGCGCGTTCCGCACATTCGGCTTCGACTATGATCTGGGGCAGACGGTCAAAAGCGGCGGCGGCGCGGTTCCCAAGGGGACGGGTGATGAATATGCCGCCTATCTCGCCGCAGGATCGGCGGGGGACTATGCCCGCGCCTATGGGCTGACCGAGCTGCCGGTGGTGCGCAAGGTGTTGGAGCATCCTGCTTATGACGCCTGGTGGCAGGGTCAGGCGGTCGACAAGATATTGGGCGCGCGCAAGCTGACCGTCCCGACGATGCTGGTCGTCGGGCAATGGGATCAGGAGGACAGCTATGGCGCGCCTGCCGTTTATCAAGCGCTGGAAAAACAGGACGCAGCCAATGACATGGTGAGCCTGGTGATCGGCCCCTGGCGCCATAGCCAGGTCAATTACGAAGCGCGCGAACTGGGACCGCTCAAGTGGGAGGGCGATACCGGTCGGCAGTTCCGCATGGGATATATGAAGCCCTTCCTTGACTGCCACCTCAAGATCGGTGCGCCCAAATGCGATACGCCACCGGTGCTGACCTATGCGACCGGACAGGACAAGTGGGAGGTTTCGCAGCAATGGCCCGCGGGCACCTACACGCCGCTCTACCTGTCGGGAAAGTTCGGCCTTAGCTGGTCCAAGCCGGAAGCGGGCAGCGACAGCTATGTGTCCGACCCGTCGAAGCCCGTCCCGATGCTTCCGCGCCCCATTCATATGCAGGGTGACGAATGGCGCACCTGGCTGGTGCATGACCAGCGCTTCGTCGATGGGCGGCCCGATGTGCTGAGCTACAGCACCGGAATTCTGGACAAGCCGGTGCATATAAAGGGCGCGCCAAAGGTCGATCTGCACGCAATGACCAGCGGGCAGGACAGCGATTTCGTCGTCAAGCTGATCGATGTCTATCCTGACGAGAACAGCGCCAACCCTGCGATGGCCGGATACCAGCTGGGCATCGGGATTGAGATATTCCGTGGCCGCTATGTCCATGGCTTCGCGACACCTGCGCCGCTGGAGCCGGGCAAGAGCTACGCCTTCCAATGGTCGCTGCCCAACGTCGATCATGTGTTCCTGCCGGGCCACAAGATCATGGTGCAGGTGCAGTCAAGCCTTTTCCCGCTCTACGACCGCAATCCGCAAAGCTGGACGCCATCGATCATGGACGCGAAGCCTGCCGAATATGTGAAGGCGACGGAGACGGTCCAGCGGGGTGGCGATGCGGCGAGCGCCGTATGGCTACCGATCGCGCAGGATTGAAAGCCGGCGGCGCGGCAGGTCGTGCCGCCCCGCCCGCTTTCGTTATCCGCGCGTCGGGTCGATCAGATATTTCTCGCCTGTGCGCTTTTGTTCGTAGGCACGAAGGATTTTGGGATCGAGCGCTTCGGCAAGGCCGATCGTTCGTGTGTAACGGCTGGCAAAGGTGGTGGTCAGTTCGTCCGCCACCCGCTTGCGCATTCGTCCAACCGTTTCCGCGCCCGCTTTCTGGAGGAAGGGGAACAGAAGCCATCCGCCCGCGGCCCACTGAAAGCCGAAAGCGAGGCGGTTGAGTATGATCGGCGCGGTGTCGAGCGCGCCATAGATATAGAGCTGTTTGAAGCTGTTGGAACCATATCGGCTATATTCGCTCATCCCGCGCACGGCGGCGCGCTCCATCGCCTGGAGGATGTCGCCGCCGAGTGTTCCGCCACCGATCGCATCGAAGGCGATGGTCGCGCCGGTCTGCTCGATCGCATCGGTCAGTTGGTCGATGAAGTCGGCGTCCTTGCTGTTCACGACATGCTTCGCACCTATGTCACGCAGGATATCGGCTTGTTCCGACGAACGCACGATGTTGACCAGGGGGATGTCGTCAGCGAGGCAGATTTTCTGAAGCATCTGCCCGAGATTGGATGCTGCGGCGGTGTGGACGATGGCCTTGTGCCCCTCCTTACGCGCAGTTTCTACGAAACCGAGCGCAGTCAGCGGATTGACGAACATCGCCGCGCCGTCGGCAGCGCTGGCACCTTCGGGCAAGGGGATGACATCGCGCGCGGCAATTTTGCGATAATCGGCAAACATCGCGCCGCCTATCATGCCGACCCGCTTGCCTTCGAGGTGGCGGGCATTCGCTCCCGCCGTTACGACCGTCCCGGCGCCCTCGTTGCCGACAGGCATGGATTGACCGAGGCGACCCTGCACCGAGCCACGCCGGCTTTCCGCAATGTCGAAGGAGAGAATGGGGCGATCGGATGTGCCATCCGGCCGCAGCGATGCGACATCCGCCGGTCCGAGCAAGAGGCCGAGATCACTGGGATTAATGGGGGCGGCTTCAACCCGCACGACGATTTCGTCGTCGCCGGGATCGTCGACCGTCACATCCTCCAGCGAAAGGGTCAGCGTGCCCTCGTCATCGATCCTGCTGCGAAGTTCCCGTCCGCGAAAAGCCATGTCGCACTCCTATGTTGAGGGAGACAGATTTGTGCTCACGTCGCAATTACAAGTCGAGCGTCGTCAGGCAGCCTCCGCGCGCGACGAGCGTCGGGTGCGTGTCGCCGCGCTGCCGGACGTTCCCGAAACCAGTTTCTGCAGGTCGAGGATGGCGCGCGCCATCGACACGCCCTGCGGCCCGCCGATGAAGCGCGGCTGCCAGTCGGGCGAAAATTTTTCCTTGTAGGCACGCAGACCTTCGAAGCCATAGAAGCCCTTGCCATGGCGGTAGAGCAAAGCCCCCGCCTTGGTCCAGAAGGGCGAAAGCCGCCGTGCTTCCAGCCCCGACAATGGCGCAAGGCCAAGCGTAAACCAGTCGAAACCCTGATCCCGGCCCCATTGCATCAGGCGGATGAACAGGAAATCCATCGTGCCATAGGGCATGGCTTCATCATGGCGCATCAGGTCGACGGAGAGTTCCTTGCGGTTCTGCGTCGCCCAGATATTGGCGAAGGCGACGATCCGCCCGTGCTGCCGCACCAGCGCGCAGTCGCCGCTGCCGATATAGTCGGGATCGAAGCGGCCTACGCTGAACGCCTTTTCGCTCTGTCCCTTGGCTTCGAGCCAGCGATCGGAAATGCCCTCAAGCTCTGGCAGGATGGTTGTGACCTGCGCGGCGGGGACGATTTCGAACGTCGCGCCTTCCTTCTCCGCGCGGCGCTCGGCATGGCGCAGCGACTTGGCTGCCGGTCCTTCAAGCGAGAAGCGCCGCAGATCGACGCGGGCTTCCTCGCCATATTTGACGATCGAGAGGCCAAGGTCGATCGCGAGCGGCAGGCAATCGAGGCTAATCTGGTAGAGCAAGAGCCGCCCCTGGCTCTCGTCCGCCATCTCGCGCAAGGTCCAGAGCAGGTCAGGCCATTCGCTGCGATCCCCGACGGGATCGCCCATGACGATCCAGCTATGTCCCTGTATCTGATACATGACGAACGCCCGGCCGCTTTCGGAATTGAGAAACAGCTTGTCGCCCGTTCGGGCGAGATAGGCTTCGGTGCGTTCGGCAAGGGTGAAGGCTTGCGGAGAGGGTTCGCCGCCTGCTTCGTCGAGGACGTTTGCGGCACTGGCCGGGCGCGACAATCGCCACAGGGCTGCGGCGATGACGAGAACGCCGCTTGCCAGTGCGGCGCGCAGGAAGCGGGAGGCGTCGTCGCGCGGACTGAAATCCCACCAGAGGTCGCTCTGGTAGGCGACGTGCTTGTAGGCGAAGAAGCCGATCCAGGTCGACAGGCCGACCACGACCGCCAGCGTCGCCAGCCATGCAGGGCTCAGCGCTTCGGCGGTGAAGCGCGTGCGACGGTAAAAGGCTGCGTGCGTCCACTGGAGAATGGCTAGGATGAGCGTCAGCGCGCCCGCTTCCTCGAAATCGAAGCCCTTGATGAGCGAGAAAATGATGCCAGCGATCAGCAGCGCGCGCGTCATCCAGAAGGCGGCGTCGAGACGGCGATAGAGTCCCGACGCGAGGAGGATCAACAATGTCCCCACGATGCTGGCAGCGAAGTGGGACGCTTCGACGAACAGCAGCGGAAATACGTCGGTGACCGCATGGAGGCGCGCAGGAATGGCAGGCAATGCGCCCGATATCAGCAGGATGATCCCACCCACAGCAACGAGGATGGCGAGCATCAAGGGGGCCATGCCGGACACAGCGGCCTGCGCGCCGCCGATGATGCGGCCGACGGGCCTGCGCCATGCAGCGCCTTCGTGGACGGCGATCGCCACGACGCCGAGAAGTAGCGGGATTAGATAGTAGATGACGCGATAGGCGAGCAGCGCGGCGAGCAGACCGGGACGATCGACGTCAGGCAGCGTGGCGACGATGACCGCTTCGAAGACGCCAAGGCCGCCCGGCACATGGCTGATCAGCGCAACGATGATCGCCAGTGCGTAGCCAAGGAAAAAGGCGGGATAGAGCGACGGATCGGCATGGGGCACCAGAACGAACAGTGCCGCGCTCGCCGCAGCAAGGTCGATGCAGGCGACAAGGATTTGTGCCACGGCCTGCCCCCTGTTGGGCAATGCGACGCGCCAGCCGAAGAGTGAGATGCCCCTCCCCCGCCCGGCCGCCGCCAGCATCAAGGCTGTAGCAACGAGGATCGAGATGCCGATGACCCGCTGGACGGGTATGTCGAGCGCGAACCCGCCGAGCGCGATCGTCGTCGGATGCACCGCCATCAACGCTCCGGCGGTCACCGTGACGCCCGCCCAGAAGGACAGGCTGGCAGAAGCGATGATGCGCGCTATGTCGCCCGTCTCCAGGCCCGCTGCGGTATAGATGCGATAGCGCGCAGAGCCTCCCGTCAGCAGCGCCAGTCCCAGATTATGGCTGAGCGTATAGCTGCAAAAGGACGCCAGCGCCGCCGTTCGCCATGGTAGTGGCCTGCCGATCACGCGCAGCGCGACATGATCGTAAAAGGTCAGCGCGACATAGCTTAGTACTGTCAGCACTAGCGCGACGGTAATCTGTTCATAGGATATGAGGTGAAATGCGGCGCGGATTTCGCGCAGACGCACTTCTGCCAGCAAGGCGTGCAGGGCGGCGATGCCCAGCAGCGATACGACGAGCATCGCCAGGATCGTGAGCGGGCCGCGCTGGCTGCGTATCCAATTCTGTATCTTTGTCGCGCTGTTCATCGCGGCAGCCTGCCCCAGGTCTGTCGCGAAAGGATCAGCCGGGCGAGCAGCGGCGCATTCCGATCGAAATGATGTCCGCCCGGCACGGTGACTACCTGCGCCACATTGCCGGGGATCGACGGACAGGCGCTGTCGGTTTCAGCCTGCCCCTTGATGCACAGCATCGGCAGACCGCGCAAACGCGTGATCGCCGGGATCGTCGGATACGCGTCGTCAGCCTCCACATTGAGCCAACTGCTGAGGTGAAACTGGAAATCGGCATTGGGGCTGAGACCCATGAGCGCCATCGCCGGAACCCTTGCGCGTGTCTGCTGCGGCAGGTGTGCATAGATGTAAGGCAGCACATCCGCGCCAAAGCTGTAACCGACCAGCATGACTTTTGGACGACGCCAATGGCTCGCATAGGCACGAATGATCGCATCGAGATCGGCGGCTGCGCTTGCGGGCGTGCGGGCGCTCCAGAAATAGGAGAGGCTGTCGATGCCGACGACCGGAACGCCGGCCTTGGCAAGTTGCGCCGCGACATCCTTATCGATGCCCACCCAGCCGCCATCGCCGGAGTAGAGGACGGCCATCATGTCGCTGCGTGGCGCAGTCGGATCCGTAACGAGGGTGATGGGTAGATCATCGGGCAGCGGGACGTCACGCGAAGCTGGCCTCTGCGGCGGGCGGACGGGCATGAGAAACGGGATGGTGGCGCTTGCCAACTGCCCCGCCGTATCGAGCGCCGGATCGATCGGGATCAGCCTGCCGCCGCGCCCGGATGCCAGGAAGGGTGCCAAGGCGGTTGACCGATTGGCGGGTTCGAGTGTGACCCAGCTCGATGGGAGAGATTTCGCGGGCGCTATGCGCCATCCGTGATGTCCTCGTGTCTGCGGAGACAGCGCTAATGTTCCAGATTTGCACCAATGCGCCTTGGTGGGAAGTGCCGTGCTGAAGCCGGTGGTGACCACGCCGCGATAAGCGCCGTCCGGTCCCGCCGCCAGCGTCGCGTAGGCGAGGCTGGCGCCCATACCCCGGCCCATCAATACGGGCTTCATATAGGTCGGCAGCTTCATCCTGTGCTGGATGTCGCGGGCGAGATCGATGAGGGCATAGTTGGAATTGACGCACCCCTTCTGTTGATCGAGCGAGCGCAGAAAGGCAGGCGTCGACACGCCGGTGACAAGCGCACCTGCTGTGCTCAATCGGTCGGCAAGGATCGAGTCCGCGCCGGTCCAACCCCCGGCGTCGGACAGCAGGATGACGAGGCCGCGCGGATTGCCGTTCGGTCGGAACACCTCCACCTTGCCCAACACGGGCAGGTCATAGGCGATGTCAGCTTTTTCCAACTCCGCCGCGTGGGCAATCGACGGCCCCGGCGGTGACCACAGAGCCGACCCTCCCGCTGCCGCCAGCAGCCCGACCAATCCGATTGCGAATTGCCGCATGGACTTTATCTGCATCCCCTGTCCCCTGTCTGGCCTTCTATGATGCTGTTGCACGCATGTCATCCGGTTCGGCTGCTATGGCGGGCACGGCCGCATGAAGTTCGTTCATGAGGGAGGAAATGACACGGTCATTGTCGTGTTTGAGGAAGTGGCCGCCCGGCAAAGCTTGCACATGCGCACCCGCATCGGCGAGCGGCGGGCAGAGGCTGTCATCCTCCTCCTCTCCATAGATGCAGACGATCGGCGCATCCCTGAACGCGGACAGCGTGGCGAGCGGCTTGGCGTCTGGTTTGCCGAGATAGGCAATGCCCAGCGGGTCAGCGCGAAAATAGACCGACTGCCCCGGCACCAGCAGAGCCACCGCCGCCACATGACTGCGCAGGTCGGCGGGCAAGTCCGGCGTAACGGTCGCGACGATGTCGGCGCCATAGGACCGACCCAGCAGGATGACGCGCTGCGTCCCTGTCCGCGCCATGGTCTGGCGCAGGGCATTGGTGACGATTGCATCCGCTTCCGCCCGCGTGCGGTGCCGTTCGAAATAGTGGATGGAACTAAACCCCATTACGGGAATACCGCGCGCGACGAGGGCTTCGGCGATCTTGCTGTTCATGCCGGACCGAAAGCCCATGTCGCCGGAAAAGAAAGTGACGGCGATCGGCGCATTTTTCGGACCCCCGAAATCGCGGATCGCACCGCGTTCCAGCGTCAGGTAGGATGGCTTGGCCGCGACGACGGCACAGGTCGCGATCAGCAGGCCCGTGATCGCTGTCCAGATCCGCTTACGCATGGGGCAGCCTTTCGATGCGGGTCCACAGTTGCGAGCGGCAGATGAGACCGCCAAGGAGGCATCCCTTGATCTTCAATTGTCCGGGCGATGGCTCTTCGATCCGCGATGCAAAGCGGCGGCCCATGTCGGGGACATAGACGGTGCCGCTCCACGCATGGCGGCCCTCCTGCCGGTAGTCTTCCAGAAGCCGCGTGCCGATGATGCTGGTGATGCCGCTGTCCCGCGCGTCCTGCTGTGCGGACGCATCCGCCCATACGACCCACCCGCACAGCCGGTCGCCGCACGCGCCGGTGCGGACCGCGACGCTGGCATGGGGATTGAGCCACAATCCCTCCGGTTGATTGGGCGTGGCGGCGGACGCGACTGTCGCGGATGCTGCGATCGGCAGACACGCAATGATGAACGCCCAATACCGCATCGCCTGACCCTCCTCCCCGACTCACTGATCGGATAGTGGGCCAGGCGGCGTTACGTCATTTTGAAGGAAACATGATCTTTCCGTAATGCGGGGACGGGACGGTCAGAAGGATGCCGTCAGCGAAGCGAGCAGCGCCGCGCCCGCGATTGATCCGCTGCCGTCCTGGCCCATGCTGAAATTGGGCTGGAGCCGGGCGGCGTCGCGGCTGGATATATCAGTATCGACATAGGACAGGTTGAGCGTCAGGTTACGCCAGGTCGTATCGACGCCCAGCGACCAGTCCCAATACTGTCCTGTCGGCGACACGCTTGTGCCGTTGGGGCCGAGGCCGGGATTGCCATCCGAATGGCCGATATGTGCCTTTGCGGTGAAGGGCGTGCCTGCAATGGCCAGCGCGCCGTCTCCCCACAGATAGAGATTGTCTTCCTTTTGCCCGCGGCTGTTCGGCGCGGCAGACACGTTGGCCAACGCATATTGCTTGGGCGCATAGGCGACGCCAGCCGTGAGCGATAGCGGACCGGTCGTGCCGCTGAGCTTGGCGTAGGGTTCAGCGAAGTCGGTGTCGTCCGCGCCGCCCGGATACATATACCAGACCAGGCCCATATCGAGGGTTGCTCCCGTCCCTATCGGCATCTTGTATCCGCCGATGAGGTCGAGTTCCATATTGGCCCCGCCGAAGGTGCCCCATCCGGCGAGGTTCGAGGCCCAGGTTCCGACGTAAAATCCGCTTTCATGGGTGGCGGTGATGCCACCCTGAACCGCCATGTCGCGATCCGATTGCGATACGCCGCGGAAGCGATAGTCGGACGTCAGCCCCACCGACCCCGTGATGGTCACGGACGATGGTGCTGGCTCCTGCGCGTGAGCCATGACGGGAAAGGAAGCGATAAGCAGGGCCGGAAAGGCGAGATAGACTCTCATGATGTCCTCTTGGATAAAGCCGAACCATCTTGGTTGGCGCGACGAGGACGATCCGGTAGATCAGGTCAGCATTTCATATCGAGACGGACTGGGACTGCTCCCCATAGTATTTGCGTATGAATGTCGGAATGTGCCACTCCGGTGAGATAACAGGGTCACGGTTGGCCATCTTCCATAAAGGAGGCGAGGATCAGCGGCTGCGGGAATGTCAGCGTGAAAAGGGCACCAAGTGGATCGAGATTATTGGTCGCCGATATCGTCAGGCCCATCGCTTCGGCAAAGCCCTTGACGATCGCGAGGCCAAGACCCGTGCCATGCTTGACGCGGTCCGACCCCTCCAGCCGGGTGAAAGTGTCGAAAACGCGCTGTTCGCTGCCGGGCGGGATGCCTGGGCCTTCATCCTCGACCGAAAGCGTGATCGCGTCGGGCAGGCGGCGTCCGCGGATATGGATCGGTGTGCCGGGATCGGCATAGCGCCCTGCATTGTCGAGCAGGTTGATGAGGCAATGGTGCAGCAGGCTAGGATCGACATTGACCAGCGGGATGTCCGGCAGGATATCGACCGTCACCTCATGGCCCAACAGAGACTGGCGCGTGTCGTGGACCGCGCCCGCCACCGCGTCGAACAGGTCGGTGGGTTGCAGCTTGAGCGGTAACGCGCCCGCTTCGACCCGCGCCATGTCGAGCAGATTGGCGACGAAGCGGTTGAGCCGCTGCGCTTCGGCATCGACCGTCTCGACAAGATCGGATGGATGCTCGCGTTTCAATTCATGGACTGCGGACATGATCGTCGTCAGTGGCGTGCGCAGATCGTGGCTGACCGAGGAGAGCAGGGCCGCCCGAAGCCTGTCGCGCTCCCGCACCTGCCGCGCATCCAGCATCTCTTCCTCCAGGCTCATGCGGTCGAAGGCGATCGCGGCCTGATCCAAAAGGCTCATGAGCAACGGTATCTGGTCGGACCGCAGCGGTTCGCCCGCGTCCTCCCGTGCCAGACCCAGCACGCCCAGCACGCCGCGCTTGGTGCGCAAAGGATGGAACAGCCAATCGGAGGCGGTCAGCGTCGCCGAGCCGCGCCCCGCTGGCTGATCATTATCCATCGCCCATTGCGCAGCCGCGCGCTCGATCTGTTCGAGCCGGTCCTCGGGTGGCACGGCGGCGCGCAGTTGCGGTCCGTCACGCGAGGGCAACAGCAGGACGGTTCGGACATGGAACAGGCGCGCAATGTCTCCGCAGATCGCCTGCATGAGCTCGTCTTGACTGGCAGCGGCGGTCAGCGCGCGGGAAAAGCCTGCCAGAGCCGCATTCTGCCGTGCGCTCGATTGGGCAAGGTCCGCCTGTGCATGAACGCGCGCGGCGAACTGGCTGGTGACGATCGCGACGCCGAGCAGCACCAGGATGCTGATCACATTCTCGGGATTGTTGACGGTCAGCGTGCCGGTCGGCGGCAGAAAGAAAAAATTATAAGCGAGGCTGGATGCCAGCCCGGCAAACAGCCCCGCGCGCAGGCCGTAGGAAGCGGCGGCAAACATCACGGGGATGAGGTAGAGTAGCGAGATATTGGCGAGATCGATCGTCTCGACCAACAGCCGGCCCATCGCGGTCATCACCCCGATCATCAGCGCGGTCCACAGATAGTCGAGCGGCTTGCCCCATGCGCCGAGCGCGGGCTTCGTCGGAACGATGGAGCGCGGCGAATGCTCGCCGGGGAGCACATGCACCGCGACGTCGCCGATATCGCGCACCAGCCGATCGACCACCGATCCATGGCGCAGTTCGAACCACCACGACCGTGTCGCCTTACCCAGAACGACCTGCGTGGCGCGCGTCTCTACCACATAGGCGCGCAGTCCTTCCACCACGTTGGTCGCGGGAATCGTCGCGGTCGTGGCGCCAAGCCGGGAGGCGAGCGCCATCGTGTCGGCCAGCTGAGCGCGTTCGGCGGGATTGAAATGCTGGCTGCGCTGCGTTTCGATATGCACCGCGCTCCACGGCGCCTTGAGCGCGTCGGCCAGACGCTTGGCGGCGCGGACCAGACCCTGCGCGCTCGGCAACTCGCTGATCGCGACGAGGACGCGCTCACCCGCCGCGAAGCTGCCCGCCAGCGCATGGGCGCGGACATAGTCGAGCATCTGCGCATCGACCGCCTGCGCTGCCCGACGGAGCGCCATTTCGCGGAGCGCCGTCAGGTTCGACTTGGAAAAATAGTGGTTGAGCGCCCGGCTCGCCTCCGCCGGGATATAGACCTTGCCCTCCTTCAGCCGCTCGATCAATTCGTCGGGCGGGATGTCGATGACTTCCAGCTCGGCCATTTCGAGAATCGAGTCGGGCACCGTCTCACGCACGCGGATGCGGGTGAAGGAAGCGACGACGTCGGTCAGGCTTTCGACATGCTGAATGTTGACGGTGGAATAGACATCGATCCCGGCATCGAGCAGTTCGACCACGTCCTGATACCGCTTGGGGTGGCGACTGCCTGGCGCATTGGTGTGGGCGAGTTCGTCGACCAGCACCAGTTGCGGGTGCCGCATCAGAATGGCGTCGATGTCCATTTCGGCAAGGCTATGCCCCTGATGCACGACCTCCCGCCTGGGGATCACCTCATGCCCTGTGACCAGCGCCTCGGTTTCGCGGCGGCCATGGGTCTCGACGACGCCGACTACCACGTCCACCCCCGCCTTCAACCGCTGCTTGCCGTCGGTCAGCATTTCATAGGTTTTGCCGACCCCAGGCGCGGCGCCGAGGAAAATCTTCAAACGACCGCGGCCTTCCTGCGCCGCCTGACGCAGGAAGGCTTCCGGATCGGGACGGTTGGAGTCGGTCATTATCGCTGGTTAGCGCTTAACCCATCCAGCCGTCGATTGAGATCGAGCAGATTGACGTGCGCTTCGCCCAGAAAGCCGAGCGTCGGCTGCTGGACTGCGGCATCGACCAGCGCCTTGACGCGGGCAGGATCGATCTTGCGTATGCGCGCCACGCGATCGACCTGATAATAGGCCGCCGCCGGGCTGATGTCGGGATCGAGGCCGGAACCCGACGCCGTGACAAGATCGGCCGGCACTGGTCGATTGCCGTTTGCCGTCATGATCCGGTCGCGATCAGCCTTCACCCGATTGATCAACGCCTGCGAGGTCGGACCGTAGTTGGAGCCGGACGATGCCATGCCGTCATAGCCCTTGCCCGCAGCCGAGGGACGCGCGTTGAAGTAGCGGTCGCTGGCAAAGCCCTGGCCGATGATCGCCGACCCGACCGCCTTGCCATTCACTTTAATCAGACTGCCGTTCGCTTGCACCGGAAAAAGCGTCTGGCCGATGCCCGTCATGGCAAAGGGATAGGCGATGCCCAGAAGCAGCGCGAACAGCAATGTCGTGACGATCGCGGGGCGAAGGCTGGTGAGAATATCCTTGTTCATGTCTCTTTCCCTCAGGCGAGGCCAAGGCCGTTGACGGCCAGGTCGATGAGCTTGATGCCGACGAACGGCGCGATCAGGCCGCCCAAGCCATAGATGGCGAGGTTGCGCGCCAGCAGCGGCCCCGCGCCGATCGGACGGTAGGTGACGCCGCGCAGCGCCAACGGAACCAGCATCGGAATGATGATAGCGTTGAAGATGATCGCGGACAGGATCGCGCTTTGCGGCGTTGCGAGGCCCATGACGTTGAGCACGCCAAGGCCGGGATAGAGCACGACGAACATCGCCGGAATGATCGCGAAATATTTGGCGACGTCGTTCGCAACCGAGAAGGTGGTGAGCGCCCCCCGCGTCATGAGGAGTTGCTTACCCAGTCCGACGACCTCGATCAGCTTGGTCGGATCGCTGTCGAGATCGACCATGTTGCCCGCCTCGCGCGCCGCCTGCGTACCGGTGTTCATCGCGACGCCGACGTCCGCCTGCGCCAATGCCGGGGCGTCGTTGGTGCCATCGCCGCACATGGCGACCAGTCGCCCGCCCTGCTGCTCCTTGCGGATGAGCGCCAGCTTGTCCTCCGGCGTTGCTTGCGCAAGGAAGTCGTCCACCCCGGCTTCGGCGGCGATGGAGGCGGCGGTCAGCGGATTGTCGCCGGTGATCATGACGGTGCGGATGCCCATCTGACGCAATTCGCCGAAGCGTTCTCGGATGCCCGCCTTGACGATGTCCTTGAGGAAGATCGCGCCTAGCAGCGTGCCGTCCTTCGCGACGCCGAGCGGGGTACCGCCCGCGCGGGAAATCTCGTCGCTGATGCGGCGCAGTTCTTCCGCCGCCGGAGTCTTCGCCGCGTCCGGGCAGGCGCGCAGGATCGAATCCACCGCGCCCTTCTGAATCGTCGATCCGCCGACACTGACGCCGGAGATACGGGTCTGCGCGGTGAAGGGGATGACCTCCGCGCCTTCGGGCAGCGCGGTCGCGGTCTGGGCGAAGCTGTCGCGGGCAAGGAGAACGATCGAGCGGCCCTCGGGCGTTTCGTCGGCGAGGCTGGCGATCAGCGCCGCTTCGGCCAGAGCCGTCTGGCTCGCGCCGCCGACCGGGCGGAACTCGGTGGCTTGACGATCGCCGACGGTGATCGTGCCTGTCTTGTCGAGTAGCAGCACGTCGATGTCGCCCGCCGCTTCGACCGCGCGCCCGGACTTGGCGAGCACGTTGAAGCGGACGAGCCGGTCCATGCCTGCAATGCCGATAGCGGACAGCAGCGCTGCGATCGTCGTCGGGATCAGCGTGATGAGCAGCGCCGCCAGGATCGACACCGGGATCGATCCGCCCGCATAGCTGGCGAAGCCGGGGATGGTGCCGACCGCGATCAGGAAAATGATCGTCAGGCCGACGAGCAGCAGCGTCAGGGCGATTTCGTTCGGCGTCTTCTGCCGCTCGGCCCCTTCCACCAGCGCGATCATGCGATCAAGGAAACCCTGCCCCGGATTGACGGTGACGCGCACCCGGATTTCGTCGGAAATGACGCGGGTGCCCGCCGTCACGGCCGACCGATCACCGCCCGCTTCGCGGATCACGGGCGCGGACTCGCCGGTGATAGCCGCTTCGTTGACCGAGGCGACGCCGGAGACGACTTCGCCATCGGACGGGATCAGGTCGCCGGTCTGGACCAGTACGATATCACCCAGCTTGAGCGCGCTTGCTGGCACGTCGTCAAACTCACGTCCGTCGCCTTTCAGCCGCTTGGCAGTGAGTTCTGCCTTGGTTGCTCGAAGCGAGGCGGCTTGCGCTTTGCCTCGTCCTTCAGCCAGCGCCTCGGCAAAAGTGCCGAACAGGACGGTGAGCCAGAGCCACACGACGAGTTGCAGCTTGAAGCTGGCCGCCAGCCCGTCATTCCCGACGACTAGCAGTACGGTCAGAAGTACCGCGACGATCGCGGTGGTGAACATCACCGGGTTGCGGATCAGTTCCCTGGGGTTGAGTTTGCGAAAGGCGTCACCAATCGCCGGGACGATCAGGTCCGCGGTGAAGAGCGACTTTTGTTCGGATCGGGCCATTGCCGTTTATCCTTAGAAGAGCTGGCCGTGGATCATCGCGAGATGATCGGCGATGGGGCCAAGGGCGAGGCTGGGCAGGAAGGTGAGGCCACCCACGATCAGCACGATGCCGATCAGCAACCCAGTCCAGAGCGGGCCGGTCGTCGGGAAGCTGCCCGCCGTTTCTGGCGTGTATTTCTTCGCCGCCAGACCACCGGCGATCGCCAGCATGGGCACGATGATGAAGAAGCGGCCGATCCACATCGCGATGCCCAACATACCGTTGTAGAAGGGCGTGTTGGCGGTGAGGCCCGCAAAGGCCGACCCGTTGTTCCCGACCGCGCTGGTGAATGCGTAGAGGATTTCGGAGAAGCCGTGCGGTCCCTTGTTGAGCGGGCCAGCAAGGCCAGCAGGTAGCACGGAGGCGATTGCAGCGAAGCCAAGGATGATGAGCGGCAGCACTGCGATCGCGAGGACGGCGAGCTTCACCTCACGACTTTCGATCTTCTTGCCGACATATTCGGGCGTGCGTCCGACCATCAACCCCGCGACGAACACGGCCAGAATGGCGAACAACAGGAAGCCGTAGATGCCTGCACCGACGCCACCGATGACGACCTCTCCCAACTGGATGTTGAGCAGCGGGATCATGCCGCCCAATGCGGTGAAGCTGTCGTGCATCGCGTTGACCGCGCCGCACGACGCGGCGGTGGTGACGACGGAGAAGAGTGCGGACGCGGCGATGCCGAAGCGCACCTCCTTGCCCTCCATGTTGCCGCCCGTGACGCCGAGCTGGTGCAGGATCGGGTTGCCCGCCGCTTCCTGCGCGTAGGTGACGGTGACGCCGGCGAGGAACAGGATCACCATGGCGCCCAGGATCGCCCAGCCCTGCCGCGTGTTGCCGACCGCGCGGCCGAACGTCCACGTCAGGCCGAAACCGATGACGAAGATCGACAGCATCTGAACC
>JAAIGE0100155851.1_pt1 | contig 18748 bp, 17 predicted proteins | sample 6487951 | NCBI WGS metagenome assembly JAAIGE01 (sample SAMN13974128, study PRJNA590717) | phyllosphere metagenome | biome: tomato field; feature: multiple bacterial spot infested tomato fields; material: tomato leaves; isolation source: leaves from tomato fields | host: Solanum lycopersicum ...
AGGGGTACTGAATGCTCAACATCAAAGTAGTCACACTGGTGCTGTTGTTGGCCGGTTCCGCGGTCGTTGGCGGGGCCGGTACAGCTGTCTACATCAACAGCGCGTCGGCATCCGTTGATGCAATGGCGGTACTTAACTGCAAGCCTGAGTCTCAGCGGCCGCCTGAGACGTTCAAGCACGTTGATCCGGTCAATACTGGCCGCGACAAGGGGTACTAAGTCATGGAACGGCGCGAGCAACCCGGACTTTGCATCTGATTTATTTTGAAGCTCAGCAGTAATGAGCGAAGTTCAGCAGGGCGCGCAGGTTTGGACATTATCGAGATATATGGGCCATCCACTGATTGTTGTGCGTGATGGAGGTCGTGGCCGGTTATCACGATTGTCAGTATACGTCGGCCTTGCAATTCTCGCAGATGAGTAATTATGTCGCTAATTGTCGCAGTTCGATCCAAGTCGGTAACGACGATGTCGCAATCCACCCGTGTTTGGGGGATTACTGAAGCGGTCTGCACCTCGCAGCCCCATTTTCGCAACAGCATCGAGGTAGCTTGCAGAACGTTGTGGTTATCTTCGATCAGCAATACACGCAAACCACCGAGCAGGCGTTTGCTCCAGTCGATGTCAGGCGCTGGGGCTTCAATGTTGGCGGGCACGATGGGCAGATCACTTATGATCACGGATGTACCCCGGTCCGGGCGCGACTTGATGCTAAGCTGAAGTTTCAATAATCGGACAATACGGCTGACAATGGTCAACCCCAGGCCTACGCCCTCTATGTCTCGATCGCGATTATCGCGAACACGATAAAATTCATTGCACAAGTGCGGCAGATGTTCCGCCGATATTCCGCGTCCGAGGTCATAAACTCCAATGCTCAGCTTGCCTTCATGCTGTCGGCAGCCGATCAAAACCGGTTTGCCTGGCGCATATTTGAAGGCGTTTGAAAGCAGATTCTGCAACAGTGTGCGCAATAACGCGGCGTCACAGCGAACGTGTTGACGGCACGGTCGCAGCCGGACTGCGACGCCAGCCCTGTTGGCCGCTTCACTGTTCTGAATGACCAGATTGCTCAGTAACGCGTCGACATCGATGTTTTCCAGATGCCCCTCTATGTCGCCCTGATTGAGGGTGTACATATCCAACAGCGAGCGGAAAAGTTGCTCAACGGCGCTCAACGCCCGTTCTATGTTGTCGACCAGTCGCCGCTCATTAATGTCCAGTTGCCCGTCGCGCAGGCAGGCGGTAAACAAACTGATGGAGTGAATTGGCTGACGCAGGTCATGACTGGCCTGTGCCAGAAAGCGTGACCTAGCTTCATTCAACGCTTGAGTTTCCTCCAGTGCCATATGCATGCGCGAGAGAAGGAAATAAACGAATATCGGCATCACCAGCATTGCGAGGATCATCATCACCGTAACGGTAGGGCGCTGCTGAAGGTAGGGTGTTAATTTAATCATCAGCGCAAGCGAGGCCATGGCGAATGCGGTGGCCAGCAACAGATAGGTGCGTCCGCAGCGCATGCCGTAGCATACGGCCATACTCAACATGACCGAATAGACTGGGAGCATCGCTTCGCCCCCGATGGTAATCGTGATAATCCCGACGATGCTGTCGACCACTAGGGCAAACATGTTGCGCGGAGTTGAAGCGCCGGGCTTTTGCAGGATGAGTATGATCAAACCGGTGTTAACAACACTGAAGGCGAAGCAATAAGCCGAGATTGCCCAAAGCCGCGTAGCCGTTATATCGTCCATTGCATAGGCGATGAGCATGTAAAGCGCCGAGGTGGCAATCACCGCCATGCGCAATAGCGCCTGAATTACCTCCAGGTCTTTACATCTGGTTAGTATCGTTATCATTGACATGGCAGTGCCTTATCCAGCTAACGGCTGGAAGAAAACGGTATCTTGCGTTTTCTCGTTAATAAAACCTTCAAAGACAGTCATGTTGACTGTGGCTAAGGCAGTAGCAACAGATCTTCATACTTTTAAGCGCGTTATTTATGAGCTGCGCAGGGGAATTTACCTAGTTATGGTATTCACCATCCTCAGATATTTTCTGATTCGCATATTTATGCTTGTAATTCCCGCTCCGAGGCAGTATGAGCTCTGCTGCTCTCTAGGAGGATGCAAGTGCGAAGGCGACGGTCGTTTGTGCAAGCTTTAATCACGCAGGTACGGCAAATCGTGTTGACGTTCATCATCATTCTAAATCCATAGAAATCACACTTGAATGCATCATAGCATCGAAAATTAGAACGTTCCAATTTCTGGGCAGTGTTTTGGAGATTTTGAGAATATTTTACCTACAAAGATTTTGCGTGCGGTTCAATCCCGATTTTGATGAGCAATCTGGCAAGCCGATGTCCGCCATTCCGTCTACGCGAAACCCGTTGGCGATAGGAGCGCTAGCAGGCGCCAGAGACCCTGGATCAGGAGAGAATCGTCAAGATTGAGTCCTATGCCTTGGCCAACGAGCGCGATGACGCCAGGGTAGTAAGGCGGTTTATTCGGTTTTAGATGGTTGTCCGCTTCGTACTATCTCGGATTACGATGTTGGCGGGAAATACAACATGCGTGCTTTCGTTAACCGCTAAGCCAGCTACTCCTTTGAGCAGAAGCTCAACTGCCTTATTCGCCATGTAGTAGAGAGGTGACTCCACGCTGGTTAATGTGGGAATACTAAACTCGTCAAATTGCATGTTGTCGAAGCCAGCTACGCACACATCGGCAGGCACCTGTAGGTTCAAATCGTATAATCCTTTTAGAGCCCCTAGTGCCATTCGATCGCTCGCAAAAATCATCGCATCAGGGCGCGATCCGCATGAACAGAGCTCTTGCGCTACTTTCAGGCCACTGGCCATCGACCAGTCGCCTGCAAGATTCCACCGAGAGTCGATATCCAAATTGTATTTCCTCAGCCCGTCCTGATAACCCAAATAACGCTCGTCAATATCCTGGTTGGTATGTCCATTCCTATCGCCCGCAATAAAAGCAATCTTATAGCAGCCAACACTGTAGAGATGATCAACGAGTTGTGCAGTAGCGAGTCTATTTGACTGCGCAACATACATGAATTTTGGGTCCATCGTGCCGAACAAAACAATGGGTAAATTATGGCGACTGAGCTCTGTCAGGACAGGATTTTCGGGCTGTTCAACCACTGCGATGATACCGACGATGCTGCCTGATTGGTAAAGCTCAAGTATTTCTTCAACCGCCGGCGCTTGATGTGCTGAAGGTTTGCGTTGAAGAAGTGAGTAACCTAGTTCATCCGCCGCCAGACCCAGGGACTGCATGACGCTGTTCCAGTAGGTATCCTGAATCTGTGGAGAACGATTGTCATAGGCGGCACGCTCCCCGAAAAAAATACATGCGACTGTTTTTTGTGGAACGTTTCTTAGCGAGCGAGCGGCCACACTGGGTACGAAATTTAATTCGCGGATCACGTTTTGAACTTTCATCAAGGTTTTCGTGGCGACTTTTTCAGGGTGGTTTATCACCAGCGATACGGTCTGAAAGCTTACCCCTGCGGCGTCCGCGACATCCTTTATGGTGATCCTTTTAACTTTACTTCGCATGCTATTCTCTAGGGTGGGCGATTCCATCGCAGGCTCCAGCTGGATAACGCCAAGCCTAGCGTAATACTTGATTTTACCGGAGCATGCTTTGCGCGCAACTCCTCTCCTAGAGGTCGAACCACACACCAAAGTTGAACGCTCTCACAAGCCACGCTGGAAGGCTGAGTTCGTATGAAAACGTTAGCTACCAATCGGCAGCGTTTTCGACCTTGAGTCAGTTCTTGAGGACGTCGTTTTTTGAACTGCCCGGAAATTATCCATGAGTGCTCCCAAAAGCCAGTCTGGCGTCCGGCCTTTGGGGGCAGGAACCTGCATTACAGGCGTGTGCTTAGGGTGACGAAGGCGCTCCGTGGAGACCCCACTTTTAAGATCTGAAGATTGCCAGCTGGATCGGTAGCCGCGCTAGAGTCGGTGTTGATTGTGGAGATATAGCGGCGATCAAAAAGATTTACGAGATTGAGTGATAGCCTGGTGTCCTTCAAGTCCCCCAACTTACCGAAGTCGTACCCAACATTGGCGTTGGTGACCCAGTAGGCATCAACACTCGAGTCGTTTGTGTAGGTGTAATATCTTTTGTCCATGTAATTGGTTTGCAGACCAGCGCTCCACCGGTCTGACTGCCAGTCCAGGCTACTGGAAACCATCCATCGCGGGGCGTCGATTACGTCTTTACCTTTGACAGCGACCACATTGCCGTTGCTGCTGTAATTGTCTTCATACACGCTCCGGTTGTAAGTCATGGTGTTAGACCATCGCCATTGCGGATCGGGGGTCAGTGCCAGCGAAAGTTCTGCGCCTCTGCTGCTCACTCCGCCTACGTTGGCCACGCCGTTCTGGCAAATTAAAATCCCGGTGCAATTGGCAATAGCCAATAGTCGGTTATCGAAGCGTGTTCCATACAGTGCAGCGGACGCCGTATAAAGCGGAGTGCTGTGGCGCATGCCCAGCTCAACTGTTTTGGATTTTTCCGGCTTCAGATCCTTTAGGCCTTTAAGTGCGTCCAGCGTGGTTTGGCTAGTGAAGAGCGGGCTGGAAGTACCGCTGGGGAAGGCCGCCATGTTCTCTGCGTAGGAGGCAAAGACTTCGGTTTGCTCATCAATTTTGTAGGTGGCACCAATCTGTGGAAGGAAATTGTCACGCGCTTCTAGGGAACCGCTGGCGGAACTGCCCGAGCCTTTGACTGTTGATGTGGTAACGACGTGCTTTGCTCCGTATTCAAGCTTGAGACGGTTATCTAGCAGCGTCCAGGTGTCGCGAATGTAGAACTGACGGGTGAGGTCGTTGTAATCCTGTGCCTGGATTGTTGCTGCAAGAGGCAAGCCGCTGACGTCGACAATCCCGCTCTGCGGCGCAGTGCCTGTTGTGTCAAATAGGTAACGATCCGCTGAGTTTTTGTTGGACTGGATCCACATGCCGGCCTGTAAAATATGATCTCCAACGTAGTAAGACAACGAACTCTGAACACCCGTCCGGTCAATGCCGTAAAAGGTACTTCGAATCGAATTGCTCGGAACTGTAGTTGCGCCGCTGGTGTACACAAACGGATAGTAGGAGTTGCCAGCACCTGAGTCATGATGGTGATAAACGGTCGCGTCAAGCAGAAGCGCATCATCGAGCGTGAACGAGCCGCTGAGTATGTCGAGTTCGTCGTTACGTGCATTACTCGAGTTGTAAACAGCATCGCTTACACTGTTTACGCCGCCGCTAAAAATGCCGTTTGCGGCGTTGACTGCTCGTTGCCAATCCGGTGCGTAGTTGGTCCATTTGTATCCGAGTCGATCAATCTGGCTACGTGAAAGTGAAGGAATCGTTGACTCTTTGGACTCCGATTGACTGTGAAAGAAACTCAAGTGGTGTTCGCCGAAATCATAAGTGATCTTGGCATTCAATGCGTGCGAGCGCTGCGGGCTGTCACCTTTCCAGGCATCCGCGTCGTAGTTCTCCCCAGCAACGTAAGCGGCCAGGCCGTTGTACTGCCCGGTATCAGCACGTAAAAAAGTACGCGTGGTGTCGAAGCTGCCTAAGGTTTGCGATAAACGAAGACCGTGCGTCTGATCTGGGTTGGCACTTGAGAATCTAAGTGTTCCGCCTAAATCGCTATTCGAGGCCGTGCCTAACGCACCAGTGCCCTGAGCCACCTCAGTGCTGGCGATGTTTTCGGGAATAATTGCCCTGTTGATTGTCAATCCATTGGAGTTACCAAAGCTCATATCACCCAAGGTAACGCCATCCAATGTATAGCCTAAATGATGCATATCGAATCCACGCAGGCTAATACGTTGACTACCCAACTCTCGACCAAGAGGATCGCTGGATTGAAAGTTAACCCCAGGCAGACGCTGCAGCACTTTCATAGGATTGCTGCCCGCTGAATAGGCCTTGGTATCTTGCTCGGTGACGCGGTGAACTTGCCGTGTTTCCCCCTCGCCTATGACTGAGACAGTGCCCAGCGTGGTGGCCGCGGCGCTTGGCTCTTGCACGGGTTCTGCTTCGGCGCAAAGTACATGGCCGGAGTAAACAACAGGAAGGGTCAAGGTGATTTTCAGGCAAGCGGCGGGGAGCCGTTGCCAATTCAGCATCGGTTTGGAATTCATGTAACTCGTGTCCTTTCAGGCCGCAGGGAGCTATGAGAATGCAGGCGTGGATAGTGGGTTCAGGGCGTTTCTGTTATCACTGATAACTGGGTAATGCCGGCATTGCGGACTTCAGCTAGCACTTGTGCGACTTTCCCATATTCAGCGCTGCGGTCCGCACGCAATGTGATTGCGGTGTCAGGTTCCTGTTGATGCAGTGTCTGCAATGCTGCGGGTAGTTGGTCTATAGACAGGATATTTTTATCCAAGAACACTTGGCCTGTCGCGTCCACGCTGACGGCAACAGAATGTTGTTGTGTCGCCTCACCGGTTGCTGCAGTTTCGGGCAGGTTTAGGGCGATAGAATTGGTCAGCAGGGGAGCGGTAACGATAAACGTCACTAGCAAGACCAGCATTACGTCAACCAGAGGGGTAATGTTAATCTCACTAATTACGTCGTCAGTTTGATTGCTTGAAAATGCCATTTCACATTACCCCGCTAAGTACGCTTTTTTCTTTGCCGCGATGTATCGATGTCGGACGTTGCAATTGGAATGCATGGACCTGCGATAGGTTGAGAAACTCGACTGCAAATTTATCCAGGTCAGCAACAAGCGTTTTCACCCGCCGCATGAAGAAGTTATATGCAAGTACTGCGGGGACTGCTACCGCGATACCGACGCCGGTGGCAATCAGTGCTTCACCGATGGGGCCGGCGACAACCGCTATACTCGCTGACTTAGCTGTGCTGATAGCGCTCAGTGCATGAATGATGCCGAACACTGTGCCGAATAAACCGATAAAAGGTGCTGTGCTGCCAATGCTCGCTAACCAGCCAAGGCCATTTTCCATGGCACGTCTTTCGTCAACGATCAACTGGTGCAAATTACGCTCTAGCAAGTCTTGGCGACTCCAGGGATGGCCCAGTTCGGTTATGCCTTGTCGAGATGTCAACACCTGAGCGCCGGTTGCTCCTAACCGCGATGCGGCACTGCCGTTATGCTCCACAGTCAGCGCGGCTTCGAGGTTTTCTGCGGCTCTGAAAGCATGTATGTAGTCACGACTCTTTCGGCTTTGTTTCCACTGGTTAAGGCCTTTGAGTAAAAGCAGCGCCCAGGTAACGACGGAAAAGAACAACAGGATGCCGAGAGATAGCTGAGTGATAAGGGTTGCGTAGGCGTTATTCATAAGTAACCTCAGTTTGAGAGTTTGAAGGCGAGAGGAACATTTACCCAGCCATCCGTGGCGACTTCTCCGCGCTTGGCGGGCATGAATGTCCATTGGTTAACTGCTTTGATAGCCGCTTGGTCCAGACTGTCGAACCCACTCGACGTGAACACCTGAACCTGCTCAGGACGACCGTCAGCCCGGACATGCACTCTCAGCACTACCACGCCTTGCTGCCGCAAGCGCGCAGCGATGGGGGGATACGTCGGTGGCGGATTATTCAGGTAACCCGCGCGTCCGTATGGTCCCACCAGTGGTTGTTCAGGCGCAGGCGCAGAGGAGGGAGCCGACTGTCGAGGCGCTTCCGCGGTTGTTTTGCCTGGCTGTTCTGCGGGCAGGCTTGGTGAAGGGGTTTTGCTCGCCTTGACGATCTTTTTGGGGGCCTGCGTTGGCGTAGTTTTTGGCTTTGTTTTTGGAGGTGCAGGCGTCTCGGCTGGCTTTGGAGTTTCGGGAGGAGGGGTAACTGCCTTAGGTTCTGATTGGGCTGATGTGCTCATTGGTGGCGCAACGGGGGGCGCTACTAATTGCATTACCACAGGCAGCGGTGGTGGGGTGGTTTCGATGTCTGCGGGGCTTTGCATCAAGAGCCAACCCACTAGACCATGGGTACCCATGGCCAGAAACAAACACAAAAGAATCACACTGCCATGGTGATCAGGAGCGGGCGGCGCTGATAGTTTTATTGATGTATCAGCCGCCCTCACGACGCCAGCTACAGGCATTAGGGGTTCTTGATAGTAATCCGGACTGGGCCGTCGACATGGACTAAACGATGACATATGCATGCTCGCTATAGCTACGTTGGTATAAAAGCTCAAAGCGTTTCAGGGCGCTGGCCGATGGCGAATTTGTCATCAAAAGCCAGCATGTCGTTGAAGGTGCAGAAACGAGGACCATCCAACTCCAGAACACCTAGGGTTTTCTGCAGATAAGCTCTGCAACGTTTCTGAACTTGCTCGTAATCTCGGACTTGTTGAGCGTTCATCCACTGCACCAGATAGCCCAGCGTGATGTGAAATCCGTAGTCATCGTGTTCTGGAGAGCGAATACCCAGGCATTGGGCTAGACGATCTCGCAAATCACGAAGTTTTTGACTCTCCTGCAAGTTGGCAGGAACCAATCGCACTGTTGCGCCACTGTCCTTGTAAACGTTGAAATCATCGATTTGCATCCGGATCTGGAAGTTTTTGTCGAGGAAGAAATCCTTCAGGCGTGCAATGAAGTGTTGTGTGCATGCCTGTATTGATGCATCTCGCGGCACGTCACTGGGCCAAAACGGCGCCTTGCGTTTTTCGTCAATCACCCCTTCAAAGACAGTCATGTGGTAGCTGGACGGTGGCAACAGGCTAAGGCACTGGCTGAAGTCATAAGTCGCAATTGTATTTCTGACTACCGTAAGTGCTTCATTTATTGGGGTGCGCAGAGGTATTTGGCTAATTATGGTATTCCCGGCAAACGGGCGAGCTTTTCCATCCTTAAGGAATTTTCGATCGACATCGTACGGCTTGTCATTCGCTGCTCGAGGCAGCGTTAACTTTGTTGATGCAGAGGACGAGGCAAATGCGACACCGGCGGTCATCGCGCAGGCTTGAAGCATGAAGGCACGGCGAAGCGTGTTGACGTTCGTCATTAGATTAATTCCACTAAAACTTGGCTGCTGGAGCTTGAAAGCACTATTTGTTCGAGAATTAGAACGTTCTAATTTTGAGGTAACGTAGCGTGTTTTTGTGACGAATAAATTACACCTGCGAATATTTTGAGTGAGTCGGTCGACCCCACGCTGACTCAATGACGTTCTGGGAGAAAAGTCCTATGCGCAGAAGACAGCACTAGGAACATGTCTTGCGAGCATGGATTGAAGTGGCAAACGCCTACCCTGGCTTTGATGACTTCCAGAGCGATTTCGCCTGATGGTTACGCGGTTACGCATGCATCGACTTATGCGAGGTGCAACATTTTTTGTGTGCCGCAGCCTTCAGCAGAAAGAAGAAAGTCACAGTCTTAGCCGGGAAAGAAGGTGCATGAGTCCGACGGTACGGGAACAAGAGACAATGGCTGCCGCAGGCCACTCGCCAAATCGAAAAGCAGTGGGGTCTCTAAGATGGTGATTCGCACCCAATCACCTTGAGCAAGGTTGGTTCGACCAGGATGGCTAACCACACAGGGCTGTCCTGCCAAATCACAATACAGCAGGGTATGGCTGCCAAGGCTCTCTGAGGAATCGACACGAGCCATTAGCCCATGCTTTGTTACAGACATAGCTTGTGCGCGTGAACCGAGTACGTAGTGATTGGCTTCATCAATGGTGCCGCGTAGGTTGTATGGGAGTCGTTGGCCGTCGGTTAGATAGAGATCATTGCTTGGACCTCGGCGCACTGGCAACAGGTTCATCGACGGCGTGCCAATAAAGCTCGCTACGAAAGTACTGTTGGGATAGTCATAGATTTCGCAAGGTGCACCGACCTGTTCCACTCGACCCTGGTTGAGAACGATAACCCTGTCGGCAAGGCTCATGGCTTCTGTCTGATCGTGGGTTACATAGAGAATAGTCGCTCCAATCTCTTTGTGCAGTCGTCGGATTTCCTGCCGTAACTCATGGCGCAATGCATTATCAAGATTGCTCAGAGGTTCGTCGAACAACAAAATTGCCGGCTTGCGCACCAAAGCGCGACCGATTGCTACACGTTGGCGTTGCCCCCCGGAAAGTTGTGCTGGCTTTCGCTCCAGCAGTGTATCGATGCCGAGCGACTTAGCACATTCGAGCACACGTTGGTCGCGCTCGGATCGGTCAATACCAGCTAGCTTAAGCGCATACCCAATGTTTTCCCTAACGCTCATATGTGGGTAAAGTGCATAGTTCTGAAATACCATGGCGCACCCTCTTGCTTCAGGAGGCTTGCAAGTCACATCTTCGTCATTAATCAGTACCTGCCCTTGACTGCTTTCGTCCAAGCCCGCGATTAAACGCAGCAGTGTTGATTTTCCGCAGCCTGAAGGACCAAGAACTACGCTTAATTCGCCGGCGTTAAAAGTCAGATCAATATTGTCAAGAATCAACCGATGATTATAAGTTTTACAGAAGCGCTTTAGCGTTATGCTTGGAGCACGAGCCCAGTGCCTGTAAGGCTTCATTTTTCCACTCCAATAATTCCTTTAATAAACCAGCGCTGCATTAATGCAACTATCAAAATAGGTGGCAAAAGACTGATCACCGCTGCCGCCAGTAATAGGTTCCATTCGGGAGTCTGAGTTGTATCGGTCGGCATAAAACGGGCTACTCCTAGTACTAGCGTACGTATTTCTTCTCGATTGGTTGCAACTAGAGGCCATAGGTAATCCTTCCAGGCACCGATAAATACAATCGTCCCTAGCGCAGCAAAGTTGGTTTTTGACAGTGGCAGGAGAATGTCGACGAAGAAACGCCAAGGACCGGCGCCATCCATTCTTGCGGCTTCAGCCAGTTCGGGCGGCAGTGTTGTGTAGAACTGTCGGAACAAAAATGTACCAGTGGCGCAGGCTATCAGCGGTAAAGCCAGCCCTGAGTAGCTGTCTAGTATGTTCATGTTCGGTACTAAAAAGCTCGTGATGCCAATTGTCTGCATAAAAGTATGCAGCGGTCCCAGCAGATTGCTGGCCACGGCATAGGTCGGAATAATGCGCACCTCGAGTGGAAGCAATAGTGAGCCGAGGACTATGAAAAAAATAATAGATGTATAACGGCTTCGGAAATAGACCACCGCAAATGCGGTGAGCGCCGATAACGCAAGCTTCCCCAGTGTCACCAGCGTCGCGACCAGCAGGCTGTTCCCCATCAAGCGGATCAGGTCTATACGCTGACTCACCTGTGCCACGTTTGCAACGAACTGGTCGCCGGGCAATCCGGCGAGGCCTCGCGCTAGGAGTTGTGCATTAGTCACGCTTGAAGAACAGACCGCAAAGTATAGCGGACCTAGTGCGAATGCCAAGCCTACTAATAAACTTAAGTAGGCTAAGGAGCTTGAGAACCATTTACGTACGATCATGGCTGGAGTTTTTTAGGCTTGCGTTTGGCCATTATTCTGAACTGAATAAAACTTAATACAACGAGTCCCAGTAGCATTAACACAGACAGAGTGGAGGAGCCCGCAAGGTCGAGCCCAATGAACCCATCACTGTAAACCTTGTAAGCGATAATATTTGTCGCATCGCCTGGCCCGCCGCGTGTGAGGGTATCTACAAGTCCAAAACTGTTTGAAAGACTTTCTAGCAAGTCGATACAGAAAACCAAAACCAAGTACGGCTTTATCATGGGTAGCTGTATATCCCGCAGGCGCTGCCAAGCGTTTGCTCCGTCTAATTTCGCAGCTGCGATATAGTCGCCGGGTACCGACTTAAAGCTGGCACTTAATATGACGAAGTTAAGTGGTACGAGGCACCAACAATATGCCACGATTATTAGCACCATGCTTTGGTTTGGGTTAGCATGAGGTTCCCATAGTTCAGGTGCCATCTCGTTCAACCATGCCAGTAGACCAATCGCCGGATTGGCTAGCAAATTGAAAATAATACCCGCTACAGCGCCCGAGACGGCGTACGGCCATATTAGAAGGTTACTCCATAGCCTTTTGCCCCGCACGTCGAGCTCTAGACTTGCTGCCAGGATTAGCGCTATTACTATCGACAGGCAGACGCTTGACAGACTAAAGATCAGCGTGGACTGCAAGGAGTCAAGCACACCGGGGTCATTAAATAGTCGTCGAAAATTGTCTAGCCCTACGTAAGTTTCGCGGCCTCCGAACGGCTGTACTCTGTTAAGGGACCACCACAAGGCTTGAATCGCCGGCCAATAAAAGAAGATAGCTAACGCCATCAACTGCGGAAATGCAAACAGCAATGGCTGAAATTTCTGTGGAAAAACAGCGTTGGCGTTCATATGCGAATTCCGGTTTAAAAACGTCGATAGCTAATAGCGAGGTAATTCGCCATAGGTTTCCTCAAATAGCACCTGTAGCGTATTTCCGCGTGTCACCGTGTTCTGCAGGGCCTCATCGGTGGTCTGGCGGCCAGTAAGTGCATTTTTTATCTGTTGTTGCCAGATTAGGCGCAGACGCGTCATAAATCCGCTGCGTAGTGCCGGTGATACCTGACAGTGACCATCTATTAGCGAAGCGAGTCCTATAGAGACTGCGGTAGGCTCATACAAATTACGAAGCACATGCTTGGCAGCGTCCGATGTGACGGGGAGGTACCCTGTTTGCTGGCTAAAATATAATTGGTTTTCCGGTCTAAGCAGGAAAGCCAAAAATTCGCCCACGACTTCGTAGTCTTTACTACTGTGACCGCGCATAACCCACAGAGCTGTACCACCGGGCACGCTGGCATGTCGTCGGGTGCCCGCAAAGACTGGAATTACGGTGAACTCTATATCTTTAATCTCTGATTCCCGTATTGTTCTCCAGGCAGCTGTAGAATCCAACAGCATTGCACATTCGCCGCTCGCAAACGCTTGAGCTTGAAGGCCGGTGCGGGTTGTAGCCTGATCGTTTACCCAGCGAAATTTAGTCCAGCGTGCAAGATCGCTCATGAGCTGTGGATGGCTGCCTTTATTGAATAGGTAGCGTGCATTCAAGCCTGCGGTTCCGTTGACCTGACTTGCTACCATCGAACCTTGAGCAGCACTAGCCTGCTCAAGCCAGATCCAGGGCGAGTAATCCGTTACAAAGGGACATCTAAAGCCTTTTTCCTTCATTGACTTTAACGCTGATTCGAAGTCCTCCCAAGTTTTGGGTGGCTCATTAATCCTCGCAATCGCCAACATATTTCGGTGGCTGTACATGATGGCGGTGGATGCTGCGAATGGTTGTGCCGCGATTTGTCCATTTGAGTTGGAATAATAATGGCGTAACGCTGGGACAAATGTCCCCGCGTCGTACTGCTGATAATATGCAGCCATAAGGGTTTCTACATCCCATGTTGCTCCTCCGAGCAGCATATCTGCTGTAGCAGCGTCGTAGATTTCTGCCAGCGCGGGACTTTGGCCGGCGCGGTAAGCAGCTACAGTCTTCTGTAGTACCTGTTCGTAGCTACCCTGATGAATACAATTGATCCCTGCATCGTCTTTGCGCGGTTCGTTGAAGCGTTTGCAAAGCTCTGAAATCACACGTGCACTGTTGTCGCTGTGCCCGTACCAGAACTCGACTGCTTTTGGCGATGCTTGGCAGACGAAGATGTTTACTAGAAATGGAGCGGACAGTATTAAGGAGCGAATCATGGGTGCACGCAGCTTCGCTTTCGCTTTTATTTAATAAAAACTCGATGATATGTGTTAAATGTGACCGTTTTGCTGCGGGAGGCTCAGATCGGAAGCGGATGCCGAAACACGTCTTCAAATGCGATGAATACTGCTCAAGAACGCCGATGGATTGCTGCCCCTTACCAAAGGGATTCCGCGAGTACTCGTGGTTGGGCGACATGCAGACGCAGGTGTTCTCGCGGGCGGTGGATCCTCCATGGTGACACCCGTTGGCAGCCTGATCTTCGATGGCGCCAAAATCATGAATCTGGAACTGCCGAAGGTCTACCACCCTTCCTCGCCCCTTACCGCGATTAAGGCAGAAGCCAACTCCCCAGAGGTGGTGTTTGTAGATGGTACCGATGTGCCCAAGGCCGAGGCTGAAGCGCGCAAGGCGAATCTGGTCGTGGTCTTTGCTGAGGAATGGCGAACCGAAAGTCAGGATCGACCAAGTTTGAATCTCCCAGATGGCCAGGACCAGTTGATCGACTCGGTAGCGAGCGCCAATCCGCGGACCGTAGTCGTACTCGAGTCTGGCGGAGCCGTGGCTATGCCTGGCTCGATAAAGTGTCGGGCGTGTTAGCGGCCTTCTATCCTGGGTCGGGAGGTGGCGAGGCAATCGCCGGTGTCCTATTCGGCCGTGTTAATCCGTCGGGTCACCTGCCCGTAACCTTCCCGAAGGATGTCACGCAGCTCCCGCATCCGCAGCAGCGGGATCCAGAGACGACGACATCCAATCCCGGTACCCCGCTAAAAGGTGGCGTGTTCCACGTTGACTACAATATCGAGGGATCCGATGTCGGCTATCGATGGTTTGCTCGGCAGCAACTAAAGCCGCTGTTCCCTTTCGGTCATGGGCTCAGTTATACATCGTTCCAGTTCAGCAACCTCGAGACCCGGGTAGAAAACGGTAAGTTGGTTGCAGCCGTGACGGTCAAGAACACGGGATCTCGTGCAGGTGCAGACGTACCGCAACTGTATGTGGATCTACCCGGGAAGGATGGCTTCGCAACGCGGCTGGTAGGATTCAAGCGCGTCGAGCGTGCCCCGGGCGAAACTCAGCAGATCGATATGCAGGTCGATCCGAGACTGCTCGCTCGATTCGATGCCGACCAGCGTCACTGGGTAATTCGTGATGGCCGCTACCGCATTCGTGTCGCGGAAGATGCCCTGGCGACCGGTGTTAGCACCGAGATCTCTCTTCCCGGCAGCACTTTCACCCCCTAACGCACAGGCCGACCTCCACGGTCCTATAGGACACAGCGGCTCCGCTGCCGAAGATGCGGTACAGACGTCGCCCTCAGGGTCGGCCACACCTGTGGCGCATTTTTGCACGAGCGCTCGGCAACCTCTGCCTTAGATTCCCCTGTCGAAGAAAGAGCCACGAGGTCCGTTGCCGATACCTCCAACGGCTGAAACTGGTAACCCTCTCTTTCCCGCTCAATCATGCCAAATCCGCAGACCAGAAACGCGACGAGCCCAAGGGCTAGGCACGTGCAGCGAGGGAATCCCCTACGCAAAGCTCATGCAGGCGACAAACGCCTGTTCCGTTCGCGTCACGATTGATACTCGTTAGCCCACGGTTAATGCCCCCTTTGAAAACCGCGGATTCTCAAAACAGGTAATGCAGGTCACGCTCAGCTCGGACATCAGGAAAGCCTGGTGCCGTATGGGCGCAGTGCAGAGCGACATCTGAAACCTAAGTAAACGCCAACCCGTAGCAGCTCGCTCGTTCCGAAAAAGTCTCTCCACAACCTTTGCATATCACGACAACAATAATTCTGTGAGGCAATACGAGATGAAATTCAAAGCAATCGGCCGTTACGGCACGAAGCTTCTGGTGACCTGTGCGACTGCACTGGCTCCTCTGCTCGCTTACGCTGACACGCCAAAGCCGACTTCCATCAAGATCGGCATCACGACCTTCATCTCCGGCCCAGCATCTGTCTTCGGAATGCCTGCCAAGGCAGCCGCAGAGTTGTACCTCGAGCAGCTGAATGCCACGGGTGGCATTAGTGGTGTGAAGGTCGAACCCCTCTACATTGACGAAGGCGTAGGTGGCGATCGGCTGCTTTCCGAATACCGGCGTGTGGTGCAGGAGCAACAGGCGTCGGTAATGATCGCTTCGATCTCCAGCGGCAACTGCAACACATTGGCGCCTGTTGCTGAAGACCTGAAGGTAGTGAATCTGCTCTGGGACTGCGGCACCGAAAGAGCGCTGGAAGGCCACGCCTATCGCTATGTGTTTAGGCCACAGGCCAATGCCGTGACGGAAATGGTGTCCAGCGTCCTTTTCCTTCTTCAGACCAAGCCGGACTTCAACACCATCGCTGTCGTGAATCAGGACTATGCCTGGGGCCGCGACTCCTGGGAGATCTTCAGCAGAACCCTCAAACAGCTCAAACCTGACGTAAAAGTAGTGGCTGAACTGTTCCCGCGCTTTGGCGCCTCGGACTTTTCCGCAGAAGTCAGCCGACTGCAGGTGCTACGTCCTGATGTGGTCCTGAGCACGTCCTGGGGCGGTGATCTAGACACCTTCATCCGTCAGGCTAGCCAACGCGGCTTGCTGCACAAATCCCAGTTCATCCTGCCGCTTGGGGAAACCTCGCTTGAGCGATTGGGTAACGCCGTACCCGATGGCGTTTTGATCGGGGCACGCGGGGATCACTATTTCCTGAATCCGCAATACGCCAATGATGCCCGCCATACGCAGTTCATCAAGGCGTTCAAAGAGCGTACCGGAAGCTATCCCATCTATTCCGCCTATCACATGGTGCAAGCGCTCGAGGCAACCGTTGCAGCCTATAAAAAGGCTCTTGTTACTCAATCTGGCGCGTGGCCCAACGAAGAGCAGCTAGCCGAGGCCTTTCGCGGTCTGGAATTTCGCGGCCTTACCAGTGACGTTCGTATCCGGCCCGAAGACGGGCAAGGCTTAGAACTTCAGCTGTTCGGCGTAACTGCAACGAGCGACCAATACCGCTTTAAGGTGTTGAAGGACATCGTTCTGATTAGTCCGGAAAAGATCACGACCCCGCCGGGCCTAAAAACTAAGGAATGGCTTGCGACGCTTACCCCTGCCTTGATCGATGACATCAAGCCTTTGAGGGCGCAGCCATGAATTTGTTCGACGTGCTGGTACTTGCGCTGCTTGATGGCCTGTCCTATGCCGGCTTGCTGTTCCTGGTGGCTGTAGGATTGACCTTCATCTTCGGCGTAGTGCGGATCATGAACGTCGCCCACGGCAGTCTGTATGCCTTCGGCGGCTACAGTGCAGCATCGCTTGGGCTATGGCTCGGCCAGGGTACGCCATCGATGGGCCTATCCGTCGCACTACTATTACTTGGCGCCATCTTCGTAGGCTGCGTGTTAGGAACGCTATTGATGCTGTTGCTTAAGCAATTTCAGCATCGCGACCCAACTCTGCAGCTGCTGGTGACCTTTGGTGCCTTCATGATCTTCGAGGATCTACAGCGCCTACTCTGGGGTAGCAAACCGTACTTCGTCTCGGATGTAGTTACCCAGATGGGGACGTTTGAGCTCAAGGACGTGACCTATACCAATTACCAGCTGTTTTTTGTGCCTTGTGCTGCCCTGGTCGTATTTGTAGCGCTCAGGACGTTCCTCAATAAGACCCTAATCGGCAAACAGATCATCGCGGTCACTCATGACCGAGAGGTCGCGACCGCACTCGGCATCAACGCCAAACGGATCGGCTATCTCACCTTTCTGGTAGGAGCGGTCTTGGGCGCGCTAGGCGGCGCGTTGGCCTCACCTACCACCTCACTGGTGCCAGGCATAGGGGCGGACATGATCGTTTTTTCCTTCGCGGTCGTCGCCAGCGCAGGCCTGGGCCAGATCACCGGCGCTTTGTTCACGGCGCTGATGATAGGGCTCGCACGCTCCCTCTGTGTCTATTTCGCTCCTGAAATGGAGGTGGTAGTGCCATATCTCATTATGGTCGCCGTCTTGCTCGTACGTCCGCAGGGCCTCTTCAGCGCTGCACAAGCGAGGAAAATCTAATGCGCACCCTCATCTTTTGGGCAGCACCAATCGCGGCCATCTTGGGTTTCGCCATCGGCATGCCCTGGCTAAAGCTCCCCTTGATACTGGCCCTTTGCTATGGGATGGCCGCGCTTGGGGTCGTCGTCTTACTAAGGGCCGGGCAGATCTCCTTCGGCCATGCAATGTATGCCTGTGTTTCCGGCTACGCCGTGGCCTTTCTCGGCCAGCGATTTCCGTCTCTGGACGGTGTCCTTCTAATTATTGCTGGCACTGGAATGAGCATTTTGCTCGGGATGCTCATTGGAGCCTTTGTGGTTCGCTACCGGGAAATCTTTTTTGGCATGCTGAACTTGGCATTGTCGATGGTTCTCTTCACTGCCCTGGGTAAGCTCTACCATATTACCGGTGGCACCGACGGTCTCCGAGTGGTCAGGCCAGCCATGTTTGGCGTCCAGCTAGATCGCAGTGTTTTCGAGCTCACTTTGCTGATCATTACCTTGACCTGCGCGCTTCTAATCACCTTGAGCATCCAGCGCTACTTCCGCTCCAGCGAAGGCCAGGCGTTGGCCGCGATCAAGACAAATGAAACACGTCTGGAGTATCTGGGCGTCTCAGCCAGGAAAGTGCTTTGGAAAGGGTATGTCATTTCGGCCGGGCTTTGTGGTCTCTCTGGCGCACTCTTCGGCTTATCCCAGGGTCTGGTCACGCCTGAGATGGGCTACTGGCTGCGCTCGGGTGAGTTTGTATTCATCGCAATTCTCGGCGGTTCGGGACATCCCATTGGCGCGTTCCTTGGCGGCTTCCTGTACGAATTTCTAAAGATGTACGCGGCAGCGCTCGTCAGCGGATCCTGGCAAATGGTCGTCGGTATCATTCTGATTGTGATCATTTATTTCCTGCCTAAAGGTCTTACAGGTCTGCTCCGAAAGCGCCAGCACACAGGAGGTGAGGCATGAGCACGGCCTTGCTGGAAACGCGCAAGCTTAAACTCGCCTTCGGCGGGTTGGTGGTGGCCAACGATATTGACTTCGAGTTGCACGCAGGTGAACGACTGGCCGTGATCGGTCAGAATGGCGCGGGCAAGACCACCTTC
>JAAIGE0100476155.1_pt1 | contig 18726 bp, 21 predicted proteins | sample 6487951 | NCBI WGS metagenome assembly JAAIGE01 (sample SAMN13974128, study PRJNA590717) | phyllosphere metagenome | biome: tomato field; feature: multiple bacterial spot infested tomato fields; material: tomato leaves; isolation source: leaves from tomato fields | host: Solanum lycopersicum ...
AGTCCGTTCTGCGTGTAGCGCAGCTCCGGGTCCGCCGTGAGGTTACCAACCACAGTGATGATGGTCTCGCCTGCCATGTGTTTCTCTTTTCTCTTCAGTTCCGTATATCGGCAGGGCCGTTGTTGGCCTTGTACCTATTCTACCACACACCCCGAGGTCCGAAGCTAGTGGGTGTCCACCCGGCGGTGGGCACGTAGACAGCCTAGCACACGTTTTTTGGAACGAAGAAGCCCGGAATTCCGGGGTTTTACATGTCTTCGTTCTCAGCGAGGCGCCGGAGGTCACGCAGCATGTCGCCCGAGAAAGAACTCGCGTTGGATTCGATGAGTTCTTTCATCTCGTCACGTCCGGTGTCGGAGCTGTACGCGCGAATCATCTTGTTGCGCACCATGATGGGGATGCCGTTCTCCTTCGTGAGAACGTGCTCCAGCGTCGATACACCTTCGGCCTTGTGGCGGTTGTACGCGGCGATGCGCTCATCACTCGCGGCGTCCAGCTCGGCGTCTACACGCTTGGTGGTATCCATTCGCTCTCGTTCACGGACGATGTCCGCGAAGGTCTCACCGAGGCCGTTCGGCTTGGCGCCGCCCATGTAGTAGCCGCCGTACAGGTGCCCTCCGGCATAGACGCGAGTTTGCAGGTTCCCGATGGGACCGCTCGACTCGGTACGTCCGACGATGCTCTTCGTCTCATCGTCCAGCAGGTAGTTGTAGTGGATGTCGCCGTCTCCCTTGCCGAAGACGCTGAAGTACCCGTCTGGGGTGTCGCTGTCTTTGCCCGTCCAGACCGGTCCTGAGCCTCGGGACATGTGCGTGGCGATGGCATATTCGTCAGCGCTGCGGCTGCGGGTGACCTCCTCCGCCAGCTCGCGTGCACGTACTTCCGATGCGCCAGGCTTGCCTTCCCAGAAGCGCTGCTGCTTCATGATGGTTGCCAGGGCGTTCACTGGAAGCTGTGTCAGACCTTCGGAGCGAAGCTCCCGGGCCAGCGAGTCAACGTCGTAGTCGGGGGAGATGTCGAACCGGGCCACTTCGATGAACTCCTGAGCGGCGTCCCGCTCCGACTCACGGATGCCGAGGGAAATCTCCGCTGCGGCACCGGTCTTCTCAGCGAACTTGCCATCGGTCGCGCGGGGGTGTTGTGTCTCGTTGAAAGTCATGACCACCTGTAGGCGGCCTATCCGAGCCAGGATTCAATACGATTCGGCACGATGACACCTCGGGGCGCGCTGAGGCGACTCACGTCAAGGTTGTCCTCCCACCAGACCCCGTCTAGGTCAGTGCGTTCCTGGTTCACCCATGCGGCCACAACGATGTCTGCGTCCGCGACTTCCCCAATCCTGGCTGTAGAGTCGGGCATGTTGAGGTACTTCCATTCTGCGACAGTGCTGACTTCACCCTCGATGGCTTCAGCCTCATCTACGGCTTCGTTGTAGTCAGTGAATTGCATGCGCATCTCCTGGTCCCACTCGTCATCGAAGTACGTGACGGTGTGGATATCGGAGCGTTCCACCCAGCCGTTCTCTAGCGCGTGAGTCATCACACTTTCGAGCTGCTCGTCGCTGAGGGAGTGAAAGTCGAGCATTCTCGCAGGCTTCGAGAAGGCGTGCACTTCCCCATCCAGTCGGGCTATGCGCTGCCACGCCTCGGGGTGTTGAGAAACGCTGAGGCCTTGACCTTCGTAGGAGAGGCTCTTCTTGTCCTCGGCGCGTAGTGAACCTACGTGGCTAAGACTGGTCTTCTCCACAATTGGCATCTCTCCGAGAGACACTGTCGGAGCGCTGCCGATGTAGCTCGAAAACCTTCCGTCCGTGGAACGCGGTTGATGCGTGGAACCGAAGGTCATACCCCGCTGTAGGCGGGTTGGGCGTTCCTGTACGAGGGAGTGGACGGGCTGAACATGCACAGAACTCGGCCGAACTCTGTCATGCGGGCGGAGATATCCCCGACCTCCGTCGAGATGCGCACGAGCAGGGCGTGAACGAACGGGTGAGAGATTTCCAGAGGCATGTCGCTCCAGATGCACGGACGGCCGTCAGTGTGGCTCCAGCGCGAGTCATCATGCTTCATGGCGCGGTTGCACCACGGGCAAGGGAACTCAGCCCGCCGAATCGGCTGCCAGTTCTCGAATGTAGAGTTCCACTCCGGTGTGAGACTACTCATTTTCCGCTCCTCAGACGAGGTTCAGTGCCTTGGCTCCTGCCTTCACGACTTCGCCGTAGGCCTTGTACTCTGCCAGATGTAGGCGGATGTCCTCGATGGCGCGGTGCGTCTTCGCCTGGTGGAACTCACCGGGGATTTCCTTGCCGCCGTTGAACTGGCGGAAGTGGTTGCGGACGTATCGCACGTCCTCCTGGCTGAAGACGGAGCTGAATGCTCCCACCTTCGGCATGAGGCGCTGGGTGAAGTAGTAGTCGAAACCGGTGGACCCCGAGCCACAGAAACGCAGGCGCTTGGCGTGACCGAACTGTTCCAGGTCGCCGAGGATGAGCTGTTCCAACTCCTCGACCGTGACCTTCGGGACCGAAGGGTCGTGAAGTCGAGCGAGAAGACCCGATGCGGAGTGCATGTTGTGTACGTACTCGACGTTCGCGATGCGGGCTGCTGACACGGCCGACAGGGGCAGTGTTGCCTCGCGCTCGGCGATGACGTTCAGGTCAGCATCGGTGTAGATGATGCCAGCTTCGAGGATGCAGCCCTTCTGCACGTCGTTGCCGTCCGTCTCGTAGTCCGCCCAGATGTGGCTGACCTCCGGGATGGGGGTGCCTTCAGGCCAGAGAATCGTCAGTTGGGACATGACGACAGCCTAACACGGTTTTCTCAGGACGGGTACCGGCGACGAACGAGAATGTGCGTTACGCCCAGAGCGGTCCCGCCGAAGGTCAAGACGGCGCCGATGATGATAAGAGGCGCGAGCGCGTCCGTTCCCCATTCCATGAGGCCGATGCCGAGTAGGCCGACTCCCCACACCAGACCGAGGTTGAAACCGAAAGCGCCACCGGTCACAGGGTCTACACGGTCCGCTGCTAGAGCAGACCGATACGCGCCGATGAGGAACAGCGATATGGCGCCCATGAAGACGAGGATGACTGCGGTCATGTTTCGATGCTAGCAGGAATGCCGAGAGGCCTCGGATGTCCGAGGCCTCTCTTTACCGCACTCGCGGCAGCGTCACAGTCTCCGCCGTACGGCGTGCTGTGCGGGTGTTACCCCTTGACGGGAACGCCGAGAACGCGCTTCAGGGCGATGGTGCGCGAGTGCTTGGCGCTGCGGTCCGCGGCGGTGTGGCTGCTGAAGCGGAAACCGCGTGCCATGTTGTAGAAGCGACCGGTCTTCTCATCGACGCCAACCTGCACGGGGTTGTTCTTGCCGCCAGCTACCTGCTCGGCGCCGCCCTTCTTGACGAGGTCGTTGTAGGCCTTGCCGGGCGAGCTGGAGTTGCGGATAGCGTGGTACACGTCGCGTGGGACACGGTAGGCGTAGGCGCGAACCTCGCCGGTCTTCGCGTTGTTCATGGTGACGAACATCTCGTTACCGGCTTCGTTGTAGCCGATGCCGTCGATGAAGGACGAGGCGACAGGCTCCACCTTCGCCCCGGCCATCGCCAGACGCTCGCGGCGACGCTCGATGAGGCTGTTGACCTCACGGAGGGCGGTGCTGGGGCGACGCGATTCCAGAACTGCGGAGACAGCCTCAGAGACGCGCTCTGCCTTGTCAGCGGGGAAACCGAGAGAGGTCGTGCCCCACTGGTTCGGCCCGTTCTTGGTGACACGGACGTGACCGGCTACCTGCTGGCCGTCGATTTCGATGGACAGCGGGATGTCGAAGGAACGGTTCTTGTTGTCTGCCGAGAATCGCTTGATGGCGGATGCAGAAGGCATGCGGACGGAGACACCCGCGCCTTCGTAGAGCATACGGTGCGTGCGACGGTGACCTTCGGCGGAACGACCACCGGTCATGCCGGGGGTGTAGTCGTCAGGCATGAGCGCGAAGCTACCTGCCTTCTCAGGGGCGAACTCACCTGTGACGAAGTTCTGCTCCCACCAGTCGGCGCGCTTCTCGTCATCGCGAGCGGTCTCGCGGACATCAGCTACGGCGACCTGTGCGGTGGCCGATGCGTAGCCAGCCTTCTGGAGGAGGGCGCGGCGCTGGTTGAACTCGCGGACGAGTCGTTCGTTGCGGGTCTCCTGAGCTGCGTCACTCACGGTGGCGAGGACACTCGCGTCGGGTGCGCTGCCGAGCTTCTCGCTGAACTTGCCCAGCGTGTCGCGGCGGACGTTGGTCTCACTGAAAGTCATTTGGGTTCTCCTCGTGGATGACTGTATCAGCTAGTAGGCGGCGCGTTGCACGCGCCTCAGAGCGCAGTCTTGGAGATGATTCTGGCTGTCGGCACTCTGCCTTCTGCCAGGCGGATGTTGCGCCCCTGGTTTGCTAGACCGACCCGCCAGGCGTCTACTTCCCCGAGTGGCTCCACCTCGTAGATGAAGACGGAGGAATCATCGCCGGATGCTTGCTTCGGCCAGTACGCAGCGAGCTGGGTATCAGATGTGATACTCACCGCGTCATCGGCGGACTGCTTGAAGTTGCGCTCTTCCTGCGGTTCAAGAATCGTCCCCACTGGAAGGTCATGGGTGGAGCCGTGGTAGAGCTTGCCGCCTTCAACGCTCCCCAGGGGGAATGGACGCCCGTACACGGAAACAGTCTGCTCGCGCCAGTCACCCAGTGAGACTTCTGCGGGGCTACCTGTCTTCTCCGCGAACCGGCCGTCCTGGTGTCGTGGCTGGAGGCTCATCGTAGGAAGACTTCCGGTGACGAACCACGGCGGAAGTCGAACTGGCCGTTGCGACGGCGGTCTTGGATGCTGTCTGCCTGCTGGCGCATGGAACGCGCCTCCGCGTTCTTGGCCCGAGCTTGCGAGCGGAGCTTTTTCGCCCGGGCTTCGTTCACGTCGAGCTGTGTCACGCGCGTCCCATCGGACTTGGCGAACGGCTGGGTTACCTCCGGCGCGTCTTTCAAGCCGACCGGTCCGAACCCTGCGGAGGCGCGCGAGTCGGGACGGTACTCGTCGTACCCGGCGATGACGCCGCCACTGCCGCGAGTCCAGCGCACCTTGCCGAGTTCGCTGTTCATTGCTTCCCAGACCCACTCCGTATGGGCCTCTTCAACGCCGTGGTTGCCGTCAGCCTCCCATGTCAGCGTGCTCTTCTTCGTGTCGAACGCCGCGCTGCCGTAGGGTGAATCGAAGCGGGTGTGCGTCTTCCCGACGACTGACAGGTTCTTCTTCTGGGGCGCCCGCGGCTTTGAGTTGTAGCCGTAGTCGCCGACTCCGAGAAGCTCTTCTGCACGGCGCAGAGATTCTATCTTGGCAGCGGAGTCTTCGGGCTGGCGGTAGTTCCATGCGTTGTACCGCGGTGTGAGCGTGCTCTCCAGCTTCTCTTGGAGGTAGCGTCGGTCTCCGCGCTGCGCGGGGGTCGCCTGGTCCCAGATGGTCTTCGCGGCGTCCCACGCCTTCTGACTGATGAGATTGTGGCGTTCAACGAACTGGTGTCGTAGAGCGGTCGCCTGGTCAGACGGGAGCTGGATGGTGCCGCCTTCGGCCTGGTGAACGGACATGGGGTCTCCTCTATTCACCAGGCCTGTAGGCAGCGCTCAGTTCCAGAGGAGGTCTGGAACTTCATCCATCGACGTGAGACCACCGTTGAACAGACGGGTGGAGACGTATACACCCTTGCGGCTGTCGTTACCGGACAGCGGGTAGAACTTGTCTTCCGCTGTCGGTCCGGTGGACTTGTACGTCGCGAGGATGTGCTCGGCCACGTCACCCCAGCCACAGTTCATCAGGTGTCGCTTCATCTGGCCTTTCGGCAAGCGCTTCACAACGAGAACCGGCACGTTCATCACAACGTAGTCGGTCGTTGCAGGCGTCTCGGAAGGTACGACTGGTACACCGCTGGGCGTGTACTCCGGCTCTTCCGGCGCGTAGTCCTCTGCGAGGTCAGGCGCGGACTGGAAGAGGTCATCGTAGATGGCCGGGACATCGAACATGCTCAGGGGCGGAGCTTCGACCTCAGGCTCCTTCTCCACGACAGCCGCCTCCGCCGCGGCCTTCTTCGCGCGGGGCTTGCGCACCGGCTCAGGGACCGGCAGCGGGACGGGGAACTGCATAGCCACCGGCTTCAGCTCGCCCACCGGCTCGTCAGGAATCGGCACGGGGAATGCCTTCGTGACCATCATCTCCTTCTTCGACATGTCGGAGACGTTGCCCTCATCGTCTTCCACCTCGACGAGGTTCAGAACGACACGCCCCGAAATCGCGATGATGGAGCCAGGCATCGGAGTCTCACCGTCGTAGGCAGCCTTGATTTCGCCGAGGTTCCCATCCCAGATGACACAGTCGATGGATGCGCCAGAACCTTCGAGGGTGATGTTCGCCATGCGACCGCCAGCGTACGTGCGCTCCGACCATGCAGCGAGCAGACCGAGGGTGAGCGCGGTGTCACCGTCCTTCGCGTTCTGAAGAACACGGCCGATGGACTGGGGAGCCTGGCCGTACACGGTCGCGCCGTACACGACGCTATCCGGGGTCCGCCACGAACGGATGTACGGCTGAACCGTGGTCAGCGGGTGCTCGCCGAGCGAGGTGTACAGACGCGCGCGCTGACGAGATGCACGCTCGACCGGACCCCACTCCATGTCGAGCGGTGCCATGTCGGTGCGCACAACAGTGCGGCAGACCATGTGCTGTCCCATGCGGGAGCCGAACTCGTCGCAGGCTCCGGCTTCGACGAGCGCTTCCAAGTGGTTGACCTGGATGGACTTGCCTGCCTCGTCCTTGACTCGCTTCGCGACGGCGCGGAGGTCTTTGTAGCGGTCCTCCACCGTCTCGCCTTCACCGTTCACCCACAGGCGGTGCTTGTAGATGGCCTCACCGATGCTACCGAGTCCCTTGATTTCCGTGAGACCCAGGCGCACAGCGCTGGAGCCTTCGGGGAAGGTCATGGGGCGGCTCTTGTTCACGGACGGCGCGAGAACGTCGATGCCTTCCGAGACCAGAGAGCGGATGGTCGCGACGCGGCTCTCCTTCTTCTCGGTGGTAGCGAGGACCGCTGCGCCGAACTCGGCAGGCCAGTTGGCCTTCAGGAACGCGGTGACGTAGGCGACCTGTGCGTACGCGACGGAGTGCGACTTGTTGAACAGGTAGTCAGCGTTACCCTTCAGCAAGTCCCAGAGGCGACGGGCAGTGGCTTCCTTGAACGCGAGCTTCGGCTCGCCGGACAGGTTCTTGTCGCTCTGGGCACCTTCGACGAAGAGCACCTCGACTTCGGCCATGACCTCGTGGAGCTTCTTGCCCATGGCCTTGCGCATCTTGTTCGCGAGCTTCGCGTCGAAGCCTGCGACGACGCGCGAGAGCTGCATGATTTGCTCCTGGTACACGGTCGTACCGTAGGTGACGCCGAGAACGCCGTCGATGACTTCCTGCTCGGCCTTGTCCTGCGTGATGTAGTCGTAGGTGACTGCTTCGCGGCCGTGCTTGCGGTCGGCGTAACGAATGTCCATCTGCGCAGCCAGCGGGCCGGGACGGAACAGGGCGACGACGGCGCTCAGGTCTTCGAGATTCGAGGGCTGGATGTTCTGGTAGACCTTCGTCATACCGGCGCTCTCCGACTGGAAGATACCAGAGGTCTTGCCTTCGACGAGCAGACGGTACGCCCCGGCGACGCGAGGGTTGCTCAGGTCGTTAGGGTCGGGCACGTCATCGGGGTCGATGACCTCGCCGGTCGTCTCCTTGATGTGCTCGACGGCCAGCGAGATGATGTCGAGAGTGCGCAGCGACAGGAAGTCAAGCTTCAGCAGACCCGCCGCTTCGATGTCCTTCGAGTCCCATGCGGTAACGGCGGAGAGCTGCTCGCCCTGGACTTTCGAGGTATCCTGGCGCAGCGGGACCAGCTCATCCAGGTCGATATCTGCGACGACAACACCGCAGGCGTGGATGCCGACACCCGTGACGAGGCCTTCGAACTTCTCGGCGAGGTCGATGACCTTCTCGCCGTCTTCGCCGAGGCGCTGGAGGAGCTTGCGGAAGTCGTTGCCTTCCGCCTTCGTCTCGTCGCGCATCTTCTCCAGCGACCACGGCTGGCCGAAGGCAACGGGAACGAGCTTCGACAGCTTGTCTCCGGCGCCGCCCTTGATGCCCTGGACACGAGCGGAGGACTTGATGCTGGCACGGGACTTCGAGATGGCGAACGAACCGATGCGCGCGACGGAGCGTACGCCCCACTTGTGCATCATGTACGCGAGGACATCGTCCAGTCGGGACTTCTCGAAGTCCATGTCGATGTCAGGCCAGTCCGGTCGGCCCGGCTCTAGGAAGCGCTCGAACAGGAGGTTGTAGACGAGAGGGTCCACGTTGACGATGCGCAGGGCGTAGGAGACGAGCGAACCTGCGGCGGAGCCACGACCGGGGCCGACGAGAATCGGCTTCTTCTCCGGTCCACCCGGGTAGACCGGACGCGTGGAGCGCGCCCAGGAAATCACGTCGTGCACGATGGCGAAGTAGTCAAGGAAGCCCATCGAGTCGATGACCTTGAACTCGTAGTTGAGTCGTTCCTTCACGTCGGGGCGTGCGGTGCGCCAGTCTTCGCCGTAGCGCTCGGCCGCACCCGCGAAGATGAGGTCAATCATATACTGACGGCTGGTGCGGGTCTCGCCTTCCGGCATCTGGAAGCGGGGCATGCGCGGCGCCGGGTCGGGGATGATGTCCTCTTCGACCCGGTCTGCGACGGTCTGGGTGTTGGAGACGGCATCCTGCCACCAGGAGTCGTCTCGGAGCGCGCGCATCTGCTCTTCGGTGCGGAGGAAGAAGCCGTGCCCGGTGAAGCGGTAGCGCTTCGGGTCGTCCAGGGTGCTCTTCGACTGCATGGCGAGCCACGCCTCGTGAGCGCTGTGGTCTTCCTCTTCGAGGTAGTGAGCGTCGTTGGAGGCGAACAGCGGGAGCTTGTACTCGTTCGCGAGTTCGGCGATTTCACCGATGATGGCCTGCTCGGAGGGGATGCCGTGCTCCATCACCTCGACGTAGACGTTCTCGTGCCCGAGCGCGTCGATGAGCGTCTCGATGTTGCCCCGGGCCTGGCCGGTTGCGATTTCGAGACGCGCGTCTGCGGTCTTGCGAATGCGGTGAAGTTCCAGCATCTCCTCGGTGACGAGAAGCTCGGTCTCGGTCGGCTTCGGGAGGTGGGAGTCCGAGGAGCTGTGGCGCATCATGTCGCGCATCTCAGCGACAGACTCGTACTTCGTGTCTACCCAGACGAGGGCGTTGCCGAGGTCTTCCATGCTGATGTCCTTCTCAGCGGAGATGCGCTCTGCAATGGTGCGGAGCAGCGTGCGTGCTTCCGTGGAGCGCTGGCGTGCGTCGTAGGCGCGTCCGACCGGCTCAGCGACAACACCACCGAGGCAGCCGGTGAGGGCGATGATGCCTTCGGAGTGCTTCTTCAGGAGGTCGAAGTCGATGCGCGGCTTGTAGTAGATGCCTGTCGCGAAAGCCTCGTTCTGAATGGCGATGAGGTTCCGCCAGCCGGTCGGGTTGTACGCGAGCAGGGTCAGGTGCCAGTAGTGCTTCTTGCGGACGCCGTCCTTGGTGTCGCCAGCGTCAGGGTCTACGGGCGCGCCGTCTTCGTCGGTCGGGGATGCGAGCACGGCGCGAGCGGCAGCCTGCTGCTCTTCGCTGCTGTTGGGGTCAGCGAGGATGCCGCGGGCCTCACGCGCTTCGATTTCGATGTTGCGCTCGTCGGCGAGGTACTCCTCGGAGAACAGGTCAATGCCGCTGTGGTCGTGAGCGTCGTCACCGTGGGAGCAGGCTTCGTCGGAGGCGAGGGGTGACTCGACGGGGACTTCGATGCTGTTCTTCTCGAAACGCGAGCCGATGGCTACGTATACCTCGACGCCGGGGATGAGCTTGACGCCGGTGTCCTTCGCGAACTTGCGTGCCTTCCAGATACCACCGAGCGTTCCGTGGTCGGTGACGGCGAGTGCGGTCTGCCCGGCTTCCTTCGCCTTCTGGAAGGCAGCGTTGAGCCGCACCATCCCGTCGAGCGCCGAAAACTCGGAGTGAACGTGTCCGTGGACGAAGGCCATCTTGTTGCTTCCTCATTAGTTCCGTAACAGCGAGCGTAGTGCCCGCTCTACAAGACTATCACACCTTCCGAGGCTATACCCGCGCCGCATGGTAAACTCTGATGGTGGTCCAACGAATCCCTCCTGTGCTTACCCCTGCGCTCGCAGCGGAGTGGAACGATTCGCGCGAACCCAGCGAGGTGGCTACCAATACATACGTGTCATGGATATGCGCAGAAGGCCACAAGTGGGATGCGCCGACTGGTCGTCGTCTAAAGGGGCACGGCTGCCCTTACTGCTCTGGCAAGAAGGTTCTCCCCGGTGTGAACGACCTCGCGACGCTGCACCCCGAGTTGGCCGCGGAGTGGCATCCAGACAACGAGAAATCAGCCTCCGAAGTTGTGAGCGGGTCGAACTATATGGCGCGCTGGCGCTGCGCGAACGGTCACGAGTGGAGCGCGCGGGTCTACTCCCGTATGCAGGGCAGACAGTGCAAGGTCTGCATCGGGCGCCAGGCGGTTGCAGGCGAGAACGACTTAGCCACGCTCCGCCCCGACCTCGCTGCTGAGTGGCATCCTGAGAACTCGAAGAAGGCTTCTGAAGTAGTCCCCGGTTCAGGCTATATGGCCAAGTGGCAATGCGCTCTCGGTCACGTCTGGGAGACTAGGGTGACCGCGCGCGCTATCAACGGCAACGGATGCGCAGTCTGTTTGGGAAGCCGCGTCCTCGCGGGGTTTAATGACTTTGCGACACTTGAACCGGGTCTAGCCGCGATGTGGCATCCAGACAACGCGCGGCTAGCATCCGAAGTTGCTCGGCGCTCCGACTATAGCGCTCTCTGGCGGTGCGCCTTGGGGCATGTGTGGCGCGCCCGCGTTGCGGATATCGTAGATGGGCACGGCTGCCCGGACTGCGCATCTAAAAGCTTCGTGTCCCGCTTTGAGCAGGAAATCGCAGACTATGTGGCGTCCCTTGGCGTTGATACGGAGACGACCGTCCGCCGCTTCGCGGGCGTTACCGAGCTGGATGTCTTCGTCCCGTCGCTCAACGTCGCTATCGAGTGCCAGGGCGTCTACTGGCACTCGGAGCGGTTTAAGCATAAGGGTGCTCACGCTGAGAAACGTGTGGCTTGTGAGGCGCTGGGCATCCGCCTCATCCAGGTCTGGGAAGATGACTGGGCTGACAGGCGCCAGGTTGTCGAGCGGATGCTGGCTCACAAGCTTGGCGTATCGGCTGAGCCTCGCATCGCTGCCCGGTCAACGACTGCTCGTCTCGCAACCACCGCTGAGGCGCGCGAGTTCCTGGAAGCGGACCACATCCAGGGCTTCACGGGTGCGACTCACCACCTTGCCCTGGAGCATGACGGCCGACTCGTTGCTCTCATGTCGTTGAAGCGAACTGGCAAGCCAGGGGAACTGCGTCTAGAGCGATATGCAACCGCAGCTCACGTTCTCGGCGGTCAGTCGAAGCTCATTCGTTACGCTGAACGCACGATTCCCGGCTGGACTCATCTCGTCACGTTCGCCGACCATGAGGTCTCTGACGGTTCACTGTACGAGCGCACGGGGTGGGTGAAGGATGGCGAGCTGGCGCCGGACTACAAGTACCGCGTGGGGAGCCGCCGTGAGCACAAGTTCAACTATCGCCTGGCTCGTTTCAGGTCGGACCCTGCTCTGAAGTTCGAAGAGGGTCTTAGCGAACGACAGCTCGCTCTACTAAACGGTCTTGACCGTATCTGGGACTCGGGCAAGACACGATACCTGTACTGGTGTCAGCACTCCTAGAAAGCGAGAGCACTAGGAAAGCTGGGAAAGTCTTTTGTGGATGCGTGCAGCTTGCCTAGTAAAGCGTCTACACGAACAAAGATTCCGACCGAAGAGTCCGAGAAGTCGGGAACCCTAACATAGTTGGGATGGGAGCAAGTCGGGCCTAGACCTGCATAGAAGATGACTTCTACGGCAGCCCTGGTGGACTCGAAAAACTCTTCCTCAGTCTTCGCTGAAGAAGAGAATGGAACGACCAGGGTTTCCCGAGGGTTAAGAGACTTCCATTTTTCTACCACGTCCTCCTGCCCCCTAAACCATTTCAGAAACGCATCTCTGCGGACGTAAGCGAAGGTCTTCCCGAACTTCATGTCGCAGTAAATGCCTCTATCACAATTGACGTAGTAGCTGCATACAATGAGAGGAGCGCCTACTCGGAGTAGGTCGAATATGAGGGAAGATGCGCTTACGTCTCCTGACCATTCGTATCTAGCTATCCCTTCTGCCAGTGGTCGCGCTCGGAACGCGGGGTAGATGGCTTTGACGCTACCCATCTGGGACGTGTCGAACTTTTCGCCAACAGTTGCAGTGAGGACAGATTCAAGATTCTCCATATTCTGAGAATACACTAACAGAAGCGCCGAGCTGGGCAGCCGCCTACAGGCGCATATGGCTTTCAGGGAATCTTCAGTTGTCCGTAACACTATCGGCCGTTTTGCCGAGAAGCTGGGTTCGCGTCCGGAGATTTCGCTGGAAGAGTACGACGCCCTTCCGGAGCCAGACATCGAACCGCGCACGGCGCCGCTGCACACGAGCGAGAAGAACCGAGACCTCTTCAACCGTCGCGAGACCTTGGCCCATGAGCTTCGAGTCGCGTACTGGGATGACGGTAACGTTGCGCAGGGTCTTGACTACCTTCAGAGCTACCGTAAGCCTCTCGCGCGTTTCGACGAGGACCACCCAGAAATCGCACACCTCGGCACTCGTGTTGTAAAGCCGACGCCCGAGCTTCGCCCGACCGAGGGCCGTGACGCAGACGGCAAGAAGACATGGAGCGTCGATGGCCCGGACGGCATGACACTCGTCGCCCGCAAGCCCGGCCTCTTCGGCGGCTACACGGTCGGCTACGGCGCGGGCGCGAAGACCTGGAGCTGGAAGGGCAAGGCGCCGGAAGACGCTCTCGCCGCGGCATACAGCGGCGTGCAGACGGACGAGGTTCGGGAGAACCGCATCGAGAACCTCGGCTACAGCGCCAGCGAGATGGGCAGCTCGCTCGACACGATGGCTGACCTTCGCTACAAGATGGGCCAGATTACCGCGACGGAGCGGGACAAGAAGCCGAACCGCTGGTAACAAGTTCGTTCGAAAAAACGCATGATAGCCTGTTGCAATGACGAACGCAACAGTACAGACCAGCCAGCGCCAGGATGGGTTCAATGGCGGTATCCAGATGGGCACCGTAGCCGGAGGAGCTAGCTCTCGGAAGCTGGACTCTGTCGCGCACTCCCACATCGCCCGGAACCATGCTTCGCCCAAGTGGCGGAAAGGCCTTTCTGCCGAGGAACTTCACGCTGCATTCGGGAGCGCGTTGCCGCCGACCTCGCGCATCGGCGGATTCCGCCCTGATGGTGGAATCTTCATGGACGACGGCGAGAACCCGCTCGTTGTCGTCGAGTGCAAGTTCCAGGGCGCGGTTGGCAACGCTATTGAGCGTTGGTACAAGAACTTCGCTGTCTCGAACCGGCTCGGGGTGAAGCGGTATGTCACTTTCTGCCTCGGCGATGGGTTCTTTGACGGCAACACTTCGGAGCGCATTCTTGCGACCGCGGTCGCTATCTATGAGCCTGAAAAGGAAGACATTTGGGCATCCGATGAGGGAGTCCTCGGCTTCTACCGCTGGCGGACCGTGGAAGAAGCTCAGGCGGAGATTCCCGCTCTCATCGACCATAACCTGAAGCTGGCGGGCTGGTCCGCTTGAAGCCCTTCTACATGTGGGCCGGTGGCAAAAGTCGCTTGCTCACTCGATACGCTGGTGTGTGGCCGAATGGTCATTTCCAGCGCTACGTTGAGCCGTTCTTCGGAGGCGGCGCCGTCTTCGCATGGCTCCAACAGAGCCAGCCTACACCCACGCACCTGAACGACATCAACGCAGAACTCATGGGCGTCCTCATCGCCGTTCGTGATGACGCAGACGGCTTCCTCCGGCGCGTGGAGACCCTGGTCGCTCCGTACCTGGAGCTGGAGGGCAAGGAAGCGCGTAAGGCTTTCTACTACGCGCTCCGGGAGTCGTACTGGCGCGACCCTGACAGCGCGACGCTGTTCACGCTGATGCGCCTCGGTTTCAACGGTATCTGGCAGACATGCTCGGACTCGAACGGCTTGTTCGGCACCCCCGCGGGTCTGCTGAACCACACGAAGATGGAACAGGTTTTCAAGGAACCGCTCATCCGCCAGTGGTCTGCCGCTCTACAGGACGCGCTCATCAGCTCTGGCGACTATCGCCAGATGGACTTCGAGCGCGAAGGGTCTCTCATCTACCTAGACCCACCGTACCGAGGCTCGTTCACCACCTATGGTACGAGCTTCGATGACGCTGCCCAGCGTGAACTGGTGGCGACAGCCATTGGCTTCGCGGATGCGGGCGCGAAGGTGCTGCTCGCGAACCGGGTCGTGGAGGGCGACCAGTTCTTCGAACGCCTGCTCGGCGAGCGCGCAGCGTTCCACTACTTCGATGTGACGTACACGGCGGGGCGCCGTAAGGCAACGGCCGATGGCTTCGAGGCGAAGCCCGCTCGCGAGTTCTTGGCGGTCCTCTCCTAGCTGAGGAAGCTGAGTAGCGAGGCCCAGGGCTTGCCGGTGCTGAGTTCCATCGTGACGATGAACGCGACGGCAGACATTGCGAGGAGCAGGATGGCGTTGGTGAACGCGGGCCGGAACTGACGTGCGCACGCTGCGGCTCCCGCGGCAACGGTCAGGGTCATGCACAGCGAGGTGTAGATGACGCTGATGAGCGCTACGAAGCCGTAGCCGGTAACGCCCTTGGGCGGGTCGGACCAGATGTGGATGTAGTTCAGCACCGGGTTCCAGACGTAGCTCCATAGCGCTGTCGCCGTGAGCATAACGAGGGCGTACCACACGACGTTGAGTGGCTTCACCGAAGGCTGGTAGCCGTCCAACAGTCCTTCCTCGCGGGGCGGGGCTGCCACAACGGCTACAGGAGTGGAGCGTCGGCTTTCACTGAAGAACGAGTCAAGGCGTTCGATGTCATCCATGCGGCAAGCGTAGCACAGAAAACGAGCCGCCCGCCCCAAGGATGAACACTGGGCGGGCGGCTCGGCCTCGACGGTGAGGCGGCTTACACGAGTCCGTGACGCTGGAGGGCTGCCAGGTTGCCGAGGTTCACGACGAGGGTCTTCTCGTCCTCGAATCGCGAGTTCAGCAGGCGGTCAGCGCCGTCGAGAGCATCAGTGGTCAGGATGACGGCGTAGATGTTCCGGAACCCAGCCTTCTCCAGGTAGCGACGGTGCTCGGCGATACGGCCATCGGCGTAGCGAATGCGGTCACGGTGGACGCGGGCGCCGGTCTCAGCGTGGTTGACGATGATGGTGTCGTTGCCCCGCTGCCATCCGAGGTCGAAGTTGCCTTCACGCGTCTTGCCGGAGCGGGTGTCGTAGCCCTGAAGCTCGATGAAGGCGCGCAGCTCGTTGATGCTGTACGCGCCACGGTTCTCGAACGGGATGCCGAGTTCGGGGCGGTCCTTCTCCTTCGGCTCCTTCTCGCCCTTGCGGACGGAGGTCGAGAGGTTCTTGTGCCCCTTGGACGGACGACCGAGCGCCTTGTCCCAGGCGTACGCGGTGGAGACGCGACGACGGGCGGTCTGCTCGCTCATGCCCTCCTGGACGAGGAGTTCGAACAGCCCCTTGCCCTTCGCGTAGGCGTAGGCCTGGATGAGCGGGGTGGCGGTGGCGAGCGCTCGGAGGAAAGCTGCGCGGCCTTCGCTGTCGAGGTCGATGTAGCGCTTGCCCGACTCGGTCAGCTCGAAGGACATGGAACGCCCATCGCGCTCACGGGTGACGAGGCCGAGGTAGCCCGCGGCGTCCAGGTAGTACAGGCCGTCACGAGCGGAGTTCTCGGCGGACTTACCGTCGTTCTGCGGGAAGGCGGCGCCGATTTCGGCCGCGGTCTTCAGGCCCGAAGCGACGAACAGGGCGACCTCGCCGATGCGAGAGAGGTTGTTCGCCTGGGGGACGGGGAATCCATGAGCGCTGCTGAGTGTGGTGGTCATGGGACCATCCTACCGCATCTTTCGCGCTATGTCTAGGTCGCCGCGGGGGTTGCGGGAAGGATGGTCGCAATGCCTGCATAGTCCGCGACGAACACCAATCCCCAGATAGCAAGAGGACCAAGCAGACCGATGAGGAAGACAGTGACGGGTCGCTGGATGCGCTGGTACCCACTCATGACGAGGGGCACGACGAGCACGAGGAGAAGAACAACGAGAGGGAGCCAGGCTGCGAACTCCCCGGCCATCGCCTGCGGAATCGCTACAGGGAGAGTGGCGACAGAGAACAGAGCGGCCAGTCCTCCGATGATGATGTACGCCAGCCATCCCCCGGCGTAGAGCAGGCGGACGCGAACTACCGCGGAGTTGAGCTTTCGGCTGCGCTTCTCTTCGGTGGCCGTGGTGAGAGCGCGCTCACGGTTGTACTCTTCGCGCCGTCGCTCATCTTCTTCGTAGTCGTGGACACGGCGTTCGATACCTGCGACGTACGCCTGGTATCGCTGCCAGTCAACGGTGCGCAGAGTCGTGAACTCTCCGTCACCGCCGGTTTCCACGCTGTTGCTCACGGCATCAGGATAGCACAGGGCCGTGAGCAACAGCGGGTCAGACGAGGGCGGCTCGTACGAACTCTGCGGGGACTCCTTCGAGCATGTAGGCGCGCACGGCGGCGAACTCGACATCGGGGAGCCTCTGCTGCGAGATGTTCGTGACGTACTCGACGGGGACACCGTACAGGAAGCTGAGCGCCTTGTCCAGCTCGCGCCGTCGCATGCCTGCCTGCATCAGTTCGTCAATGTTCTCTGAATCCCAGGTGCGTGCGTACGCACCGAGAACGCCCTGTGCCCACGAACTCCAGATGGTCGTCTGGGGGATGGAGCGCCCGCCAGCCCATGCAACCTGTTCGTTGAAGTTATCGGGCAGGTTCCCCTTCTTGTGGAACGTGTTGATGAACTGGATGAGGCTCGAAGTCCCCGCCTCGCCCGAGTGGAACGTCCGCGTGATGTACGCGCGCGTGGTCGGGGTGAAGTCCTCGGTCCGCAGGCCCGCGAGGTACCACGGGTCTGCGAGCTTCGTCTCCGGGGCGAACGGGTCGAGCTGGTACGCCTGCTCGAAGACAGACCCGAAACGGTGGTATCCACGTATCCAGAGGATGCTCTGTGCGTCTATACGGTCGCGCCAGGCGTTGTCGTCCACCCATGCGACGACACCGGGGTGACGAACGCCGTCGATGGACGCGAGGTCCGGGTACGACGGACGGAGCTGGAAGAGCTGGTATTCCAAGGCGCCACGCTTCATGAGTCCATCGTACGGCGGCGCGCCCAGGATGTCAACTCAGCGGTACGAGACCCGGACCGTAGAGAGCCGCGAGTCATGTGGCTAGCGTGACAACGAAGTACAGAGCGGTGAATCCGATTGCCAGGCCTCGGCGGTACCCGGCGATGAGGATGAAGACAGAACTGACGATGCCGATGGCCACGAATGACAGGACGAATGCCATCGTCGGTATGAGCGCGGGCGAGAGGCTGGCAAGGAACGAGATGCCGAACGCGATGCGGACGGTGCGCCACCATATCCACAGCGAGCCGCCGAGGACTGCCCCGAAGATGATGAGTCGGACTCTCTTCGAGTCGAGGCGCTTCGACACCTCGCGAGGCAGAGAAGACCCATCGGTCTTCGGGTAGACTTCCTCTTCCATGAACTCAGGGTAGCAGGCGGTGATGTCAGGCCTGCGCGGCCGTCAGGAGCCTACCGCGGTTGAGGCGAACACAAGAACGATGAGCGCCGTATACAGGAGCAGGAGGACGAGAAGGATGGCGGGGACTGCCACGTTCGCAAGCAGCAACCAGATGGACCACCGAGGCCGCAGCTTCGTCTTGAATGCGCGGATGACGCAGAACACGGAGAAGCCCAGGGTGATGAGGCCGTAGGCCAGCATCCCCCAGCGCTGCCATCCGGGGTTCGGGTCAAGGAACGAGAGGCCGAAAGAGAGCAGGCCGAAGAGCATGACCATGAGCGAGATGGCTGACGCGGTCACGAACAGGGCGATGCGGCCACTGCTGGGTTGGCGAGGAGCCGCTGGGCCGTAAGGCGAGTAGCCTACGTGCGGCGGAACCATCTGGCCAGCCCCGGGGTACTGCCACGTTTCAGGGTGCGGCTGTACGTTGTTGGGCTGTGGGCGAGGCGCCTCGGGCACCGGGTAGGGCATGTTCGACATGCTGCTCCTCTCAGTCGTCTCCCAGTTTACAGAAGCGCTACGCCCATGATGAGCCAAGCGCATCCGGCAACGATGCTGGCCGTAAGAGCTGAGCCTGCCGCAGCAAGGTCACGCCGACCCGTATCCCGACCGAGGAACATGAAGTAGAGCGCGCCGAGGAACCCACCGATGATGAGTTGCACGGAGAGAATCGCCCATACGAGGCCGTATCCTGTGCTCATGGCCTGGAGTACCGACACGGTGGCGAACTGAGCGCCTTTCCAGCCGAGCACGGCCGCGACGAGATAGAAGACGATGGCCGTGTACACGCGTCCAGCGGTCATTCGAGTCGGTGTCATAGCGGTAGTCTACACGACT
>JAAIGE0100308618.1_pt1 | contig 18710 bp, 21 predicted proteins | sample 6487951 | NCBI WGS metagenome assembly JAAIGE01 (sample SAMN13974128, study PRJNA590717) | phyllosphere metagenome | biome: tomato field; feature: multiple bacterial spot infested tomato fields; material: tomato leaves; isolation source: leaves from tomato fields | host: Solanum lycopersicum ...
CAGGTGTTCCACATGGCGCAGGGCCGACTCCACCAGCGCGGCGGGCGTGGGCTCGCCGTATTTCTTTTGCAGGTCTTTTTCCAGAGAACCGGCGTTGACGCCGATACGAATCGGGATGCCACGATCACGGGCGGCATCGACCACGGCGCGTACACGATCCTCACGACCGATGTTGCCGGGGTTGATACGCAAGCAGTCGACGCCCAGCTCGGCGACGCGCAAGGCAATGCGGTAGTCGAAGTGGATGTCGGCGACCAGCGGGACCTTGACCAGTTGCTTGATGCGACCGAACGCTTCGGCCGCATCCATGTCGGGAACCGAAACCCGCACGATATCGACACCTGCCGCCTCGAGACGGTTGATCTGGGCAACGGTGGCCGCAACATCGTTGGTGTCGCTGTTGGTCATGCTCTGGACCGCGATCGGCGCATCACCGCCGACCGGAACGGAGCCGACCCATATCTTGCGGGATTCGCGACGCTTGATTGGAGATTCGCCGTGCATGACTTATTGCCCTAGTTTCAGGCGAGCAGTTTCGCCGCTGGTAAAGGGAGCTACGTCTACAGGCTCACCGTTATAACTGACTTGCGCACCACGGGCGTAACCAAGACGCAGAGTCAGAGGCGGCTTGCCAGTGACGTCCAGACTATCACCCTTGCGCTTGAGACCACTCATCAAGACCTTGCCATTGCCATCGGTGACCTGAGTCCAGCAATCGGCAGTGAATTGCAGCTTGATCTGGCCCGAGCCTGCAGGGATCGGTGCAGATTCGACGGGCTCGGCCGGAGTTGAAGGCACGGCAGGCGCAGCCGGTGCGACAGACGGAGTATGCGTCGCGGCAACGGCAGGTGCCGAAGGCGCTGGAGCCGCAGGAGCTGGCGTCGGTGCAGTCGGCGCAGTCACAACCGGAGCGGGAGCCACAGGTGCAGTGGCAGGAGCTTCGGTCGGAGCGCTCGGCGTCAGGGGCAGTGGCGCTTCATTGCCAGTCTTGCTGCTTTCGGCAGCGGCCTGCTCCTCGGACTCGTCCAGTGGATGAATCTGGGTGGTGCCATCGGCGCTTTCGACCTCGACGTGCTCCATGCTCAGGCCAGCCTGATCCTTGCCACGCATGGAGGTCTGGTCCTGCCACCAGAAAAAGCCGCCACCTACCAGCACCATCAGTAGCAAAAGACTGACGATACGCAGGATGTTATGGGAAAGACGTACTGGCTCTTCGATACGGCCCAGCGCATGGACAGAACTGCCCTTGCCATCGGTGCCGGTGTACTGATCGAACTGCTCGACCAGCGCAGCCTGATCCAGCTCCAGCAGCTTGGCGTAGGCGCGCACGTACCCACGGGCAAAGGTGTGCCCGGGCAGTTTGTCAAAATTCCCGTTTTCAAGATGAGTCAGGGAAGACACCGTGAGATTCAGCCTCAAAGCCACATCTGGCAGCGACCAGTTTTTGCTCTCACGGGCCTGACGCAAGGTCTCACCAGGGTTAGAGCGAGTGGTTGCTACAACTTCGGGATGCGCCGCTTTCATCATTGCTCCGACAGGTATTGCTGATATTCCGGCGTACCGGGATAGAGTCTTTTGAGTTGCAGGCCAAAACTGGCCGCCTTGTTACGGTCGTCATAGACCTTGGCCAATCGAATGCCGAGCAGCAGGCTACGTGCATTCTGCTCGCTGAGCTGGCTGAAACGGTCGTAGTAGTCACGCGACGGCACATAATGCCCGTCTTCGTAAGACAACTCAGCCATTTCCAGCAAGGAACGTGGCTGTTGACGGTCAAGACGCAGTGCCTTGGTGAAATGCTCGCGAGCTTCCTCGCGCTTGTTCAGCTTCAAGGCGGTCATGCCCAGGCTTTCGAAGACCCGGGACCGCTCAGGATACAGGGTGTCTGCGGCAGCCTGCTGGAAACGTTCGTAAGCTTCCTGATAACGCTTCTGCTCGTAAAGGAAACTGCCGTAGTTGTTGACGATGCGAGCATCGTTGTTGCTTGCAGATAACGCCTTGCGAAAGTGCTGGTCGGCCAGTTCGGGCTCCATCTCGGCCTGAAACACCAGCGCCAGCGCGGCATTGGCCTCAGGATCGGAGTTGTCGAGCTCCAGTGCCTTTTTCAGCGGCACCTTGGCGCGTTCGGTCTGACCCTGCTGGAAATAACCCAGACCGAGCTGCACATACGCCTTGCGAGCCTCTTCACGCCCCTGCGGTGTCTTGAGTGGATCGACATGCCCTGTCGAAACGCACCCTACCAGCAACATAACAAAGCATGACAACAGCAAGGCACGCACAGACATGGAGTCCCTCTCGGTCAGTTTCGAGCGCCGGCGTTTGGAGCCACATCGGCGTCGGCATTGAGCTCACGCACGGCAATATAGCGTTCACTGCGCCGCGTGCGGTCCATGACCTGCCCGACCAGCTGGCCGCATGCAGCATCGATGTCTTCGCCACGGGTGGTGCGCACAGTGACGTTATAACCGGCCTGATGCAAGAGGTCCTGGAAACGCCGGATCGCATTGTTGCTCGGCCGCTCGTAACCGGAGTGCGGGAACGGGTTGAACGGGATCAGGTTGATCTTGCAAGGCGTGTCCTTGAGCAGCTCGATCATCTCGATGGCGTGCTCGACCTTGTCGTTGACGTCCTTGAGCAGGGTGTACTCGACCGTCAGCACGCGCTTCTCGCCCAGGCTGGACATGTAGCGGCGGCAGGAATCGAGCAGGACGCTCAGGGGGTACTTCTTGTTCAGCGGCACCAGCTGGTTGCGCAGTGCGTCGTTGGGCGCATGCAGCGACAGGGCCAGCGAGACGTCGATGTGCTTGGCCAGCTCATCGATCATCGGGACCACGCCGGACGTGGACAGGGTCACGCGGCGCTTGGAAATGCCATACCCCAGGTCATCCATCATCAGATGCATTGCGGCAATGACATTGTCGAAGTTCAGCAGTGGCTCACCCATGCCCATCATCACCACGTTGGTGATGGCACGGTCGACGGTTGCCGGGACACTGCCAAAGGATTTGTTGGCAATCCAGACCTGGCCGATGACTTCGGCGGCGGTCAGGTTGCTGTTGAAGCCTTGTTTGCCGGTGGAGCAGAAACTGCAATCCAGGGCACAGCCCGCCTGGGACGAAACACACAAGGTGCCGCGCTTGCCCTGGGGGATGAAAACGGTTTCGACGCAGCTGCCGGACTCTACGCGCACCACCCACTTACGGGTGCCATCGCTGGAGATGTCCTCGCTGACGACTTCAGGACCACGTATCTCGGCACAGGCCTTGAGCTTCTCGCGCAGTGCCTTGCTGACGTTGGTCATGGCGTCGAAATCATCGACGCCAAAGTGGTGAATCCACTTCATGACCTGACCGGCACGGAAGCGCTTCTCCCCGATGGAGTCGAAGAATTTTTCCATTTCCTGCTGAGTCAGGCCCAGGAGGTTGGTTTTACCAGTCGATGCAATCATGAATTCACCCTTCACTCGTTGGTCAGAAAGACTTAGCGAGTGGTTACCTCGGTAGCTGCGAAGAAGTACGAGATTTCGCGAGCGGCAGCGGCTTCGGAGTCCGAACCGTGAACGGCGTTGGCGTCGATGGACTCGGCGAAGTCGGCACGGATGGTACCGGCAGCAGCTTCTTTAGGGTTGGTAGCGCCCATCAGCTCACGGTTCAGAGCGATGGCGTTCTCGCCTTCCAGAACCTGAACAACGACAGGACCGGAGATCATGAAAGCAACCAGGTCACCGAAGAAGCCACGCTCTTTGTGCTCAGCGTAGAAACCTTCAGCTTCAGCCTTGGACAGTTGCTTCAGCTTGGAAGCAACGACGCGCAGACCGGCTTTTTCGAAACGAGTGGTGATCTCGCCGATTACGTTTTTAGCAACGGCGTCAGGCTTGATGATGGAGAAAGTACGTTGAACAGCCATGTGAAACTCCAGAAACAATGATTAAAGCGAAAAATTAAACCCGCGAATTATACGCGGGTTCTGGTGTATTGCCTAACTGCTTGCGTTACAGGTTCAGTCAGCTTCTTCGATCCAGGCCGCCTGAATGGCTTCCAGGACCTTTTCCCCGCCACGATTGAGCTCGTCGTCGAACTCTGGCAGCGCAGCTACCCAGTTGCGAAGATCGACGAAATTCACATAGCGCGGATCGACATCAGGTCTGGTTTCAGACAACTGAATCGCGATTTCCAGCACATCGACCCATTTGAGACTCATGAGCGTTCCTTAGAATCAATGCGGCGCTTCGGCAGCATGGTTGAGCGAATACTTCGGAATTTCAACGGTCAGGTCTTCATTTCCGACGATTGCCTGACAGGACAGGCGCGACTGCGCTTCCAGCCCCCAAGCCTTGTCCAGCATATCTTCTTCCAGCTCATCCGCCTCGTTCAGCGAATTGAAACCCTCGCGAATGATGCAGTGGCACGTCGTGCAGGCACAGACACCGCCGCACGCGCTCTCGATCTCGATATGGTTATCGTGAGCGATGTCAAGAATAGACGTACCGGGCTCCACTTCTACAACCAACCCATCCGGGCAATGCTCGGCATGGGGCAGAAAAATCACCTGCGGCATCAGTTATTCCTCAATATCATTCAGGTTGCGCCCCGCGAGTGCGGCTTTCACCGTCGAATTCATGCGTCGGGCAGCAAATGCATCGGTCACCTGCGACAGACGCCGGGTCTGCTGCTCGATGGCCGGGCCATCGGTGCCTTGCATCAATTCACGCAATTCTGTCAGTTGCAGGTCGATCACCATCCGCTCTTCGGCATCGAGCAGACGATCGCCATCGGCCTCAAGCGCCGCTTCGACCGCCTCGACAAGGCGCTGGGCATCGACCTGCTGTTCACGCAGCACCCGGGCGACCTTGTCGTCACCGGCGTACTCGAACGAATCCTTGAGCATGCGAGCGATCTCGCCGTCGGTCAGACCATAGGACGGCTTGACCTGAATGCTCGACTCGATCCCCGAGCCCAGTTCACGGGCCGACACGCTGAGCAGGCCATCGGCATCCACCTGGAAGGTGACGCGAATCTTCGCCGCACCGGCCACCATCGCCGGAATGCCGCGCAGCTCGAAGCGTGCCAGGGAACGGCAATCGCTGATCAGCTCACGCTCGCCCTGCAGTACATGAATCATCATGGCCGACTGGCCATCCTTGTAGGTGGTGAAATCCTGAGCGCGAGCCACGGGAATGGTGGTGTTGCGCGGAATCACCTTCTCCATCAGGCCGCCCATGGTTTCAAGCCCAAGGGAAAGCGGGATCACGTCCAGCAGCAACAGGGCTTCGCCATCCGTCTTGTTACCGGCCAGGGTATCGGCCTGGACCGCAGCGCCGATGGCGACCACCTGATCGGGGTCGATCTGGGTCAGTGGCTGGCGACCGAACAGCTCGGCTACCGCCTCGCGAACGCGCGGCACGCGGGTCGAACCGCCGACCATGACCACGGCCTCGACTTCTTCAAGCTCGATATTCGAGTCGCGAACCGCACGGCGGCATGCCTTGAGGCTGCGGGCAACCATCGGCTCGATCAGGGCATTGAAGGCCTCGCGAGTCAGAACGCCACGCCAGTCGCCATAAGCGACGTCTACCGATTCGGCATCGGTCAGGGCTTCTTTCGCCGCGCAGGCGGCCTGCAACAGGCTGCGCTGCTCGGCAGGATCGAGACTGGCCGACAGACCGGCATCGGCGACAATCCAGCTGGCAATCGCGTGATCGAAATCATCGCCACCCAATGCAGTATCACCACCGGTGGCCAGCACCTCGAAGACACCACCGGTCAGGCGCAGAATGGAAATGTCGAACGTACCGCCGCCCAGGTCATAAATGGCGACCACGCCCTCGGCTTTCTGGTCCAGACCATAGGCCACCGCTGCAGCCGTCGGCTCGTTGAGCAGGCGCAACACATTGAGGCCGGCCAGTCTGGCGGCATCCTTGGTGGCCTGACGCTGGGCATCGTCGAAATAGGCCGGCACGGTAATGACCGCTCCGACCAGATCGCCACCCAGGGTAGCTTCGGCACGCTGACGCAGCACCTTGAGAATATCCGCCGACACTTCCACCGGGCTTTTCGGCCCCTGAACAGTGTCGATGAACGGCATGTGCGATTCGCCCTCGACAAAGCGGTAGGGCAACTGCTCGCCCAGTTGCTTCACGTCGCTCAGGCCGCGCCCCATGAGGCGCTTGACCGACAGCACGGTATTGAACGGATCGACAGAGGCGGCCGCCTTGGCCGACAGCCCGACCTCGACACGATCGGCGTGATAACGCACCGCAGACGGCAGAATGATCTGCCCGTCGGCATCGGCCAGCGGTTCGGAAAGGCCGCTGCGCAATGCAGCCACCAGCGAATTGGTAGTGCCCAGGTCAATACCGACAGCCAGACGACGCTGGTGCGGCTTAGGACTTTGCCCGGGTTCAGCGATCTGCAGTAAGGCCATGCTTTTCTGAATAATCACAGGCGTGCGGCCAGGGCGGCACGGGGTTAATCGTCGAGGCGCTCTTCCAGCTGGCGCACTTCGTAGGAAAGCTTGTCGAGGAACTGCATACGCCGCATCAGCCGTTCGGCGTGCTCGCGTTGTGCAGCATCGTCCCAACAGGCGGCGAAGCTTTCGTTCAGTTCATCCTGAGCGCTTTTGAGGCGGCGCTTGAAGACCGCGACACCCGCCAGATCGGCCTCGTCCTGCAGATCTTCCAACTCTTCGCGCCATTGCATCTGCTGCAGAAGAAAATCGGGATCGTGGACAGTGACTTCCAGCGGCACCTCATCGCCTTTCATGACCAACAGGTAACGCGCTCGTTTCGGGGCGCTCTTGAGGGTCTGATAGGCCTCGTTGAGGCGGGCGGAATGCTCAAGCGCCAGACGCTGCTCACGCTCGTCGGCGTCAGCAAAACGGTCTGGATGTACGCTGCGCGCCAGCTCACGATAGCGCGTCGCCAACTGGTCGAGATCAAGACGAAATTCGGGCTTGAGATCGAACAGGGCAAAGTGACAAGGAGTACCCACGGATAAAAGCCTCAGACGTTGAAGCTTTCGCCACAGCCGCACTCACCGCGCGAGTTGGGGTTATTGAACTTGAAGCCTTCGTTCAAACCTTCACGGACGAAATCGAGCTCGGTGCCGTCGAGGTAGACCAGGCTTTTCGGGTCGATAATCACCTTGACGCCATGCAGCTCGTACACGGTGTCCTCGGCGCCCGCCTCGTCGACGAACTCGAGCACATAGGCAAGACCTGAACAGCCTGTGGTGCGAACCCCAAGACGAATGCCATCACCCTTGCCGCGCCCGTCGAGGGAACGACGCACGTGGTTAGCGGCAGCTTCTGTCATGCTGATAGCCATCGGAACTCCTTTCTTGTCGCCAGCTTTCTCTGAAAAGACCGCTTGTTACAGCAAGCCTTTCTTCTGCTTGTAGTCACGAACCGCCGCCTTGATGGCGTCTTCCGCGAGTACCGAGCAGTGAATCTTTACCGGAGGCAGAGCAAGCTCTTCAGCCAGTTGAGTGTTCTTGATGGTCTCTGCTTCATCCAGAGTCTTGCCCTTCATCCACTCGGTCGCCAGGGAGCTGGAAGCGATGGCGGAGCCGCAACCGTAGGTCTTGAACTTGGCGTCTTCGATGACACCCTGCTCGTTGACCTTGATCTGCAGGCGCATCACGTCGCCGCACGCAGGAGCGCCGACCATGCCGGTGCCAACATCAGGATCTTCCGCGTTCATCTTGCCAACGTTGCGCGGGTTCTCGTAGTGGTCGATGACCTTTTCGCTGTAAGCCATGATTCTGTTCCTCTCACATCAGGGAGTCGCTCTACAGGCCGGCCAACGGGTTGCTTCCGGCCTGTGTGGCGGCGACTTTAAATTAGTGCGCCGCCCACTCGATCTTGGAGATATCGACGCCATCTTTGAACATGTCCCACAGCGGCGAAAGAGCGCGCAGCTTGGTAACAGCCTCGCAGACTTTCTGCGCGGCGTAGTCGATCTCTTCTTCAGTAGTGAAGCGACCAAACGTAAAACGTATCGAGCTGTGTGCCAGTTCGTCGTTGCGGCCCAGGGCGCGCAGCACATACGAAGGCTCAAGCGATGCCGAAGTACAGGCCGAACCGGACGAAACCGCCAGATCCTTGAGCGCCATGATCAGCGACTCGCCTTCGACATAGTTGAAGCTCAGGTTCAGGTTGTGCGGTACGCGAGCAGTCAGGCTGCCGTTGACGTACAGTTCTTCCAGATCTTCGACCTGCTTGTAGAAGCGGTCGCTCAGGGCCTTGATGCGGACGTTCTCGCTCGCCATCTCTTCCTTGGCGATACGGAACGCTTCGCCCATGCCGACGATCTGGTGAGTCGCCAATGTGCCGGAACGCATGCCACGCTCGTGACCGCCACCGTGCATGGTCGCTTCGAGGCGAACACGCGGCTTGCGGCTCACGTACAGCGCGCCGATACCTTTCGGGCCGTAGGTCTTGTGGGCCGAGAACGACATCAGGTCAACCTTGAGGCTGGCCAGATCGATTTCAACCTTGCCGGTGGACTGAGCGGCATCGACATGGAACAACACGCCGCGTGAACGGGTCAGCTCACCAATTGCAGCGATATCGTTGATGGTGCCGATCTCGTTGTTCACATGCATGACCGAAACCAGAATGGTGTCGTCGCGCAGGGCAGCCTCGACCATGGCCGGCGTGATCAGGCCGTCTTCGCCTGGCTCGATGTAGGTCACTTCGAAACCTTCACGCTCCAGTTGGCGCGTGGTGTCGAGAACAGCCTTGTGCTCGACCTTGGAGGTGATGATGTGCTTGCCCTTGGTGGCGTAGAAATGCGCGACACCCTTGATGGCCAGGTTGTCGGACTCGGTAGCACCGGAGGTCCAGACGATTTCGCGCGGATCGGCATTGACCAGATCGGCGACCTGACGACGGGCGTTCTCGACGGACTCTTCGGCCTTCCAGCCAAACACGTGGGAGCGGGAAGCCGGGTTACCGAAGTTTCCGTCAACCAGCAGGCAATCCATCATTTTCTGCGCTACGCGCGGATCGACCGGCGTGGTCGCAGAGTAATCGAGGTAAATCGGCAACTTCATTGAATCTCTCCTATCAGGCAGGCGCACCGCTCATTCATCTGCGTTCATTCGACGGCGGACGTTTCGATCTTACCCAGCTGCGACGCATTGTTATTGCTGCGACGCATATCCTGGCGCTGGGCGACTTCCTGCACCTCACGGCGAGTGACAAGGTCCGCCAAGCTGATACCGCTTAAAAATTCGTGAATCTGCTGACTGAGGTCGCACCACAGGTGGTGAGTCAGACAGGTATCGCCGGCATGGAAATCACCCAGGCCCTGGCAACGAGTGGCATCGACCGACTCATTGACTGCATCGACAACCTGAGCGACCTGAATGCCCTGCATGTCGCGGGACAACTGGTAACCACCACCAGGACCGCGCACGCTCGACACCAGATTGCTACGGCGCAGCTTGGCGAACAATTGCTCAAGGTAAGACAGGGAAATGCCTTGCCGCTCAGAGATATCGGCCAGAGACACTGGCCCGTGCTGCGCATGCAATGCCAAGTCAAGCATTGCTGTTACAGCGTATCGGCCTTTTGTAGTCAGTCGCATGGCGTGTACCGCGGAGGTTCAGAATGAGAGCGAGTATGCTATTCCCGAGTATTTAAGTCAACTATTAGACCTAGTGAATTAGTCGGGATTAGCGAAAATAGCGGGCGATATCATAGCAAAGGCGCGTCGTATTGACACGCCCCCATATTCAGCAAGCCCTAGCCGACCTTTTCTTCGCTCTTGTCCTTCACGCAATCGAAAACCTCGTCATGCAGTTTGGGCAGTTCCTTGGCGCAGTAATCGCTGCCAAGACGCCCCAGAGCACCGCCCATGTCTTCCAGGCGGGCATCCACGGCCTGCAGGTGATCGAGCAACTGGCCAATGGCCCGCGCAACCGGGTCCGGCATGTCGGCACTGACGCCGTAGGCATCGAAACCCAGCTTTTCGGCCATCGCCTTGCGCCGGGCTTCCGTTTCGTCATCGGACTTCACGATGATGCGGCCGGGAATACCCACCGCCGTCGCGCCCGCTGGCACCGCCTTGGTGACCACGGCATTGGAGCCGATCTTGGCACCCGCCCCCACCGTGAACGGCCCAAGCACCTTCGCGCCCGCACCCACCACGACACCATCCTCCAGCGTCGGGTGACGCTTGCCCGCATTCCAGCTGGTACCGCCCAGCGTCACGCCCTGATAGAGCGTCACATCGTTGCCGATCTCGGCCGTTTCGCCGATCACGATGCCCATGCCGTGATCGATGAAGAAGCGACGACCGATACGCGCACCGGGATGTATTTCGATGCCGGTCATCCAGCGCCCGAAGTTGGACACCAGCCGCGCCAGCCACTTCCAGCCATTGCGCCACAGGATGTGAGCCAGCCGGTGCAACCAGATGGCATGCATGCCCGGATAGCAGGTCAGGACCTCAAAAGCGTTACGCGCAGCCGGATCACGATGAAAAACACTTTGGATATCTTCGCGCAGACGTTCGAACATCATTGATCCTTCCGCTTGTAAGGTTCACCGCGAGCCACTTTCTGGGTCTCGGTGAGAATGCCACGCAGAATGCTCAGCTCGGAGCGCTCCACCTCGCTGCGCCCATACAGCCGACGCAGCCGAGCCATCAGATGACGGGGTTTCTCGGGGTCAAGAAAGGCAATATCCACCAGAGCCGCTTCCAGATGCCCATAAAAACCCTCCATCTCATCCATGGTCGCCAGCTCAGCATTACGCGTCGCCGCCACAGGCGCCGTCGGCGACTCCTGCGCGGCCAGCCAGGACATGCGCACTTCGTAGGCCAGCACCTGGACCGCAGCCGCCAGATTGAGCGAACTGAATGCGGGGTCCGAAGGAATATGCACGTGATAATGGCAACGCTGCAGCTCTTCGTTGGTCAGGCCGGCATGTTCACGCCCGAAGACCAGCGCAACTTCGGCGCCCTGCCCGGCCTGCTCGACGACCTTCACACCGGACTCACGCGGATCGAGCATCGGCCAAGGCAGGCTGCGATCACGGGCACTGGTGCCCAGCACCAGACTGCAACCCACCAGCGCCTCTTCAAGAGTCGCCACGACTTGCGCACCCTCAAGAATATCGCCAGCACCGGATGCCCGGGCATCGGCCTCGGGAGACGGGAACACGCGCGGCTCGACCAGTACCAGGCGCGAAAGCCCCATGTTTTTCATGGCACGCGCAGCCCCACCGATATTTCCGGGATGGGTAGTGCCGACCAGGACAATACGAATGTTCTGCAGCAAAGCGAGCGCTCACCGACAAAATTAAGGGGGGCAAATATTACAGAACCCGCCTCATTAACGCCACGAACCTTACAGAGGCGCAACCACGGAAAATCGTAAAACCTGATCGGGACGACAATGCCGGGGCTGGAAATAATTTGACTTACCCCATAGAATACCCGGCTCTCTTTAACAACCTTAGGTGAATTGTCCATGCAGCCCATGCTGAATATCGCGCTGCGCGCCGCCCGCAGCGCCAGCGAATTGATTTTCCGCTCCATCGAGCGCTTGGATACCATCAAGGTTGACGAAAAAGAAGCCAAAGACTACGTCACGGAAATCGACCGTGCCGCCGAACAGAGCATCATCACCGCCCTGCGCAAGGCTTACCCTACGCACGGCATCCTCGGCGAAGAAAGCGGCCTGCACGCAGGTAGCGGTGAAGGCGCCGACTACCTGTGGATCATCGACCCGCTGGACGGCACCACCAACTTCGTTCGCGGCATTCCGCACTTCGCGGTCAGCATCGCCTGCAAATACCGTGGCCGCCTTGAGCACGCCGTGGTTCTCGACCCGGTTCGCCAGGAAGAATTCACCGCCAGCCGCGGTCGTGGCGCCGCCCTGAACGGTCGCCGCCTGCGCGTCAGCCAGCGCAAGAGCCTTGAAGGCGCCCTGCTGGGCACCGGCTTCCCGTTCCGCGACGAGCAAATGGACGGCCTGGAAAACTACCTGGGCATGTTCCGCAGCCTGGTCGGCCAGACCGCCGGCATCCGCCGTGCAGGCGCTGCCAGCCTGGATCTGGCTTATGTTGCAGCCGGTCGCTTCGATGCATTCTGGGAATCGGGCCTGTCCGAGTGGGACATGGCAGCGGGCGCACTGCTGATCCAGGAAGCAGGCGGTCTGGTCAGCGACTTCACAGGCGGTCACGACTTCCTGGAAAAAGGCCATATCGTTGCCGGCAACACCAAGTGCTTCAAGGCCGTTCTGACCGCCATCGCTCCACACCTGCCGCCTTCGCTGAAACGCTGAAACGCAGATGTAAAAAAACCGGCTTTCGCCGGTTTTTTTATGCCTGTTGCCTGTAGGAGCGCGCTTGCCTTGGGCGGCGCTCCCACAGGACTGTATTACTGAGCAGCCTGGCTCAGAATCAGCTGACCATTCTTGTCCACAGGGATCTGACTACCCGGGTCATTGGCCATACGGACCTGTCCAACCTTCTCGTTCAACTTGTACTTCACGTTGTAGCCCACGACCTTGTCGCTGATATCGTTGACGGTATTGCAACGCGTTTCAGTCGTGGTGTAGGTATCGCGGTTCTGCATGCCTTCCTGAACCTTGTTACCCGCATAACCACCGCCTACCGCACCGGCGACCGTGGCAATCTTCTTACCGTTACCGCCACCGATCTGGTTACCGAGCAAGCCACCCGCCACAGCACCGATCACGCTACCCACGATCTGATGCTCGTCCTTGACCGGAGCACGATGGGTAACGGCGACATCCTTGCAGACCTCACGTGGGGTCTTGATTTGCTCTTTGATCGGCTCGACGGCCAACACATCTGCATACTCTGGGCCGCCCTTGACCAGGCTGTAGGTGGCAACGGCGCCACCAGCGGTAACGACAGCAGCACCCAACACAGCACCAACAAGCAGAGACTTGTTCACTTTGAACCTCCTGACCTACGGACGCGTAGATTCTTTCCTACGCACTGCCAAGCCTTGGAGCATGAAAAAAGGCGCGAGTTCCGAACTCGCGCCTTTTTCGTTACAACTTGTTGTTTTCGCGAATGAATACGCGAAAACCGAGACTCAAGGCAGATCGTCAGCCTTCTCCGTCACTACCGGAGGAATCAGATCCTCGGTGGTCAGGTTCAGCCAGATCAGCATCACGTTGGCGATGTAGATCGACGAATAAGTACCTGCCAGAACACCGATGAACAACGCAATGGAGAAACCTTCCAGGCTGTCGCCACCGAACGCCCACAACGCAATGATTGCCAGCAGCGTCGAAACCGAAGTCGCGATGGTGCGCAGCAATGTCTGAGTGGTGGAAATGTTGATGTTCTCGATCAGCGAAGCCTTGCGCAGCAGGCGGAAGTTTTCACGAACCCGGTCGAAGACCACGATGGTGTCGTTGAGCGAGTAGCCGATGATCGCCAGCACTGCTGCCAGCACCGTCAGGTCGAACGTGATCTGGAAGAACGACAGGATACCCATGGTCACGACCACGTCGTGAATCAGGGAGATGATCGCGCCGATCGCGAACTTCCACTGGAAGCGGAACGCCAGATAGATCAGGACACCACCCAGGGCCAGCAGCATGCCGATACCGCCCTGGTCACGCAGCTCTTCACCGACCTGCGGGCCGACGAACTCGACACGCTTGACGGTCGCCGGGTTATCGGCACCCGCCTTGCGCAGCGCATCGGCTACCTGAGTCCCCAGTTGCGGATCTTCACCCGGCATGCGCACCAGCAAGTCGGTGGTCGCGCCGAAGCTCTGCACCACGGCCTCGTGGAAACCGGCCGAAGCCAGCTCCTCACGCACCTTGCCCAGATCTGCTGGACGCTCGTAGGTCAGCTCGATCAGCGTACCGCCGGTGAAGTCCAGACCGAAGTTAAGCCCTTTATGGAACCAGCTGAACAGCGCCAGTGCAGTAAGGAGCATGGTAATGGCGAACGCGACATTGCGAACGCCCATGAAGTTGATGGTACGTAACATGGCAGCCCCTTAAATCCACAACTTCTTGAAGTCACGACCGCCGTAGATCAGGTTGACCATTGCGCGGGTCACCATGATGGCCGTGAACATCGAGGTAAAGATCCCGAGCGACATGGTCACCGCAAACCCTTTGACGGGACCGGTGCCCATCGCAAAGAGAATGCCGCCGACCAGCAGCGTCGTCAGGTTGGCGTCGAGGATCGCCGTGTAGGCACGATCGAAACCTTCGTTGATTGCACGCTGCACGCTCATGCCATTGGCGATTTCCTCACGAATCCGCGAGAAGATCAGCACGTTGGCGTCGACCGCCATACCCATGGTCAGAACGATACCGGCAATACCCGGCAGGGTCAGCGTTGCACCCAGCAGAGACATCAGCGCCAGCAGCATGACCATGTTGAAGGCCAGAGCCACAGTCGCGATCAGACCGAAGAAACGGTAGATCGCCATGATGAACAGCGAAACGAACAGCATGCCCCACAGGGAAGCATCGATACCCTTGGTGATGTTGTCGGCACCCAGGCTCGGGCCGATGGTGCGCTCTTCGGCGAAGTACATCGGTGCCGCCAGACCACCGGCGCGCAGCAGCAGCGCCAGCTCGGAGGACTCACCCTGGCCGTTCAGACCGGTAATCCGGAACTGGCTGCCCAGTGGCGACTGAATGGTCGCCAGACTGATGATCTTCTTGTCTTCCTTGAAGGTCTGCACCGGCACGTCTTTCTCGACGCCATCGACCATCTGCTTGACATAGGTCGTGACCGGACGTTGTTCGATGAAGATCACCGCCATGCTGCGACCCACGTTGCTGCGGGTTGCGCGACTCATCAGCTCGCCACCGTGACCATCGAGGTTGATGTTCACCTGTGGACGGCCATGCTCGTCGAAGCTCGCCTTGGCGTCGGTCACCTGGTCGCCGGTAATGATCAGACCACGCTCGACCGCTGCAGCCGGACGTCCGCCTTCGCGGAACTCGAACATCTCGGTGGTGCCTTTGGAATCATCGGGACCTGCGCCCAGACGGAATTCCAGGTTGGCTGTCTTGCCGAGAATACGCTTAGCTTCGGCAGTATCCTGCACGCCCGGCAGCTCAACCACGATACGGTTGGCACCCTGACGCTGAACCAGAGGCTCGGCGACACCCAGCTCGTTGACCCGGTTACGCACGGTGGTCAGGTTCTGCTTGATGGAGTAATCGCGAATTTCAGCCAGCTTGACGGCTGTCAGCGCCAGACGCAGAACCGGAATACCGTTCAACTCGGCAGGCGTGATATCGAAATCGGTGAAGCTCTTGCGGATCAGGGCACGGGCCTGTTCACGCTCGGCATCGTCGGTGAAACCCAGCTGGATGACATTGTTGACTTGCGGAAGGCTGCGATAACGCACCTTCTCCTTGCGCAACAGCGTCTTGACTTCGCCTTCGTAGACTTTCAGGCGCGCATCGATGGCCTTGTCCATGTCCACTTCCAGCAGGAAGTGCACACCACCGGAAAGGTCCAGACCCAGCTTCATCGGGCTTGCGCCCAGGTTACGCAACCATGTCGGGGTAGTACGGGCCAGGTTGAGTGCGACGACATAGTCATCACCCAGAGCCTTGCGCACCACATCCTTGGCTGGCAACTGATCTTCCTGCTTGCTCAGACGCAACAAACCGCCCTTGCCATTCTCAGCCAGAGAAGAGGCCTTGACCGCGATACCGGCATCGGCAAGCGCCTTGCCTGCACGATCCAGATCCGCCTGACTGACCTGCAGCGCAGTACTGACACCGCTGATCTGGATAGCCGAGTCGTCAGGGTAGAGATTGGGTGCGGAATAAATGAAACCGATCGCCAGCACCGCCAGGATCAGTACGTATTTCCACAGAGGGTATTTGTTCAGCATCACGCCGCCCGCTTAGAACGCGGGGCGCCTTGCGCGCCCCGTCGATTGGTAAAAGATGGTACTCAGATCGCTTTCAGGGTGCCCTTTGGCAGAGTGGCAGCCACAGCGCCCTTCTGGATTTTCAGCTCAACGGTGTCGGACACCTCGATCACCACGAAATCGTCGGTCACCTTGTTGATCTTGCCAGCGATACCGCCAGTGGTAACGACTTCGTCGCCCTTCTGCAGGTTGCTGAGCAGGTTTTTCTGCTCTTTGGCGCGCTTGGCCTGTGGACGCCAGATCATCAGATAGAAGATGACCAGGAAGCCGACCAGGAAGATCCACTCAAAGCCGGTGCCCGCAGGACCGGCAGCCGGTGCAGCAGCATCCGCGAAAGCGGGAGAGATGAAAAAGCTCATTTAGCGCTCCAATTGCATAATTAGTATAAGAAACACGAAAAATCGGTTCTGTTTCAGCCAAGCGGCGGCGTTGGGAGGCCGCGCTTGGCATAGAAGGCATCGACGAAGGCGGCCAATGTACCTTGTTGAATAGCCTCGCGCAAACCAGCCATAAGCAGCTGGTAATGCCGCAAATTGTGGATCGTATTGAGCATGCTCCCCAACATTTCGCCGCACTTGTCCAGGTGATGCAGATAAGCGCGGGAGAAGTTCTTGCAGGTGTAGCAGTCACAGGTCGGATCCAGCGGCGAATCATCATGGCGATGGAACGCATTACGGATCTTCAGAACACCGGTATCGATGAACAGATGGCCGTTGCGGGCATTGCGGGTCGGCATCACGCAGTCGAACATGTCGACTCCGCGACGCACACCCTCAACCAGATCCTCGGGCTTGCCTACCCCCATAAGGTAACGAGGTTTGTCTGCTGGCATCTGGCCCGGCAGGTAATCCAGCACCTTGATCATCTCGTGCTTGGGCTCGCCCACCGACAGACCGCCAATGGCCAGGCCATCGAAACCGATCTGATCCAGCCCTTCGAGCGAGCGCATGCGCAGGTTTTCATGCATGCCGCCCTGCACGATGCCGAACAGCGCCGCCGTGCTCTCGCCATGGGCGACTTTCGAGCGCTTGGCCCAGCGCAGCGACAGCTCCATGGACACCCGTGCGACGTCTTCATCAGCCGGGTACGGCGTGCATTCGTCGAAAATCATCACGATGTCCGAGCCCAGGTCACGCTGGACCTGCATCGACTCTTCCGGCCCCATGAACACCTTGGCACCGTCGACCGGAGAAGCGAAGGTCACGCCCTCCTCCTTGATCTTGCGCATGGCGCCCAGGCTGAACACCTGGAAACCGCCGGAGTCGGTCAGGATCGGCCCTTTCCACTGCATGAAATCGTGCAGGTCGCCGTGGCCCTTGATGACCTCGGTGCCCGGACGCAGCCACAGGTGGAAGGTGTTGCCCAGAATGATCTGCGCGCCGGTCGCCTCGATATCCCGAGGCAGCATGCCCTTGACCGTGCCATAAGTGCCCACCGGCATGAACGCCGGGGTTTCCACCACGCCACGCGGGAAGGTCAGGCGACCGCGACGAGCCTTGCCATCGGTGGCCAGCAGCTCGAAAGACATACGACAGGTGCGACTCATGCTTGATCCTCCGGGACCGATTCCTGCGGAGCAGTCGGCGCGGGATTGCGGGTGATGAACATCGCATCACCGTAACTGAAGAAGCGGTACCCGTGCTCGATGGCTGCCTTGTAGGCCGCCATGGTCTCGGGATAACCGGCGAATGCCGAAACCAGCATCAACAGCGTGGATTCGGGCAAATGGAAATTGGTTACCAGCGCATCGACCACATGGAACGGTCGACCTGGGTAGATGAAGATATCGGTGTCGCCACTGAAGGGTTTCAGCACGCCATCACGCGCCGCGCTCTCCAGCGAACGCACGCTGGTGGTCCCGACTGCAATCACCCGCCCGCCCCGCGCCCGGCACGCGGCCACGGCATCGACCACTTCCTGGCTGACTTCCAGCCATTCGTTGTGCATATGGTGATCTTCGATGCGGTCCACGCGCACCGGCTGAAAGGTGCCAGCGCCCACATGCAGGGTCACAAAGGCCGTCTCGACACCCTTGGCGGCAATCGCCTCCAGCAGCGGCTCGTCGAAATGCAGACCTGCCGTCGGCGCAGCCACCGCACCGGCACGCTCGGCATAGACCGTCTGATAGCGCTCGCGGTCCGCACCCTCGTCCGGACGATCTATATAAGGAGGCAACGGCATATGCCCGACGCGGTCCAGCAGCGGCAGCACTTCCTCGGCAAAACGCAGCTCGAACAGCGTATCGTGACGCGCCACCATCTCGGCCTCGCCACCGCCATCGATCAGGATCGACGAACCCGGCTTGGGCGACTTGCTCGACCGCACATGGGCCAGCACCCGATGACTGTCCAGCACCCGCTCGACCAGAATCTCCAGCTTGCCGCCGGACGCCTTCTGCCCGAACAGACGTGCGGGAATCACACGGGTGTTGTTGAAGATCATCAGATCGCCAGAGCGCAAATACTCAAGCAAATCAGTGAATTGACGATGCGCCAGCGCGCCGCTCACCCCGTCCAGGGTCAACAGACGACTACTGCGCCGCTCGGCCAGCGGGTGGCGAGCAATCAGGGAATCAGGAAGATCGAAGGTAAAGTCAGCAACGCGCATGATGGTGTTCGATAAGCAGGGCCGGGGAGTTTATCCGGTTTGGAGGGATTAGTAAAAAACCTGCAAAAAACCTTGTTGACCAATGATATGCGCATCCCTATACTTCGCCGCCATTGAGCCCTGATGGCGGAATTGGTAGACGCGGCGGATTCAAAATCCGTTTTCGAAAGGAGTGGGAGTTCGAGTCTCCCTCGGGGCACCA
>JAAIGE0100398748.1_pt1 | contig 18708 bp, 23 predicted proteins | sample 6487951 | NCBI WGS metagenome assembly JAAIGE01 (sample SAMN13974128, study PRJNA590717) | phyllosphere metagenome | biome: tomato field; feature: multiple bacterial spot infested tomato fields; material: tomato leaves; isolation source: leaves from tomato fields | host: Solanum lycopersicum ...
GCGGATCCGACCCGTCAGGAAGCCGCGACCGAGCGGCGAGTACGGCACGAACCCGATGCCGAGCTCGCGCAGCGCGGGCAGCAGCTCGGCCTCGGGATCGCGGGTCCAGAGCGAGTACTCGGTCTGCACGGCGGTCACCGGGTGCACCGCGTGAGCGCGCCGGATGGTGGCGACGGATGCCTCGGACAGCCCGTATCCGCGGATCTTTCCTTCCTGCGCCAGCTGAGCGAGGACGCCCACGGTGTCCTCGACCGGGACGGACGGGTCCATGCGGTGCTGGTAGTACAGGTCGATGCGGTCGGTCTGCAGCCGACGCAGTGAGCCCTCGACGGCGACCCGGACGTTGTCGGGACTGCCGTCGATACCCGGCTGGTCGCCGTCGGTGTGGCGGATGGTCCCGAACTTGGTCGCGATGACGACCTCGTCGCGGCGGCCGGCCTCGGCGAGGGTGCGACCCAGCAGCTCCTCGTTCGTGTACGGCCCGTACATCTCCGCCGTGTCGAGGAGGGTGACGCCGCGGTCCAGGGCGCCGAGGATCGTCCGGGCACCGCCGGCGTCGTCCTGCCCCGCGCCGGTGTAGAAGGCGCTGATCCCCATGAGTCCGAGGCCGATGCGGCCGACCCGGGGACCGTTCTGGCCGAGTGCGGTGGTCTTCATGATGCGGTGATCTCCTTGTCGTAGATGTCGATCTTGTGGTCGATGGCGGCGAGACTCAGCGTGACCTCCTCGAGCCGGCGGCGGACGACCTCCCGGTGCTCGACGAGCAGTCGACGCCGTTCCGCGATCGTCGCGTCCCCCTCGCGCACCAGCTCGGTGTAGCGACGCATGGTGGCGATCGGCATCCCCGTCCAGCGGAGCCGCGTGAGGAAGCGGATCCAGGCGAGGTCCGCGTCCGAGTAGCGCCGGTGTGTCGAGGATGTCCGGTCCACGGGATGCAGCATCAGGCCCGCACGCTCGTAGTAGCGGAGGGTGTGCGCGCTGACGCCGGTCGCGTCCGCCGCTTCGGCGATGGAGGCGCCGGCAGAGGTGGAGAGGAGGGACATGCCCTCACGGTAGGACTTCGAGTGCACTCGAAGTCAAGAGGCTCAGGCGGGCTTGCGGGAGAAGGCCTCGAGGCGCTCGTCCGGTGTGAGGGCGGCCATCCGCTCCACCCACTCGGCCGAGAAGTAGTCCCCCGTCGGCGCCTCGACCACGGGGACGACCGTGTGCGTGATCGTGTCGTCGTAGACGTGCACGAGGTGGAAGGACTGTCCGGCATCCATGCCGTTCACCTCGGTCGCCGGTCGCTGCAGGTTCATCGTGTAGCAGGTCGCAGAGGCGACGCTCACGGGGATGCCGGCGAAGGTGCCCGAGGTCGAGTAGTGCAGGTGACCGGCCAGGATGCCGCGCACGTCGGTGCCGGCGATCACGGCCGCCAGCTCGTCCTGCTCCCGGAGCTCGAGGATGTCGAAGAACGGGATGTGGCTCGGGATCGGCGGATGGTGCAACGCGAGCAGCGTGCCGAGCGGCGCCGGCTCGGCGAGCACCTCCCGGAGCCACTCGCGCTGCGCCGCATCGACGAGGCCGTGATGCCAGCCGGGGACGGTGGAGTCGAGGACGACCAGTCGCAGCCCGCCCAGGTCGTGGACCGCGGTGAGCGGCGCTTCGGAGCCCGACTCATCGAAGAGCCCCTCCCGCAGGGCGGGTCGCTCGTCGTGATTGCCCGCGACCCACACGACCGGGGCATCCAGCTGCTCGGCCATCGGTTCCACGAGCTCGCGCAGCCGGCGGTAGGCGGCGGGCTCTCCCAGGTCGGTGAGATCGCCCGTCACGACGATCGCGTCGGGGCGGATGCCGGTGCGCTCGACGGCTGCGAGGGCCGCCGTCACACCGCCCGTGGCGTCGTAGGCGCCGCCGAGCGGGCGATCGCCGGCGAGCAGATGGGTGTCGCTCAGATGGACGATCGTGCGGACGGCGGGCGCATGGCGGCCGAAAGAGACGGGCTGCATGCCGCCCAGCCTATTGACGCCCCGGACGCGCGGCGATCAGTGGTTGAACAGGATGAGCAGGAGCCCGCCCAGCACGACCAGGCCGCAGACCGCGAACGCGGCGTACGCCCCGACGAGGGCGATGCGCTTCTGCGCCGGGCTCAGCGGGTTCTTCTTGGCGGCCTTCTTGGCGGCCTTGGCGGCCCGCTTCTGCTCCTTCGGCGTCATCACGGTCAGCGCGTCGGTGAAGGTGGCCGGGATGACCACCGGCACCCGTCCCGCCCGAACGAGCAGACGCAGACCGATCGCGTAGAAGGCGACCACCGTCGCGGCGGCGAGGAGCGCCGCGACGAAGACCTGGACGAAGGCGAGCCAGTTGACGTCGACGCTCATCGGGTTCCCTCCTCGTCGGATGCGGCGGCGGACTGCGCGACGCGCTGCTGACGGCGTGTGGGGGGCGGTTCCTCTGTGAGATCGACGGCGGCACCCGAGTCGGCCACCTCGCTGCTCATCGCGTTCGCCGCGGTGACCTCGTTGCGCCGGGACCGCAGGAAGATCGCGAGCACGACGGCGACGGCCACGACGGCGCCGATGATGACGCCGATCAGCTCACCCGGTCCCTCGCCGAAGAGGTTCTCGAGTCCGACGATGAGGAGGGCGGCCAGCGCGCCGACGATGCCGGCGGCCGGAAGCGTGAGGACCCACCCGACCGTGATGCGCCCGACGGTCCGCCAGCGCACGCTCGACCCGCGGCGACCGAGGCCCGACCCGATGACGGAGCCCGAGGCGACCTGCGTCGTCGACAGGGCGAAGCCGAGGGCGCTCGAGGCGAGGATCGTCGACGCGGTGGACGCCTCCGCCGAGAAGCCCTGTGCGGGCTTGACGTCGGTGAGGCCCTTGCCGAGCGTGCGGATGATGCGCCACCCGCCCATGTACGTGCCGAGAGCGATCGTGAACGCGCACGCGAAGATGACCCAGAGCTCGGGCTCGGACTGCGTCTGCCAGCCGACCGTGATGAGGGCGAGGGTGATGACACCCATCGTCTTCTGCGCGTCGTTGGTGCCGTGTGCGAGGGCGACGAGCGACGACGTGAAGATCTGACCCCAGCGGAAGCCGTCGCGGCCGTCCGGCTTGTTGTCGTAGCGGCGGGTGACGGCGTAGGCGATCTTCGTGGCGGCGAAGGCGATGATGCCGGCCGTGAGGGGGGCGATGAGGGCGGGGAGGACGACCTTCGACAGGACGACACCGACGTTGATCGCGCTGACGGACGCGCCGACGATCGTCGCCCCGATGAGGCCGCCGAAGAGTGCGTGCGAGGAGCTCGAGGGAAGGCCGAGCAGCCAGGTGAGCATGTTCCACGTGATGGCGCCGATCAGCCCGGCGAAGATGATCGCGGGGAAGATCGAGGGCGAGAGCTGATCCTCGCGGATCATGCCGCCCGAGATCGTCTTGGCGACCTCGGTCGACAGGAATGCGCCGACGAGGTTGAGGATGGCAGCCAGGAGCACCGCGACCTTGGGCTTGAGTGCGCCCGTCGCGATGGGTGTCGCCATCGCGTTCGCCGTGTCGTGGAAGCCGTTGGTGAAGTCGAAGAAGAGTGCCAGTGCGATGACCAGGACGACGATGAGTGCTGCGGTCTCCACAGTTCGCTTTCCGTCGGGAATCGGGGGAACGGGTGCCGCGGCGATCGGCGTTGCGAACGAAAAGTTCACCCAGACGTCACCAGGGGTTCAATCGGGCCTGGGAAATCCTCGCACACGATCCGCCATGGCATAACCCGCGCGCGCCCGCGAGGGTCGGTTAGCGTGGTCGGGTGACCTCCGAAGCCGTGACACCGCCCGTCGCCGACCGCCGCCCGTTCACCCGCACGCACCACGGAGACGACGTCTCGGACCCCTACGAGTGGCTGCGCGCGAAGGACGACGAGACCGTCATCGGCCACCTCGAGGCGGAGAACGACTACACCGACAGCCGTACGGCGCACCTCGCCGGCCTCCGCGAGCGGATCTTCGAGGAGATCAAGGGCCGCACCCTCGAAACCGACCTCTCCGTCCCCTCGCGCCGCGGGCAGTGGTGGTACTACGGCCGCACCGTCGAGGGCAAGCAGTACGGCATCAACTGCCGAGCCCCCATCGCGGACGTCGCGGACTGGACGCCGCCCGTGCTCTCCCCCGACACCGACGTCCCCGGCGAGCAGGTGCTCCTGGACGGCAACGTCGAGGCCGAGGGCCACGACTTCTTCTCGCTCGGCAGCCTCGACGTCTCGAACGACGGCACCCGGATGCTCTACGCCGTCGACGTCGCCGGTGACGAGCGCTACACCCTCCGCATCCGCGACCTGGTGACCGGCGACGACCTCGCCGACGTCATCGAGAACACCTTCTCCGGCGCGGTCTTCTCCCCCGACGGCCGTCACGTCGTCTACACGACCGTCGACGACGCCTGGCGACCCGACACCGTCTGGCTGCACGAAGTGGGGACGGATGCCGCATCCGACCGCGTCATCTTCACCGAACCCGACGAGCGGTACTGGGTCGGCGCCGGCTTCACGCGCAGCGACCGCTTCCTCGTCATCGGGGTGGGGTCCTCCATCACCTCGGAGGAGTTCCTCGTCCCGGCCGACGACCTCACGGCGAAGCCCCGATCGGTGTGGCCGCGCCGCGAGGGAGTCGAATACTCGCTGACCCACGCGGTGATCGACGGGGAGGACGTGCTCTACATCCTCCACAACGACGGCGCGCTGGACTTCGAGCTGGTGCGGGTGGCGGCATCCGACCCCACCGGGGAGCGGCACGTCGTGCTGCCGCACCAGCCGGGTCGGCGGTTGCTCGACGCGTCCGCCTACCGCGACTGGGCGGTCGTCGAGTACCGCCGCGAGGGCCTCGCCCGCGTCGGGATCCTCGACTACGCCACCGATGAGGTCACCGAGATCGCCTTCGACGAGCCGCTGTACGCCGCCGGGGCGAGCGGATCGTCGGAGTGGGCGCCCCCTGTCATCCGTCTCGGTTACGCCTCGTTCGTGACGCCCGGCACGGTGTACGACTACGTCGTGGCGACGGGCGAGCTCCTGCTGCGAAAGAGCCAGCCGGTCCTCGGCGGGTACGACCCGGCCGACTACGGTCAGGAAAGGGTCTGGGCGACCGCCGACGACGGCACGCGCGTCCCCGTTTCTCTCGTGTGGAAACGGTCGTTCGGCGAACCGGGAGCAGCGCCCCGACCTCTGCACCTCTACGGGTACGGCTCGTACGAGCACTCCATCGAGCCCGGATTCTCGGTCGCCCGCCTGTCGATGCTGGACCGTGGCGTGATCTTCGCGATCGCCCACGTCCGCGGCGGTGGCGAGATGGGGCGCCAGTGGTACGAGGAGGGCAAGCTGCTGCACAAGCGGAACACCTTCACGGACTTCGTCGCCGTCGGCCGTCACCTCGTCGCCGAGGGATACACCTCCCCCGACGGCCTGGTCGCGGAGGGCGGCTCCGCCGGCGGTCTGCTCATGGGCGCCGTGGCGAACCTCGCCCCGGACCTGTTCGCGGGCATCCTCGCCGGCGTCCCGTTCGTCGACGCGCTGACGACGATCCTCGACCCGTCCCTCCCGCTCACCGTGATCGAGTGGGACGAGTGGGGCGACCCGCTGCACGACGCCGATGTGTACGCCTACATGAAGTCGTACACCCCCTACGAGAACGTGCAGGAGGGCGTCCGGTACCCCCGCATCCTCGCCGTCACCTCGCTCAACGACACCCGGGTGCTCTACGTCGAGCCGGCGAAGTGGGTCGCGCGGCTGCGCGAGGTCGGTGCGGACGCCCTGCTCAAGTGCGAGATGGTGGCGGGGCACGGTGGCGTGAGCGGGCGGTACAACTCGTGGCGCGAGCGCGCGTTCGAGCTCGCCTGGCTCCTCGACGTCCTGGGACTGGCCGACGCGGACTGACACTGTAAGCGGGGCCGTGGGTACGATGCCCCCATGGCACCCGTTCCCCGCTACCGCGCGGCGGTCCGCATCGATCTCGACCTCGTCTGCGCGCACCCCGACGATCTCGTCGGCGGCATGGATGACGCGTCACGGATGTCCGCGTCGTCGCTGGATGCCGAGGACGCGCTGCTGTCGCTGATCGAGGTGTCGGTGGCCGACGGCGCGCAGCACCTGGTGCGGATCGCGTCCACGAGCTCGTCGATCGTGGACTCGGAGTGGCAGGGCACGTCGGGGACCCTTCCCGAGGGCTCGTCGGACACCGCGCGGGTCGCCCGGGCCGGCGCGCGCCTGGCCGGCATCGACTGGGCGCTCGACGAGCTCTTCGGCGGTTCGACGAGTGAGGCCACGGCATCCGAGCTGCGTCAGCGGACGATCATCAAAGGTCTCGTCTGGAACGCCTCGGTCCTGGTCGTCGACTGCCTCTTCGACGACGTGCGGCAGCTCGCGGACGCGGCCGACGACCGATCCGCCTGGCGGGAGACGCATGTGATCTCGCAGCTGCCTCCGCAGTACGCCACGCACTACGACCGGGCGTTCGCGCAGAAGTTCCTCGCCGCCACGATCGAGGTCACCTCCCGGCTCAGCGCCTCACCCGTGTACCCTCCCACCGTCGCCCACGAGCTGGCGCTGAAGCTCGTGCTCGACGAGGCGGCGCGCAGCGCCGAACGCCTCACCGGCGACCTGCCGGAGGGCTGGCGCGAGCACCTGGACACCGTGCTGTTCCAGGACCTCGATGCGGAGTCCCTCTTCGTCGATCAGGATGCGTCGAGCAAGCAGGATGCCGCCGCCGCGACTCCTCCGCTCGACTTCGCGAGCTGGTTCATCCCGTATGCGCACGCGCCGGCGCCGGCGCCGTACGCGAGCGACGATCTCAAGGAACCATCCCGCGGCTAGCACGCTCGGCCGCGTCAGGCAATTGTCAGTTTTGCCCGCGCCGATCCCGTAACATTTTGAGCCCCAGGGGGAGTACTCCACGACGGTCGGTTCGTCATTACGGATGTGAAGGTGCATCCCGGACCACCGGTCCCGATCACTCGGGATGGAGAAGACTCTGGCGTCCTTTCATCACGCCATTGAGGAGACTCCTGTGGAAATCACCCCTCTCGTCTGGGGCATCACGATCGCCGTCACGATCGCCTTCTTCGTCTACGAATTCTTCGCGCACGTCCGCAAGCCGCATGAGCCGTCGATCGGCGAGTCGGCGCGCTGGTCCGCCTTCTACATCGGTCTCGCGCTGATCTTCGGTGTCGTCATCGGCCTCATCCCGGGATGGGGCTGGGTGTACTCGGGCGAGTACTTCGCCGGGTACCTGACCGAGAAGGCGCTGTCGATCGACAACCTCTTCGTGTTCCTCATCGTCATGACTGGGTTCGCGGTGCCGAAGAAGTACCAGCAGAAGGTCCTGATGATCGGCATCGTCATCGCGCTCATCATGCGCGGTGCGTTCATCGCCGTCGGCGCCGCCCTCATCGAGAACTTCTCGTGGATCTTCTACGTCTTCGGCGCACTGCTGCTGTTCCTCGCCTACCGTCAGGCGTTCGCACACGGTGAGTCCGACCCGGCCAACGGCAAGTTCATGCAGTTCGTCCGCCGCATCCTGCCCGTCAGCGACGAGTACAACGGCGACAAGCTCACGGTCAAGAAGGCCGGTAAGCGCTTCGTCACCCCGATGCTGCTCGTGATCATCGCGATCGGCTTCGTCGACCTCATCTTCGCGGTCGACTCGATCCCCGCGATCTACGGTCTCACCAACGAGGCGTACATCGTGTTCACAGCCAACGCGTTCGCCCTCATGGGTCTGCGTCAGCTCTACTTCCTCATCGGCGGTCTGCTCGAGCGTCTCGTCTACCTCGCGCAGGGCCTGGCCGTCATCCTCGCCTTCATCGGTGTCAAGCTCGTGCTGCACGCGATGCATGTCAACGAGCTGCCGTTCATCAACGGGGGCGAGCCGATGCTCTGGGCTCCCGAGATCCCGATCTGGTTCTCGCTCCTGTTCATCGCGGCCACTATCGTCGTGGCCACGGTGGCGAGCCTCGCCAAGACGCGTCGCGACCGAGACCGCGAGCTCGCCGCCGGCGCACCGACCACGACCCCCTCCCCCGCAGAGACGAAGGAGCACCGCTGACCGATGGACAGCGATCATAGGATCCCGCCCACCGATGAGACCGGACCCGTCGGAGTGATCCGATGAACGATCTGGCACTGAACATCGCCCTCGTCGTGGTGTTCGTCCTGGTGGGCGGGGTGTTCGCGGCGACCGAGATGGCGCTGGTGACCCTGCGGGAGAGCCAGATCAACGCGATCGCCGCGCGCGGAAAGCGCGGCGAGAAGGTCGCGGGCCTCGCCCGGAACCCCAATACGTTCCTCTCCGCGGTGCAGATCGGCGTCACGGTGGCGGGGTTCGCATCCGCCGCCTACGGTGCGACCTCCATCGCACCGTCGGTGGCGCCGCTCATCGAATCCTGGGGCGCCGCCCCGGGACTGGCCCTGACGATCGCGACGCTGATTCTCACGTTGCTGATCGCCTACCTGTCGCTCGTGCTCGGGGAACTCGTGCCGAAGCGGCTCGCCATCCAGCGGAACGCCCAGTTCGCCTACGTCGTCGCGCCTGTCCTCGACGGGTTCGCGAAGGTCATGCGACCGGTCATCTGGTTGCTGTCGGTGTCGACGAACGCCCTCGTGCGTCTGCTCGGCGGCGACCCGCACAAGACCGGCGAGGAGCTCACCGACGAGGAGGTCCGCGACATCGTCGCGAGCCACGAGGGTCTCCCCGAGGACGAGCGACGCATCCTGGAGGACGTCCTCTCGCTGCGCGAGCGTCAGCTGAGCGAGGTCATGCGGCCGCGCCCCGACGTCACCTCCCTCGACGACAGCGCGACGATCGGCGACGCCATCTCTGCGGTGCACGAATTGCCGTTCTCGCGGTACCCCGTCGCCGACACGTCCATCGACGACATCGTCGGCTTCGTGCACGTCCGCGACCTGTTCGAGGCGGCTGCAGATGCGGCGTCCCCCCTGTCCAGCATCGTGCGACCGATCCCCTACTTCCCGTCGACGGCGCGCGTCCTCCCGACGCTGACGAAGATGCGGGCGGAGGGGCACCAGATCGCGGTCGTCGTCGACGAGTACGGCGGCACGGACGGCATCGTGACCCTCGAGGACCTCGTGGAGGAGGTCGTCGGTGAGATCTTCGACGAGTACGACGACGCCGTCGCCCCCGTGGGTGATCGCGAGATCATCGACGGGCGCCTCAACCTGCAGGACTTCTCCGAGGCGACGGGGATCACGCTCCCCCGCGGCGCCTCGGACACGGTCGCCGGATTCGTGACCGAGCAGCTCGGTCGCCTCGCGGTCGTGGGCGACACGATCGACGTCGACGGCGCGACCATCCAGGTGACCGCCATGGACCGCCGGCGCATCGCGGAGGTCCGCGTCACGCCTCGCGAGGCCGAGACGCCGGTGGCGTGAACCGAAGCTCCCCGCTCGCTCGGCCCTCGCGAAAGGTCGTGCGAGCGGGTAGCGTCATGCTCTAGACGGGTTGAGCGCGGTGGGGACCTGCGCTGCTCGCGACTTCTTGGGGGAAGACATGACGAGTGCGTCGACCGTTTCGCGCGCGACCGATCCGGCGCTCGCCCGCACCATCCCGTCGCTGGACGGGATTCGAGCGCTCGCGGTGCTCTGCGTGATCTGGGGGCACGGCGCGGCCACGCTCCCCCAGACCGACGTCGTGGTGTTCCTCCGGGCGAACCTTCCCGGCGGGTACTTCGGCGTGCAGGCGTTCTTCGTCCTGTCGGGGTTCCTCATCACGACGCTCCTGCTGCGCGAGCGCGGGAAGACGGGGCGCATCTCGCTCTCGGGGTTCTACCGACGTCGGGCGTACCGCATCCTTCCCGCGCTGTTCGTGTTCCTCGCGGTCGTGTCCGTGCTCGCGGTGACCCGGGTGATCGACGGGCTCGGCCCTCGCGACATCATCAGCCCCGCCCTGTTCCTCCGCGACTACTGGCCGCTCGACGGCTCGTGGTGGACGGGGCACACCTGGTCGCTCAGCGTCGAAGAGCAGTTCTACGTCCTCTGGCCTCTCGCCGTCATCCTCATGCCGCGCCGGGTCGCGGTGAAGGTGCTCGTCATCGGCGTGCTGATCTCGCCGTTCGTCCGAATCGGGACCTACCTCCTGCCCTTCGTGCCGGAGGGCGGGGTGACCTACATGTTCCACACCCGCGCGGACGCCCTGATGATCGGATGCCTCCTGGCCTACGGCGCGGGAGAGCGATGGTTCGAGCGCCTCACCGAGTGGATCTTCGCGCGTCACCTGCAGTGGGCGGTGGTGGTGTGGCTGCCGCTGTCCTGGGCGCTCACGTCGAGGTTCGAAGGTGTCTGGATGTACACGGTCGGCTACGTCGGCGATGCCCTCGCGGTGGCGCTCGTCATCGTGTGGATGATGCGGGCCCCCGCCTCGCCGTTCGGACGATTCCTGAACTGGCGCCCGGTGGTCCACATCGGACTGATCTCCTACAGCCTCTACCTCTACCAGCAGCTGTTCCTGACCCGGCACAACGAGACCTGGTTCGGGGGGCTGACGATCGGCGGACTCCTGGCACTCCTGCTCGTCGCGGAAGCGTCCTACTGGTTCGTCGAGCGTCCGTTCCTGCGCCTGCGCATCCGACGCGAACGTGCGAAAGTCGACGCAGCGGTGGTCGGGGCGCGCTGAGAGCGTCGGCCGGCTCCCGGGGCGTGTGATCGTCGCGGACTGCGCCGGTCGCCTAGTGTTTCTGACGATGACCGAGGGTTGGCAGATCCACCTCTTCGTCCCGGCGGCGGCGCAACAGCCATGGCGCGACGACGAGGCGGCTGAGGCCTGGGCGCATGCCCGTCATGCGTGGTTCGTCGCGGGCCCGCAGGCGACTGCGGGCTGGTTCGGTTTCCGCCTGGGCGTTCGGGCTGCCGTCGCGCTCGCCGACGCGATCGAGCGCTGGACTGATGTCACCGATGAAAACGATCTGCGCGACTGGCCGGCGGATCTGCGGGAGCTTTCGAATGGCTCTCCTCAGCGTCATGCTGACGTCGTACACGTGGAGCCTGCCTCGTTCCTACCCGTCGCACTGTGGACCTTCACGGCCACCACGGAAGCCGCGGCCGTCGATGTCGCTACACGCCCGCGGCCTATCGAGCACAGCATCTGGGAACCGGGGACGGTCGGATTCTGGATCGACGTCGCCACCGCCCACATGCTCCTGCGGGTTCCGTGGGGATCACAGGGCGCTCTCTCACAGCTCCGCAAACAACTGCGGTCGTGGCTCGTCGAGCGCGACGCGGAGCGGCTCAGCGCAGAAGCGCAATGAACCTGCATCCCCGTATGACAAGTACGGGTCGGGGCTTGATGGTGCCGGCTACAGGACTTGAACCTGCAACCCCCGTATTACAAGTACGGTGCGCTACCAATTGCGCCAAGCCGGCTTACCGCGGAATTCCGCGGGACTGAGAGGGTGTCAGGGAGTACGTGGGTAGCTCACCCCGCATAAACCCCGCACATTCACTTCGTCAGGAACGAGTCTAGGGCAGAGGCCGCGCGGTCCCCGCCGACCGTCTTAGACATGTACGTGTTCATCGTCAGCGAGGGGTTCGCGTGCCCGAGGTACTCGGCGATGTCACGCGGCGACAGGCCCGCCTGATCGAGCGCGGTCCCGACCGTCTTCCGGAACGAATGGAACGTGTACCCGGGTAAGCCGAGCCGCTCCCGAGCTGCCTGCCATTCGTTCGAGGTGTTGCGGCGATCGCGACGCTTCAACATGACCGTCGGGAACACCGCCTCAACCTGACGCGGCCGACGCGCGAGCATCTCGGCGACGGTCGCCGGCACGGTGATGCGCCGCTCCCCCGCCGTCGTCTTCGACTTCCGGATCGTGACGACCGCGCCGTCGACGTCGGACCAGTTCAGCTCGAGCGCTTCGGTGATGCGCGCACCAGTGCCGGCGAGGAACTCGATGAGGTCGACCATGTCGAGCTGCTGCAGCCTCTCGTCGCTGGCGACAGCCTCGAGGAGCGCCGGTAGGTCGCCCAGTGGGATCGCTGTGGCCCCGACTGCCTTCGCCTCGACGGGCGCGAGCTCGCGCACCGGGTTGGTCTTGACGGCGTCGGAGCGCGCCGCAAGGCCCATCATGCCTGACAGGACAGCGCGGGTCTTCTTCGCCTCTCCAGGGCCGTTCTCGGCGGCGACGACATCGAGGAACCGCTGCAGCCGCTCGGCTGTGGCTTCGGAGACGGCGAGGTCGCCGATGCGCGGGACGATGACCTTCCTCACCGATCGCTCGTAGGTCTCCACCGTGCGCGGCGCGCGGCCCGCCTTCGCGACGAGGAAGCGCTCACCGAGGTCACGGATCCGCGTCTCGCGCTTCACCTCGACCGATGCCGACTCCTGCGTCTCGGTGAGGGCCCGCTTTAGTGCGGTCTCCGCCTTGGCTCGCGAGGCGCCGAAACGCTCGACCTGCTTGAGCCGTCCCGACTCGAAGCGGTAGCGGGCTCGTGCGCGCCACAATGAGTGCTTCGCCTCGCTCTGCTTCGGGATCTCGACGACGATGAGGCGCCGACGCTTCGACTCCGATCCGACCGGAGGGTCGACGTACGCGACCGGATCGACGTCGATCCGGCCGTAGCTACTGAGGGGTGTCCGAGGGCGAGCCATCGCGTGCCTCCTTCATCCGGTCGACGTCCGCCTGCGCTTCTTCAGACCGCCGCATGTCACGCTCGGTGGCGTCCAGCATGCTGTCGGTCAGAAGGACCTCGATCGGCTCGTCGGGACCTGGAGCTCCTTCCTGGAGTAGATCGGCGAGTTCCTGCGGAAGCTGGGGCAGATCGGGTGCGAGGCGCCCTGCCTCGAGGTTCGCGGACCAATAGCCGAGATGGCGCCGGAGCCGCCTCAACAGCTGGTCCACTACGCGCACTTCATCCCCGTATGGCCGTTCGGTCGTGGTCCGAGGCTTGCCGGTGATGTACCAGATCGCGTTTTCTCTTTCGAGCTCACGTAGCCAGTGCGAGAAGTGCACTAACGGATCGAGGTGACTCGCGACAAACACCGACTCCGAGTGACCGCGGTACCAGCGGAACGTCTCGATGACTGTCGGGTTCTCGAGGACAAGCGATCGCGGCAGATCGGCCATCGACGGCAAACCGAGCAACAGGAATTCAGGCGGCACCTCGAAGACTCGCGCGAAGCACAACACCTCGCCGACCGTGAATGACCGTCGCTTCTTGGTGCTCAAAATCCCATTCAAGGTGTCCTTGGTAACCGTCCAGCCGACCTCACCCAGCTTCTCTACCAGTTTCGGGATGGACCAGCCGTAGCGAAGGCGGAGGGTATTCACGGATTCGACGAGTCGTAGGGCGTACTGGCGCTCCCAGGTGGCGAGGTCAGGTTCACTCTCAGTAGTCACGCACTGACCATACCTGGTGATAGATGTGGGCGCTACTTGACAACGCCGAACACGTAATGCATGCTGGCAAGCAGATGGTCACCGAATGACCACACAGGCCAGAAAACATAGTCCACGAATGACAGGAGAATTGATGTCCATCGCTAGCCCCCCGCTGCCGACCCCTGGGCATCTCCCCGAGGTCGCCACGCGCGCCGAGGTTGCAGCGTTCACGCGGATCTCGATGCCGACACTGGCCCGCTGGGCAGGTGAAGGGAAGGGGCCTCGGTTCCGCAAGGCGGGATCCCGGTGCCTGTACCTCAGAGCCGATGTCCTCGCCTGGTTGGAGGCCCTAGAGGATTCCCGATGATGCCCGAGCCCCGAAAAAAACGAACGGCGCCTCGTTGCACCGAGACGCCGTTCCAGTCACCCAAGAAAGGCAACCTGTCATGAGCAACGTTAACACCACCCCCGCGCCGCGCAAGGCACGCAATCGCGTCGGAGCGGACATCCACCCCGAGATCCCGATGCCCGAATGGGTCGAGGAACGCTACTCGGATGATGACGGTCGCGTCGTCGTCGACGAGACGGACTACATCGACGGCATCTTCTGTCTCACCCGCTGCCAGTCCCACACCCTGGAAGACGACGGGTCCTGGTTCACCCACGACGAGCACGCGTTCCTCCGGTGGCGCACGGCGTGGCCTTCGGAGCCGAACGTGAGGCTCGAGACGGAGGAGTTCACGATCCTCCCGAAGGACGCGCCGGCGCTGGTCGCTGTCCTGCAGCGCTTCCACGAGGCGGCGAAGGCATGACCGCCTCCGTTGTCACCGAGCCCTCGCCGTTCGTCGCGGCCGCCCTGTCGGTCGGCTCCCACGAAGGCCCCGCACTCCTGTTCGACTGGGTGTACAGCGGACGCCTGAAGGATCCCGCGGACCTCGCCGAAGCTGTGGCGTTCGCATGGTCGTCGGCGCACCTCCCCTTCGCGGCCCTGGGCCATCGCACCTGGGTGGAGCTCTTCACGATGGCGGGCTACGCCAAGGACGGCACGCCGACGGAGCACCCCGCCGAGCCGATCACGCTCTACAGGGCGGCCGAGCCCCGCTACATCCACAGGCTGGCTTGGACGGCGTCTCTCGACGTCGCCGAACGGTTCCTCGAGATCAACGCGGCCAGGTACGGCGCCAAGCCGCGAAACGTCTACACGATCACCGTGGCGCCGGATCGTCTCCTCGCCCACATCACCGATCGCAACGAAGACGAGTACATCGTCGACACGACGGGCCTGAAGGCGCAGCGGGTCGATACCACCGTGCTGACGAAGGGAGTGTCGGCATGAGCAACATCTGCCCCGAGTACACCTGGTGCACCGACGCCTACCCCGGCCACCTGCAGGAACACTGCCACGGTTTCTCGTTCCACGCGGTCGCGGAGGAGAGCTCGGTTCACGTCAACGTCAGCCATGTCGACGAGAACGCCGCGGGCGATTGGAGCGTGTGGATCGACTTCAGCGAGTGGATCATCGAGGCCACCTCCGACGAAGAGTTCGGGACTGAGATCGATCGGGAGTTCGCGAACCTCCGCAGCATCGTCGACCAGATCGAAACCCGTGTGCGCGCCTTCCACGCGGCGCACGTCGGCGCTCCGCTGAAGCGTCAGGCCGACGTCGTCGAACGGTTGGAGGCCCTCGCAGACCGATGACCCTGTGGAGCCCCACCACGGGCTCCACACCCCTTTCCGTAGCTCAGTGGACAGAGCAACCGGCTTCTACCCGGACGGCCGCAGGTTCGAATCCTGCCGGAGAGACGCACGAAACCCCGACCCGTAGGAGCCCGACCCGATGAGATTCCCGAAGCAGTTCGTCAACAGTGGGGCGCTCGCCAAGGCGCACCTCACTGCTGGCGACCTTCGTCTCCTCATCGTGCTCATCAGCATGGCGGGCGAGGATCACGTCGCGTCGGCCAAGCAGATCGACCTCGCGGAGAGCGCCGGCCTCTCCCGGAAGAGCACGCGTGAGGCCATCAATCGGCTCACGAAGCAGCACCTCCTGAACCACGAATCGAACCGCGGACGGCTGACCGAATACACCGTGCTGCCTGAGTATCAAATGGCACCCGCACCTGCCATTAGGGTGCCATTTCATCCACAGGCAAATGGCACCTCTGAGGGTGCCAAATCTGGGACCGAAATGGCACCCCTGGAGGTGCCATCTCCTAGAGGGAACCAGGCGACGAACTTTTCGCACGGGAGTGAGATCGAAGAATCATTCTCTCGGGCGTGGTCGTCATGGCCGAAGAAGGTCGAGCGGAACCGAAGCCTTGACGCGTTCGATCGGGCCTCGAAGATCCGAGGGCTCGCCGAGCTCGAGGCCGACGTGACCAAGTTCGGTGTCGCGTACGCGCTGTCTGTCAGCGAGGCGCGGTTCGTGCCGTCCCTGAGGTCCTGGCTGGATGACCAGCGATGGACCGATGACCTCCCCGTCCCACCTGTTGCGAATGCAACACCTGCTCCGCGCGCTCGCTGGCAGTTCAACTCCCCCGACACTCGTCGGGATCCGGATGCGTGGATGCAGACGGGACACCTCACCCGCACCGAGCAGAACATGGCCGTCGTTCGACGAATGGAGGCCAGGGAGCAGGCCGAGAGCGAGTGCGTGCACCGGTGGATGCCGGACGGCACCTGCAATCACTGCACGGCCCGACGTGATGCTTCTGCATCACCTGCGGAGGTGACCTCGTGATCGGCGGCTGCGTGCGCGACCTCGAGCACAACTTCGACGCGACCTCCGGATGGTGCCTCAACGGCTGCGGATGGCGAGACGACGGCCGCTCCCAGTACTGGCTCCGCACACCCACCCCACACCTCTCGGACTTCACCGAACCACGACGGAGCCCCCACGATGACCACTGAGACGACCGTGCCCACCGTCGACGACCTCTACACGTCCCTGCAGACCGCGCTCATCGACATCACCCCGCCCTGCAGCAACGACCCCCGCTACCTTGCCGGCCGGGAAGAGCTCACCAGCCCCACCCGGATGCAGATGATCGCCCGGTGCCGGTCCTGCCCCGTCCGCGACCTCTGCGACCAGTACGCAACCGCCGCCCGCCCCGAAGCGGGCATGTGGGCCGGCCGGTACTACGAACGACGAACCCGACACCTCAAGGAAGGACCGATCACATGACCGATAGATCCGAAGCCAAACGAGCCTGGCTCGCACAACTCCGCACCCCCGAGAACTCAAGAGACGAGGCCGACGCACCCAGGAGCGGGGTCGCCCGAACCGAAGGCCGCCCAGTCCACAACACCAACCCCAACGCGACCACGACCCCGACCGACTTCCTCACCCGCCTCCTCGGCGAACCCAACTGACGAAAGAAGAGCCATGCGAAACCCCAACCTCACCTTCGTGCGCGACGCGATCAAGATCAGCGACATGAAGATGCCCGCCCCCTTCGAACAGTCCCTCAACGACATCGACCGCATCGACACCGCAGCCCAGAACCTGCAGCACGAAGCCGGCTTCCCCGCCCTCGCCGAAGCGTGGACCAACGCGATCCTCGAGAATCGCGACCCCGCCACCGACCCGCACATCATCCGAGCACTCACCAGCAACGCACTCACAACCGGCGGCGACATCACCTACGCGGCGCACATCGTCATCGAGAAGCGCCTCACCGAACAGCTCACCAAGATGACCGACACCATCCTCAACGGCTGGGCGAAGACCGTCACGACCGCCAGCAACACCATGACCGACGCGCACGAGATCCTCGGCACCATCCCCCTCGAAGACCAGACCAGTATCGCCACGCTCGGACCCCGCGCCCTCGAAGCCGCCATCGACGCTCGCACCGCGAACCACAAGGTCAAGGTCATCGCCCAGGGCTGGAACGCTCTCGCATCACTGACCCGCTTCGCCACCAACACCACCGAGCTCGCCACTCGCATCGCCGACCTCGACCTCAACACATGGGAGAAGGTCCGCCGAACCAAGGAACCGTGGGTCATCATCCAGGCCGGCGCCACCCTCACCCTCGCCACCAACCGCGACGACATCGCCACCCGACTCGCCCGCCTCGACCGCCAGCGAGAAGAACGCGCAGCACGACAGCTCCGCGTCGACGAGGCCGCTCGAGGCCGCCGCGCATCATGAAGCACTCAGCCCCCTGGGCCCCCTTCCCCCCTCAGCCGCCACGATCCGTCTCCCGGGCTAGGGATCGTCCCTCCCCTGGAGAAACCACTGACCATCGATCGGAGATCAAATGACTGCTCTGCGAGCCCTGGAGAACGTTGACCCGCCCGCCACCACAAGGAGGCCGGCCTACACGGACGCCTTCAAGATCGGTGCTGTCACTCGGGTGCGGGGTGGTCAGGCGATTGTGCGAGTTGCCCGCGATCTGGGTATCTCCCGCAACACGCTGAAGGCGTGGATGGAGACGATCCCGGTCCCGTCAGGTCCGGGCGTCGCACCAGCGGCGGCTACCGGATCGCGCCGAGCGGTCCTCGTCGCCCTGCGCGACCGGATCGCGGCGGCGATGGATGACGGGATGTCGAGCCGGGACATCCCGGCGAATGCCCGGCTCTTGGGGGAAGTGATGCGCGAGATCGAAGCGATCGACCTCGCCGAGGACGAGGAGTCGACTCCCACGGTCCAGGATCAGCCATTCGACCCGGAGGAGATATGAGCCTCTCGTCGATGTACGAAGCCCACCTGAGTGAGCTCGGCGTGCCAGGCGGCAAGCTCCGGGACGCGGTGCTCGCTCTCGCGTCGGTTATGGACGTCCCTGACAGTCCTGGCCACATGGCTGCAGCTTCGGCGGGACTGATGGCCGTCATGGATGAGCTTCGCCAGCTCTACGGCCCGGCCCACCCATTGCGGGACGAGCTCGACATTCTCCGTGGCCAGAAGCACCTCCGCGAGCTCAGGGAACTCGGCGAACTTGATGACCGCTGACCTGAGCGCGCACACCCGGAACACCACCACGAACAGAAAGAAGAACGAATATGGCTGATGACCTGAGCTCGGACCGGGTCTTTCGGGAGCTGATGGATCGCGTCCGCCGGCTCGAGAACACGACGATGCTGCAGAACGCCGCTGTCAGCGAGGGCCGGCTCCGGTTCATCGGTGGCCTGCTGCTGATCGACTCCGGCGGACGGCTCGAGGTCGTCGGCACCTTCGACGGCAACGGTGACTTCACATGGTCAGGGCCGTGGGCGTTCACCGGGGACGGTGGCATCGCTGGTGACGTCGACATCACGGGCAACGCGACTGTGAAGGGCGCCGGCCGGATCAGGGTGGAGGGTGGCGACTCCCCCGCGACGATCGAGGACGGGAAGGTCTCGTTCGACACGGGCGGTGAGC
>JAAIGE0100181927.1_pt1 | contig 18679 bp, 19 predicted proteins | sample 6487951 | NCBI WGS metagenome assembly JAAIGE01 (sample SAMN13974128, study PRJNA590717) | phyllosphere metagenome | biome: tomato field; feature: multiple bacterial spot infested tomato fields; material: tomato leaves; isolation source: leaves from tomato fields | host: Solanum lycopersicum ...
ACGCGCGGTACTGACTAACCCTGACGGTTCCTGGCGACCAGGGTTGCCGGTGAGCATTGAGGTGGCCACGTCGTCCAGTGAGGCCAAGGTCAGCGTGCCGGCCAGCGCCGTGCAGATCATTGAGGAGCAGCCGCAGGTATTCGTGCGGGTCGACCATGGTTTTGTCGCGCAACCGGTCACGCTCGGGGCTACCAGCGGCGGTTATGTCGAGGTGACCGAGGGGCTGAGCGCTGGTGTAGCGGTCGCGGCGCAGGGCAGTTTTACCCTCAAATCCGAGCTTGGCAAAGGTTCTGCCGACCACGCCCACTGACGAGTAGATCTCATGTTCGAGCGCATCATCCAATTCGCCATCGAGCAGCGCTTTATCGTGCTGCTTTTCGTGCTGGGCATGGCCGGTCTCGGCATCGCCAGCTACCAGAAACTGCCAATCGACGCGGTACCTGATATCACCAATGTGCAGGTGCAGATCAATACCGCAGCGGCGGGGTTTTCACCGCTGGAAACCGAGCAGCGCGTCACCTTTCCCATCGAGACGGCCATGGCCGGCTTGCCGCACCTGCAGCAGACCCGCTCGCTGTCGCGCTCGGGCTTCTCCCAGGTTACGGTGATCTTCGAGGATGGCACCGACTTGTACTTTGCCCGCCAGTTGGTCAACGAACGTCTGCAGGGCGCCGTAGCGCAACTGCCGGCCAATGTGCAACCGGCCATGGGGCCAATCTCCACCGGTTTGGGCGAGATCTTTCTATGGACGGTGGAGGCCGAGCCAGGCGCCTTGAAAGAGGACGGTACCGAGTACACGCCCACTGACCTGCGGGTGATTCAGGACTGGATCATCAAGCCGCAGCTGCGCAACGTCCCTGGCGTCGCCGAGATCAACACCATTGGCGGGTTTGCCAAGGAGTTCCAGGTCGCCCCTGATCTCAAGCGCATGGCGGCCTACAAGCTGACTCTGAGCGACCTGATCATGGCGCTGGAGCGCAACAACGCCAACGCCGGCGCCGGCTTTATCGAGCGCAACGGCGAACAGCTGGTGGTGCGTGCACCGGGCCAGGTGGCTGATGCTAAGGACATCGCCAATATCATCGTTTCCAATGTCGATGGCACCCCGATCCGCGTGCGCGATATCGCTGAGGTGCAGATCGGCCGCGAGCTGCGCACTGGCGCGGCGACCGAAAACGGTCGCGAGGTGGTGCTCGGTACCGTGTTCATGCTGATCGGTGAAAACAGCCGCAGCGTGTCCCAGGCCGTTGCTGCCAAGCTGGTCGAGGTCAATCGTTCGCTGCCCGAGGGCGTGGTTGCCATTGCGGTTTACGACCGCACCAATCTGGTCGACAAGGCCATCGCCACGGTGAAGAAGAACCTGATCGAAGGGGCGATTCTGGTCATCGTGGTGCTGTTCTTGTTCCTCGGCAACATTCGCGCGGCGCTGATCACCGCCATGGTGATTCCGCTGTCCATGCTGTTCACCTTTACCGGTATGTTCAGCAACAAGGTCAGTGCCAACCTGATGAGCCTGGGGGCGCTGGACTTTGGCATCATCGTTGATGGTGCCGTGGTGATCGTCGAGAACTCGATCCGCCGCCTGGCTCATGCCCAGCAACACCACGGACGTCTGCTGACCCGCGCCGAGCGTTTCCGTGAGGTGTTCGCGGCCTCCAAGGAAGCGCGCCGGCCACTGATTTTCGGCCAGTTGATCATCATGGTGGTGTACCTGCCGATTTTCGCGCTCACCGGCGTGGAAGGAAAAATGTTCCATCCCATGGCTTTCACCGTGGTCATCGCCCTGTTGGGCGCGATGATCCTCTCGGTGACCTTCGTGCCGGCAGCCATCGCGCTGTTCATCACCGGCAAGGTCAAGGAAGAAGAGAACCTGGTGATGCGTTCAGCCCGTCGTGGTTACGAGCCGGTGCTGAATTGGGTAATGGGCAACCGAGTACCGGTGTTCAGCGGTGCGCTGATCGTCGTGCTGCTTTCCGGCGTGCTGGCCAGTCGCATGGGCAGTGAGTTCATCCCCAGCCTCAGCGAGGGTGATTTTGCCCTGCAGGCCTTGCGAGTGCCCGGTACCAGCCTGACGCAGTCGGTGGAGATGCAGCAGCGCCTGGAAAAGACCCTGATGGAGAACATGCCGGAGATCGAGCGTGTATTCGCCCGTACCGGTACCGCTGAGATCGCTGCCGACCCCATGCCGCCGAACATCTCCGATGCTTACGTGATGCTCAAGCCCAAGCAACAGTGGCCGGATCCAGGCAAGTCCCGCGAGGCGTTGATTGCCGATATCCAGCGGGTAAGCGCCCTGGTAGCTGGCAGCAACTATGAGCTGTCGCAACCCATCCAGCTGCGCTTCAACGAGCTGATCTCCGGGGTGCGCAGTGACGTTGCGGTAAAGGTATTTGGCGACGACATGGATGTGCTGAACAAGACTGCGACCGAAATCTCGGAAGTGCTGGAGACGGTCAGCGGCGCCGCAGAGGTCAAGGTCGAACAAACCAGCGGTCTACCCATGCTGACCATCAATGTCGACCGCGAGAAGGCGGCACGCTATGGCCTGAACGTCGGCGATGTACAGGATGCCGTAGCCTTTACCATTGGCGGCCAGCAGGCCGGTACGCTGTTCGAGGGCGATCGCCGTTTCGATATCATCGTGCGCCTGTCCGACGAAACCCGCACCGATGTGGAAGGGTTGTCGCGGCTGCTGATTCCCATACCGCCACGACCGGGCAGCGCTTCGGATCAGATCGCCTTTATCAATCTGGCCGAGGTCGCCAGCTTGGACATGGTGCTCGGCCCGAACCAAGTCAGCCGCGAAAACGGTAAGCGTCTGGTAGTGGTCAGCGCCAACGTACGTGGCCGTGACATGGGCTCCTTCGTGGCCGAAGCCAGTCAGCGCCTGCAGCAGGACGTGCAGATTCCAAGCGGCTACTGGACGAGCTGGGGCGGCCAGTTCGAGCAGTTGCAATCGGCGGCCAAGCGCCTGCAGATTGTGGTGCCGGTGGCCTTGCTACTGGTCTTCACGTTGCTGTTCATGATGTTCAACAACTTTAAGGACGGCCTGGTAGTGTTTACCGGCATTCCGTTCGCATTGACCGGTGGCATCATGGCGTTGTGGCTGCGGGATATTCCGTTGTCGATTTCCGCTGGTGTGGGCTTTATTGCATTGTCTGGCGTAGCTGTACTCAACGGTCTGGTGATGATTGCCTTTATCCGTAACCTGCGCGAGGAAGGCAAGCCGCTACATACGGCGATCACCGAGGGCGCGCTGACCCGTCTGCGTCCGGTACTGATGACCGCGCTGGTGGCGTCCCTGGGCTTCGTACCGATGGCCCTGGCAACCGGTACTGGAGCGGAAGTACAGCGGCCACTGGCCACGGTGGTGATCGGCGGGATCATTTCATCTACCGCTCTGACGCTGCTGGTGCTGCCGGCGCTGTACCAGTGGATTCACCGGCGTGAAGATGAGGATGAGCCAACGCTCGCTAAAGCGTAATAGGCAACTTACAAACGACTACGCCCCTGTATAGGGGCGTAGTCGTTTCTGGATCGGCGATTCAGTGCTGCTGCAGGCTACCAGGAGGATCGACCTGCACGGTAACGTGGCTCAGCCCATAACGCTTGCGCAGGTAATCACCGACTATGGCTGGCAGGGTGAGGCTGTCAGTACCTTCTGCAGGGGTGACATGCACGGTGGCGACACTGGCATCATCGGTCAGCGTCCAGGCATGGAAGTGCCCGGCTTCGGCGACGCCAGGCAGTTCGGTCAGTGCATGCTCGGCCTGTTTTGCATCGATACCGGACGGGCTGGCCTGCAACAGCACCTGAATCGATTCTGCGATCAGCCGCCAGGCCGAGCGCACTACCAGCAGGGCGACGACCACCGAGAGAATCGGGTCGAGCAGCGTCCAGCCGGTCAACATGATGCCGATCGCAGCAGCAATTGCACCGACCGAGCCGAGCAAGTCGCCCATGACATGCAGCAGCGCACCGCGAAGATTGCTGTCGCCCTTGTTGCCACTGTTGAGGATCAACGCGCCTACAATGTTGACCAGCAAGCCAATACTGGCAACGATCAGCATCGGCCAGGCCATCACCTCGACTGGTTCGCGAAAGCGCGCGATGGCCTCCCAGACAATCCACACGACCAGCAGTAACAGCGTGGCGCCATTGGCCAGGGCAGCGAGCACACGAACACGATGAAAGCCGTAGGTACGTCGTGAATCAGGGGCGCGCGCTGCCACCTGATAGGCGATCAGCGCCAGGAGTAGCGCGGCCGAATCGGAAAGCATATGGCCAGAGTCGGCGATCAGCGCCAGAGAGCCCGATAGCCAGCCCCCGACGGCCTGAACCACGGCATATAACGTGGTGATGATGAAGACCAGGCGAATGCGTTTGGCGTTATCCGCAGTCACTGCAGGCGTATGGTCGTGGCCAGCGTGATCGTGCGAATGGTGATTGCCATGCTCGTGATCATGCTCATCGTGTTTGTGTGAGTGGTTCATCAGTAGAGATTCCGTGACTCGACAGGGTCATTGCGCGTTGGCAAAGCTCAGGGTGAAGCAGGTGTGGCTGGCAGTGCTGATCACCGAGGCTTGCCCGCCATGTAGGCTCATGATCGAGCGCACAATGGCCAGGCCAAGGCCGGTGCTGCCACTGGCTCGTTTCCCTATCCGGTAAAAACGCTCGAACAGGTGCGGCAGGTGTTCGGCAGCAATGCGTTCACCGACATTGCTGACCGACAGCGTAGCCCCTTGCAGGGCCGAAGACGTGATGGACAGGCGAACCGTCGAGCCCGACGTTGCGTGGCGTAGAGCATTGGACAGGAGGTTGGAGATCGCTCGCTGAACCATCAGACGGTCGCCTTTTACATAGGCATCGCCTTCGATGAGCAAGGCGATTTCGCGCTCTTCGGCAAGCATCGAGAAAAAATTGCCGATGCGTTCTGTTTCATCCCGCAGCGATATTTCCTCAAATGCCAGTTGCATGTTCGCGTGGCTGACCTGGGCCAGAAACAGCATGTCGCTGACGATGCGGCTCAGGCGTTCGAGCTCTTCTACCGACGAGGCCAGAGCATCCTTGTACTCATCCTCGGAGCGCTCCCGGCTGAGCACTACCTGTGCGCGCCCCATCAAGTTATTGAGCGGGGCACGCAGTTCATGGGCAGCGTCATCCGAGAAGTCCGAGAGTTTCTGAACGTCGGTATCAAGACGGTGCAACATCAGGTTCAGACTTTGCGCGAGCGCTTGCAGCTCAGGCGGCAGGCGATCGGTCTGGATGCGAGGGGATAGGTCACGAGCTGAGACCTTGGCAGCCAGGGCACTAAAGCGCCGTAGCGGCTGGAGACCTTGTTGAGCTACCAACCATCCGGCGAGACCGGTCAACAGAAGGATGACTGGCACTGCTCCCAACGCTGAACGGAGAAAGGCCGTAACTAGGTGTTGATTGGTGCTGAGATCTTGGGTCATCTGCAGCATCATGGGCGGTAGTCCCGGTACTTGGATGCTGCGACGAGCCGTCAGCATTTCAGTGCCGTCAGGACGCTTCCAGGAGTTCAAAGCCCCGTCATCTCGGGTAGCCGTTAGCGGAACCTGCGAAACACCTAGAAAGCCTACGCTGAGTAGCGTTTCACCGGTTTCAACGTGTGTGACCAGAACGGATAGATCCTCGTGCCCGGCGACCGCATCGGTTATTTCATGCTGCCAGGGACGCCACTTGCGAACCGTCAGGTCTTCATTCAGCCCATTGCCGATTTGCATCACCTTGCTGGTGAGCTCCTCGCGTGCCTGCGCATCAACCTCGCGTAGCAGCACCCAATAGCACATAGCGATCAGCAGTGTGATCAGCAGAGCGCCAACGATGACCACGTTCAGCGCAACTCGCAGGGCCAGGCTGAAGGGCTTCATTCTCGGTTCTCCAACGTATAGCCAACACCTCGAATAGTATGAATCAGGCGTTGCTCGAAGGGCTCGTCAACCTTAACTCGCAGCCGCCGCACGGCCACTTCGACCACGTTGGTATCGCAGTCGAAATTCATGTCCCAGATCAGCGAGGTGATTTCCGTGCGCGTCAGCACCTCGCCACGTCGGCGCATCAGCAGATGCAGCAAGGCAAATTCCTTGCTGGTGAGATCTATACGCTGGCCGGCTCGATAGGCTTTGTGACCGCTGGGGTCGAGCTCCAGATCGGCGACCTGTAGGCTGTCGTTGACCGTGACGGTTTCACCGCGCCGTAGCAGCGTGCGTATACGAGCCAGCAGCTCGGGAAACTGAAAGGGCTTGACCAGGTAGTCATCGGCGCCCATTTCGAAACCACGCACTTTCTCTTCGAGCCGCCCGTGCGAGGTGAGCATGATCACCCGCGTCTGCTTTCGCTTGCGGATCAGCTCCAGCACCTCCCAGCCATCCATGGTCGGCAGGTTCACATCCAGCAGAATCAGCGAGTAGTCGGTCTGTAGCGCCAAATGGAAACCGTCGATCCCGGTGCCGGCCCGATCCACGATGTAACCGCTTTCGGTCAGGCCCTGACGCAGATAATCCGCTGCTTTGTCTTCGTCTTCGATAATCAGAATGCGCATTTCGGCCAGTCTCTGTTTGGCAGCAAAAGTGCGCGAACGATAAACCCTGTAGTAACTTTAGGGTCAATCAATGGTTGGTCAGCGAAGACCGAAAGTCAGGTAAATAGTAGATGGCGGCGTCGGTATGCGAATGGCCGCTTTTGGCGGCCGATTGCAGCCGGTCACGACAGGCATCTACCGGCCAAAAGCGGCCACTCGCCTTTGGTTGACTGGCAGGTTGATTCGCAAGTGCCTGACATGCAGCTGAAGCCCTTATGGGGCTATCTGATCCTGTTGCTTATTAATAAACTCTGTCACAAAACCTCTGGAAATTCGCGGCCTAGCGGGGAGGTTGATCCTGTGGAAGCGAAATTAAAGGTTGTCACAAAGCATCGCTTTTCAAAAAATCTCGGGGTTTTTCGTTTAATAAAGGTTGTCACAACAATACGGTTGTCACAGCAAAGGTTCAGCCGGAGAAAAATCGCAGGGGTACGCCTCGGAAAAAACCCGAAAAAATTATGATGGTATCTTTTGTGCTTGGAACGGAGACAGTGGAGTTAGAGAATTGAACTGTGCCAGGACGGTTGCGCTAGAGAAAAACTCCCCGGGCGCGTCATTGACCAGCCAGTCGGTGGGTTGGGCGATGTCATGATGGTCCCGCCTGTGGCGGAGGCGCGTAAGCAACACGTTCTGTGAACGGGGTGTCCCGCACGGCCCGAAATACCGCAGCAGAAATGGAGCAATTTGTGATGAAAGCGAAGGCCTGATGGCTTCCGCATTTCCTCTCAGATCAGTGCGTCTGCTGTGCCATTTCAGTGTGCCTGGGCAGAGCAATCGAGATGAGTGCAGCGACCAATACGAAGACGCTGGAAACCCACAAGCAAGCTTCCAACCCATAGGCTTGGAATACCCAACCTGACAGCAGCGTGCCGACCAAGCGCCCGAGGGCGTTGGACATGTAGTAGAAGCCCACATCCAGGGACACGCCGTCTTCCTTGGCGTAACTGACGATCAGGTAGCTGTGCAGCGATGAGTTCACGGCGAACAGCACGCCGAACAGCATCAACCCGCCGAGCAAGACTACCTGCGCTGACCAGCCTGCCGACAGGCCCACGGCAATGAGCGCAGGCAGCCCGGCCATGGCGATTGCCCAGATGAAGGCTGCTCGACCATCGGGGACATGTCCGCGCTTCTTACCGGTGATATGTGGAGCAAACGACTGGACGATGCCGTAGCCGATGACCCACGCGGCCAAGAAACCGCCGACCAGCCAGAAGTCCCAGCCAAACGTAGAGCTCAGGTACACCGGCAGTGCCACAACAAACCAGACATCCCGCGCACCGAACAAAAACAGCCGCGCGGCCGAGAGAATGTTGATCGCCCGGCTCTTGGACAGCATGTCGCGGAACTTCGGTTTGGCCTTGGCTTTGCCCAAGTCCTTTTTCAGCAGGATCAAGCTGCAGATCCAAATGAGGGCCAAGGCTGCTGCCATGGCCAGCACCGCCAGGGTGAAACCGAGCAGCGCTAGCAATGCTCCCCCGAGGAAGAAACCCACACCTTTGAGCGCGTTTTTCGAGCCCGTTAGGATGGCCACCCATTTGTAGAGGGTGCCTTGCTGGCTGTCCGGTACCAGGAGCTTGATGGAGCTCTTGGCGCTCATCTTGTTCAGGTCCTTGGCGATGCCGGAGAGCGCCTGGGCGGCCATCACCCACGGCACCGTCAGCGAGGCTGCTGGTACCGTGAGCATCAGCAGGGCAACCACCTGCATTCCAAGGCCGATGTTCATCGTGCGGTTTAACCCCAGTCGGGCGCCGAGGTAGCCACCCACGAGGTTGGTGATCACGCCGAACACTTCGTAGAACAGGAACAGCGCCGCAATCTGCAGCGGCGTGTAGCCCAGCGAATGGAAGTGCAGTACCACCAACATGCGCAATGCGCCGTCGGTGAGGGTGAAGGCCCAGTAATTGCCGGTAACCAGCAGGTACTGACGCACTTCCGCAGACAGGGCTGACAACGCCTTCATGATCGCCATTTACTCCGCTGCGCCGACCAGGCGTGCCAGTTCAACCGCACGGTTGGCGTAGCCCCACTCGTTGTCGTACCAGGCGTAGATCTTCACTTGGGTACCGTTGACTACGAGGGTGGACAGCGCATCGATGATTGAGGAGCGTGGATCGGTGCGGTAGTCGATGGACACCAAGGGGCGTTCTTCGTAGCCCAGGATGTCCTTCAGCGGCCCTTCGGCTGCGGCTTTCAGCAGCGCGTTGACCTCTTCAGCCGTCGTCTCTCGTTCCACTTCGAACACGCAGTCGGTCAGCGAGGCGTTGGCCAGTGGTACACGTACAGCGTGACCATTCAGCTTGCCGCGCAGCTCGGGGAAGATCTCGGCGATTGCGGTGGCAGATCCCGTGGTGGTCGGGATCAGGCTCATGCCCGAGGCTCGGGCGCGTCGCAGGTCCTTGTGCGGTGTATCGAGGATGCTCTGGGTATTGGTGAGGTCGTGAATGGTGGTGATCGAGCCGTGGCGGATGCCCAGGTTCTCGTGAATCACCTTGACCACCGGAGCCAGGCAGTTAGTGGTGCAGGAGGCGGCGGTGACGATACGATACTGCGCCGGGTCGAATAGGTGCTGGTTGACGCCCATCACCACGTTCAGTGCGCCTTTCTCCTTCACTGGAGCGCAGACGACCACACGTTTGACGCCTTGATCCAGGTAGGCCTGGAGTACGGCTACCGACTTCATCTTGCCGCTGGCCTCGATGACCAAGTCGCAGCCCGACCAGTCGGTGTCCGCGATAGCCTTGTTGGCGGTGACCTTGATGCGCTTGCCCTCGATCACTACCGCGTCACCCTCTGCGCGGGCTTCACGGTGCCAGCGTCCGTGGATCGAATCGAAGTTGATCAGATGGGCATGGGTCTCGGCGTCACCGGCCGGGTCATTGATCTGCACAAACTCGAATTTCGGCCAGTCCCAGGATGCGCGAAGCGCCAAGCGACCAATACGGCCAAACCCATTGATACCTACTTTGATAGCCATGTTCTTGTTCTCGAATCGCGATTAGCGAAAGGTCAGAGGGTGTCGCTGAACTGGTTGATATACCCAACGTGCGCAGGGTTCTGGATCGCACGTGGACGCAGGGCCTGAACCTGGGAAACAGCTTCCTGCACAGGGATGCCGCACTCGATCATCAGGCGGGCGGCAAACAGGCCGGTGCGGCCAGAGCCGCCCTTGCAGTGAATGGCGATCGTCTTACCGGTCATCACCAGCTCTTTCAGGCGTTCCCGGTGAGCCTCCCAGGCGGCCGCAAACGGCTCACCAGGCGCTTCGTCGTCCTCGACCGGCAGGTGGAACCATTCGAGGCCCAGCAGTTGGCACTCCTCGGGAAGCAGATCGATCTCGTTCTGCAGCAGTTCTTCACTCGGCATCAGGGTTACCAGCGCGCTCGCGCCGGCATCGTGCAACGTTGCCAGAGCTTGAGATACCGATGTCTCCTTGGTACCTGGGCACGGAGTGAAGATCAGCTGGCCGACCAGTTCGGAATTAGCCAACACTGAATACGGGTGCAATTGCATGCTCACAAAACCTCAAATGGATCGTTGATTGACACGCTTGGATAGTTCTTCAGCCGACTCTTTACGTTCGGAATAGCGATCGACCAGGTAGTCGGAGCGATCACGAAGCAGCAGGGTGAACTTCACCAGTTCCTCCATCACGTCGACGACACGGTCGTAGTACGAAGAGGGCTTCATGCGGCCCGCCTCGTCAAATTCCAGATAGGCCTTCGGCACGGACGACTGGTTAGGGATGGTGAACATGCGCATCCAGCGGCCGAGGACGCGCAGCTGGTTGACCACGTTGAACGACTGCGAGCCGCCGCAGACCTGCATCACCGCGAGGGTTTTGCCTTGCGTCGGGCGCACTGCGCCCATGCTCAGTGGAATCCAGTCGATCTGCGACTTGAACACGCCGGTCATTGCACCGTGGCGTTCCGGCGAGCACCAAACCATGCCTTCGGACCACAGCACCAGATCGCGCAGTTCCTTGACCATGGGGTGGTCATCGGGCACGTCATCCGCCAGTGGCAGCCCGGTCGGATTGAAGATCCGCGTCTCGGCACCGAAGTGCTCCAGCAGGCGTGCCGCTTCTTCCGTCAGCAGACGGCTGAACGAGCGTTCGCGGGTCGATCCGTACAGCAGCAGGATGCGAGGCTTATGGGTGGAATTTTGCTCGACTGCCAATTTGTCTGCTGTCGGCAGGTCGACCAGATCGTTGTCGATATTGGGGATGTGGTGTTCGGTCATGATTTACTCCTGAGACAAGGCACCAGATGGCTGATCGAACCAGCGGCGCTTGAGCCACAAGGCCACGCCCACCAGGGAGATCAGTACCGGCACTTCCACCAAGGGTCCGATGACGGTGGCAAACGCGACCGGCGAGGCAAGACCGAAGGTGGCGATGGCCACGGCAATGGCCAGTTCGAAGTTGTTGCTCGCTGCGGTGAACGCCAGAGCAGTGGTACGTGGGTAGTCAGCTTCCAGCAGCTTGCCCATCCAGAAGCTGATGAAGAACATCACCACGAAGTAGATGGTCAGCGGGATAGCGATGCGCAGCACATCTAGCGGCAGTTGCAGCACCATGTCGCCCTTTAGACTGAACATGGCGACGATGGTCAGCAGCAACGCCACGAGGGTCAGCGGACTGATCTTCGGGATGAAGCGCTCCTGGTACCAGGTCTCGCCCTTGCTGCTGATCAGAATCTGGCGGGTCAGGAAACCAGCCAGGAACGGGATGCCCAGATAGATCAGCACCGATTGGGCGATATCGAGGAAGCTGGTCTCAATGACGCTACCTTCAACGCCAAATAGCGGCGGCAACAGCCCCAGGAAGATCCAGGCGTACACGCTAAAGAACAGAATCTGGAAAATGCTGTTGAAGGCGACCAGACCCGCCACGTACTGATTGTTGCCACCGGCGATCTGGTTCCACACCAGCACCATGGCGATGCAGCGTGCCAAGCCGATGAGGATCAGGCCGGTCATGTACTCAGGCTTGTCGGAAAGGAAGACAACGGCCAGCCCGAACATCAAGACCGGGCCGATCACCCAGTTCTGGATCAGCGACAGGGCAAGGATGCGCTTGTCCTTGAAGACCTGTGGCAACTCCTCGTATTTCACCTTCGCCAGAGGTGGGTACATCATGACGATGAGGCCAATGGCGATGGGGATGTTTGTCGAGCCTACCGACAGGCTATCCAGCCACGCGGGCAATCCCTGGAACAGGCTGCTCAGACCAATGCCCAGGCCCATGGCCAGAAAGATCCAGACCGTCAGGTAGCGGTCTAGGAATGAAAGTCGACTTTTGCTCATGGCGGATCTCCCTAAACGTCAGAGCGTTCCGATGCGGGCCAGCTCGACCTTGAGCTGGGCGGCATCCATTTGGTCGAAAGGCATTGCAATGAATGCCTTGAGGCGTCGCTTGATCTGCTCAAGCGTGTTGTCGAACGCTGCGTCCAGCTCGGCGGCGCTCCCGTGCAAATCCGAAGGGTCAGAAAGTCCCCAGTGAGCTTTCACTGCTGGTCCGAAGAACACGGGGCAGGCTTCGCCAGCGGCCTTATCGCAGACGGTGATGACAAAGTCTGGTGCCAGCTCGGCATGCGCGTCGCTGGACTTGCTGCTGAGGCCCTCGGTGGAGATACCGGCACGCTGCAGCGCGGTGATGGAAAGCGGATGCACCTCACCCTTTGGCTGGCTGCCGGCGCTGTAGGCCTTCATGCCGGCCGGTGCCAGATGATTGAAAACAGCCTCGGAGAGGATGCTGCGGCAGCTATTGGCGGTGCAGAGGAACAGAACTTTCATCGGTTTTTCTCGGCAATGATCAGCAGCAGGAGGCGACGCGTTGTGGGCGGTCACCCATGGTGTCCAGTCTTTTGGTGCTAGTACTCAGCCACTCGTGGTTGGCCTCCAGCGTCGTCGCCAGGACCTCACGTACCCAGGCGGGCAGCTCTGGATGCAGCCGGTAATAAACCCACTGGCCCTGACGGCGGTCTTCCAGCAGGTCACACGTACGCAGCTGCGCCAGGTGGCGGGAAACCTTGGGCTGGCTTTCTTGCAGCGCGCAGGTCAGTTCACAGACGCAGAGTTCTTCCTCGCGAGCGATCAGCAGCATCATCCGAATGCGGTTTTCGTCGGCGAGGCATTTGAAGACTTTGGTGGGGGTCAGCGAGTCAGTCATGGGGTTACTCAGTGTTTGGTTTTCACAAGGACGAACATCTTGATGCGTTCATGGATCTCGTGAAGCGCGTGTCGGAAAGCATCGTGTTTGTCACTGGTCACAGGGTCTTCGAAGTTCCACGCCAGAGCCTCGCCGAAGGCAGGCAACGTAAGGCACTCGTGGGCTGCCTTGTCGCACAGAGTAATCACGTAGTCGAACCGTTCCCCTGCGAACTCGTCGATGGACTTGCTGCGCAAAGCGCTGGTATCGATAGCGAGGTGCTCAAGGGCGGCATAGGTACGCGGGTCGACCTCGCCAGGCTGGGTCCCGGCGCTGAAAGCTTCGAAGTGAACAGGGTCTGTATGCCGGAGCAAAGCTTCGGCGAGCTGGGAGCGAGCGGCGTTTGCGGTGCAAACAAACAGGACGCGGATCTTGCCAGTCATCACTTGGTACCCTGCGCGTATATGGTTTCTCGAATATACGCTTTTCCGAATGTATCGCAACCCCTCGATGATGGGTGGCTTTACATGTGCGCGTTTATGCACATATATTGGCCGCATGACGACCAACCAAAATCTCCGCGCCCAAGCCATCGACGCCGCCATCGAGTCGCTGGACGAGGCTTTCTTCAAAGCGCTTTGCGAGCCTTCCAGAGTCGCGGTTTTCAAGCGCGTGCTTTTGCTGGGCCTGGCGGATGTCGGCGAAATCGCTAAAGACCTGCCACAGGAGCGCTCGGTGATTTCCAGGCACCTACAGGTATTGCACGCCGCCCAGATCGTGAAAGCCACCAAGGTGGGCAGGCAGGTGTTCTATGAAGTGAATGGTGGGGCGATCGTCGAGCGTCTGGAGGGTCTTCTCCAGCGAACCAAAGGTCTGGTTTCGCTGTGCTGTCCGTAGGCTGGCCTTTTTTTGCCCCTATATATGCATGAGTGCGCACGCATGAATTATTCGGATCATATTCTGGATGTAGTCGTCATTGGTGGTGGGCAAGCAGGTTTGGCGACTGGCTGGCATTTGCAGCAGCACGGCTTGGAGTTCCTCATCTTGGATGAGCAGGCATCCCCTGGTGGGAACTGGCGTAACTACTACGACAGCCTGCAGCTGTTCTCCCCAGCGGAGTACTCCGCGCTACCGGGAATGGTGCTCCCCGGCGATCGCAAGGGCTATCCGCTGCGAGACGAAGTGGTGCAGTACCTGGAGGCATACGCCGCCCAGTTTCAGCTGCCTTTCCAGGGCGGTACCGGAGTGGTGGCGGTCGTACAGAAGGACAAGGCATTTGAGGTTCGCTCCGCCAACGGAGCGACTTTCACTGCGCGTGCTGTGGTAGTGGCATCAGGGGGCTTCAGCCGTCCTTTCATGCCTGACATTCCTGGGCTGGAGAGCTTTTCAGGACATTGTCTGCATAGCTCAGCTTATCGAACTCCTGAGGCCTTTGCCGGCCAGCGTGTTGTCGTTGTGGGGGCAGCGAACTCGGCTGTTCAGATTGCCTATGAGCTTGCCGGCGTTGCACAGGTAGTGCTGGCTACCCGCGAGAGGATCCGCTTCTTCCCCCAGCGGATCCTGGGACTCGATTTTCACACTTGGTTGAAATTCACCAGGTTGGAGCACACGCGCTGGTTGAGTGACCAGAGCACGCCTGTGCTGGATACCGGCAAGTACCGTAAGGCTCTGGATACCGGGCGGCTCCAGCGCAAAGCGATGTTCCAGCAGGTGGTGCCTGACGGCGTCGTCTGGCCGGATGGAACCACCCATCAGACCGATGCGCTGATCTTCGCCACCGGTTTCCGGCCGAACCTGGCGTTTCTGGCACAGCTTCCAGTCGCCGACCGGCAAGGTCGTGTCCTGCAGCAAGACGGCGTGGCAGATCAGGTGCCCGGCCTGTACTTCGTCGGGCTGCCCAAGCAAAGGAACTTCGCCTCGGCAACCCTCAGGGGGGTAGGGACTGACGCGGGCTATCTCATGCCTCAACTGCTCCGTCATCTAGAACGGGTTGGTTCGACGGAAACACCCGTTCAACGATCGCGCAATCCAGCCAGCGGCCTTCAAGGCAAGCGTGCTTCTCATAGACGCCAATCGTCCTGAAGCCGCAGGACTGGCAGAGCGCGAGGCTCGCCTCGTTGAAGGTGAAAATGCGGGAAAGGACCTTCCAGAAACCACGTGCCTCTGCCTCGCTGAGCAATGCCTTGAGCAGCAGCTTGCCGATACCACGTCTGCGGACGTCACGATGAAGATAGATTGAGAAGTCGGCGATGCCGGCGTAGCAGGAACGCGCGCGGTAACTGCTCAGGTTTGCCCATGCCACTACCGCCCCGTCGAGCTCGACGACCAGCACTGGATAGCGAGACATATCGGCAACCCAGGGCTGTATATCAGTGGCAGTACGCGGCTGGGTCTCGAACGTAGAGCTGCGGTCTTCGATCCCCTGGTTGTAGATCTCGGCAATGGCCTGAACATCACCGGTTTCAGCGAGGCGAATGTGCATCTGGCTTCCTTTGGGGAGATGGAACGACTTGGTTAAAGAGGCTTGCCGCTGGGCTGGGTATAGAGCGCACACTGAATCGTCCCGAGTCCCCTAGACACCTCCAGGACTCATAATGAGGTCCAAAGAGTGCTCAATTGGTGCTTGCGCTACAGGGCAGGACCCCGGTACGGGGAGCTAGTTGAAAAGCTCCCAGAAACGGCTGAAATTGACAGCGGCGATGGCAAGGCCACTCAGTAAGATAATTGTCGTATAGATCGGGTGGTCTTTGACGATTTCAATCAACACAACAGGGTGCACCCCGTTCCGCTCGTACCATTTGGATTTTGTCTTCAAGGACTTGTCATGTGTCCGTTCGAAGAAATTCGCAAACATATCGAGCTTTCTGAGGGTCGATTGATGCATTTTGATGTACTCAGCGTTCTCAAAGGCAGCAGCCTCGTCAGCGCCCGGTAGTGCGTCTTGGTCGCTGGCATTATTGAGTTCGGCCAATGCCATGATTCGGCCTTTCCTTCCCCTACTGTCGGCATGCGGGGCATAGTTTCTTCCATATAAGGCAACCAGCTCACGGGCAAGGTCCACCTTCTTGTCGTCCGGCAACTCAACGGGTTTGCCGCCGAGCACCCGAAAGCGATGCTCCAGCGCAAAGAACCCGAAATTCTCGTCTCGCATGTTCCAGTGCAGGAACCGGCAATCCTTGTGCTTATCAAGCCACTGGAAAAAGCCTTTCAGCATCGACTTTTCGAATTTATTGAGCTCTCCTTGCATGCTGGAGAGCTGTTTACTGAGCTCTGCTTCTTTATGGATCGACCAAGACTTGGTCTGACCGGTTTTTAGGTTTCGTGTGGCAATGGATGTCACACGTTTCGACTCTCCGGTATCGTTCTGATAAAACGATTCGCAGGAGTAGTGAATTACGTAAACTCGGTTCGCGTCGAGGTAGAGGTCTTCGATTAACGCTCTGCTCCTCTTGCGATCCTTTACCCGATCTAGCTCTGCTCCCACACCTTTCCCCTCAGCCCAAATGCAATGTAGGCGAAGCTAGTGATTCTGCCCTCAAATGTAGGTGCCCGCTAGATTCACCTCTAGGTGTGCCTTTGACTCTGGCGGAGGGCATACCGCCTGGGGACAATCAGCCTGCTATGTCATGGCGGGAGCTCTGCCAATTGACGGGCCTACAACGGCCGCTTCAAGATCGATAGAAAGCAGGACCATTCGCTCCTGCCGAAGCTAACTGGTAGGCGTCAGCCAAGAGGCGTATCCTTTAAATGCTTGCTCCGAGACTTGTTGGCCTACAGCCTCCCCTTGGAGACATCTGATAGCCCGCCGCCGAGGCGGGCTTTTCGTTACCAGATCCGTAAGGCAGCGCCTTTGTTGGCTAGCTGCCCAAGCTAGGCTCCGCCAGAGCGCATGCTCATCACCGGCGGTCTACACGTCTCCCTAGCCCGACGGGAGACTGGGCGAGATACGCTTACGCAGCCATTGCTTCGCAGGATGCTGCACAGGCCATACAGGCCTGTGCGCAATGCTGACAGTGGTCTGCCTTATGCTTACCGCACTCCTCCCCGCAAGCGCGGCAAATCCTGGCGCACAGTGCACAAAATTGCTTGGCGAGCATGCTTCCTCGTGCCATCAAGGTAGCCGCCAGCTTGCACATATCTGCGCAATCCCTGTCCAGCTTGATGCAGTCAGCCATCATTTCCACATCCTGTTCTTGCAGGCAGGCTGACGCGCAGCCTTCACAGGCCAGCGCACAGCGCAGGCATTCCGAGATGCATTCATCAAAGCTACTGTTCATGATCATATCTCCGGTATCGGGTCGATGTGATGCCAGTGCACCGTCTCATGACGCTATGTAGCGTTCGACCTGACGGGTTCCTGAAGATTGATTACATTTTTGTAAGCTCCGAATCATCTCGGTATGAAGGCCTGCCCGATCATTCAAGGCTTTTCAATCACTGCTTCTGAATGCTCACGATTTTCGCGGCGCTTCCTTCCATACGGAACCCAAATTTCACCTTGTCTCCTACGTTCAAGCCCTTCAGCTGCGCAGGCTCAGCTTGGAAGCCCATGGTCATCGCCGGCCATTTGAGCTGTGCTACCGGGCCGTGCGCCAAGGTGATTTTCCCGCTTTGCGTATCCAGCGCCTTTATTGTCCCCTCAGCATGCGCAGTGGGTGCCGCCTGGCTGCCTTGGCCACCCTCGGCGGAGGCTGGCATCTTCTTCATGTCCATTCCATCCATGTCCTGGGCATGCGCACCGGCGACGAAAGCGGTGACCAGGCCTGCGATGACAATTAGCTTTTTCATTGGATTTCTCCTGAGAGGTTGGGGGTAGCTACAGCAAGTTCGCGGCGACGGATCAGCCAGTACGCCGCAGGGATTACAAAAAGGGAAAGCAAGGGGGCGGTGAGCATGCCGCCCACCATGGGCACCGCGATGCGGCTCATGACCTCGCTGCCGGTACCGCTGCTCCAGAGGATGGGCAGCAGGCCTGCAACGATGACCGCCACAGTCATTGCCTTGGGCCTGATGCGTTGCACCGCGCCCTCACGGATCGCGTCGAGCAGCGCTGCTCGTGTGCTTTCGCCTTTGGCCTGACGCTCAGCCCAAGCGTTATTCAGGTAGATGAGCATGATCACCCCAAACTCCGCCGCTACGCCGGCCAGGGCGATGAAACCAACGCCTGTGGCCACAGACATGTTGTAGCCCAGCAGGTACAGCAGCCAAACGCCCCCAGTTAACGCGAACGGTAGCGTGCCCATGATGAGCACCGCCTCACCGAGGCGGCCAAAGGTCAGGTAGAGCAGCACGAAGATGATGGCCAGCGTCGCTGGCACCACCCATGCCAGACGGGCGTTTGCCCGCTCCAGGTATTCAAACTGGCCGGAGTAGCTCAAGCTCATGCCTGGATTGAGCTTTACCTCGCTGTCGATCGCCTGACGTAGGTCTGCGACAACAGACGATAGGTCCCGGCCGCGCACGTCGATGTACACCCAGCCCGAGGGGCGAGCATTCTCGCTCTTGAGCATGGGCGGACCATCGGCGATACGTATGCGCGCCACGCTGCCGAGCGTCAGTTGGCCGCCCTGCGAGGTGTAGATCGGCAGTTGACGCAACGCCTCCACGGAATCACGCCATTCGCGTGGATAGCGCACGCTGATCGGATAGCGGGCCAAACCTTCAATCGTTTCCCCGATGGTTTCGCCACCGATGGCGCCGGCGACAATGGCCTGTACGTCGGTGATTTCCAGTTCGCCACGCTCGGAAGGCTTGATGTTCCTGGCGATCTCGACAACCTGGTTATCGTAGAAATACAGCCCGGTGACGGCATAGCTGGATTTCGGATTGGCCGGTTTTTCTTCAATGCTCAGCGCCAATGCCATTCGGGCCTTGAATCAGGGTGCCAAACTGGGCAACTTCGCCCATGACACTGGCGAAGGCAG
>JAAIGE0100942714.1_pt1 | contig 18659 bp, 10 predicted proteins | sample 6487951 | NCBI WGS metagenome assembly JAAIGE01 (sample SAMN13974128, study PRJNA590717) | phyllosphere metagenome | biome: tomato field; feature: multiple bacterial spot infested tomato fields; material: tomato leaves; isolation source: leaves from tomato fields | host: Solanum lycopersicum ...
AGCGCCTGCACGGCGGCGAGCACATCCGGTCCGATCGCCTGGCCCATCGCCGCAATGGCATCCGCCGCCGACATGTCCATCAGAACCGTGCGTCGAGTTGCAGCCCGACCTGGCGGAATGCCTGCGGACCATATATCGCGCCAACGCCACCACCGAAATTGCTCTGCAGGATCGCGGGTTCCGGAACGTCGAACAGGTTGCGTGCAAAGACGGCGACCGAGTATCGGTCATCCTCGGTCCGAACACCGATCCGACCGCCGACGATCCAGTGCGGACGGAACGTCTCGGCAGCGACCAGCGAATTCTGGTAGCGGACGCGCGATTTCCAGATGGCGTCGCCGGCAACGAATGCATTTACGTTCGACGTGACCGGCTGCGTATATTCACCCGACACCGTACCCTTGTATCGCGGCGCATAAGCAAGCTGCTGCCCGCCCAGATTACGACCATCTACACCGATGAAATTACTGGGATACGTGGCCTTGGTATAGGCGAAGCCACCGTTCAGCGACAGGTTGCGGGTGACGCGGCCGAACAGGTTGATTTCAGCCCCCCGCGACTTCACCCCGTCGATGTTGGTCTGCGCGCAGATCAACTGCGCGGTCACGGGGTTCACGGCGCACTGCTGCCCCTGATAATTCCCGATCTCCTGATAGAATACGCTGAGATCGGCGACTAGACCGCGGAACAACGTGGTCTTGATACCGCCTTCATAGTTCATCGGGATTTCCGGCAGCACGACATAGGGCGCAGCGCCGGTCGGCGTGGCGATCTGGCCGCCCTTGAAGCCGCGCGAAGCCGTGCCATAGACCATCGTGTCGCGCGACAGATCATATTGCGCGCCGAAGCGCCAGGAAGGCTTGGCGACATCGAGAACGGTGCGCGTCAACGGGGCGGGTGAGCTGACATAGTCGAACGTGTCGAGCGACAGGCGATCCGTCGTGTAGCGTCCGCCAGCGATCAGGCGGAAGCTGGGCGAGATATGGAAGGTGCCTTGCCCGAAGACAGCGAGCGATTCATCGCGGATCAGGTAGGAGGATGTGGCTGAGCGGACAATCGGAATGGTAAGTCCGGGGAAAGGCACCACACTGACGGCGAGCGTTTCGGAATCGCGGGCCTGCTTCTGGTTCGAATAGAAGACGCCAGCGGTATATTCCAGAAACTGGTCGGCGGGCGAGCTGATCCGCAATTCCTGCGTGAAGAGGTTGAGGCGGCGGTTCACGGGACCGTTAGCGACCTGCAATTCGAGCGGATCGCCACGGAACACGTTGGTGGCGGCGCCAAGGCCAGTCTCGTCCGATTTGCGATAGGCGCTGATCGAAGAGATCGTGAAGGGTTCCGCCTCATAGTCGACCTGGACCGATCCGCCATAATTCTTGGCGCGCCCGACAAACCGGTCATTGATGCAATAGTCGCGGTTGCCTTCACCCACGGTCACGCCACAACTCGCGAGGCGTGCAGCGATACCTGTGCTGTCAGCGAGCAGGCCGCCCAGCGCCGTACCCGGCCCGCTTGCCTTGACGAAAGTGAAGAAGTCGCCGCCGTTCACCGCTCGCGACTTGGTATAATCGCCGATCAGGTTGACCGTCAGCTTGTCCATCGGCTCCCAGAGCAGGCGGCCGCGCACGCCATACCGATTGGTGTCGTTATAGTCTCCGGTGATGGCGTTGCGGTTCGGACCCTGCCGCAGGTTGGCGACACCCGAGACGCGCAGCGCTGCGTTTGATGCCAGCGGCACATTGACGACGCCCTGGATGACCTGATTGCCGAACTTCGACCCGGCGGTGCCGGCATCCGACAATTCGGTCCGCACCCGCGCCGAAAAGCCGCCTGGCTCCGGCGCATTGGTGGTGATGTTGATGACGCCGGCAGATGTCGTGAGACCAAACAGCGTTCCCTGCGGCCCCTTCAACACCTCGATCCGGCTGACGTCGAACAGGTCGGAGATGTTCGCGTTGCCCTGACTCACCTGATCGACCACCACGCCGACGGAGGCGACCGCACCGGGAGAGAAGGTCTGGGTACCGATGCCGCGGATGGAGCCCCCGCCGCCGGTATTCTGGCCGGGCGCTTGCTGGATTTCCAGGCTGGGCGCAACGCGGCTGAGATCGTTGATGGTGTTGACCTGCTGCCGTTCCAGCTGTGCCTGGCTGGCCACGGTGATGGAGATGGGAACCTCTGTCACCTTTTCCGCCTTGCGCTGCGCGGTAACGATGATGTCGCTGGATGGCGCATCCTCCGCCGCCTGCTGCGGCACTGCGTCCTGGGCAAAGGCAGGCGCTGCCAGGGCAATGGCGCTCGCGCCCGCAAGCGCCGTGATGGTCAGGTTGAAATTGCGCATGATGTCCCTCTCCCTTTTCTGGGGTGATTGCTGTCTTATTGTTCGTCGATGATGCGGTTGGTGAGCGTGCCGACGGTGCCGATGCTGATCTCGACCTTGTCGCCCGCCTTCATGTAGAGCGGCGGGGTGCGCTTATCGCCAACGCCGCCCGGCGTTCCGGTGGCGATCACATCGCCGGGGCTGAGCGGGGTAAAGGCCGTCACATATTCGATCACGGTCGGTATATCCCAGATCATGTCGCTGACCGGTTGATCCTGAAGCAGTTCGCCGTTGAGCCGCGTCTGAACGCGCATGTCGCCTAGCTCGTCGATCTCATCCGGCGTCACCAGCGCGGGACCGAACCCGCCGGTGCCGGGGAAGGTCTTGCCTGGCGTGAACTGGATATTATGGCGCTGCCAGTCGCGCGCGCTGCCGTCGTTGAAGGCGGCATAGCCCGCGACATAGTTCCAGGCGTCCGCCGCCGATACCTTGTGCGCGGGCTTGCCGATGACTACGGCCAATTCACCTTCATAGTCGAAGCGATCGGTGACGGCGGGCTTAACCAACGGCTGGCCATCTGCAACCAGGCTGTCGGCATAGCGCACGAAGATCGCCGGATGCGCCTTCTGCTCGCGGCCCGTTTCCTTGACATGATCGGCATAGTTGAGACCGACGCACAGGATCTTGGCGGGATCGGGGATCACCGGCAGCAACACGATGCTGCCCAGCGCGAAAGTCGCGCCATCCGCCAGTGCGGCGAGGCTGCCCCCGGCCAGCGCAGCCTTGAGGCTGGGTATCGCCTCGGTCGCCAGTTCGATAATCGTCTCACCCTCCAGCCGACCGAAGCTGGGCGTACCGTCGGGACGGCGAAAGCTGACATAACGCATCAGTGATTTTCCTCTGTCAGAGCGTCCAGCGACCCGGTTTCCCAGTCGCGACGATGGCGAAATTTATCTTCGGCAGCGCGAAGACCGCTGAAATCCTTGTCGGACATGCCCCATTGGTCGATCCGCCCTTCCGGCCAGGTCCAGTCATCGGGCGCGCCGGGCTGATAGTCGTCCGTCACCTTTTCCACAGCCGTCGAAAATTCGATGACGGGACCGAACGGAGCGATGAAATAGGCGAAGACGTTGGCGCCCGGTCCATGCCGCCCCGGTCCCCAGGCGGGGGCCATATCCTGATCGCGCAGCCGACCGATGCCGCGCATCACCGCGTCCATGTCCGCCATTTCGAATGCGATGTGGTTGAGTGAGGCAAAACCTGCGCGCGCGAAGGCCGTCGAATGGTGGGAATCGTTGCAGCGGACGAACACCATCCCCTTGGTGCGGTCCGACACGCGAAAGCCCAATGCCTTTTCAGCCAGAAGACCGGTCGCCTCGGCATCGATGCTGTTGAAGACGACGTGGGTCAGCTTGACGGGCAGGTCCGCGCCGTCGATCGGCGCGACCTCTCCGGCATCGGTCAGGAAGCGGAGCAGTTCACCCTCGGCCAGTTCGACCTCGATGCCATGCCCGCCGCCCGGATCGTCCGACGTGACGGGTCTGGCAGGCAGGCCCGCCTCGGTCACGCTCCGCTTCAGCTGGGTCAGCCGCTCGGCGGAACAGACGAAGGTGGTGGAGCGGACGTAAGGCTCTGCCGACTCCTGTAATGCAACCAGATAGGGAAAGCTGCCCGATCCGCGCAGATAATGGATATTGCCGACTATCGCGGCAGGAGCCATTCCCCAGACTTCGGTAAGGAAAGCCGCAGCCTGCGCCGCGCCTGACAGCGCCAGTTCGATGCTGCGCAATTTCATTGCATGTCTCCGTGGAAAAGACCGGCAGCCCGTATGCCTGCAATCGCGCAGGCTTCGTCGCGATCGCCGGTGTCGCCACTGATGCCGACGGCACCGACGATCTGGCCGCTTTCGTCGCGGATCAGGACGCCGCCTGGTGACAGAGCGACTTGTCCCGTCACGGCCGCCACGCTTTGGAAGAAGATCGGGTTTGCAGCGGCGCGCGTCGCGAGAACCCGCGTATCGGCCCCCATTCCCAAAGCGCCCGACGCCTTTGCCTTTGCGATGTCGAAGCGGAACAGGCTGGCGCCGTCTTCCCGCATGTACGCGATCGGGTGCGCGCCCGCATCCAGCACTACGACGGCAAGCGGCTGTGCGCCTTCGGAGCGGCCTTTTGCAAATGCGGCGTCGATGATTGTGCGCGCTTGTTTGAGTGAGGGGGTCATGCCGCAATTTCCTGATCGACGATGCCCGCGATCATGGCGTCACGCCGGGCGATCAGGTCCAAGCCATCACCTGCGCCGAAGACATAATGGTCGGGGCGAACCAGCACCGCGTCCGCGCCACGCTGCGACAGCCAGTTTGCGATCGCCCCGCCGTCCTGAAGCTGGCGGACATCCAGGACAGTGGCGCCGCCGCTGTCCACCGGTGTGCAGGTAAACAGACGCCAGCCGCCGCCCACGACATCATCGAGCAGATCGTCACCGACGCGAGGCTGGATGAACCGTTCCCCCGCCCCAGCCATGCCATGGGCGATGATACCCGCAGCGATCGCGGGGATGAGGTCGGCGGCGGTGCCATGCTGGACCGTGCCAGCGGCTGCGCGCATACTGGCATCGCGAGCCGCCGCCTCATCCGCGTCCAACATGCAGATATAGCGCCCGGCCGCGACGGCGGCAGAGATGACGGCACGAACATGGGGATCACGTTCGGCCTGATAGCTGTCGAGCAGCGCGTAGTGCGCACGCCCATTGAGCACCAGTTCCAGCTTCCACGCGAGATTGGCGATATCGCGCAGCCCGTGGCACATGCCCTGTCCAAAGAAGGGCGGCGTCTGATGCGCAGCATCACCAGCCAGCAAGACCCGGCCCTGACGCCACTGCTTTGCGATCAATCCGTGGAAGCGGTAGGTCGCGGCGCGCGATATCTCGTGTGGAACCCCTGACAGATACGGTGCGACGAGACCAGCAATCACCGACGGCTCTGTCATCGCGAGCTCATCCTCGCCCGGCAGCAACATGAACTCCCACCGGCGGTGCCTGCCCCGGCCCGGTACGACCGTGGTCGGTCGCCGAGGATCGCATATCATCACCGAGAGTTTTTGCAGGTCGGCCGCCTCGGGTACGCCCCATAGGTCGGGAAACTGGACCGGCCCATCGACCTCGGCATCGACGACCAGCCACGGCTCCTCGAAGCCCAGGTCGTCAAGGCCGACGCCCAGCGCCTTGCGCACGGCACTGCGCGCACCGTCGCAGGCGATGACATAGCGGGCCTGCACGTTTTGCCCGTCCGAGAGGCGTAGGGTCGCCGCCTCAGTACTCTGCTCCAGCCGCTCGAACGAGACACCGAACTGGACAGTGACGTTTGAGTAAGCACGCAGCGCGTCGCGAAGATGGCCTTCCAATTCGGGCTGGTAAAAGAAATAGTCGTTCGACCAGCTAAATGGCCGCGCTCTGCCGACCGTCCCCATATAGCGGATGACGCCATGGTCGGCTCCGACATGCAGATGGCCTTCCGTGTCGCGCATGGCGGGAGCCACGCGGTCGATGACCCCCGCCGACTGGAAAAGGCGCATCACCTCGTGATCCAGGTGCACGGCGCGGGGCAGCGGATAGGGTTGCGCGTCCTGCTCGATCACCAGGACCGATGCGCCGGATTTGCCGAGTAAATTGGCCGCAAAGGCCCCAACCGGCCCGCAGCCGATGATCGCAACGTCGAACATGAAAGCGTCTTTCGGGTCAGGCAGCCACGGATTGCTGCACAGGCGATTTGTGCAGCCGGCCATTCAGCATGATCATCTTGATCCTCTGCACATCCTGCATGATGCGGATGTCCTGCGTCGGGTCACCATCGATCAGAAGAAGATCGGCCAGGAAACCCGGCTTCACCTGCCCGACCTCCTGCCCCATCAGTTCGCCCCCCAGCTTGGTGGCGGCGCTCAGGGCTTCGGCGGGAGCGAAGCCGTAGAGGCTGACGAAATGTTCCAGGTCGCGCGCGTTTCGGCCATGGGGATTGAAGGGGAAGCCATAGTCGCCGCCGGGCAATATCCTGACCCCCCGCGCCTTCAGCTTGGGCACCAGCGTCTTTTCCCGTTCCAGCCGTTCCGACGCACTCGCCTTCATCGCGCTCATGTCGATGTGTGGCGGCGGTGATGCTTCCAGCGCGGCGACCGAAACGCCGGGGCCGGGGGCGTAAAAAATCTCGTCCTTCTTTGCCGCCATCGCATCGACCGCAGCATCGTCGGCGAAGGAGCAGTGGTAAAGGATGCGTGCGCCCGCTTCGAGCGCGAGATCGATTGCGGGCGGAGAGTAGGCATGGGTAGCGATCCAGAGGCCCGCGTCCTTCGCTGCTTCACCCGCTGCCTGCATCTCCGCGTCGGTATAGAGAATGTCGCCCGACGATCCGGGCTTGAGCGCGTCTTCGCCCGAAATGACGAGCTTCAGCGACTTGACCCCTTCTGCCGCACAGTAGGCGACGAACGCGCGCATCGCCTCGGGACCGCGGCCGTTGAATATGTCGCCGGTTTCGACACCTTCGGCACCTTCCGGGCTGCGTTCGAGCGTCGATGGGATGAGGCGCGGGCCGGGCGTTTCGCCCGCCTTGATCGCGCGGGCCAGTTCCGGTTCGATCCGATCACCCAGCGCGCCCGCCGAGTACAGGCTGGTATAGCCATGGTCGAGCAGCAAGCGGGCGTTGCGCCAGGCCGCCACCTTCAGTTCTTCGGGCGGCAGGATAAACTGGGGATAGATTTTTTCGACCGAGCTGCCCCAGGTGAGATGCGTATGGGCATCGATCATGCCGGGCATCAGCGTGCCGCCCTGTCCATCGATCACGGTGTCGGCATCGACTTCGGCTTGCGGCGGCAAAATGTCGACGATGCGGTCATCTTCGATCAGGACGCAGCCAGGAAAAGGGGCGCTGCCGGTCCCGTCGAATATCTCGACATTGCGAATGAGCTGTCGCACCTAAGTTCTCTCCTGCGTCTTTCTGCTCTCGCTATGCGCCTTTCTGACCCTAAAGAATAATAATGATTTTTTCCTATGTCATAGCCTGGAGCTATGCTTCAAAACTTCGAACAACTCCGCACCCAGGCGGGACAAGCGTCCTCCGCTCAATTTACGAACACCGATGCTGCGGGCGAATTGCGCCTCCTCTATCGTGATGGAGCGCAGGACGCCGATCGACAATTCGGCGGACGCGACCTGCATCGGCAATATCGTCACGCGCTGGCTACCGCGCACGATCGCCTTGGTCGTCAGCAGGGAGTCGCAGCGGATAATGTCCTGAGGCTCGGGAATGTCCGCCGCCATGAACAGCGCATCGATCTGACGGCGAAACGCGCCCCGCGCTTCGGGTAGAACCCAGCGCATATGCGCAGTATCGCGCAACGACAAACGCGGTGCCATGTGATCATTCTGTCGCCCGACGATCAATGCGAAGGGGTCGCGCGAGAAAGTATGTTCTTCGATACCGCCGGGTGGCTGCTCGATGCCGGTCGTGACGAAAGCGAGCTCGATGTCGCCGCGGTGAAGCAATTCTGTCAGCTCATGATCGGGTCGCTCGACCGCATGGAGGGCAAAGCCACCGATGCGTGCTTCCAGACGGCGCACGGCGTCGGGCAGCAGGCTGACGAGCGCGCCCGGCGTGCCGCCGACCCGCAGCGGACCGGCCACCCCCGCGCTCGCCAGCGTGACTTCGGCCTGAACGTCGGCCATCAAACTGTCCATCGCCTCGGCACGGCGCAGAAGGACTTGCCCTTCCGCCGTCAGCTGAATGCCGCTGCGCGACCGTTCGAACAACGACACGCCTCCAAGAGATCGCTCAAGTTGCGCGATGGCATTGGATACGGAGGGCTGGGAAATGTTGAGCGCTCTTGCCCCGCCGGTGATGCTGTTAGCGCGGCATACTGCAAGAAATGTGCGGATAGCGCGAGGGTCAATCATTCAAAGGGCCATTCGAGCAATGCAGGCCAGCTGCGACGCTATCTTAGCCCTCAGCTGACTTATTTTGCTTGCATCTTAGGGTAGGATTTGTCGTGCACACAACTTTATTTCTGACCTTCAAAGCTGTTCGAAAGGATGAATGCTATCGCGGGCAAGATCGACTTCCTCGAAAATTCACTTCTTCGAAAGTCGCCAGTTCGAAATGGCCGATTGCGGGATCTAGAAGAAAAAGTGCCGAAGCGATCTAACGATTGGGATATCACGGTGGCTTTTCACAAAGCTGCTTCATTTTGATTCACCAGCAAAGAGGTTCCGCTTTTCCACGCGATCTCTGCGATGATACTTGTTTCAAAGCGCCACCGCATGGCAGAAGTTGTCTACAACGCAGCCCTGCGTATCTTGATTCGCGATGCGACGGTCTAGGAAGCATAAGACGAGGCATTAGGCTGCCGATTGTCGCATGAACGTCACCAGCCAAACACATAGCGTTCGCGTCGGACGTCCGCGCCTCCGCGCAAGGTGCCGCTGCCCGCTACGACGCCTGCCGCTACGATGCCGGTCGACACACCAAACGGCCCGAGCACGTCGAGCTTGTGCCCGCGCGCGGCGAGATCAGCGCGGATATCCTGCGGCACGCGATCTTCGATTTCCAGCACGCCCGGCTCATCCTTCTTGATCGCGAAGGAGCCATGAAAGTGATTGGAATTGACCCGAGGCGCTTCGATCGCAGCCTGTAGCGGCTGGCCGTAGGCAAGGACGCGCAGCAGGACGTTCATGATCTGCTGATCCTGATTGTCGCCGCCCGGCGTGCCGATCGCGAGAAATGGCGCGCCGTCCTTCATCACAATCGAAGGCGAGAGCGTCGTGCGGGGCCGCTTGTCGGGTGCCAGTACATTGGGGCTTTGCGGATCGAGGTCGAAAACGGTCAGGCGATTGCTCATCGGCACGCCGGTATCGCCCGGAATATATGCCCCGCCTAACATCCAGCCTGAACTGGGCGTGCAGCTGAAGAGGTTTCCGTCGCGATCCACCACTTCGATCGCGGTCGTGTCTGCTGTCGGGCGGGGCGGCGCTTTCAGCATATGCGGCGTGAAGACCGGGGTGGTGCGTGCCTTGCCCTCGAACGCCCAGGGATCGCCATAGCGATGGTCGAGAGAGGCGCGCGGGCCGATCTGTTTCGCGCGGGCGGCGGCATAGGCTTTGGAAAGCAGCCCCTTTGTCGGCACGGTCGCAAAGTCGGGGTCGCCGAAATACATATTGCGATCGTCGAAGGCGAGCTTGATCGATTCCGCGACGATGTGGAGATAGTCGGCCGATCCCGGCGCCATCGAAGCGATGCCTGCCGCTTCAGCGATATTGAGCGCCATCAGCATGGCTGGTCCCTGGCTCCAGAAGCCGCCTTTGCAGATGTCATACCCGAAGACGCGGGTCGTGGCGGGCGCTTCTATCTTGCCCTTGTAGCGGGCGAGGTCTTCGTAGCGCATCAGGCCGCCGTCGCGCTCCATCGCCGCGCCAATGCGCCGAGCGATGTCTCCCTTGTAGAAGGCGTCGCGCCCAGCCTTGATCGCAGCCTTGCGGTCCTTGCTTTTGGCATAAGCCGCTGCATCGGCATCGGCGATGATCCGCATCGTGCGCGCAAGGTTGGGCTGGCGGAATATCTCGCCGGTTAGCGGCGGCTTTCCGCCGGGATAATAGGCGGCATAGGCGTCCGCCCACTTCGATGTCGCCTTTTGCTGGCTGGCGAAAACTTCGGCGAGGAAATTATACATGACGAAACCGTCGGCCAGTTCGATGGCTGGTTGCATCACTTGGTGCAGCGTCATGGTGCCGTTGAGTTGCAGCGCGAGCGCCATCGCATCGACCATAGCGGGTATGGTGCCGCCATTGGGACCGTTGCCGGGGATGACGCCTGCCGCCGCGAACCGATCCGGCGTGGCAAGCGCGGGGGCGGTCCCCTGCCCGTTGACGACCGATACTTTCCGCGCCTTGGCGTCATAGATGATCGTCGGCGCTTCTCCGCCAAAGCCGAAGTGCGAGATTTCGGTGACGGCGGCCGCGAACACGGCAGCGACACCCGCATCGGTCGCGTTGCCGCCCGCCATCAACATGCGCGTGCCTGCCGCGACCGCATAATGACGGCCTGCCGCGACGATTCCGAAATTTCCGACGATCTCAGGGCGCAGGGTTTCACCGGCACTTACCAATCTGGTTGGTTCGATCGCGGGCTTTGAGTTTGCCGCAGTTTGGCCAGCCGCCTGTCCCTCGATCCCGGCAGCGGCGGCACCCGCCAGCGCCAAGGCAGCGAAATCTCGCCGAGAGAGGCCATTTTCCGGCATATCTTTCATGATGGCTGTCCCCTGTTCGTGATCGGCAGCTCGCGCAAGGTCTTTGCGTGCGACCAGTTCGACCTCAGTGCAACGAAAGGCGCAAACTTGTCCGCCATCCATATGGGTGTTTTCAATAAATTTCACATTTCTGTAAATCTGAATGGCGGAAATTGCGTGCTGATCAGTTTTAGGGTTCAGAAGCGTATGCCGCAGCGGGGTGGCAGGCGCGGCTTGCGGGCTTGTCGGCTCGCCACAACCCGCGCGCAGGAGATGATGCCGGCACTCCATTTCGTGGGGGTCTGCTGATGCACTATCCGGATTTCGAGAATGACGACCGCGCCACCTGCACCATGTGCGGGTCAAGGGACGCGTTCGCCCGGATGCGCAGCGGAAAACACCCCCATGATGCAGGATGGCCCTGACGGGAAGGGCGGACAGCAAAGCAGGGGAACAGCAGCATGAGGGTCAAGGTCACAGCGAGACATTTACGGATATTTGCAGGGGCGAGTCTCAGCGCCCTCTCCATCGGGAGCGCGACGGCGCAGACCGCCGCCGACGCAGCGCCACAAGCGGAGGAGCCAGCGGGCGCGGAAATCGTCGTCATCGGTTCGCAGATCAAGGGCGCGAACACGACCGGCGCGTTGCCCGTCAGCGTCGTTGGCGAGCAGCAGATCGAAGCAGTCGCCGCCGTATCCGGCGCGGACCTGTTCCGGTCCATCCCGCAACTGGGCGGCGTCACCTTCAACGAACAGGTTTTGGGCGGCGGCAACGCCAATGCAGCGCGCGGCGACGTATCGACCGTATCGCTGCGTGGCCTTGGCCAAGGCAATACGCTGCTTCTCATCAACGGTCGTCGCACGGTTCTCCACCCGACGTCCCAAGCGATTACCGGCGTCATCGATTCCGGCGTCCCGACCTTCGGCTACAACGCCAACACGATCCCCGTCGGCAACATATCCCGCGTTGAAGTGCTGCGCGACGGCGCGGCGGCACTCTATGGATCGGACGCGGTGGCGGGCGTCGTCAACAACGTCCTCAATTCCGATTACAAGGGCGCGAAATTCGACATCCAATATGGCGGCGCAGAGGGCACCAGCCTGCGCGAACTCGCGGTCAACGGTCTTGTCGGCGCGGACTTTGCGGAAGGACGCGGCAATATCTCGCTTTTTGCGGGATATGCGCGCAAGTCGAAGCTGTATCTGGCCGATCAGGACTATACCGCCTTTGCCGATCGGCGATCGCTGGTCGCAGGTACGCCCTTCGCCAACGTCAACGCCTTCAACAGTACCGGCACGGCGACGCCATGGGGCACGTTCCGAGCGCTTGGTGCCACGCCAAGTGCCAATGGCATCGTCAGCTTCCTCAACCGCAGCATTGCGAGCGGAGGCACCGCCTTTACCAACGCATCGGGCCAGTGGCACATTCAACCTAACGGCAATAGCGGTTGCCGCATCGGCGCGGGCACGCCCGGCATGTGTTACGATGATGGCAATGGCGTCACCGAAATGGCGACGGTCGATTCCAACCTGCGCTTCGATTCTCCCGGTACGTTCAAGGATTTGACGACCCAGCCGTCGGTGCGGCGCATCAACCTTTTCGCTAACGCGCATTACGACCTGACCGACAATCTGACGCTGTTCGGCGAAGCGGGCTTCTATCGCGGTGTCACTCATGCGACGATCGGCGCGCCCGGATCACTGGCGAACATCCCCATCACCGTGGCGGCGAACGCATATTGGAATCCACTGGGACCAGTGGGATCGGTCAATCGCCTGCCGGGCCTGTCGACCGCCATCGTTCCGGCGACCGGTCTGCCCGTGCAGATCACATCGCTCAGCTACGTCGATGTCGGATCGCGCCCGGTCGACGTCACCAATTACCAGTATCGCTTTCTGGGCGGCGTGCGCGGCAGCATCGGCGATTGGGATTTCGACAGCGCGGCGCTCTACACCTGGGCTACGGCGGCGGACACGCAGCGGAACTTCTCCAACACGCTGCTACAACAGGCGATCAACCGGACGACGCCCGACGCCTATAATCCGTTCAACGGGGGATGCGTCGATACGCCGTCGATCGGTGATTGCACGCCCAACAGCCAGGAAACGATCGACAGCTTCATGATCGAGGCGACGCGCCGCACGCGCACCAGCCTCGCACTGGCGGACTTCAAGATCTCGAACAATGATCTCATCGGCCTGTGGGGCGGCAACAGCATCGGCATCGCGGCGGGTATCGAATATCGCCGCGAAACCTACCGCGACGACCGATCACCTTATCAAGGCGGTGTCGCAGGCGTCGATACCACCTATACCGACGCCGTCACTGGCATCTTCTACGGATCGGACCTTGGTGGCGCCAGTCCATCGCCCGACGTGCGCGGCAAGCGCAACGTGAAGTCCGCCTATGCCGAACTCGCCATCCCGATCTTCAGCCCGGAGATGGAAGTGCCCTTCTTCCGCAGCCTCGAATTCCAGGTAGCGGGCCGGTACGAGGATTATAGCGATGTCGGATCGGTGGCGAAGCCCAAGATCGCGGGATCGTGGGAACTGCTGGAAGGGATGCGCCTGCGCGGCTCCTGGTCGCAGGGCTTTCGTGCGCCCAATCTGGAGGTCATCAACACATCGACTCTTGACCGCGTCAATACCGGCATCGACTATGTCTTGTGTGAGGCGGATGTCCGTGCCCGACGCATCGCCAACTTCTCGCAATGCGCGCGCAGCATCTCGGTCCTGCGGCGCAGCGGTGGCAACCCGGAACTAAAGCCCGAGGAATCAACGAGCTGGAGCTTCGGCGCAGTCTTCTCTCCGCCCCTGGGTGATGGCTGGGGCAAGGTCACCTTCACCGTCGATCGCTGGAAGATCCAGCAAAAGAATGTCGTCGGCCTGCTCGATTATCAGAATGCGCTCAATCTCGACTATCTGTTACGCACGCAAGGGGGCAGCAACCCCAATGTCGTCCGCCGCGCACCGACGCAGACCGACATCGATCTCGCCGCCGGAACCGGCCTCGCGCCGGTCGGTGAATTGCTTTACGTCGTCGCGAACTTCCAGAACCTGCTGCCGGTCACGGTGCAGGGGATCGACTTCGGCCTCGACTATTATCTTCCGACCGCTGCGCTCGGTACTTTCTCTTTCAACGTCAATGCGTCTCGCCTCATCAGCTATTTCGTGGATGCGCCTGCCCCGGTGCAGCAGGTGATCGATGCGCAGCGGGCGGGCGAGATCAGCGCGTCGGTTCCGGTGCAGGGCGGCGGCGACGTGATCGGCCGCGATGGTCAGCCGCGCTGGCGCATATCGGCCACTCTCGACTGGACGATGGGGCCGATCAAGATCGGCGCCTTCACCCAGTTCATCGACGATGTGTACGAAAATGCGGTGTTCGACGCGAACAACAACAAGTTCGTGGTGAAGGGGCAGACGACGGTCAACCTGTTCGCGCAATATACGTTCAAGAATGACGGCCCGCTCAACGGCACGTCGATCCAGATCGGCGCGCGCAACATCTTCGACAAGGATCCGCCGCTGTCATCGGCGGGCTATCTGTCGAGCGTCTACACGCCGCAGGCGCGCTATTGGTACACCAACATCAAGAAGAGCTTCTGAACCGGGCGGGAGGGCACGGTCTGCCCTCCCCCTCTTCAGGCATAAGGATACTCATGTCCGGTCGCGATACTTCAACGACTAGCCTTCATCGTCGCGAACTTCTGGCGGCGGGGATGGCGGGCATCGGCCTCGCTGCCCTCCCCCGTCCGCTGCTGGCGCAATCGGGGGCACGCGCGCCCGATGCGCCACGATCCGGGGGAGCCAGCGTCGCCGCGCATCGTGTCGAAGTGCCGATGCCCTATGGCGGCGTCACTGCGGGGCATCCGCTCGCTGCCATGGCTGGCACGCGCATGTTGATGCAGGGCGGCACGGCGGCGGACGCTGTGGTCGCAGCGATGGCGGTCATGAACGTGGTCGAGCCATGGGCATCAAGCGCGGGCGGCAACGGTTTCGCGACATGCCTCGACCGAAAGAGCGGCGGTGTCCATTCGCTCGCTTTCACAGGCGGTGCGCCCAGACTGCTCGATCCTGAGGGCGATGCGACCGCGCTCGACCATGGGCCAAAGGCGCTGACGGTGCCGGGCGCGTTCGGCGGCTGGATCGCGCTGGCGCGGCGGTTCGGCAAACTGCCTCTGTCCGTGTTGCTGGAACCGGCGATCGGCTATGCGCGCGACGGACATCCGCTCGACGCGTCGATCGCCATGTTCATCACGCGGGCGCAAAAGACGCTGGCGCTCTATCCGACCAGCGCCGCCATCTTCCTGCCCGGTGGCAAGCCGCCTGCGCCGCGCTCCATCTTTCGCAATCCCGATCTTGCGCGGACGCTCCAAGCACTGGCGGAGGCAGAAACCAGAGCGCTGAAAGGTGGCGCGAATCGCGACCGTGCGCTTCAGGCCGCCTATGATTATTTCTACACCGGTCCGATCGCGCAGGAATTCGTGCGTTTTTCCTCCGCGACCGGCGGCTGGCTTCGGCTCGACGACCTCAAAACCTATCAGCCGCGCTGGGACAAGCCGGTCACGACCAACTATCGCGGCCTAGACGTCTATTGCAGTCCGCTTACGTCCCGCACCGGCTTGGAGGTGTGCGAGCAGTTGAACCTTGTCGAAGGATTCGATCTTGCATCCCTGCCAGCGGACGATCCCCGCCTGACGCATCTGCTGATCGAAGCGATCAAGGTGGCGAAGGCGGACGTCTATAAATATGCCGCCGATCCGCGTTTCAGCCAGACGCCGGTCGAGGCTCTGTTGTCAAAAGCGTACGCCGCACAGCGCCGCAAGCTGATCGATCCGGCGCGGGCCGGGCTCTATCCTGAAGGCGGCACGCCAACACTGGCCGCATGGAAGGGCAGCGCGCTCGCAGCGATAGGCGATGACCGCACGCGCGGCGGCGACACGACCAGCCTGTCCGCCGTCGATGCGGATGGCAATGCGATTGCGGTCACGACGACGGTGGGCGGCGGCTTCGGCACCTTCCTCGTCATGGGCAATACGGGCATCCTGTTCAACAATGGCCTCCGGCTGGGATCGACCGCGCCCTATCCCGATCATCCGAACATGCGCGCACCGGGCAAGGTGCCGCTGCTCGGCAATGGCCCGACGATCGTGCTGGACAAGGGGCGGCTGAAACTCGTTTTCGGATCACCGGGCGGGGAGACGATCGGGCAGACGCAGTTCCAGTTTCTGGTCAATGCGATCGACCGACAGATGCCGGTCCAGGCGGCAATCGAAGCGCCGCGCTTCGCGCTGGACGCCGATCCCAATTTCTACAAACCGGGGGCCGCGATCACGGTGCAGGCCGAAGGCCGCTTCCCGCCTGCCGTGATCGAGGGGCTGACGGCTTTGGGTCACCGCGTCGAGCGGGTGGGACCATATGCAATCGGCAGTGTGCAGGGGATCATGGTCGATCCGTCGGGCGCGCGCATGGCGGGCGCGGACCCGCGCCGCATGGGATATGCGGTCGGATATTGAAACAGCGACATCGAAATGGACAGGGGAAGCAGGGCATGAGCAGATCACTGAAATCGTCTATCGTCGCATTGTTGCTGTGCGGCGCGCCGATGGTTCATGCAGCGCCCGCCAATCTGCCGCCGCCGGGGGGGGAGCGACCTGTCGCTTTCGATGTCCACGAAGGCACGTCGATGGCGGTGTCCGTCTCACCCGACGGCAAGTGGCTGGCCGTCGATCTTCAGGGCAGCCTGTGGATCATCTCGGCCAAGGGCGGCAAGGCGGTGCGGATTACCGACTATTTCAACGACGCCCGCCAGCCGGTCTGGGCGCCGGACGGCAAGTCACTCGCCTATTTCGCCTATCGTGAGGGCGGTTATGACCTCTGGATGGTGAAGCCCGATGGCAGCGGGGCGCGGAAGCTGACACAGGGTGCGTATGACGACCGCGAACCGGCCTTCTCTCCCGATGGCAAGACCATCGCCTTCTCATCCGACCGCAGCGGCAACTACGATATCTGGACGCTCGATCTGGCTTCGGGCGCGATCGCGCAGGTCAGCAAGAACTCACGCGAAGACCGGATGCCGTCATGGTCGCCAGATGGTGCGCGGATCGCTTATTCGGGGACGGACGGGGCAAAAACCGGACTGTTCGCCACGACGCTCGCGACCGGAATCGAAGCCCCGCTGCGTGAAGTAAAGGGCAAGGTCGATGCCCCCTCCTTCGGACCAAGAGGTGAACTTGCCTATGTGGTGCAGGATGGAGACGGCAGTCGACTGGTGATCGACGGGACGGTGGTCAGCGGGACGGAAAATGTCTTTCCCTTCCGCATATCGTGGGGAAAGAGCGGCTATTATTATGTGTCCGACGGCAAGCTGCGTCACCGGAGCGGCACGAAGCTCGCCACCGTCCCCTTCTCCGCTACGCTCGAATATGTGAAGCCGCAATATACCCGCGCCCGCCGCGACTGGGACAGCGATGCGCCGCGCAAGGCGCTGGGCATCGTCCACCCGACCATATCGCCGGACGGCAGCCGCATCGCCTTCGTAGCGCTGGGCGACCTCTACCTGATGTCGTCTAAGGGGGGGAAGCCGGAAAATCTCACCAAGGACGGCGCTCTCGACGCTGACCCCGCCTGGTCGCCCGATGGCAAGCAGATCGTCTACACATCCGACAAGGGCGGCGGGCTGCCGCAGCTTTGGATACGCGATCTTGCGAGCGGCAAGGATCGCAGGCTGACAAACATCGACACGCAGCCACTCGGCGCAGCTTGGTCACCGGACGGCAAGCGCATCGCCTATATCGACGTAGACGGACGCTGGGGCGTGGCGGGTGTGTGCATCATCGATGTCGCGACGGGCAAGATCACGCGACTGCAAGGCTCACTCGGACAACCGGGCAGCCCCAGTTGGTCGGCCGATGGCAAATATGTGGCTATCAGCCTTTCCTACAAATATTCCAACAGCTTCCGCGAAGGCACCAACCAAGTTTACGTCATTCCGGCGGACGGCAAGGGCGAGCCCTTCTGGCAAATACCGGAAGCCAATATGTCGATGGACACGCGCGGCGGCGGCGGCCCGACCTGGTCGCCCGACGGCACCAAAATGGCGGCGATCTACGAAGGACTGCTTAAGGTCTGGCCGGTCGATCCGGATGGAAAGCCGATGGGACCGCCGCGCAGCTATAGTTCCGAGATCGCCTATTTCCCGACGTGGACGGCGGACTCGAAAACCATCCTCTATCAGTCCGCCGACAAGATGAAGACGGTCGATCTGGAAACCGGCAGGGTGGCCGACGTCCCGCTCGACCTGACCTACCGGTTTGCGAAGCCGAAAGGGCGCACGATCATCCATGTCAGCAATCTGGTGGATTCGGTTCGTGACGAGACGCAGCATGACAAGGACATCGTGGTCGAGGGCAATCGCATCGTTGCGGTACAGGATCATGATGCCGCGCTCCATGCGGCGGGCAAGCTGGTCGACGGCACGGGCCTTACCGCGATCCCCGGCCTGATCGAACATCACAGCCATGTGCAAAAGGATTTCGGCGCAAACCAGCACAAGGCGTGGCTTGCCTATGGCATCACCACCGTCCGTGATCCGGGTGCGCAGGTCTATGACGGGCTTGAAGATCGCGAGGCGAGCGAAGCAGGCGTGCGCATCGGTCCGCGCATTTACACGGGCAGTTCGCTGATGGAATGGCAGCGCGTCTATTACAAGATGGGCATCGCCGTCTCCAGTCCCGCCCATCTGGAACGCGAACTGGAACGCATCCGGCTGCTCAAATATGACATGATGAAGAGCTATGTCCGGATGCCCGACCTCTACCAGCGACGCATCGTGGAGGCGGCCCACGCCATGGGCATCCCGGTGTCAGGTCACGAAATCTATCCCGCCGCCTATAGCGGGGTCGACGCGACCGAGCATCTTGGCGCGACCAGCCGCCGCGGCTATTCGCCCAAGCAAGGGCCGATGGGCATGGCCTATGAGGATGTGATCCAGTTATTTGCGCGCAGCGGCCGCACGCTGACGCCGACGATGTTCGGATCGCTGACCGGCTACCTTGAGAAACACCCCGATTATCGCGA
>JAAIGE0101402053.1_pt1 | contig 18630 bp, 14 predicted proteins | sample 6487951 | NCBI WGS metagenome assembly JAAIGE01 (sample SAMN13974128, study PRJNA590717) | phyllosphere metagenome | biome: tomato field; feature: multiple bacterial spot infested tomato fields; material: tomato leaves; isolation source: leaves from tomato fields | host: Solanum lycopersicum ...
ATCGTCGACAAGATGATCCACAGCTACAAGGCCAGCGTGGATCCCGCCGACCGGCAGGCCATCATCGACTATCTCGCCGCGCTGAAGCCGCGGCCCTGACTGCGCCGCTCACGGCGTCCCGTCCCGGATCAGGCCGAGCAGGGCGTCCGCGGCGCGGCTCCGGTACCGTTCCCTGTGGCGCAGCATCCGGAAGGTCCGTGCCGGCAACGGGAACGGCGGCGCGACGAGCGCGCCGGCGGCCAGCCGCGCGGCGATCGGCTCGACGGCGGAGCGCAGCTCGTTGACCACGACGATCTGGTGGTCGCGCTGCGGCGACGCGAGCTGCCATCCGATCAACCGGGTGTCGAGGGCGCTCCACGAGGTCACGGGCGTGACGGTCAGGCCGACCCGTCGGCGCGACGCGAGCATGCCCAGGGCCTCGAGCACGCGCACCGCCTCTCGCACGACCGTGCGCGATACGCCGTACTCGGCCTCGAGGTCGGCGAGGGTGCGCACCTCGCCCGGAGCGAGTCGGCCCGACGCGATCCGCAGACCGAGCGCGTCCAGAACGGAGCCGTGCGATGCCTGCGCCATCGCTCCTCCCAAAAGTACGATCAGTTGTTGTGAAAAATACGATCATTGTGCGAGGATCGCTCTGCTCCGACGCTGAAGCAGCGGAGACGCTCGAATACTAACGCGGGACGTACGGTCGGCTCAGCCGCCGCAGACGTCCGCTTCCCGACATCAACGGAGATACCGATGGAAGAATGGACCCAGACTCTGGGTGCCGGCCCGCTCCTGCTCATCGCTGCAGGCGCGATCGCCCTGATCCTGCTGCTGATCATCGTCTTCAAGGTGCACGCCTTCCTGACCCTGATCATCGTCTCGCTGCTGACAGCCCTCGTCGCGCAGGTGCCCGTCTCCGAGATCGCGGCGACGCTGACCGGAGGATTCGGCAGCACGCTGGCCGGTGTGGCACTGCTGGTCGCGCTCGGCGCCATGCTCGGCAGGCTCATCGAGCACTCCGGCGGCGCGAAGGCGCTCGCCGACAAGTTCGTCGACATCTTCGGCGAGAAGCGGGCGCCCTTCGCCCTCGGCATCGCCTCGCTGATCCTCGGTTTCCCGATGTTCTTCGACGCCGGTCTGGTGATGATGCTTCCCATCATCTTCGCCATCGCACGGCGCGTGTCGCAGTCGAACGTTCTCCTGTTCGGCATCCCAGCCGCCGCGGCCTTCTCGGTGATGCACGTCTTCCTCCCGCCGCACCCGGGCCCGGTCACCGCGACCGAGGCCTACGGCGCGAACCTCGGCCTCGTCCTGCTCGTCGGCCTCGTCATCGTCTTCCCGGTCTGGTACGTCTCGGGTTACCTGTGGGGCAAGTTCATCGCCGCGCGCATCCCGCTGCCCGTCCCGACGCTGTTCGGCGAGCGTGACGACGACCAGCCGTCGAACCCGCCCAAGGCCGGCACGATCATCGCGCTGCTGCTGCTGCCGATGTTCCTCATCTTCTTGAACACCGGGCTCACCACCCTCGCCTCGGCCGGTGTCGTCTCGACCGACGACCTGTGGGTGCAGGTGCTCGTGCTGCTCGGCAACTCGTTCGTCGCGCTCCTGATCACCGTCGTCGTCGCCACCTTCGTGCTCGGCACGCGGCGAGGCGAGAACGGAACCGCGCTCGAGAAGATCGTCGACTCGGCGCTCGGCCCGGTCGCCTCGGTCATCCTCATCACCGGTGCCGGCGGCATGTTCGGCGGCGTGCTGCGCGCCTCGGGCATCGGCGACGCGCTGGCCGACACCCTTTCCGACCTCGGCCTGCCCATCATCGTCGCGGCCTACGTCATCGCCGTGGTCATCCGCGTGGCGCAGGGATCGGCGACGGTGGCGCTGGTCACCGCCGCAGGTCTGGCCGCCCCCGCCGTCATCGCCGGCGACTTCAACCCGCTGCAGGTCGCGGCGATCACGCTGGCCACCGCGGCCGGGTCGGTGTTCGCGGGCCACGTCAACGACTCGGGCTTCTGGCTCGTGGGCCGACTCATGGGCATGGACGTCAAGACCACCCTGAAGACGTGGACGGTGCAGCAGACGATCGAATCCGTGATCGCGTTTGTGCTGACTCTCGGCGTCTTCGGGCTCGCCTCGCTCATCTGATCACCGGGGCGGGAGGGCGGCTCAGCCCGCCCTCCCGCCCCGCTTTCGAGAGGAAACCATGTCCGACCTGTTCGACGTCTCGGACCGCCTCGCCTTCGTCACCGGTTCGTCACGGGGACTGGGGCGCTCCCTCGCCCTCGCGCTCGCTCGGGCCGGAGCACGACTGGTCGTCCACGGCCGCGATCGCGACGCCGTCGAGCAGACGCGGCTCGAGGCCGAGCGGCTGAGCGGGCGCCCCGCGACGGCGGTGGTGTTCGATGTGACGGATGCCGTGGCCGTCGAGGCCGCCGTCACCGAGGTGATCGACGCGGTCGGGGTCCCCGACATCCTCGTCAACAACGCCGGGATACAACGCAGGGCCCCGTTCACGGAGTTCTCGGTCGCGGACTGGGACGACATCGTGGGCGCGAACCTCAACGGCGTGTTCTACGTCGCGCGGTTCGTCGCGCCGGCGATGGTCGAGCGCGGCTCGGGCAAGATCGTCAACATCGCGTCGGTGCAGTCGCAGCTCGCGCGCCAGACGATCGCCCCGTACTCGGCGACGAAGGGCGCCGTCGCCCAGTTGACCAAGGGCATGGCCGCAGACCTGGCCCGGCACAACGTGCAGGTCAACGCGCTGTCGCCCGGCTACTTCTCAACCGAGATGAACCGTGCGCTCGTCGACGACGAGCAATTCACCGCGTGGCTGACGCAGCGCACGCCCGCTCAGCGCTGGGGAGACTTCGCCGAACTCGACGGTGCTCTGCTGTTCCTGTGCTCCGACGCCTCGAGCTTCGTGTCGGGGCAGAACCTCTTCGTCGACGGCGGCATGACCGCCGTCGTGTGAACGACCGACAGAAACGAGACGACGTGCGCGCAGTCTTCATCGAGTCCGCGAGAAACATCGCGATCCGCGAGGTGCCCACCCCCGAACCCGGTCCGCAGCAGGTTCGGTTGCGCATCGACTACGTGGGCATCTGCGGCTCGGATCTGCACTACTACGAGCACGGCGCCAACGGCGCCTTCGTCGTGCGCGAGCCGCTGGTGCCCGGGCACGAGGTCTCGGGCCGGGTGGATCTCGATCCGTCGGGGCGCCTCGCCGCCGGCACTCCGGTGACCGTTCACCCCGCGACCTTCGGTGCGCCGCAGCCCCACCTCGACGGGCAGCCGCACCTCTGGCCCGACGGCGCCTACCTCGGCAGCGCGTCGACGTGGCCGCACACCCAAGGCGGCCTGTCGGAGTACCTGCTGGTCGCAGCCGACATGGTGCGTGTGCTTCCGTCGAGCCTGCCGACGCGTCGGGCCGCTCTCGCCGAGCCGCTCGCCGTCGCGATGCACGGACTCGCGAAGGCGGGCGAGGTGCGCGGGATGCGCGTCCTCGTCACCGGCGCCGGACCCATCGGACTGTTGGCGATCGCCGCCGCGGTGGCGGCCGGCGCCGAGAGCGTCGATGCGACGGACGTGCTCGAGGGGCCCCTCGCCCGGGCCCGCGCACTGGGCGCGACCGAGGTCTTCGATGTGACGCGCCAGACGGTGCCCGATTCGGCCTACGACGTGGTGCTGGAGTGCTCCGGGGTCGCCGCGTCGGTGTCGACGGCCATCGCCGCCGCCCGCACCGCCGGCACGGTCGTGCAGGTGGGCATGGTCCCCAACGAGCCGCGGCCGATCAACATCGCCCCGTTCATCTCGAAAGAGCTGCGGTGGTTCGGCACCTTCCGCTTCAACGACGAGATCGATCGCGCGATCGAACTGCTCGACGCCGTACCCGGTATCGAAGAGGTCGTGACCCACGAGTTCGCCGCCGACGAGGTCGAGGCCGCCTTCGCGGCCGCTCGCGACTCGCAGGCCTCGGGCAAGGTGCTGGTCGCGGTCTGGCCCGACGAGCACTGACGTCGCCGCAACGAACGAGGGCGCCTCCCCGGTGGGGGAAGCGCCCTCGTTCGGCGTCTGCGGGTCAGTTGTTGCGCGAACCCTGTCGACCCATCGAGAAGAGTGCGAGCGACACCGACACGATGGACCCGACGGTCATCGCACCGATGACCCACACCAGCACGTGCGAGAACCAGCCGTATTCCATGTGTTTCCTCCGGTCAGAGACGTCGTCCGAAACATCGTACCGACCGCTGATAGAGTGGACGCATTCTTCGGCGAGGGATTCCGTGTGCCACCGTGAGGGTGGGGCTCGGCATCCGTGATCGACGAGGGTGTGTGCAGGTCGCTTCCTCTCCACGCGCTCGCGTTCGCGTCGAACCTCATACCGCTATCTGGGCATCAGATGCCCGCAAGGAGAGACGCATGTCCACTGAGACCGACACCAAGGTCAGCGCCGAGACGCGCACCAACTTCGGCAAGGGCTTCGCCCGCCGTCTGCGCGCCGCCGGTCAGATCCCCGCCGTCATCTACGGGCACGGCACCGAGCCCGTGCACGTCGCCCTGCCCGGTCACCAGATGCTGCTGCTGGTCCGCCGCGCCAACGCGGTCATCGAGCTCGTCGTCGACGGCAAGGAGCAGCTCGTGCTCGTCAAGGACGTTCAGCGCGACCCCGTGCGCCAGATCATCGAGCACATCGACCTCCTCGTCGTGAAGAAGGGCGAGAAGGTCCAGGTCGACGTTCCCGTCATCGTGAACGGCGAGCCCTTCTCGGGCACGATCGCCACGCTCAACACCTCGACCGTGTCGCTCGAGGTCGAGGCGACCCACATCCCCGAGTCGGTCGAGGTCGACGTCGAGGGCCTCGAGGACGGCGCGCACATCACCGCCGCCGACCTGAAGCTGCCGCGCGGCGCTTCGCTGGTCACCGACCCCGAGACCCTCATCGTGGGCGTCTCGGTGCCGGCCGCCACGCTTGCCGCCGTCGACGAGATCGAGGCCGCCGACGAGGCTGCCGCGGCCGAGCAGTCGGACGAGGCCGAGGGCGACGCCGAGAAGTCCGAGTAAGGACGATCGACACACTCCGGAGCCCGTTCCCACATCGGTGGGGACGGGCTCCGTCGTCGAAGGAGGAAGCATGACCGGCCCCTGGCTCGTGATCGGACTCGGAAACCCGGGCCCGCGCTACGAGACGACCCGCCACAACGTCGGCCAGATGGTCGTCGACGAGCTCGCCGCCCGCCGCGCCGAGACGCTGCGATCGCACAAGGCGAACGCGGTCGTCGCGGAGGCGTGGCTCAGGCCGGGCGCGGCGAAGATGGTGCTCGCCAAGCCCAAGACGTTCATGAACGTGTCGGGCGGCCCGGCGGCCGCCCTCGCGAGCTTCTACAGCGTCGATCCGGGACGGGTGATCGTCGTCCACGACGAGCTCGACATCCCTTTCGACACGATCAAGCTGAAGGTCGGCGGCGGGCACGGCGGGCACAACGGCGTCCGCGACATCGCCAAGGCGCTCGGCACTCCCGACTTCCCGCGGGTGCGCGTCGGGATCGGCCGTCCGCCCGGGCGCCAGGACCCCGCGGACTGGGTGCTCGACCCGTTCTCGTCGGAAGAGCGCAAGACCCTCGGCATCCTCGTTTCGGATGCAGCGGATGCCGTCGAGCAGATCGTCGGCGAGGGACTGCTCGCCGCGCAGCAGCGCTTCCACGCACCGCGCTGATGCCCCTCCGTTCGTCGCGGGTCGCCGCGGCTCCGGCGGTCGCGGGTCAGCGCAGGGCGCGGCGCACCAGAATCGACACCGTCTCGACGACGACGACCATCGCGATGATCACCAGCAGGTACGCGATCACCTGATCGAAGTTGCGGCCGTTCAGCGCGTTCAGCAGCAGGAAGCCGATACCACCGCCGCCGACGATGCCGAGCACGGTCGCCGATCGCACGTTCTGTTCGAGCAGGTACATGAGGTGCCCGACCGTCGAGGGGACCGACATCGGCACGGTCGAGGAGAAGAACACCTGCGTGCGGGTGCCGCCGGCGGCCGCGAGCGCCCGCTCGGGGCCGTTCGGCACCTCTTCCATCGAATCGCCGATCAGCTTGGCGAGCAGACCGACGCCGCCGATCCCGAGCGCGAGGGCTGCGGCCTGCGGGCCGAAGCCGGTCGCGATGATGAAGAGGATCGCGACGACGAGGTCGGGGATGGCTCGGATGACGAGGGCGAGACCGCGGAAGAAGGTGCGGACTCCGCGGTTCGGCGCGACGTTGCGGGCCGACAGCGGGCCGACGACGAGCGAGAGGATCGCGCCCATGAGGGTGGCGGCGAACGCCACCTGTACGGTCACCATCACCGCCTCGACCACGGTGGCCGCGTCGCGCGAGCCGAAGTTCGGGGGCCACACCGAGCGTCCGAGCTCGGCGTTGTGCACCTGGTCGATGCGCCACCCCGAGACGATGCGGGCGAGGTCGGGCTGCAGGTAGACGAACGAGGCGATCACCACGGCGATGCCGACCCACACCCACACGGTGGTGCCGACACGGTCGCGGTCCCATGGCCGGCGCAGAGCCGCGTCGACCCGCTCGGCGCTCGAGGCGAGCGCGGGCGCCGCCTTGTCGGCTGCCCGCATCGCGGTGCGGACGACCGTGTCGCCGAGCCCGCGGCCCGTGGGGCGCACGTTCAGAAGCTTCGCGCGCAGAGCCGACGAGACGATCTCGAAGACGACGCACAGGGCGATGATGATGATGACGATCGGGATGACGCGACGCATGCCTGCCGGGCCCGCGTGCATCGCTCCGTTGAGCTCGGCGCCGATACCCGCGATGCCGACGTAACCGAGGATGACGGTGCCGCGCAGGTTGATGTCGGCGCGGTGCAGCACGATCGCGACCCACGCCGGCAGCACCTGGGGGAACACGCCCGACCAGAACTGCTGCTGCTTCGAGCCGCCCGTCGAACGGATCGCGGTTCGCGGGCCTTCGTCGACCTGCTCGATCGCATCGGCGAACATCTTCGAGATCATGCCGACCGAGTGCAGGCCCACCGCGACGATCGCGGGGAGGATGCCGGCCCCGAACCAGAGGAAGACGAGGAAGACCGCGATCGCGGCATCGGGAATCGCACGGGCGATGACCCCGAGGCCGCGGCATATCGCCAGCACCGTTGGATGCGGGGTGGTGTTGCGCGCGGCGCCGTACGCGATCGGGATCGAGAGCACGGCCGCGAGCGCGGTTCCCGAGATGGTCAGGGCCAGGGTGATGACGATGACGTCGACCATGTGCCAGATGGGTTCGAAGCCGACCCACTCGGTCGTGAACACCTTGGCGCCGCCGTCTCCGACCACCGCCGTGACGTTCCAGCCGGGCCACTGCATGGGCGTGGCCATGCCGATGAAACGGGTGATGTTGGCCCAGGTCGTCTCGAGGCTCTTCAGGCTGTAGTCCAGGCCGATGAACGACCACACGCCGAGCACGCCGATCGCGGCGATCGTGGCGTAGCTGACGATGGTCGCCAGCCGCGGCTTGGGGCGCGGGACGGCGGCGATCCGCGCGGCCGAACCGGGAGCGGGCGCCGTCGGCGGCGTCGCGGTCATCGTCATCGTCGGTCGCCCCCCGCGATGTCGGTGCGCTCGGCGTCTCTGCGCAGCTCTTCGGAGAGCATCGCGTCGCGCACGTCGGCGAGCTCCTGCTCGATGGCGGCGAGCTCGTTGGTCGTCGTGGCGACGCGTCCGTAGATCGCCATCACCTCGTCCTTCGAGAGGTCGTTGGTCGGTGTGTCGAGCACGAGCTCGCCGGCCCGCAGCCCCACGATGCGGTCGCCCCACCCGAGGGCGAGGTCGACCTGGTGCAGCGAGCAGACGACGGTGAGCTGCCGCTCGGCGGCGATTTCGCGGATGAGAGTCATCACCTGCGAGCTCGACTCGGGGTCGAGCGAGGCGACGGGCTCGTCGGCGAGCAGGATCTCGGGGTCCTGCATGAGCGCGCGGGCGATCGCGACGCGCTGCTGCTGGCCGCCCGAGAGGGTGTCGGCCCGCTGGTAGGCGCGCTCGAGGATGCCGACGCGGTCGAGGTGCTCGAGCGCCTTGCGCCGCAGGGCCTGCGGGTAGGTCCAGATGCCCACCCGCGGCCCGCGCAGGCTCGAGAGCGCACCCGTGAGCACGTTCTCGAGCACCGTCAGCGGTCCGACGATCTCGAACTGCTGGAAGATGAAGCCGATGCGACCGCGCAGACCGCGCAGCTGCGCGCCGCGAAGGGCGGTGACGTCGTCTCCGAGGGTCGTCACGCGGCCGGACGTGGGCGTCTCGAGCCCGTTGATGTGCCGCAGCAGAGTCGACTTACCCGAGCCCGAGAGCCCGAGGAGCACGACGATCTCGCCGCGGGTGACGTCCAGCGACACCCCCGACAGCGCCGGGGCGGCGGCCCCGGGATAGGTCTTGCCGAGATCCGTGATCCGGACTGCGGGGGTGTCGCTGTGCGTCATTGTTCCGTGTTCCTTCGTCGATCGATGCGGGTCAGGCCTGGCAGGCCTCGACCTTGTCCGAGATCTCCGTGCAGAGGTCGCGGATGACGTCGTAGTACCCGTCGTCGACGGCGCCGAAGCCGAACCAGCCCTCGGTCAGGAACTCGTTGAGCTCGATGCCCGCGTCGGTGAGCGACGACTGCGTGCTGTCGGCGATCTCGGCGACCAGGACGTCCTTGACGTCCTGGGGGAGCGCGCCCTGCATGACGATGGGCGCGGCGGGGACGAGCACGCGATCGACCTCGACGAGAGCGCCGGTGGCGATCTGCGGGTCGGCGTCGATGTCCTGCGCGAAGCCGACCTGGCACTCGGCGCCCTCGGCGACCTTCGCCGCGTTGAGGTCGTGCGAGCCGCCCTCGGGAGCGATGATGTTCTCTTCGGCGACGTCGACGCCGGCGCCGATCAGGCCGCCCATCGGAACCGCGAAGCCCGAGGTCGAGGTCGGGTTGACGAAGCAGATCGGCTCGTCGGCGAAGTCGGCGAGGGTCTCGCCCTCCCAGGCCGGGTTCGCGACGGCGACCGAGTAGTAGCCGGGCTCGGCGCCTTCTTCGGTGATCTGGGCGCCGATGGGCTCGATGACGGCACCGGCGGCCTGCGACTGGTAGTACGTGAACGCCGAGATCTGAGCGATGTCGATCTGGCCCGAGGCGAGGCCCTGCACGACGGCGGTGTAGTCGGTGGCGGGGAAGAACTCGACCTCTTTGCCGGTGATCTCGGCGATCCAGTCGGCGATCGGCTGGGCGTCCTGGTCGGCGCCCTCGTGGTCGGGGAGGGTCGCGAAGACGAGCTTGTTCTCGTCGCCCGAGGCGAAGGTGCCCGCACCCGCGTCGGCTGCGGCCGAGTCGTCGGAGGCGTCGGCGGCGGGGCCCGCGCAACCGGCGAGAGCGGTGACGAGGGCGAATCCCGCGGCGATCGTGCCGAGGGTCTTGGTGCGCATGCGCATGGCTGTATGCCTTTCGAAGGTGCTGTGGTGCCGGCCTGAGCCGGGCTCTCAGGGACGACGCGACGCTAAGGACGCCACCTGTCCGGCCGGTGAACGGCGGGCGACCGGAAGGACACTCGGCCTCGAACGTCCGGCTCCGATCGATACAGCCGCGCGCAGCGGTGTGCTTCGCGGGCGCGCAGCAGTGTGCCGCACGGGCGTTCAGCCGTGCGCGTCACGGGCGCGCGACGGTCTCTTCGCCCGTGCGCCGCAGCGCGTTCGGGCGGGGCCGGCGGATTCGCCGGGCCGGCTCAGGCGGCGACCAGCAGCACCAGCGCCAGGATGACCGAGCCGAAGAGCACGGGAGCGGCGACGGCCGTGGCGACCGCAGCGACGCCGAGTGCTCGGCCGCGGCCGAGGGCGATGGCGATCACGCCCTGGATGAGGGCCCAGAGCCCGAGAGCGGTGCCGGTCCAGAAGGCGATCTCGCCCACGAGCACCCAGCTGCGGGCGGGCGCGAGGGCGCGCAGCCCGGCGGCGTCGAGCTCGCCGGTGATGGTCGCTGTCGCCGCGACCTGCATCACGGCGACGGCGCCGATCACGACCGAGCCCGCGAGTGCGACGACCGCGACGACGAGGGCGACGAGTCCGAGCGCGCGCGAGCGCGACGGCGTGCGCGCCGCCGGCGGCTCGGGCAGCGCCGGCGCGGACGGCACCCGGTACGGTGCGGCGAAAGCACCGCCGGCACCCGCGTCGACGGAGGACGGACGGGGCTGCTCGGCGGGTGCGGGGGAGGTCACCCCGCCATCCTAGGGACCGGCGCCGTCACACCCCGTGCGAGCGCCCGGCGGCCCGTGCCGTCGCCGCTACCGGTGCCCTGAGCCGCGCCTGCCGCTGCGGCCGTAGACTTCTGCAGTGACAGTTCCCGGGATCGTGCGCGCCCTTTTGCAGGCTGACTCCGTGCGAGAGGCGGTGGGTTCGGGCGCTGCCGGCAGCGCCGACTTCGCTCTCGTCGACGGCCTCGACGCTCCTCTGCTGGCGGCTCTTCTGGCTCGGCGAGCGGCCGATGGCCACCCGCCCGTGCTGCTGGCCATCGCCCCGACCGGTCGCCGCGCCGAGACGCTGGGTGCCGCGATCGGATGCCTCGTCCCCGAGGCCACCGTGCTGCACTTCCCCGCGTGGGAGACCCTGCCCCACGAACGGCTCAGCCCGAGCCCCGAGACGGTGGGGCGGCGTCTCGACGTCCTGCGCCGGGTCGCGGCCCACGGTGCCCGCACGACCGGCGCAGCAGCCGCCGAGGCCGGCCGGGCTCCTCTGGTCATCACGGCTTCGGTGCGCGCCGCGCTGCAGCCCGTGGCGGCGGGCCTGACCGACGCCGAACCGGTGCACCTCGTCGTCGGGGGCCGCGGCAACGAGCTGACCGACATCGTCACCCGCCTGGTCGAACTCGCGTACCACCGCGTCGACATGGTCTCGCGGCGTGGCGAGTTCGCCGTCCGCGGCGGCATCCTCGACGTCTTCCCCGCCGCTGCCGACCACCCGCTGCGCATCGATCTCTTCGGCGACGAGGTCGATCAGATCCGCGCGTTCTCGATCGCCGACCAGCGCTCGCTGCCCGGTGAGGTGACCGAGGCGCTGCTACTGCCGGCGCGCGAGCTGCTGCTCACCCCCGAGGTACGCCAGCGCGCCGAGGCGCTCAAGCCGTCGTTCCCGAGCCTGGCGACGATGCTCGAGAAGATGACCCAGGGCATTCCGGTCGAGGGGATGGAGTCGCTGCTGCCGGCGCTCGCCGACGGCGTCGTGCCGCTGGTGGACTACCTGTCGCGGGGCAGCGCCGTCGCGCTCGCCGACCCTGAGCGCTCCCGAACCCGCGCGCGGACCCTGGGCGAGACCAACCGCGAGTTCCTCGACGCGGCGTGGAGCGCGGCGACCGCGGGAGCCGAAAGCCCCGTCGACCTCGGCTCGGGCGACTTCCTGACCCTGGCCGCTCTGCGCGAGGCCGCCCGCGAGCGCGGCGGCGTCTGGTGGGGCCTCAGCGCTTTCGACTCGGGCGCGGCGGATGCCGCCGACGAGGGCCTGCTCGACGTCGACGACGTCGACATCCGCATCCCGGCCACCACCGTGCCGTCGTTCCAGGGCAACGTCGAGGGGGCGACCGCCCACGTGGGCGAGCTGCTCGCGGACGGGTGGCGCGTCGTGGTCACCGCTTCGGGAACCGGGCTCGTCGACCGTGCGCGTGACGTGCTGGCCGAGCGGGGTCTGGCCGCCCGCACCGCCTCGTCGATAGAAGAGCTGCCGGCCGACGCGGTCGCGGTGTGCACCGTCGCGACCCTCGAGCGGGGTTTCGAGCTGCCCGAGGCGAAGATCGCCGTGCTGACCGAGAGCGAGTTCTACGGACGCACGATCGGCGGCGACGGTCGCGTGGTCAAGAAGCTCGCATCGCGCCGCCGCAACGTCGTCGATCCGCTGCAGCTCAAGCCGGGCGACGTGGTCGTGCACGCCACGCACGGCATCGGGAAGTTCGTCGAGCTCGTTCAGCGCGAGGTCTCGAGCGGCGGCCGCAACGCCGTGAAGACCCAGCGCGAGTACCTCGTGCTCGAGTACGCGCCGGCCAAGCGCGGCTACCCCGGCGACAAGCTCTTCGTGCCGACCGATCAGCTCGACCAGCTGTCGCGCTACGTGGGCGGCGAGGCGCCCGTGCTGTCGAAGATGGGCGGCAGCGACTGGGCGGCGGCCAAGGGCAAAGCGCGTAAGGCGGTGCGCGACATCGCGGTCGAGCTCGTGAAGCTCTACTCGGCGCGCATGGCCTCGAAGGGCCACGCGTTCGGGCCCGACACGCCGTGGCAGCGCGAGCTCGAAGAGGCCTTCCCGTTCGCCGAGACGCCCGACCAGCTGCAGACGATCGACGAGATCAAAGCAGACATGGAGAAGCCGATCCCGATGGACCGCCTGCTCTCGGGCGACGTCGGCTTCGGCAAGACCGAGGTCGCCGTGCGCGCGGCATTCAAGGCGATCCAGGAGGGCAAGCAGGTCGCCATGCTCGTGCCGACGACGCTGCTGGCCAAGCAGCACCTCGAGACGTTCACCGAACGCTTCGCGGGCTTCCCGGTCAAGGTGCGTCCGCTCTCGCGGTTCCAGACCGAGAAGCACGCTCGCGAGACGCTCGACGGGCTCGCCGACGGCACGGTCGACATGGTGATCGGAACGCACCGCATCCTGACCGAGAAGGTGGTCTTCAAAGACCTCGGGCTGATGATCATCGACGAGGAGCAGAGGTTCGGCGTCGAGCACAAAGACGCGCTGAAGAAGCTGAAGACGGGCGTCGACATCCTCGCGATGAGTGCGACCCCGATCCCGCGCACGCTCGAGATGGCGGTCACCGGCATCCGTGAGATGTCGACGCTCGCGACGCCGCCCGAGGACCGGCATCCGATCCTGTCGTACGTGGGGCCGCGAAACGACAAGCAGATCGCCGCGGCCATCCGGCGCGAGCTGCTGCGCGAGGGGCAGGTGTTCTTCGTGCACAACCGGGTCTCGTCGATCCAGCGCGTCGCGGCGCAGATCGGCGAGCTCGTGCCCGAGGCGCGCATCGCGGTCGCGCACGGCCAGATGGGCGAGCATCAGCTCGAGCAGGTCGTCGACGACTTCTGGGAGCGCCGCGCCGACGTGCTCGTCTCGACGACGATCGTCGAGACCGGTCTCGACATCTCGAATGCCAATACGATCATCATCGACCGAGCCGACAAGTACGGCCTGAGCCAGCTGCACCAGCTGCGCGGCCGGGTCGGGCGAGCGCGCGAGCGCGCCTACGCCTACTTCTTGTACGACGAGAACAAGCCGCTGAGCGAGACCGCCGCCGACCGGCTCGAGACGATCGCGGTCAACAACGACCTGGGATCGGGCATGCAGGTCGCGCTGAAAGACCTCGAGCTGCGCGGCGCGGGCAACCTGCTGGGCGCAGAACAGGCCGGACACATCGCGGGCGTCGGATTCGACCTGTATCTGCGGATGATCGGCGAGGCCGTATCGACCTTCCGAGGCGAGGATGTCGAGGGCCCGGCCGAGCTGCGTCTCGAACTGCCCGTGGCCGCGCGCATCCCCGAGCACTACATCGACAGCGAACGGCTGCGGCTCGAGGCGTACCAGAAGCTGTCGGCCGCGGCATCCGTGGCGGCGAAGGACGAGGCGATCGGCCACGTCGTCGACGAGCTCGCAGACCGCTACGGCGCCCTGCCGGCCGAGGTCGAGGGGCTCGTATCCGTCGCGCGTCTGCGACGGAGAGCAGCACAGGCCGGCCTGACCGATGTCGTCGCGATGGGCCCGAACCTGCGCATCGCACCGGCGCGACTGCCCGAGTCGATGCGCATCCGCGTGCAGCGGCTGTACCCGCGCGCGAAACTCCTCGCCGGCGGAGACGCCCTCGTCGTGCCGCTTCCGACCGCGGGCGGCGCCGCGCTCGGCGACGCCGAACTGATCGCGTGGACGGCCCAGCTGCTCGACCAGCTGTTCCCGGTCGCCACCCCCGCCGCCACCCCCGTCGGCGCCACCGAAGCGAACTCGACGGCCGCCCGGGCCTGACCCGCTCGCTCCGGGCGGGCGGGCTGGGCTGGCCCGGGCGAGGCAGCGCCGTCGGTGGCCGGCCGGGCGGTGTCGGCGGGCCCGGCCTCAGAGCACGATGTCGCCGGTCGCGATCATCACGATCGCGGTGACGGCTCCGGCCACGCCCAGCCCCGCGAGCGACCACTCGATCGGGGTGAACACACGGGCGCCGCGGCGGCGACGCGCGGCGGCGTACAGCAGGGTGCCGGGCACGATGATCAGCAGCGACAGCAGCAGGTACTCGAATCCGGCGGCCCAGAGCAAGAAGGCGGTGTAGCCGGTCGCGATGACGGCGACCACGAGGTCGCGCACGCGCGCCGGATCCTTCCGGTCGTACGTCTCGCCGGTGATGGCGAGCTTGAGGGCGTAGCCGGCCGAGAGCACGAACGGGATCAGCACCAGCACGCTGGTCAGATCGAGCGCGATGTCGAAGGCGTTCTCTGAGAACAGCACGACCACCAGCAGCACCTGCACGAGGGCCGTCGAGAGCGTGAGCGCGCCGACGGGGGCGTCGTGCCGGTTCGTCCGCGAGAGGAAGTCGGGCAGGTCGCCCGAACGCGACGCCTGCAGCAGCACCTCGGCGGCCATGAGGGTCCACGACAGGTACGCGCCGAGCACCGCGATCACGAGACCGGCGCCCACGAACACCGCGCCCCACCCGCCGACGATGCTCTCGAGCACCCCGCCGAGCGACGGCTCGTCGAGCGCTGCGATCTCGTCGCGCGGCAGCACGCCGAACGAGACGATCGTCACCGAGGCGAAGACGGCGAGCACGCTCAAGAAGCCGAGCAGTGTCGCACGTCCGACGTCCCGTCGCGAGCGAGCGTGGCGCGAGTTCACGCTCGCCCCCTCGATGCCGATGAAGACGAAGACGGTGACGAGCATCGTGGCCCGCACCTGATCCCACAGCGGCGCGGTGTCGCTGCCCGCCCAGTTCGCTGCGAAGACCGCCGGATCGAACACGGTCAGGCACAGCACGATGAAGACGATGATCGGCAGGGTCTTCGCGACCGAGACGATGCGGTTCACCGCAGAGGCGACCCGCACCCCGCGCCTGATGAGGATGTAGAACAGCCACAGGCCCACCGACGACAGGGCGACGGCCAGTACCGTGTCGCCGGCGCCCAGTCCCGGGAACACCGCGCCGAGCGTCGACATGATGAACACCCAGTAGAAGACGTTGCCCGCGCACGCGCTCGCCCAATACCCGAACGCCGAGAAGAAGCCGAGGTAGTGACCGAAGCCGGCCCGCGCGTAGCTGTAGACGCCCGCGTCGAGCTGCGGCTTCCTGACGGCCAGCATCTGGAAGGCGAAGGCGAGGGTGAGCATGCCGCCGCCCGCGACCGCCCAGGCGATCAGTGTTCCCGCGACGCCGGTCTCGGCGGCGAAGCCGGCCGGCAGAGAGAAGACGCCCGCGCCGACCATCGACCCGATGACGAACGTCGACAGCGTGAACATCGAGAACGTCGTCGCGCGGCCGGGCGCGCCGCCTCGACGCCCGTCTGCGGACGATACGGATGCGGTGGGCGCGGGGTGCGTGTGGGGGGATTCGGCGGAAGGCACGAGATCCCACCCTATGCGAGGCTCAGCCGGTGTTCTGCAGACCGGCTGCGACCCCGCTGACGGTCAACAGCAGCAGACGCTGCCACTCGGCGGGCACGTCGCTGTCGCTCGGCACGCCGCGCAGGACGCGCAGCGCACGCAGCTGCAGCAGCGACAGGGCGTCGACGTAGGGGCTGCGCATCTTCACCGCACGCTGCAGTACGGGCTTGTTGGCCAGCAGGCCGTCGCCGCCGGTGAGACGCACCACCCAGTCCCGGGTGAGCTGCATCTCGTCGATGACGAGCCCGGCGAGATCGTCGCGGTCGGCCAGTGCGAGATGCCGTCGCGCCATCCGCGGGTCGGCCTTCGCGAGGCTCATCGCCACGTTGTCGATGACGGTGCGCAGCAACGGCCACTCGTTGTACGCCTCGCGCAGCACGGCCTCGTCGCCCACCGCCTCGAGCGCGGTGCCCAGTCCGAACCAGCCGGCGAGGTTGATGCGTGCCTGGGTCCACGCGAACACCCACGGGATGGCGCGCAGGTCTTCGAGCGATTCGACCGACAGGCCGCGGCGCGCGGGCCGCGAACCGAGCGCGAGCAGGCCGATCTCTTCCATCGGGGTGACGGCCGCGAACCAGGGCGCGAAGCCCGGTGCCTTCACGAGCGAGAAGAACCGTTCTCGCGAAGCCGCATCCATCGTCGCCGCCACGTCGGAGTAACGCTCGGCTGCACGGCTGTTGCGCTGCTCGATCGACGGAGCAGAGGCCAGCAGCACCGCGGCGGCGACCTGGTCGATGTGGCGCAGCGCGATGTCGGGGTCGCCGTACCGGGCGAAGATGACCTCGCCCTGCTCGGTCAGTTTGAACCTGCCGTCGACCGAGTGGGGCGGCTGCGCGAGGATCGCAGAGTTCGCCGGGCCACCGCCGCGCCCGAGGGCGCCGCCGCGGCCGTGGAAGAGCGTCAACTCGATCTTCTCGTCCTGTGCCCACGCCGTGATGCGCGCCTGCGCCTCGTACAGCGCGAGGTTGGCCGCGACGGGACCGACGTCCTTCGACGAGTCCGAGTACCCGAGCATGACCTCGAGGCGACGGTCGGTGTCGGCCAGTCGCGCGCCGAAGGCGGGGTGCTCGACGATCTCGGCGAGGATTCCCGGCGCCGCCTGCAGATCGGCGAAGGTCTCGAACAGCGGAATGACATCGAGCACCGGGGGAGTGCCCTCGGGGCCCACCGCGTGGCGCGCGAGAGCGTGCACCGTCGCCAGGTCGTCGGCCGACTGCGTGAACGAGACGATGTAGCGCCCCGCGGCGCGCGGCCCGAAGCGCTTCTGCACCTGAGCGATCGTGCGGAACACCTCGAGCACCTCGACGGCCTGCTCGCTGAGCTCTGCGCCCGCCTCGCATTCGGCGAGCACCTTGGCGTGCACGGCCGAGTGCTGGCGGACCTCGAGCTCGGCCAGGTGGAAGCCGAACGTCTCGACCGCCCAGATCAGCTGCTGCAGACCGCCGTACGCCTGACGGTTCGCGCCGGCGGCCGCCAACGACTCCTGCACGGTGCGCAGGTCGGCGAGGAACTCCTCGGGGTCGCCGTAGGCCAGGTCGGCGTCACGCAGCCGGGTCGCGCGCACCCGACGCGCGAGCAGCATCATGGCGCGCTTGTGGTGCTCACCCGGAGCCCGCTTGACGGCATCCGTCGCGCCGTCTTCGTCGGCGGCCGCCAGCCGGTCCCACAGCGCCCGCAGCGCGCTGCTGGGCGGGGTGGTCTCGCCCGACATCGTCAGGCCGCGCCCGACGCGCTCGGTCGTGCGCTGCAGACCGCGCAGGACGTGCTCGGCCGCGATGCCCGCCGCCTTCTTGGTGACGGATGCGGTGACGAAGGGGTTTCCGTCGCGGTCGCCGCCGACCCAGGTGCCCAGGCGCACGAACGGGGTGACGACCGGCGGCCGGCTGCCCGCGACCTCGCCCTGCAGGGCGTCGTCGATGCGCCGGTAGGCGAGGGGGATCGTCGTGTAGAGCGTGTCGTCGAAGACCGCCATGATCGAGCGGACCTCGTCGGTCGGGGTCGGCTTCTCGGCGCGCAGCGGCGCCGTTCGCCACAGGGTGTCGATCTCTTCGAGCATCCGGCGACGGGCGCGACGGTGGTGAGCGCCGCCGTCGATCGACGTCTCGAGCGTCTCGAGCAGCGTGACGAGGCGACGGATGCTCTCGGAGATCGCGCGGCGGCGGGCCTCGGTCGGGTGCGCCGTGAACACGGGGTGGAAGCGCATCTCGCGCAGGCGGCGGGTGGCTTCATCGGCGCCGACCTCGCCCGAGAGCTGCTCGAAGGCTGCGGGGATCGAGTCGCTCGCGCTGTCGGCGTGCGCGAACCCGGCGCGCTCGCGCAGCAGCCGCACCCGCTGGTGCTCTTCGGCGAGGTTCACGAGGTGGAAGTACACCGTGAAGGCACGGGCCACCTCGTCGGCGCGCTCGACCGTGAACGAGTCGGCGATGGCCGCTGCCCGCTCGAACGCCTCGGGCGACTCGTCGGTGTACGCGTGGATGGTCGCGCCGCGCAGGCGTTCGACGTCGTCGTAGAGGCCTTCCGAGCCGCTCTCGCGCAGCACCTGGCCGAGCATCGCGCCCAGCATGCGCACGTCCGAGCGCATCGCCTCGGGAATCTCTTGCTCGGCCTCGTACCGTCCGACGACGTCGATGGCCTCTGTTCGGGTCAGCTCGCGCATTCCTCAAAAGTAGCGGCCCCGTCGGGGTGCTTCTGACACGGCTGTCACACATGACGGCCGTCGCGCCGGGGGATAGCCTGAGACGGCCGAAGCGATGGAGGTGCGATGACCGATCCGCTGCGTGGGGCTGCCGAGACGATGCGACAGGTGCGCGAGCGGTGCGTCTGGTCGTCGCGCATCACCCACGACGACCTCGTGCCGTACCTCGTCGAAGAGTCCGCCGAGGTCATCGACGCGGTGGAGACGGGTTCGCGCGCCGACCTGCGCGAAGAGCTCGGCGATCTGCTGTGGCAGGTGCTCTTCCACGCCGAGATCGCCTCGCGCCACGAGACCGAGCCGTTCGACATCGACGACGTGGCCCGTGGG
>JAAIGE0101362429.1_pt1 | contig 18623 bp, 20 predicted proteins | sample 6487951 | NCBI WGS metagenome assembly JAAIGE01 (sample SAMN13974128, study PRJNA590717) | phyllosphere metagenome | biome: tomato field; feature: multiple bacterial spot infested tomato fields; material: tomato leaves; isolation source: leaves from tomato fields | host: Solanum lycopersicum ...
ATGAGGATGACCATGAGGAAGAAGTTGTTCCAGAAGGGCATGGAGATCCACACTTCCGGAGTGCCGCCGAAGAACTCGACGATGGCGTTCAGCAGGCCGATCTGCGTCTGCCCCTCGCCGCGATATTCATAGATGAACTTCCAGATAACGGAGGCACCGACGAAGGAAATCGCCATAGGCATGAAGACGATGGATTTGGCGATATTGCCCCACCAGATGCGGTCGGTCATGACGGCAATGACGAGACCGAGGAAGGTGCAGGCGGCAGGCACGACCGCAAGCCAGAGAATGTTGTTGAAGATCGACTGACGGAAACCGGCGTCATAAAGCGCCCAACGATAATTGGCGAGGCCGACGGGATTTGTGCCGGTTCTGTCATAGAAGGACAAAATGAAGGTCGCGATAACGGGATAGACGAGGTAGACGACGAGCAGCAGCAGCGCCGGACCGATGAAGAGCCATGGCCGCACCGCCGCACGCCTGTTCAGATTGCGCGATGCATGGATCACATCGCCATCCCTCACCGGAAAGATGAGCTGAAGCGCTTTATCGGACAGCCAGTAATAGGCGGCGCAGGCAAACACGCCGACGATCACGACGCCAAGTGCCGAGACGATCTGGGTAATCATATTCCCTCCCCGTATTCCGTTTTTATGCCATGCCCGCCCCTCCGAAATTCAGCCGGGCATTTGCAGAGGAACGGCCCGGCAATGGCGACCACTGCCGGGCGGAAGTCTCGATTACTTGAGGCCGTCCCAAGCCTTCTGGATGTCGTCACCGACCTGCTGGGCAGACTTGCCACCGACGAAATCCACCATGCCCGTCCAGAATGCACCGGCACCGATCTTGCCGGGCATGAGGTCCGAACCGTCGAAGCCAAAGCTGGTCGCCGTGGTCAGGATTTCACCCTGACGCTTGGTCTGGTCGCTGGCATAGGTATCCAGATTGACCTTTTTGTACGGTGTCAGGAAGCCGGACTGCGCCATCCAGACTTCATGGGCAATCGGCGTCTTCAGGAATTCGACCAGAGCGCGGGCCGCCTTGGAATCCTTGGTAATGGTGAACAGCGTTCCGGCACCGAGAACCGGCTTTCCAAGCTCAGGCTTCGACGCGAATGTCGGCATGTAGAAGAAATCGACATCCGTACCGACCTTCGTTCCCTCCGGGAAGAAGGATGGAATGAAGGAGGCCTGACGGTGCAGGTAGCACTTCGGCGGAATGTCAAAGAGGCCCTTCGGGCTGTCGCGGAAGTCGGTGGAGGCAACGGCTGCGACGCCGCCGGATACATATTTGTCGTTCTTGGCGAACTTGCCGAATTCCTCGATGGCCGCAACCACGCGCGGATCGTTGAACTTCACCTCGTTCTTGGTCCATTGCAGGTAGACGTCGAGCGGCTGCGTGCGCAGCATGAAGTCTTCCACCCAGTCCGTACCCGGCCAGCCGGTCGCACCGCCGGAGCCGAGACCGATGCACCATGGCGTGCCGCCATCGGCAACGATCTGGTCGGAGAGCTTGACCAGGTCTTCCATGGTCTTTGGAACTTCGTATCCTGCCTCCTCGAAGTTTTCAGGCACGTACCAGACCAGCGACTTCACGTCCGCCTTGAAGGGAAATGCGAAATAGGCCTTGTTTCCATCCTTGCCTGGATAGATGCCGAGATCCACCCAGGACTGACCGGCACCGTAATTTTCCTTCACCCAGTTCGCGGTCTCATCGCCCAACGGCGTCAGCAGACCCTTGGCTGCGAGATCGGCGAGAAGTCCCGGCTGCGGCAGGATCGCGACGTTTGGCGGAGAACCGGCCTGCGTATCGATAACGATCTGCTGCTCATAGTTTTCCGAGGAGGAGTAACGGACATTGACGCCGGTCGCGTCGGCAAAATAGGCGAGAACCGACTGGAACAGCGCCTCATCTTCGCCGCGCCATGGGCCAAAGATCGTCAGCGTTTCGCCCTTCAGGCTGGCATTGGCGGCTTTGTAGTCCTCGTAGCTCTTCCAGTTGAACTTGCTGTCTTCACCCGGCTTGAACTTCAACTCTGCCGCGAATGAACCGCCAGCAATAAGCGTGGCAATAGCGACTGTTGTCCAGAATGTCTTTTTCATGTGATCTACCTCCCATCACAGAACAAGGCTTGGCCTTTGCAATTTCATAATTCAAAGCGCTTTGGCTGGCTATTCATCTCATTGAGGATCAAAGAGAGTCAAGAGCCTTCATCAACTACAACCTGTTCTTGTCGGTTCCGCAGTGCAAAACAAATTAATTGCACTGCGGCGAGCATTTTCAGATTGTGGCGATGGTGGACAATTGATAGCGTTCAAAGCGGTTTGGAAACGGTAGGAGGAGCCTTTTCCGATCTCGGCAGAATTCAGAACGATAGTGGAGGAGGCTGCGACGTGAACCTGAAGCAATTATCGCAGTTACTCGGCATTTCTCAGACAACCATCAGCCGTGCGCTAAACGGTTATCCGGAAGTGAACGCGGAAACACGAAAGAAGATTGTCGAAGCCGCGCAGCGCACCGGCTATCGCCCCAATGCTGCCGCGCAACGGCTTGCGACCGGCAAGGTGGGCTCCATCGGCCTGGTCATGCCAACCGGCCCTGAACATCAGTCGGATGTGCATTTCGGAGAGTTTCTGAGCGGACTTGGCGAGGTTTCGGCACGCGAAGGGTTTCACCTCGTTATCATGCCGACTGATCCCAAGGACGAGGAAAGCGCACTTAAGGAGCTTGCGGCAAGCGGGCGCGTGGACGGCATTTATCTCGCCTATATGAAGAAGAACGACAGCCGCATCGCGATGATGCAAAGCCTGTCGATCCCCTTCATGGTGCATGGCCGCTCCTGGGGTGTGGAACCGGATTATCCTTTTCTCGATGTGGACAATGAGGGTGCGTTCCACGATGCGGCGTCACTGCTGCTCCAGCTTGGCCACGAAAATATTGCGCTTTTGAACGGGCCGGAAGGATATGACTTCACGTTCCGGCGCTATCGCGGCGTGAAATCGGCGCTTGCCGATCAGGGACATTCGCTTGATCCTGACAATGTCAGCCATAGTGTGATGACGGATGAGGCCGGGTTCCTCACAATGGAGCGGTTGCTCGACCAGTCTAGGAAACCGACCGCCGTTCTCTGCGCCTCCACGGCACTTGCGCTCGGGGCGATACGTTCGCTCAACCAGCGAGGCTTAAAGCCCGGGCGCGATATTTCGCTGATTGCCCATGACGACGTTTTGCCGTTGCTCAAGCCTGTGAATTTCTCCGTGCCACTGACGACGACGCGGTCATCGCTGCGTGCTGCGGGACTTCGCGTGGCCGAACGGTTGATCGCGCAGATCAAGACCGGGCGCATGGAGCCGTTTCAGGAATTATGGAAGGCAGAACTCGTGGTGCGAGCGTCGACAGGCCCCACACCACGCTGATGCTTAGAATTTTGGCGCGGTCTGCCCCAGCGCACGATGTGCTGCGATCACAGTATTGGCCATCAGCATGGCAATCGTCATGGGGCCAACGCCGCCGGGAACCGGCGTGATGGCCGCAGCGACCGCACTCGCCTCTTCATAGGCCACATCACCCACCAGCCTAGACTTGCCCTCGCCCTTTTCAGGCGCAGGAATACGGTTGATGCCGACATCGATGACGGTCGCACCGGGCTTGACCCAATCGGCCTTGACCATCTGCGGTCGACCCACGGCGGCAACTAGAATATCCGCTGCCTTGCAAACGGATGCCAGATCCTTGGTGCGGGAATGCGCCATGGTGACGGTGGCATTTGCGTTGAGAAGCAGTTGGCCCATCGGCTTGCCGAAAAGGTTCGAGCGGCCGATCACGACCGCATTGAGGCCAGAAAGATCATCACCGTGGATGCTGTGCACCAGAAGCATCGCTCCGGCGGGCGTGCAGGAAATAAGGCCGGTTTCGAGATCTCCGACCGCGAGCTTTCCAGCATTGAGAACGCCCAGACCGTCCACGTCCTTTTCCGCCAGGATCAACTGGATGACGGCATCTGAGTTGAGATGTTTCGGCAGCGGAAGCTGAACCAGAATGCCGTGAATCGAGGCATCGGCGTTCAGCGTCGCGACCAGTGCCTCCAGGTCTTCCTGTTTCGTGTCTTCCGGCAGGGTGTGCTGGATGGAATTGAAACCGCACTGCTTGGCCATCTTGCTCTTGGAATTGACATAGGCGTGGCTTGCCGGATCATCGCCGACGATGACGACTGCAAGTCCCGGCTTGGTGCCTGTCTGTTGCTCCAGACGTTCGGACGCTTCCCGAACAGCATCCGTAACGGATGCCGCCTTGGCCTTGCCGTCGATTATCACCACCATAAGCCTGCCTCCTGAGAACTCGATGACTATCTAGGTCACGGTGACGATCGAACCCTTGCCTCCGCGCGACAGGTTGTTGTCTTAACGGAAGAAGAATAAGCGTCCGGCAGCAATTTTTCCAACGGACGACCGTCGCCGATGTTCCCATAAGCGAGACAGTCACCACGACCTCACGCCGTAATGCTTCGCGGCCTTCTGGATTGCAAGGGGAATCAAACGCTCAGGCGCTTTTCCGCAAGGCGTCTTCCGCATTGCTGTGTTCGCGAAGCTGCTCTTTCAAAAGAGCAAGCTCCTGACGCAGAAGTTTCAGCTCATCGGTTTCTGCCTCAGCATGTTCGGCGTCACCGGCCAACGCGGCAGCCAGCAAGGGTGGCAGTCTGAATGGCGCTGGCGCAGTAGAGGCACCCTCAGGACGAACGAGATTACCCATCAGAACCTGCCTTACCCGCTCATCCAGCGGCACGTCGTTGGCAGCTTCCTGATAATCATCGTCCAAGACTGCACGATCCTCATCGTGCAAGGCCGGGACTTCGGCAACATGTACCGTCTCAATGTCCGCGTTTTGCAGATCATCGAACAGGCCGGGTTCGATCTCGATTGACTCGGCAAATACGGGAGCCTCATCCACAACAGGTTCCAGCAGGATTTCACCTTCGCCAACCGCAATATGGTTTGCCGCGTCCGGAACAATCTCCTCCTCCATCTGCTCCGAAGGACGGAAGCTGAGGATCAAGAGGGAAAGCAGGAAACCAAGCAACCCGCCCCCTGCGGCCATCAGGCCAGAGCTCGCATTATCGTAACGCGCCGTTCCCGCCTCTGCTTTCTCCAGCAGGGTAGCAGTCACGTAGGGCGCACGCGCAAATGGACCGACCTTCTCGCTGGCTGCGAGATAATCGCGCCGGGCATTGCCAAGATTGGTTTCCAGCCGCGCCAGTTCAGCAGGCGCATCGCCCAGTGCGGCCAACTGATTTTCGAGTTCGGCCCGATCTGCCGACTGCTTGTCGAGCGACGCGGTAACGGTGCTTTCCTCCCGCTTCACCGCTTCGAGCCCCTGCCGGGCGGCGGTGAGCATGCCTGTGCGTGCGGCATCGACTGCGCCTTGGGCTGCAATTGAACGGGGATGTTTGGGGCCATGATCGACATTGACCTCGGCAAGTGCCAGCTTGGCAGCGTCGTAGGTCTGGCGCATCCCTTCCGCAGGCGCGAATGCGGCAAGTGCCGGCAGGCTCTTCGTCAGGATATCGTCGCGTTTCATGGCGGAAACGGTGGCGACAGCGTCTTTCAGCTCTTCCGAATGCCGCGAGAGCGCGGCAATGGTGGCGTCAATATCAAGCCTGCTCTGCTGCAAGCTCCTGATACGGGAAATCGCCTCTTCGCCATGCCGCATCTGGAAGCCGGTCAGCGCCGCATCGGCGTTGTCGAGCCCCTTCCTTGCCTGTTCCAGAACCTGCAAGCCAGGTTCATGACCGCGAATGCCGACTTCCGTGATAATCCGGCTGGAGACGTAATCGGCGATACGTTGGGCGATGTCGGGTGTCGCAGCGACAGCACTGACATCGATGCCGTTATCGGATGCAGAGATGTTGATGGATTTTTGCAGGGCATTTTCTGCCGGATTGACGGGTGAGCCGCTATTGCTCCCATCCTCGAAAAGCATATCCATCAGGAAGCCCATTCGGCTTGCCTGCGGACTGCCGCCGACATCCTCGGCCTGCAATTGCAGATCGGAAACGGCAAGACCGAGGCTGATGGGGGAGAGAACCGCTTCCCTCACCTGCATAATCGTGCGGCTGACCTCTGAAGAACTGCTGTTCGAGGCAGACACGGCGATGGTTGCGTTCGAAACATATCCCTTCGGTCCCTGATCCAGCAGGATGCCCGGCAGGAACGCTCCCGCGCCCGTAAGCGAGAGGATAACGCCTGCAGACAACAGGTTATGCCGCAGCGAAAGCGAACGAAGTTTCGCTCGAATCCTCTTGGACGACGGCAGCTGAAGCGTTTCTTTCTCAAAAACCATCGCAAACTCGCAAGGTTGTCTGGACGTCTGGATTGGTCCGAAATATCACTAAATCCTAAAGCAACATGGCAAACAAATAGTTAACAAAAGCGTGTCTTCGGCCCGTTGGTTTGCGCCTTTCCGCTTTCCGCTCAAGCGCCTTTCCGTAAGTCCCACGCAAGATTGTCGGTCTAAACCGGGGACAGATTAAACACGGAGAACTGTCATGCAGCCGATTCAGCTGTTTGCACTGGCATCCCGGCAGGCGGAGTGGCTTTCTGTCCGTCAGGAAGTCGTCGCCACCAACATTGCCAATGCCAGTACGCCAGAATATCGCGCCAAGGACGTTCTGCCATTCGAAGCCGAAATGAAATCGGTGGGAATGCAGATGGCTCGCACCAATCCTGCTCATTTCGAGCTTGCGGTGGCGGGTGGCGGCAAGGTCGAAATCAAGGACGCGAAGCTCGCCGATGAAATCGGCGTGCAGGAATCCGGCAACACTGTTGGCCTTTCGACGGAAATGGCCAAGACCGGCGAAATCAAGCGGCAGTTCGAGCTGAACACGCAGCTCGTCGGGTCCTTTCACAAGATGATGATGAGCGTGGTAGGCAAATGATGGATTCTCTCGCGTCTTCATTGAAGATCGCAGGCAGCGGCATGGAAGCGCAGGCAACGCGGTTGCGTATCGTCTCGGAAAACATCGCCAACTCCCGCACAACGGGCGACACCCCCGGCGCCGACCCCTACCGTCGCAAGACGATTACTTTCGCATCAGAGCTGGACCGGGCAACCGGCACCAACCTGGTGGGCGTGAAGAAGCTCGGGGTCGACCGGTCCGATTTCACCATGGAGTACGACCCGGACAGCCCGGCCGCCGACGATAAAGGCATGGTCAAGCTGCCTAACGTCAACGTGCTGATCGAAATGGCCGATCTTCGGGAATCGAACCGCGGCTATGACGCCAATCTCCAGGTCATCAAGCAGAGCGGCGACCTGATTACATCAACCATCGACCTGTTGAAGGCTACGTGATGATCATCGACCCTCTTGGCAGCGTTAAGTCGCTGAACGGTAACTCCGCACTCGACGGCCTGAAGGAAATTTCCGGTGGCCTGAATTCGCTTGCAAGCGGCGCTATCTCAACCGCAGCAACCGCCGTCACCGGCCCGAGCTTCGCAAGCGTTCTCGGCGGCGTCGCGCAGGATGCGGTCGACAGCCTGAAGAAGAGTGAAGCGCTTTCCTTCGCCGGTATCGAGGGCAAGGCCAGCACGCGTGAAGTGGTGGATGCGGTCATGCAGGCCAACCAGACGCTTCAGACCGCAGTCGCTCTGCGCGACCGACTGGTGTCAGCCTATCTCGACGTCGTGAAAATGCAGATTTGACCCTTGAGGACGTGAAGACATGAGAGCGCTATCTATCGCAGCAACGGGCATGGATGCCCAGCAGACGAACCTTGAGGTCATCGCGAACAACATCGCGAACATCAACACGACAGCGTTCAAACGCGGCCGTGCCGAGTTTACCGACCTTCTGTACCAGACGGAACGCGCGCAGGGCGTCATGAACCGCGCAAACCAGTCCGTCGTGCCGGAAGGCGCGAATATCGGCCTCGGTGTACAGACCTCCGCCGTCCGCAAGCTTCACCTTCAGGGCGAAGTGACGCAGACCGGAAACGATCTCGACGTCGCGATCATCGGCAAGGGCTGGTTCCGCGTGGAAGGTCCGAACAACGAAGTCCTGTATACTCGCGCCGGCGCGTTCAACAAGGATGCAACCGGACGGCTGGTGACGATCGACGGTTATGGCGTTCTGCCCAACATCGTCATCCCGAACAATGCGACGGATGTTACCATCAGCCAGGACGGTAACGTCGCGGCCCGTATCGGCAACGCCAATACGCTAACGCAACTTGGCCAGCTGAGCATGAGCAACTTTGCCAACGAGGCCGGGCTGCGTCCCCTCGGTGACAACCTGTTTGCGCAGACCGAAGCGTCCGGCGCTCCCGTTGACGCCACGCCGCAGACCGAAGGTTACGGCTACGTCAAACAGCATTACCTGGAAAGCTCCAACGTCGATGCGGTCAAGGAAATCACCGACCTGATCTCCGCGCAGCGCGCTTACGAGATGAACTCCAAGGTCATCACCACCGCAGACGACATGGCGAAGATCGTCAGTCAGAACCTGAAATAACCGAAGGTAGGGTAACATGAAGTTTCGCCCGAAAATCGTGCCTGGCAGCATTTGCAATATGGCGTTTGCCGTGACGGTCGCTATCGCGGTAATTGCGCCGCAATCGGCTGTTGCCCAAGAGAGAAACGCCGTTGTTCCCACAGCCATGATTTTTCCGGGCGAGCCCATCTCCCGCAATCAGGTGACCGAAGTTCCGGTCACCAATCCCAACATCGCCCCCGGCTATGCGGATAATGTGGAAGCCGTTATCGGCAAGGTTTCGAAGAAGACGCTGGTCGCAGGACGTACGATCCCGCTTGGCGATCTTCGCGATCCCTTCACCATCCAACGCGCCGCAAACGTGCGGATCACCTACAGCAAGAGCGGCATGAAACTATCTGCCTCCGGGACCGCGCTTGAAGACGCGATGGCCGGTGATCTGGTGCGCGTGCGCAATCGGGACACGGGCGTAACGATCAGCGGAACCGCCATGCAGGACGGAACCGTGGAGGTTTTTGAAAGATGAGTTTCCGCCAGGGTCTGATCGTTGCCGCCTTGACCGTCGCAACATTGTTTACCGGAGCGCCAGCGGTGCAGGCGCAATCGAGCGCACGCATCAAGGACATCGCTTCCTTGCAGGCGGGGCGTGAAAACCAGCTTATCGGCTACGGTCTCGTCGTTGGTCTTCAGGGGTCCGGCGATAGCATGCGCGCCTCGCCGTTTACCGAGCAGTCGATGCGGGCCATGTTGCAGAACCTCGGCATTTCCATGCAGGGCAACCAGACCAGCGCCAATAACGTGGCAGCGGTCATGGTCACGGCAAACCTTCCTCCATTCGCAAGCCCCGGCAGCAGGCTGGATGTAAACGTGAGTTCGCTGGGCGACGCTTCCTCCTTGCGCGGTGGCACGCTGATCATGACCTCGATGTCCGGTGCCGATGGGCAAATTTACGCCGTCGCACAGGGCTCCGTCATCGTTTCCGGCTTCAATGCCGAGGGACAGGCAGCCCAGTTGACGCAGGGCGTCACCACATCCGGGCGGGTTCCGAGCGGCGCGATCATCGAACGCGAGCTGCCTTCGCAGTTCAAGGATTCGGTCAACCTCGTTCTGCAACTGCGCAATCCCGATTTCTCGACAGCCACCCGTGTTGCCGATGCGATCAACGGCTTTGCCCGTACCTCCTTCGGTGAACCGATCGCCGATGCACGGGACTCGCAGGTGATCTTCATCCAGAAGCCCAGAACCGCTGACCTGACACGGCTGATGGCCAGCATCGAAAACCTTGCCGTCGAAACCGATACGCCCGCCAAGGTCGTTATCAACGAGCGTACCGGCACCATCGTGATCGGCGCGGATGTGCGGATTTCCCAGGTGGCGGTCAGCTATGGCACGTTAACGGTTCAAGTCACCGAAACGCCGCAGGTCATCCAGCCCGCACCCTTCTCCCGTGGGCAAACGGCAGTCCAGCCACAGACGGATATCATGGCGCAGGATAGCGGCGGGCCGGTTGCGATCCTCGAAGGACCGAACCTTCGTTCGCTGGTTGCCGGGCTGAACAACATCGGCGTCAAGCCGGATGGCATCATCTCCATCCTGCAAGGCATCAAGTCGGCAGGCGCCCTGCAAGCGGAGTTGGTATTGCAATGATAGCAAAAGCACTTGAACTCTTCACCCCGCGCCGCACGCTGGCCGCACTCTTCCTCATGGCTGCCGCCCTGCCCTCCGCCCGCGCGCAGGAACAGCTTCGCGTCACCTCCGGCGACACCAGCGGTCAGGAAATCCAGCAATATTGCACGAACATCGTCGATCAGGCGCGTGACCAGCGTTACCTGATGCAGAAGCAGGATCTCGAAAAGCTCCAGCAGGACGTCAATGACCGTATTACGGTGATGGAAGCGCGCAAGGCGGAATACGAAGACTGGCTGAAACGTCGCAATGACTTTCTTCAGCAGGCGGAAGCCAACCTCGTCGACGTTTACAAGGCCATGAAGCCCGATGCCGCCGCACCGCAGCTGGAAGAAATCAACGCCGGTATCGCCGCTGCGATCATCATGAAGCTGCCCCCGCGCCAGTCGGCCCTGATCCTCAGCGAGATGGACGCCAAGAAGGCCGCCCTCGTCGCCTCGATCATGTCCAGCGCGACCGATAGAACCACATCAAGAGATCCGTCATGAACAAAGCGCTCATTCTCCTTCTTGCCGCCTCCAGCATCCTGACGGGCTGCAAGAGTGTGACGGAAAGCCAGACCCTCAAGGAAATCGGCAATGCACCGGCAATGAGCCCCATCGGCAGCGGGCTCCAGTTCAGCCAGGCGCCGCAACTGTCGTCCTATCCGAAACAGCCGCTGCGCACCGCCAGCGGATATTCGTTGTGGAGCGACAGCAAGGCTGCACTTTTCAAAGACGCCCGTGCGCTCAATATCGGCGATATCCTGACGGTCAACATTCAGATCAACGACCGGGCTTCGTTCGACAACCAGACGGATCGCAAGCGCGAAAACAACCGCGACACGTCATGGACCGCGGACGCTCAGATCCTCGGTTGGAAGCCCAGGGCCGACTCGTCGCTCACCTTCGACAACACCAGTGAAGCCAACGGCAAAGGCTCGATCAACCGATCCGAACGCCTGACGCTTCTGGTGGCAGCCGTCGTGACAGGTATTCTCGAAAACGGAAATCTCCTGATTTCCGGCTCGCAGGAAGTGCGCGTCAACCATGAGATCCGTATTCTGAACGTCGCAGGTATCGCGCGTCCGCAGGACGTGAATTCCGAAAACACGATCTCCTACGACAAGATTGCCGAAGCACGCATCTCCTATGGCGGTCGCGGCCGTCTGATGGAAGTTCAGCAGCCACCTGTTGGCCAGCAGGTCGTGGACCTGTTCTCCCCGATCTGATGATCGGCGGGAGCGACGCTCCCTTCGTCAACAGAGACCGAACCACAAGTCTTTTACAGGCGCTAGAAATGGCATTAACGAATTTGACGGCGATCGATCCACCGGTTCAGAAGAAGCAGTCGCCGATTGCGACCATCGGCATCGTCGCGGTGCTGTCGCTTCTCGGGCTCGGCGGCGGATGGTTCGTCGGCAAGACACTGCTTGTTCCAGCACCTGCGGTTACGGCTGCGCCTGCCGAGCAGGCCCCCGCGGCCGAGCCTGCGGCAGAACCAGCCGCTGGCGAACACGGTGCAGCACCGGCCGGTGGCGAACATGGCGCGGCAGGTGCAGCGGCAGCCAGCCTCATAACCCTTCCGCCCATTGTCACGAACCTCGGATATCCGACGGACAGCTGGATAAGGCTTGAACTCGCACTGCAATTTTCCGGCCCGGGCGACGACGCAATCGCGCAGGAATTGCACCAGGAAATACTGGGTTACCTGCGAACCGTTTCCCTGCAACAGGTGCAGGGGCCGCGTGGCTTTCAATATCTTAGGGATGACCTGAGAGAAATCGTTGACCTCAGATCAAAAGGGCGCGTATCCAAGGTTCTGTTCAGAACCTTTGTGATCGAATGATTCGTAAACTTTCCTATCTGGTGTTCTTTGCCCTCACACCGGGGCTTGCCTTCGCTCAACAATCACCGGCGGATTTGCTCAATCTGCCGCTTGATGGTTCTGCTGCGGGCTGGATCATCCGCACATTCGGGCTGCTGACGGTTCTGTCGATCGCGCCCGGCATCCTCATCATGGTGACGAGCTTTCCGCGCTTCATCATTGCCTTCTCGATCCTGCGATCCGGCATGGGTCTCGGAACGACGCCATCCAACATGATCCTCACCAGTATGGCGCTGTTCATGACGTTCTATGTCATGGCGCCGACCTTCGAAAAATCATGGCAGGATGGCATACAGCCGCTTCTCCAGAACCAGCTTACGGAAGCTCAAGCCGTAGAGCGCGGTGCAGAACCCTTCCGTACTTTCATGATTGCCAACACACGGCCAAAGGATCTGGCGCTCTTCGTCGACCTTGCGACCGAACGCGGTCAGGAAACGCTGAATGGCACCCAGCCGCAATATCGCGTTCTGGTTCCTGCCTTCATGCTGTCCGAGATAAGGCGCGGCTTCGAGATCGGCTTTCTCATCATCCTGCCCTTCCTCGTCATCGATATGGTCGTGGCGACGATCACCATGGCGATGGGCATGATGATGCTGCCGCCGACATCGATCTCATTACCATTCAAGATTCTGTTCTTCGTTCTGATTGATGGATGGAACCTGCTGGTCGGATCGCTCGTCCGCTCGTTCTCTTAAATATGTGCTCCTCTCGGTTTCCCTGATCGGCCATATCCACGCAACAGCTCGGCCTCCTGCCGTCATGCTCGGGCTTGTTTCACGGCTCTCCGATATCAAACGATATAGCAGTTTTACGCAAAACTCTCCCCACCATCATTCCTGTTCTTGTTACAGGAATCCAGCCAACGCTCTTCTGCGCGGCGAGAAGAGTTCTTTCAGCCCAAAGACTTGGACTGACTGGATTCCTGTCCAAGGACAGGAATGAGGGCGGATAAGACTTCGCGAATGATCCATGTCAGCGGGAATTGGCCGGCACGCGAAATGCGGCAGAAGCAGTCAAATCTTGCAAATAGCCTTCAAAACGGATCGAAGCATTGACTGACCAGAGAGTGCTTTACGTAAAGATCAAAAAACAGGTGTCAGCAATGGCAAAACACCGTCAAAAAAAGCGCCATGATAATAGACAGCTGAATACATCAAACCGGACAGCAGTGCCCTTCTCATGCTCGAAAACGACAAAGCCTGAAACGCTTCACGTTCCAGGCTTCGATTGATTTATCGCTGCATCAACAAACTCAGTGAGACGATCCCGAAGCCGCCTTTGGCGGTGGCGCGTCGGTGTTGGCCACGATATGCTGCGGCTGACGGTTCGGGTCACGCGCTTCGATATCGTCCTTGGTGATGTAGTCCATCTGCTCGACCAACACGTCCTTGACGAGCGGCTTGCCGAGGCGGGTATTGAGGCCATCGCGAATTTTCGCCTTGAACCCGGCGACATCGAACTGGTTCGTATCCTTGATATCGACGATCTTGTCGCCGACCAGCAATGTATAAAGCTCGTCGGTCAGGAAGACAGGAACCGGCTCATGGACCTGCTTGAGCAGCTCCTCATCGACGACAAGCGTCGAGCGAACTAGGAAGTAGCCCGCCACGGCACCATCTGAAAGAACCGGCAGCGTGACGGTTTCGCTCTGGATGAATTGCGATGGCGGCGCTGCGGCGACCTCGCTTTGCGCAGACCCACCCCCGAATTTTGCAGCGGCATAAACGCCGCCGAGCGTCATCACCAGTATCCAGAGACCTGTGGCAAGAAGTTTGATCATTGCGCTTCACGGGCAAATTGCTGGATGGAGTATGTGCCATCGTCTTCCGCGCGTTTGGCAGCAGTCTTCAACAGATCTACAACTGCCTTTACGGCAAAGAGATTGGCCTCGACGCGGCGCGTATTGACCGCCAGCTTCGCCTTGATATCGGTAAGCTGCTGCTTGTGGGCGCTGGCAATCTGCTTGCCGTCAACATCACGCATCAGCATGCTGAGTTCATAAAGGCAACGGCTCTTGTGGGCGTTCGACTGCTTCAGATCGAATTCCGGGTCTTTGCCGATACGCTCGTTCTCGTTATCGATCACCGTTTCCAGCCGTCCGAGAATGGCCTGAATTCTGTAGTCGTTATTCACTATTTCCATGGTGTCTCAGCACTCCGCCTGATCAGCCTTCGGCTTCTTTCGTGTCTGTGGTCGAGAAGGTGCGACGCTGGAAGTCGGTCACCATGCTCATCGTAAGGTCTTTCTGGTCCTGATCGCCGGATGTGACTGGCGCAGCATCGCGCTGGCGTTGCAGGGCCTGCGAATAAGCCTGCTCGGCGATACCGATTCCACCGCGTTTGGAAACGGCGTCAGCCATCTGCTCGGCCATCATGCCCTTCCAGAAGTCGCCTGCCGACCCTTTGCCGTAGACCTCTTCGCTTTCCTTCGGCATCATGCTCTGGATGAACGTCGAAAGAATGCTGGATTCGAATTTCCGGTAGGTCTCTGGAATTTTTTCGTGTTCGGCAGGTGGCTGCATCTTGTGAAGCCCCGCCTTTCCTGCTGCCGTTTCCAGGCTTCCTATCGCAGATTCAAAGCCCGCATTGCTGGCAGTGAGGATCGCCGCCTCATTGGCCGCGCTCGTTGCACGCAACTTCTCACGCGCTGCAGAAACCTGCATCGGGTCGGCAGCATTGACGACATCGAGTACGAGGTCGCTTGGAGGGGAAATGGCCACTTCGTCATCCTTTTCCGGTTAGATCGGATGACGATACGGCTTCAACCTTGCTGGAGGCTGGAGGACTTGATGCTCATCTGAAGTTCGATGAGTTCGTAGATGCTGTTGTCTTCACGCTCGCGCATTTCGTCGTCACGCGCAGCATCGCGTTTGTCGATCAGGCGTTCGCCTTTTTTCGTCTCTCTCAGGAGATGCATCTCCTGTGCTTCCTGCATCGCTTCCAAACGCATATCGCGTGTCTTGAGCCTGGCGTGCCGGACAACGTAATGCTTGAGAAACTCCTGATGCAACGGATCACCAGAGGTCAGGTAGCCGCTCAGCGTCTCTATCTTGTCGGCAAGATCGTTTCGCTCGCGCGTGGTGATGGCGAGTTCGTTTTCCGCCATCTTTTTCAGATGCCCCTGGACCTTGGCCAGTCTGTCCAGCTTTTTGGATTTCAACGGGTCCATGGTGCCTCACATATTCGCGAAGATCGGGAAGAAGCCGTTCACGAACTGGTTGACCACCGCTCCGATACCGAAATAGAGCAGCAACAGGCCACCGGCCAGCGCGTAAGGCGTGGAGATGAAGTAAACCGGTATCTGCGGTGCGAGCTTGTTGATCAGTCCGACTGCGACGTGAAACAGAAAACCGTAAAGAATAAAGGGACTTGCCACCCTCAGCGCAATGTTCATGGCCGCAACCAGCGTGTCGGTCAGGGTGATCAGCATTCTCTGCATGCTGATCATGCCGCCCAGCGGTATCGAGGAATAGGACTCCACGATGGCCCTGAACACGACATGGTGGAAATCCAGCACGAACAGCAGCAGCAGCGTCCCATAGGTCAACATGCTCGTTAGCTGGCTTTCGGACGTGCCTTCCAGCACGTCCTGCGCAGGTGGACCGTTCAACGCGATGGCGGTTCCAATTGCTGTCGACGCGAATTGCATGCCGAGGAAATAGAGATGCGCGATCATCCCGAATGTCGCGCCGATCAGCGATTCGAACAGGATGTACCTGAAGAAGGTGATGTTATCGCCCCGGGCCACCGGGTAGATCGTATCCCAAAGCAACGGCAAGATGGCCAGCGACAGGGCGAAGGCAAGAAACAATCTGATCTGCACAGGCAGGCGCGCCGAGGAAAAACCGGGCATCACCATGACGCAGGCGCCGATCCGGCAAAATGCCAGAAACAGCGCCATGATTGTTCCCTGCGGGTCTGAGATCATGAAATGGAGCCGAGTATCTTGATTTCCGTGCCCTTGGCCAGTTCGACGTGAGAGAGGACCGGAAGCGTGCTGAACAGACGCTCCGTGATCATGCGTACATATGGCCGCGTTTCGGGCAGAGTGACAAGTACGAATGGCAGGCCGACATCCATGTATTCACGGATAACTTTGCTTGCCTCGTTGCTGAACTCCTCCACCTGGCGCGGATCGATGTCGAATTCGATGACATCGCCCTTGCCATCGCGCTTGATGGCCTGCTGGAATGCGAGATCCCACTTCGTCCCGAGACGCAGGACGCGCAGCACGCCATTGTCGGAAAGGTCGCCGCAGATCTGCTGCGCCATGCGGATGCGAACATGCTCCACGATCTGTTCCGTCTTGCGAAGATGTGGAGCGAGTTCGGCAACAGCTTCCAGAATGAGATGCAGGTTGCGGATCGATACACGCTCGGCAAGCAACAGCTTCAGGATCGCCTGTAGGCCGGAATAGGACATGTGCGATGAGCAGATTTCATCTGCCAGTTTCTTGTATTCCGGATCGAGACGGTCGATGAGGATTTTCACGTCCTTGTAGGACAAAAGCATCGGCAGGTTGTTGCGGATGACTTCGCTGACATGCGTCAGCAGCGCCGAAATATTGTCGATCGGATGGAAGCCCTCGCGTTTCAGATCTTCCACGAAGTTTTCGAGCACGGAAACCGCAGGCATGCCGAATGCCGGTTCTCTCACATCGTCTCCGGGTACGGACGGCCTGCGGCCCTTGCCGGTGATGACGAGGACTTCACCCACGCGCAACGTGCTTGCGGCAACCGTGGTCCCGTGAATTCGTATCTGGTAGGATTTGTCCGGTATCGCAATATCGTCCGTGACCTTGATCTCCGGAACGACGAAGCCGTATTGCGCGGCAAACTTCTTGCGCATCTTGCCGACCCGGAAGCCAAGCTCCTGATGCGCACCCAGGAGGCGCGGCGAAACCTGCTTGCCCAGCGCAAGCTCGATTTCGGTGGTGCGAAGAACGTTCTTGACCGTATCCTTCTCGGTCTCCTGAACCTTCGCGGTGTTCTTTTCTTCCTCGGCACGCACAGCTGCGCGCTCGCGCTCCAGCTGTTTTGGAATGATCCAGGCGGCCGCGGCCAGCATCACGCTCAAAAACATGAAGGGCAGCAGAGGTAGACCAGGAACGAGCGACAGAACCAGCATCAGGCCCGCGGCCACCGAAAGCGCACGGGGATAACCGCTAAGCTGACCGATGACGGCCACGTCGGTCGAACCTTGCGTCCCGCCACGGGTCACGATGAGACCTGCGGCAAGCGATACGATCAGCGCGGGAACCTGCGAGACGATACCGTCACCCACAGAAAGCTTGACGAAAACGTCGGCCGCTTCACCCACGCCCATGCCATGGCGGAAGACGCCAATGATAATGCCGCCGCAGATGTTGATCATGGTGATGATCAGACCGGCCACGGCATCACCGCGGACGAATTTCGAGGCACCGTCCATCGCACCGTAAAAGGAGCTTTCCTCCTCCAGCTCGCGACGACGCTTCTGCGCTTCCTTCTCGTTGATGATGCCCGCCGAAAGGTCGGCGTCGATGGACATCTGCTTTCCGGGAATGGCGTCGAGGGTAAAACGCGCGCCGACTTCCGCGATACGGGTGGCGCCCTTGGTGATGACGATGAAGTTCACCACGATCAGAATGAGAAAGACGATCAGACCGATAACGAAGTCACCGGACATGACGAGGCTGGCAAAGCCCGCAATGACGCCACCGGCAGCGTCGTGACCCTGGTGTCCGTGGGACAGGATGACACGCGTCGTCGCAATATTCAGCGCCAGACGGATCATGGTGGCGATCAGCAGAATTGTCGGGAAGGAAGAGAAATCCAGAGGACGCTGGATCCACAAGGCGACCATCAGGATGAGAACGGAGAAGGCAATGGAAAATGCCAGCCCCATGTCGATCATGAAAACCGGGATGGGCAGGAACAAGATGCACAGGATGGCAACGATGCCGACGGCAAATCCGATATCGCGGCCAGCCGGCGCTAATTTCGGAAGGGGCATTGTGCTCGGAGGCGTCGCCATTCTAACTCCATCTCTTCATGAGAATATGCAAGCGGGTCCGGGCCTCCTGTCATTGGATAGCCCTGCCGACCAACGGACATAGATCGACGTCCCAGCCTTATTCGGTCAAGCTTGCGCGAGAATGGATGAAGCCTGTGGTTTCCGGGCACAGGCGCGCGATAAACACGAAGCGTCATAGGTTGAGATTTTCATCGAGTTGGGATATGGTTGCATCTCGCGCAATGACAGCGTGCAAAGCGGCCATGGGAAGGCCTGACAATGCAAGGCTCGTTATGGCTGCGGATTTTTCGACTTATACAGGCTTTCTGATGGTCAACAGGGACATGAAGTCGTCCCTGCAAACCGTCGCGAATCAATCGGCGGTCGCACGCGATACGGAATATTACAAAGAGCGCATCGGCAGCATTACCTCCGTTGACGACTTTCTTGACGATTACCGCCTCTATTCCTACGCCATGAAAGCATATGGTCTCGAAGAGATGACCTATGCGAAGGCGTTTATGCGAAGGGTTCTGGAGAGCGATCTCAAGGATACTTCCAGCTTTGCAAACACCCTGACCGACAAGCGTTATC